>Ga0209636_10007758_pt1 | contig 10941 bp, 11 predicted proteins | sample DeeMarSWOR152_54_FD_187464 | JGI IMG/M metagenome (GOLD analysis project Ga0209636, IMG submission 187464) | Marine sediment microbial communities from White Oak River estuary, North Carolina - WOR-1-52-54 (SPAdes) (version 2) | ecosystem: Environmental > Aquatic > Marine > Intertidal zone >... | reverse complement strand
TGCTGCGGGACAGCCGCGGCTGGCCAATTGCCGGTGGTACGGTGCAAATCCAGCGGATCAATATCGCATCAGCTATGCTGGGAAGGCGATTTAACCAGAGATTAAGGTGAAACTACCGCTGTAGGGAGCCATGTCCTTCCATAGGGACACCATGCTAATCAAGCCTGCTATCAAGCAGGTATTATGCCCTCAGAACACCAAATGATGTGTTAAGATAGGTGGAATGGATCTTCCTCTTTGGCGTGATTTCAGCGACATCTTACTCGAGGAATGACTATATCTTTTGCAAGATTTAACAAGAGTGTACTAGCAGGGCCTTGAAAAATCGATGCATTATTACATTAGCAAAGGAACCCAGTAGCTTTGCACTTACTAACATGTAAGAGGGTCAATTGGTAGGCAAACCAGACAGGCGCTATGACATAGACTGGCTTCGCCTGATGGCGGTGTGTCTCCTTTTCTTCTTCCATGCTGCCTGTATTTTCCATCCCTGGAGTGACTATTACATCAAGAACGACCAATTGAGTCCTGTGATTACCTATATCTTTGTCTGGGCGGTGGGTCACTGGCATATGAGCCTGTTTTTCATTCTGGCAGGAGCTTCTACCTATTATGCGTTACAGAAACGGAGCGGTGTCGAATACATCAAGGAGCGTGTAAAGCGACTTTTTATCCCGTTAATCTTCGGAACGCTTGTGCTCGTCCCGCCGTTATCATATCTGGGACTACTCAACCACTCGGACTATTCCCAATCCTTCATCGCCTGGTTACCCAACTTTTTCCACCTGCAGACAGCAGATCTTAGTGGTTACTTTCTGGGAGGACTCACTGTGGGACACCTGTGGTTCATTCTTCATCTCTTCGTGTATTCGTTGATAGCATTACCGCTTTTTCTTTATTTTAACCGCGATTCAGGGCACCGATGGATTGAGCGGATAGCCAGTATATTAATGAAACCAATTGTGCTTTTCCTGTTATTTCCGACACTGCTAGTGTTGATCAGCAAATTTCCCTGGGTTCTCGGTGGGAATCCCTTGTTTTATATTACGTTTTTTATCCTCGGCTTCATACTGATGTCCGACCAGCGCCTGATGGATAAGGTAGACAGCTATAGACTAATACTGCTGCTCCTGGGAGTCGTGCCCCTGGCAGGCCTTATCATTATGAGCGCCACGAACTCGTGGCCTTCAAATATCCCGGAATGGGCGGACGGTATTATGGATGCGTATAGAAATGCATTCGTTCCCTGGTTTTTTATACTGGCACTACTAGCCTATGGAAGACGCTTTCTGAACTTCACCAACAGGTTTCTTAAATACTTCGCCGAAGGAGCCTATCCTATATATATCCTGCACCAGACCATTATCGTCGTAATTGCTTTCTTCGTGGTCCAGTGGGGTCTTGGTGCTGGAGCTAAGTATGCAATCATCGTGGCACTCTCTTTTGCAGGGACTATCCTGGCCTATGATATCCTGGTCAGGCGAACCAACGTCACTCGTTTTCTATTCGGCATGAAGCCTCAACAAAAGAAAGTCAGGGAAACTATACCAATCAAGCCTACTACTAACTAGGCATTATATCCACAGACTACAGGAATGACTTCCCAAGCTAGATAGTGATAGTAAGTTCCAAATATGAAAAATCTCAGATATAATGTGGCGGACAAATCAGGAACGAAGGTTATGACCAACAGACAACATTACATCGATTGGCTGCGGGTAATCGCTACCATCGGCATCTTTTTGTTCCACAATTCCAGAGCGTATGATTACGGTGATTGGCACATCAAGAATGCCCAGACATCCCTTGGAGCAACGCAGTTTATTGAGTTTATGAACATGTGGATGATGCCGCTGTTTTTCATCCTTTCAGGGGCTGCCGTCTACTACTCATTGCGATCGCGTAACGCAGACAGTTTCCTCAAGGAGCGCTTCTTCCGCATCATGATTCCCTGGCTCGTGACCGGTATATTTGTGATGGCACCACCTCAGGTCTATCTGGAGCGCCTTTCCCACGGACAGTTTAGCGGTAATTTCCTCCAGTTCATCCCGCATTATTTTGACGGCATGTATAGTTTCGGTGGCAACTTCGCCTGGATGGGCATGCATCTCTGGTATCTCATGATGCTCTCAGTCTTCTCTGTAATCCTACTGCCCCTATTCCTGCCGCGCGCCAGGACCGGAACTAGCCTGGCACAATCCATCGCTGTGAAACTGGGAAGACCATGGGGACTGCCGCTCCTGTGGGTGCCGGTAGCCGTCATGGCTCTACTTAGCATGGCCATTGGGCTCGGGTTCACCGAACAAATGGGAAGCTGGGACATCCTGTCTTATGCGATGTTCTTCATACTTGGTTACGTGCTTTTTGCCAGCCCGGGCTTGCAGGAGGCAATCAGGAAGCAAGGAGGCTGGTTCCTGCTAGCGGCGGTAGTATTTTCAGTCTTACACATGGTACTGAAGTTCTCCGTCCGGCCGTCGTTCTACGAGGATATAGACATACGGCTGCTTGCCACATGGGGCTGGATAGTAGGACTGTTTTGGCTCGGCGGTCGCTTTCTTAATTTCACCAACCGCTTTTTGGCGCATGTCAACGAGATGGTCTTGCCCTTCTATATCCTCCACCAGACGGTTATTGTCATAGTCGCCTACTTTATAGTGCAGACCGGACTGGCAATCCCACTCAAGTACGGCATCACTGTGATTGCATCTTTTGCGGTGATTGTGGGCTTGTATGAACTACTTGTGCGCCGTATCGGAGTGTTAAGATTCCTATTCGGAATGAGAAAGAAAGCAGCTGCGCCCGAATCACGGCGTGCTGCGGCGCGAGCAAACTAAACTATAGGCGTATAACATCCTCCGGTAACCGGCCAGTTTCGGGGTTTCACGAACATACCTGATTGATTAAATATCCCAGTCTGGTTACAGAGACGCCATAGTAAGCCGACCTGCTACAGATTAGATATTATTTCTTCGGAATATTATTCTGTATGGGACTCTAAGAAAGCGAGCACCATGTTATTGAACAACTCCGGGTTCTCTTCCATCGGCATGTGTCCTGTTTCAGGAATGGCGTGAAATTCAGCCGAAGGGATTTCATCTTTCCATTGGTTTATGCTTATTCGCGCTACCCAGGTATCGTGTTCACCCCAGAGAATTAGCGTAGGAAACTCGAAGTCTTCCAGAGCAAAAATAATAGTATTTTTAGACATATCCCTGGTCATGGCGAGCAGCGATTGTGCCCAATTGCCGATAACCAGTCGATTGTAATAACCATCTACAACCTCTGCTGTCACAATATCCTGATGGGAAGCACTACCCAGAAGCTGACCAACTCTCTCTTTTGTTACGTAGCGGGTTAGGAAAACCTCGCCAATTCTCCGGAATGGCCCGAAATTCAACAGGGCAGTGGGATAAACAGTACCTTCATCCACATTAACAGCGCCACTCACGCTTATCAGTCCTATGACTTTTTCGGGGTATAAATGGGCGAAATGGAGCATAACGCTGGTGCCCATACTGTGTCCCACGAAATAGGCCTGGTCAACGCCTAGCCTGGCAAGCACCTCCACTATGAGCCTGGCTTGCGCCGGGTGCGAATAGTCCAATGCAAAATCCTTATCGGAAAGACCAAATCCTTTCATATCCAGACTGACAACCCTGTAGCCTTGACTGGCAAAGAAGGGGGCATTATGGCGCCAGGAGAAGGTAGAACCTCCGAATCCGTGGATGAACACTACGGTTGATTGCGTCGATTCCAGATTCTGTTCCTCGACATAAATTCGTACCGTGTCAATATCAATAAACCGACTATGCTCATTAACCAGATCGTCCGGTGATATTTCAGCCTGAGTCTCACCGAGGGGTATCAGATAGGGAAGAACGCAAACAAGGAAGAGCAAAGTCAGGATTACATAAGATAGTATTCGGAAAGCACGATGTCTGTGCCAGAAATTGCTCATCAATACATTATACTAGGATTCGGGCGAATCCTGGAACCACCCTGCCACTCAGGATTACTACTAATCAGGCCTGCTATCAAGCAGGTAATATGTCCCCAGAATAACGGCCTATTGTTAAGGACTTAATACTTTCATTACCACCAAATTGATAACAAGAACCACCGATGCTAACATGGCATCATGGCCATTGGGAGAGCAGGATTACCGAGAGTCGATTTGCGCAACTATTAACGTAAGGAAGGAATAGAAGTGATTCCGCTATTTGAACAATACCCGCTATTGCGGGAGAAGCTTGCCTATGTATCGCTAGGTGAATTTCCTACCCCGGTGCAAAAGCTCGAACGATTAGGAGTTGAGTTAGGCATCAGCCAACTCTACTTAAAACGCGATGACTTGAGTGGCAGAGTCTACGGTGGTAACAAGCCTCGAAAGTTAGAGTTCATTCTGGGCAATGCTGTGCGCTCTAAGGCGAAGGAGATCATAACCTTTGGTGGTGCCGGGTCGAACCATGCCTTGGCCACTGCCATATATGCGCGACAGGTGGGTCTGAAGAGCATCTCCATGTTAATGCCCCAGCCTAATGCCCGGTATGTTCGTCGCAATTTACTCATGAGTCACTACTGCGGTGTGGAACTACACTTGTGTGGTGCAGGGTTGGAATCTGTAAGAAATAAGCCATTGGTTTACGCTGCAACTATCTATCAGCTTTTGCAGCACAGGTTGAAAAAAGGCCGCTTCCCCCACTTTGTTTCTCCTGGTGGTTCTTCTCACCTTGGCGTTATTGGTTTTGTTAACGCAGCGCTTGAATTAAGAAAACAGATAACAGACGGGGAAATGCCTGAACCGGAATATATTTATATCGCTTGCGGTACGATGGGTACAGCCGCCGGATTGACTCTCGGACTCAGGGCAGCGAAGCTCAGTGGCCAAGTAGTCTCGGTAGCGGTATGCAGTGAAAAATTTACCAACACCAGAGCAATGATTAAACTCATCAACAAGACGAATTCTTTACTACATTCTCTGGATGCTTCTTTCCCCAGATTCGAGTCCTCTGAAACAGATATTGATATTAGACACGATTATTTTGGTAAACGATACGCGCTCTTTATAGATGAGGGGATGGAGGCAGTATCCCTGATGAGAGAGTGTGAAGGAATTAAACTAGACGGCACCTATACAGGGAAGGCCCTAGCAGCACTTATACATGACGCAAAAAATGGGAGCTTGCGAGGTAAAACGGTTCTATTTTGGAACACTCTAAACTCAAGGGATTTCTCAGATGCTATATCTAACCTCGATTACCACGACCTACCCCGTTGCTTTCATCGTTATTTTGAGGAAGAAGTGCAGCCCCTTGACCGTGATTACTGACCACATAATTCCAAGGGCACCATACCAATCAGGCCTGCTGAAAATTAGGTATTATGTCCCTTGTATACAGAGGGCAATAACCTGCTATAATTTGTGGGATAGTGAACCTCGTAACTGGGAAATTTAAGATATTGAGAATGTACTAAGGAGAGAAATGCGTTATAAGTGTTTTACCTGTGGAATTGAATTCGATAATATAGAGCAGCTAGCCAGCCATAAGCAACAGCACCAGGCTGGTTCACGAAGCTCCTCGGGAGTAATCTGCTTGGGCTGTGGTAAAGGCATCCCTCTGGAGCCATCCAAAGCTAACTACAGTGGGCCGCTTACCTGCCTTAACTGCCGACGGACAATGACCGTCACTATAGAAAACGGAGAGGTAGTTATAGCTCGGCTTGGTTAGAGCATTCCAGGGATACCATGCCAATTTAAGATTGCCACAAATCAAGCCTGCTATCAAGCAGATACTATGTCCCCAGAATACCACGAAATCAAAGGTGTAGATGGTGAGCTTTGGTTAAGAGTCAAACTTGAATAGGCTGATATCCACGCTAATATCAAGCCTATTTATCGGGTCTTTTCAAACTGCGACATGGACGCTTAGCCTGCAAAAAATAAGACGCCCCGAGTAACCTCACTACCTTCACCTGCCATCGTCTGGCCTGGCCTTCTGCTTACCATGTACCGGCTACCGCCCATACCTTCAGCTTTCACCAAACCCAACTCTTATGCCAGGTCCCTGCTCGGCTACTCGGGACAATGTTAATATTAGCATCTATATAACGCAGTTGTCAAGTCTTCGTACGTACTAGGAGGTTAGTACCAGGTTCTCGGAATCAGCAATCCCAGGGACACTATACCAATCGGACTTGCTATTAATCAGGCCTGCTATCAAGCAGGCCTGCTATCAAGCAGGTATTATATCCCCAGAATACCCGATGTAACTAAAGCATTGGTCAACAATTCTGCCTTTAGTTTGAGCTTATGTAAGTGACGGTAAAGAGCACTATCGGATACTCGAAAGAGGGGTATTAACACTTCCTTCGTCAGTGATACAATAGTTCTATCTAAACAATGTGGTAATCAGGCTAATGTTAAAGTAGCTGGCTTGCTACGTAAAGACACAGGGGTACATAAGAAATGCTGAGGGTTGAATTGATTCCAGACCTTTCGCACTGTATAGAGACAGTTGCCAAGAGAGAACACACGGCAGTTACGGAACAGCTTCTTGCGTCCGGTCAAAGCAACAAAGAACTGGAAGAGAAACTGGAAATCCTCAGGCTCTTCCTTGAGACAGCTGATTTTAAGAAGCTTAGAGCAGAATCTGAAAAAAGACTCATAGAGGGAAAGAAAGTAAAATTTATGATTTACCGGGATAAGGGCGTGAAATGCGAAATGCAGGTAACTAAGCCTTAAAGCATGAGGTGCGGGTGCTTTTATAGTTCGTGAATTCCAGAGCATTTAAAAAAGCAGTGAGGCGAGCCAGTGGAAAGGAAATATGCTGGATGACAATCCTAACAATCCTGTGTATCGCCTGTTTCCCAATCAACCCTCTCGTTCTAACAGGACTATTAGAACCTGCTTACTACCTGCCTTCATTTATCTTGGGCTGGGTAGTCTGGGCGATTGGCATGGTGCTGGTAATGTCACCAATAATCATGTTCCCACACTGCGGTGGTGTACCCAAAGGGAAGTCATTCGTCCATACCAGCAGACTGGTGGATACTGGTATGTATGCCATTGTCAGGCATCCCCAATATTTAGGGGGGATTCTATCAATATTCGTCACCACATTGCTATTTTATCCGCATTGGCTATTTGCCATCTTAGGTATCCCTGGAGCCGCCATTCTCTATTGGAGCGCCAAGAAAGAAGAAGGGCATCTTCTAGAGCGGTTTGGTGACGACTATCGAACCTATATGCAGAGAGTTCCGAGAATGAATATATTGCTTGGCATATTCCGTATTATACTGGGTATGAAACAGTGATGCTATGAAAGAAAATTCTGTCGAGCCAATAAGCCTAAGACCCACCCCAATACTTAAGATGCTTGGCGTAACAGCATTAGTGGTTCTGTCCATTGTCGCCATATATATAAACTACAAATGGCTGGACCCCTGGGTACTTGCCAGTCTGGTTCATATCCCTCAGTTTCTAATACCTTTTCTCATAATTTGCTATATCACTAAGGGAAGGCTAAGAGGATATGGCTTTAACTTACAACAAATGCCACCGACTTTTACATATAGGCGAATGGCTATAGTGGGAGCGATTTTCGGCTTTCTTCTGTCATTACGATACATCCCTCAAATTATTGGTAACGTCCCTTTAGGTATTCCACAACCAGTTACCGCAGTTAGCGTTGCCGGGAATATGACCTTTCAGTGGGTTATTGTGGGCTTATGTGAAGAAACGATGTTTAGAGGGCTGATTCAAACTTATCTAATGAAGAATCTTAAGGGGCGTGTAAAGATTCTAGGGCAATATCTGCATATAGGAACTGTACTCGGGGCAATCTTTTGGGGTGGATTCCATTTCATAGAAATACTGCATACGCCTCTGAGCAGCGTAGTATTTTTAGTATTACTTACAACCGCAATAGGTCTAATCATGGGGTATGCCTATCAAAAGACGGGTAGTTTGCTAACTACGATAATTGTGCATAATACACTGTTTGGTGTGCATCTTACGGTGGGATATATCATTTACTCGTTGCTTTAAACTTTTACTTCAAGTGAATATATAACCCGATGATTACATCGAGGAGAACGAAGATCAATGGTTGCAGAAAAACGATTCCAAGCGCGAAAAAACAAAATCAGAAAACGTCTCCTGAAATATACGCGCAAGGCATATCGGATGCTTCCTGAGATAGATAAACCTCACATTCTCGATATAGGATGCGGTTCCGGCATTCCGACTCTAGAACTGGCAAGGTTAGGTCAGGGAGAGGTATTAGGAATTGACATAGACCAACCTGCCCTGGATGAATTTAATAGAAAAATAAAAAAGGCTGGACCTGCCAACCAGGTTAGAGCGGTAAACTGCTCTATGTTTGATATAGATTTTCCAGATGAAAGTTTTGATATTGTCTGGTCCGAAGGCTCCATATACGCAATAGGTTTCGAAAAAGGGCTACGGGAATGGAAGCGCTTGCTCAAACCAGGCGGTTTTATGGTGGTTCATGACGAGCAAGGAAATGTCAGGGAGAAATTGGAACAGATCTCCAACTATGGCTATGAACTACTGGGCTACTTTTTATTGAGTCAAGACACCTGGCGAATGGAATATTTCGCTCCTCTCGAAAAGCTGGTAAACGAATTCCAAAACAAATTAACCGACGATCCGAAGACTAGTGAAGAACTTCACCAGGCCCAGGATGAGCTAGACATGTTCCGGAAGAATCCCGAGCGTAATAGCTCAGTGTACTTTGTTATGAAGAAAAATTGACAAAAAAGAGACATTACCACGAAATTTGGCACTAATGCCAAAATGGGAGGTGCCTAGAATTGAGCGATAGTAATTTTAAACAATATGATTTTGAACATCCCTCTAGTCTATTTATCCTGGAAGATAAGCTCAAGGGTCTTCTTGGAGGACCTCTCTTATACAATCCATATTTCAAGACATTCGAATTAAAGGGAAATGAAAGTGTTCTTGACTTCGGTTGTGGCGGAGGGGCCGGTTCACGTTGCCTCGCCAATCTCCTTGGCAAAGGTGGGCATCTTACGTGCATCGATGTATCACGTTACTGGATAGCGAGGGCTAGAAAGAGATTGGCCAAGTACTCAAACGTTGAATGCCAATCGGGGGATATCAGAGAGCTGGACATACCCGATTCTTCGTTCGATGTCATATCAACGATTCACGTTATTCATGATATTACCCCAGCCGAGAGACAGGATATTGTAAAGGCACTATCTCAGAAGTTGAAGGCAGGTGGTTTGTTCTTTATCAGGGAACCGGTGAAGAAGTCCCATGGTATGCCAGTTGAAGAAATACGAGCCCTGTTGTCAGACGCAGGTTTGAACGAAATCGAACACAAGGAGACCAAATCAGAATATATGGGTAAATATCAGAAATCTAATTAAGCTGTGGTATATCTCTTAGCCTGCTCATATTGTGCAACAGAAGTCCGTTGTGCTGCATTCTGGCCGAGTGTTGGAATGAGGATGAGAGCGTTCGAATCTCCTACAGCATAGCTCGTTCAACTTTTCGTAAAACTGAAGATAATTCGATTTAAACACATGCTTATCTGATAACGACTACATAAGCACCTACTGCCCAGTCATAAGGCGTACGATGCTTCTTAAAACTAATACCGATATGGCATAAATATTTACTAACACATAAGCAAGCACGAAAACCTCTTATAACCAAAGGTGTTGGCTCTGCCGGCGTGCACGGTAGACCCTCAATATGGAATATGCTTTTGTGGGCAATTTGCCACGGGAGAATCTTTAGGAGCTACCGTACAAAGGTTTGCTTTCTGGTTAACCTTGTACCATGGATATTTACCACTTGTATTCCTGCTTTCTGCTTACCCCAAGTTATTTGTCTCGAAGAACTCTCCTGTAGTGTGAAATACAAAATCACAGGTAAGACCATGACAAGAAACGCCACAAGGTCTATAAAAACCGGCGAGGCGAACATAGGATGAATTTGATCAAGCGGTTCGATTGTTAAGGTGATATCAATGCCGATTACGAGCAGGATCAATATATAGACGAATATCAACAGGAAATCAAATCCGAAGACAACCAATCTCTCTCAGACCAGCAGAATGGGTAGTTGTTAATGTCCCATTTGAGGTTTCAATTACCGCATTATCTTCGTCGACCCTTTGATTTCCCCTCTCGACATTCAGAAACTTTGCATCTGAATTCGAGGGACATTATGCCCTATGCCAAGAGAGGGAGGGGGGAAAACCTTAGCAGAATGTTTAATGCACTTTCTCGGACCTCTCAGGTGCATTCTAGCGGGAATTCCAGGTACACCATGCCAATCAGGCCTGTCGCAAATCAGGTATTTACAACATCGAATGAAGCTACGTGTGCTTGAAGATTCGTTAATGTAGGTGTACACTAGGTAATCAAGTATAGAGTGGAGGTGTCTATAATGAAGGCTTTAATAGTATATGACTCAGTTTATGGAAATACGGAACAAATCGCCAGGGCTATTGCTGAAGCTATCACCCCGTCCAATGAGGTGAAGGTTCTGCGGGTGGGCGAGGTGAATCCCTCGGAGTTGACATCTATCGACCTTCTCATTGTAGGTTCTCCGACCCATGCGGGCAGACCGACGCCGGCGATTCAAGACTTCCTTAATAAAGTAACTAGTCCTTCTCTTCAAGGTATCAACGTAGCTGCGTTCGACACCAGAATCTCGACCAAGCTCGTCAGGGTGTTTGGATATGCCGCTGGACGCATCGCCGGCAATCTGAAAAAAAAGGGCGGTACCCTCATAGCGTCTTCAGAGGGTTTCTTCGTTACAGGTAGCAAAGGCCCGCTTAAGGAAGGAGAACTGGAGCGGTCTGCAGGCTGGGCTAAAGGAATTTTGGAGGAAAAATTCTTTTTTAAGCGCTGAGTAACCATTAAAAAGACGGATCATTATTA
>Ga0209636_10007757_pt1 | contig 10941 bp, 9 predicted proteins | sample DeeMarSWOR152_54_FD_187464 | JGI IMG/M metagenome (GOLD analysis project Ga0209636, IMG submission 187464) | Marine sediment microbial communities from White Oak River estuary, North Carolina - WOR-1-52-54 (SPAdes) (version 2) | ecosystem: Environmental > Aquatic > Marine > Intertidal zone >... | reverse complement strand
TTCCCTAGCGTAGTAGCAGCCCTCATGCGAACAGCAACTTTTTCGTCCTTCATTGCCTTGACCAAAGGTTCAATGGCGGGATTGCCAATTTCCAATAGTTTTTTTGTAGCTGCCTCACAAACCCTCGATTCTTCATCAGCCAGCACATCGACCAATGGCTGGATAACTTTCTCCGATTCGATATTCTCCAACGCCAAAACTGCTCCCCTTCGAATCCACCAGCGTTCATCCTTCAAAGCTTCAATGATCGCATCAATCGCTTGCTCAGAGCCAATTTTTCCCAGTGCCTGTAAAGCCTTGTTTCCCTGATCACTCTTGATGGCGTTTACAAGCTCAGTTATCTTTTTCTCCTGAACCGATTCTTGTTCCTGGCCTTAGCTGCAAACCAGGGCTAACGATATAAAAAACAGGGCGAATAGAATGCATGATTTTATGTTCATTTTTCATTCTCCCGTGAAATGTTGATTCAGTATGTTATATAAATCTCCAGCGAACATCTTTTCAATATCTTCAACGTTCCTCAGTCCAAATAAAAAAGCAATGGCAATCGGATCGGCTCGAAAGTCGGTGTGCCCTTCGTAAAAACCATACCAGGTTGCATAATACGGCACCATTTCACCTGTATGGATATACGAAAGTTTATTGAGCAAATCCGCCAATTCCTCTTTGGATAAACTGGCATACTTTTCAGTCAGCAACGCTCGCTCGTTTTGATCCAGCTCCCGCCACATTTCAAGATGATACTCGCCCAAAATTTCATCGTTAAAAATGGACTCCTGAAAACCTTTGCCAGAAAATTTCAGATTTATTTCTCTGTCATGATAAAGAATCGATTTGATATTCATGGTTTCATCCGTCCATTTACCCTGTTGAATCCCTGCCAACACAAGATTCCAGAGATGAAACAGCGGCTTGACAATTTGTCGGTGCGTTAATCCTATCCGTTTCACCAGTCGATTATCTCCCTTCAGCACTGAAATAATATCCTCATCTTGACTTATAAAACCCGCACTTGAATACTGCCCAGGACGAGCAATTGCCGTAATTTCTGCGATCGATCGACCTGTAATCGTCTTGGTCTCATCCAATTCTATCTCCGAATGAAGTCCAGTCCTCGACAGCGTTGGAAAATCTGTGGTATCCACCTCAAACTCCCTGCCTTTGCCCCTGGTAGATTGATCGTAATCTGATGGCTCCCCATTCTCGATTGTCACAGGAATCAGCGTGTATTTTCCATCTTTGGTAATGGCAATGACAATTTCTTCGCCATCTTCTGTTATGTATGGAGACGGAATATCAGGTAATTTTTGAAGCAGTTCTGGGTAAAGTGGATAGGTCTTTTGATTGATCTTGATTTGTTGGGATTTAATTTCTTGGGAATATATAGTCAGACTCAATAATAGTGAAAACAACCATAGCAAAATTAAAACCTTTAACTTAGATCGCAATTTTGTTCTCCTGATCAATCTTATAATATTTTTTCTTCTTTTCTGGTTAACTTAATCATGCTCATTTATTTTAAAAATAGTAATTCGAAAATTTCGAAGTGTTTTGGTTCTTTATACGGTGAATAGTTTGAAAAGTTCGAAGTGTTTTTAAATTTTTTAAAATTTCCATATTAAAATTTTCCCTTGCTTTTTCCTAAAAATTTTCTTAATTTTGGAAGCATTAATTCCAAATTGAGGCGCAAAATGGAAACTTACATTCCAAGATTCTTTAAAGAACCTGAACAAAGCTTCTTCCTCTTCGGGCCCCGTGGCACGGGCAAATCCACCTACTTGAAACATCAATATGCTGATGCGCTGTGGATCGATCTGCTCAAACCTGATATTTTTCGGATGTTTGCTGCCATGCCTGAACGAATTATTGAGCTGGTACATGGAAATCCTGATAAACGCATTATTGTTGTCGATGAAGTGCAAAAAGTACCCGAATTACTCAGCGCCATTCACAGCTTGATCGAAGAAAAAGCCAACAGGAAATTTATTCTCACAGGTTCCAGTGCCCGCAAATTGAAAAGAACAGGTATCGATCTGCTGGCGGGACGTGTCCTGCTCAAAACGCTGCATCCCTTCATGACTGCTGAATTGACAATAGGTTTATCTTTTAAAAATATGTTGCAGCATGGTCTGCTTCCCATTGTCATCGCTTCAAAAAATCCTGATGAGTTATTGGGAACGTACGTTTCGCTCTACATGCGAGAAGAAGTGCAATTTGAGGGTTTAGTCCGAAACATCGGAAATTTTTCTCGCTTTTTGGAAGCGATCAGCTTCTCGCATGGTTCGATTCTCAATATCAGTAACGTTGCCCGAGAATGTAGTATCGAGCGAAAAGTTGTTGAGGGATATGTTAAAATTCTTGATGATATTTTATTAGCATTTCGGATCCCTGTTTTCACCAGGAGGGCGCAACGAGCGTTGGTCTCACATCCAAAATTCTATTTTTTCGATACGGGCGTGTTCCGTACTTTACGCCCCAGGGGCCCTCTTGATCGCTCTGAGGAGATCGAAGGCGCTGCCCTGGAAGGATTGGTTGCACAACATCTCAGAGCCTGGATTGCTTACCAGGGGAATAAATATGAGTTGTTCTTCTGGCGTTCCCGAGCAGGTGTTGAAGTCGATTTTGTCATGTACGGCGAGCAGGGGATTTTTGCCATTGAAGTTAAAAATAGCAACCGCATCCGTCCCGAGGACATGAGATCGTTAAGTGCCTTTCGCCAGGATTATCCCCAGGGCAAATCGCTGTTTTTGTATCGAGGGAATGAAAGACTGCTGAAAAATGAAATTCTGTGCATCCCCTGCGGGGAATTTCTCAAAGAACTTGCTCCTAATAAAGACTTGGCAAGCTTGTTAATTGCTGAGTAAAATGCATAGGGGCAGTAAACTGCAAATTCCAAGTTCCAAAATGACCAAATTCCAAATAAATAACAAATTTCAAATTCAAATTTTAAAAAAAAGTTTTGCGTCAAAAACAAAGATTTTCTCCTTATACTATGAAGCATGGCGTTCAGTTTTTTTTATTTCTCTTTTTCAAAAATTCCTTTCTCTAAAATATTCTTCGGATATTCAATCGAAGCCAACCGTTCCATCTTACCATATTTTTGAGACATAAGTCCAATCAAAGAGCCATTTGAATCGATGACTGGTGAGCCGCTCAAACCTGGAATTTTGTTATCCGCCAAAGTTTTGGTCGATATAATGACCGATCCATCCAAAGATTTGACATAGTTCCCGTCATAAATCACTTGGGGACAATCCTTATCCGAATACCGCCAACCGACAATGTGCACTTTTTCTCCAACCTGGAGTGGTTTCGTCCTGAATTTCAAGGGCTGAATATTCTTTGATTTTTTCTTGATTGAAAACAGTAGCCAATCAACTTTTGGTGGGATTGTCCGATCAATGGTTTCGTCAGGATTTTCGTTGATGAGTTTATTTACTATAATCGAATCGGCAGGATTGTTCCTGGGATACATTTTCCAGGTTTTCAGGGTATTGTTAAAAGAAACTGAACTCATTTGTTCTGATTTAAAGTAGGTGAGAATATGCTTTGCTGTTGCAGCAAGCGTATCTTTTCCAGTATCCAGCAAAAAAGAACAGCCAGCAACTGGATGGGTTTTATAGATATATTCAATGTGGTTGATCATGGTAATTTGTGGCCATTCATTTTGGGGCTTATCGATCCAATTACCCTCATTTTTTGATTGATTGGAATTAGAAAAAACAAATGCTGCAACGAAAACGGGAATGAAAAATAATAATAACTTTTGATTCATTTTGGTATACCTCGCTTATTTTAATTATCACGCCAAGACGCTAAGGCGCAAAGATTCAGGTATCTTGACTTAGCGACTTGGCGCCTTTGCGTGAGTCTATTTCAATTTTTTCCCATTAATCCACAACTCCATCACTCCTATAAATCAAAAGACATAATTTCTTCAAATATAATGTCTCCATCAAAAACTCGTGCCTATTCGTATCTTAAATAATCCACAGGATTGGTATAAGTTGCTTTGAGCGTGTGAAAAATAATCGCCAACATTGATGTAAAAAATGTTATCAAAGCTGCTAGGGCAAATATCCAGAACGAAACATTTATTCGATAAGCAAAATTCTGCAGCCAGACATTCACTGTCACATAAGCAATGGGATAAGCAATCAGATTGGCAATCACAATGAGAAAGATAAATTCTTTTGAAATTAAACCGATGATTTTCGTCACCGATGCGCCCAACACTTTTCTCAATGCGATTTCTTTGGTTTTCCTTTCTGTGATAAATGAAATCAATCCTAACAACCCGAAACAGGCAAGAACAATCGCAAGTATCGTGAATAATGAAGATGCCCTGCTGAGCGTTGCCTCAGTTCGGTAAAATTGATCGAGTTTTTTATCGAGAAAATAATAATCAAAGGCTGAATTCGGGGCGAATTGTTTCCAGGTATCGCCAATAAATTGAATCGTGCTTCTATTATCTTTGGTATTCATTCGAACAGCAATATAATCTGTCAATGAAGCCTGGCGACTGGGCCAGATCAGTTTAATGACCAATGGCTTAATCGTGGAGTGCAATGATTCAAAATTAAAATCACTGATCACGCCAATGACTTTCAATTCCCCCCAGCCTGGATGCGTCAACAATTTTCCAACAGCAGCATCATCACTCCAGCCCAATTGCTTTGACAAGGTCTGGTTGATTAAAATCGCATCTGTCTCATCAGTCGAAAATTTCTTTGAAAAATCTCTTCCTGCCACCACATCAACGCCAAATGTCTCAACAAAATTATGGCGAACAAGATAGAATGGTATCATCTGCTGACTTGCTGGATTGCCTTTTATTGAAAATGGTTCTTTGATATGCTCAAATCCGACCACCGTTCGCATCCCTGTCGCATTGAAAATCGCTGGATTCTGGGTAATTTTGTTCAAAAAAGCATCATAATGATCGTGTGCAATTGGAGTCGAGTTTACAGGCAGAATGATGATATTATCCTTTGCAAATTTAATATCAAAGGAGTTGATGTAATTGAGCTGTTTATGAATCAATATGCTGCCAATGATTAACAGTGATGCTATAACCAGTTGCGATACGACCAGGATTTTCCTTCCCATGCTTTTTTTCATATCCATTTTGAACATATTTCCCAACACTTCAATCGGATGAAATCCCGATACAAATAAAGCAGGATAAGCCCCTGAAATAATGCTGGTGAGAACGCCTAACATAAACAATGAAACCGACAATTGAGTGGGATGAACAAGACTCAGCGAAAGATTTTTTCCCACCAAATTACTTAATATACTTAATAGTGGTAAAATTATTTTGACGATCACCAGGGAGAAGGCTAATGAAAGGAAGCACACGATGGCAGTTTCGCCCAAAAATTGAAATATGAGTTGACTGCGCTGCGAACCCAATACTTTTCGCACGCCGATCTCTTTCACCCTGATCGAATAATATGCTGTAGTCATGTTAATATAATTAATGATGGCAATGATTAAAATAAACAGGGCGATGGAAAACAGGATATAGATGTGTACATTGCCTGATTGACTGCCGATTTCAATTTCATCCTCCAGGTTGGATTTTAAATGGATATTCACCAGTGGCTGCAGAAAAAACGAACTACTTTCATGTAGCTCAGGTGGAAGATATTTTTCGAAGAAAGCGGGGATTTTCTCATTTAACATTTCAGCAGAAACGCCATTGTTGAGCAAAATGTATGTATAACAAAAATCTTCCCGCCAGTTTTCGAGATAGCGACTCCAGGGTATTTGGACCAGCGTCGAAAAAGCGGTTAAAAAATCAAAGTGAAAATGAGACTGTGAAGGCAAGTCTTTTACAATACCAGTAACATGAACATCGTAGCCATCATTTATTCGAAGCGATTTCCCTACGGGATTCTCATTCCCGAAATATTTTGAAGCAGCGGTTTTCGTAATCACCGCACTGTAAGGGGCATTTAACGCATCATTTGGATTCCCAATCAAGAATTCAAAATCAAAAATATTGAATACTGTCGAATCGGCAAAAGCGAAATTCACTTCTTTAAAAATATTGTCTTTGTGCTGAACATTAAATCCCAGTCCCCAATAATGCCAGAAACGAACCACATCCTTCACTATACCTGGATATTCCGATTTCAATGAAGTCGCCAAAAGACTGGGAACAGTGGCTGAATTTCTAACCACACCACTTTCAAGATTACTTTTTTTGACTACCCTGTAAATATTTCTGGCGTTTTTGTGGAATCTGTCATAACTCTTTTCATGAATAATATAAAGACCGATTAAGATAAAGCAAGCCAATCCAATTGAAAGTCCTGAAATATTCAATATCGAATAAAGTTTATTTCGAGCCATATTTCTGAGGGCAGTTTTCAGGTAATTTTTAAACATGGTGTAACGCCAATAAATGACGGCAGAAATTAAACCTGGTAATGATCTTAAAATTTGTCCCCACAGCCAGAATTGGGCATGAAACCTGCCACTCTCCTGCAGCTCACTTTCATACAGCATCTCAAAATTATTACAAAGATTATCCCGATCATGTTTGGGAAGAACATGTCGTAACAAGAAGAAGGCAATTTGATTATTTTTTGTCATATTTCTTTGATGATAGATTCTTCAGATTAGTAAATTAGTTTAGCCATCAGCTTTCAGCGGTCAGCTATCAGCCAAAAAGCTGAGTGCTGACGGCTGAGAGCTAAATAATAAATGATGCGGTCTGTACTATAAATTCTCCTAGGATTCAAAAGCAGGATAAACAAATCCTTCCCACATCTCTTCGGTGAGTTTTTTGAGTTCTGCCAGCGCTTCATACCCTTGTTTGGTCACCCGGTAATACCGCACGGGTTTATTGCTTACTTTTGTTGATTTCAGGTACGAATCCAGGTAGCCATTAATGTGCAGCCTATTCAATGGCGCATAAATCGTCCCAACAGCGTACTCCTTGCCCGTCATTTCTTTGATGCGGTCTCGGATGGTGATTAAATAGGCATCGTTTTGTAAAAAGTGAACCGCTAATAATATTTGTTCTTCTTTTCGAGTTAATTCAGACATAATGTGTTCCTTCTATTGAAAAGTAGTTCGAAGATTTCAAAGTGTTTTGATTCTTTGTACGGTGAATAGTTTGAAAAGTTCGAAGTGTTGTTGATTTTTTTTAGAAGAAGTGGGTTTTTAGAAGTAATTCCTGTAAAGGATAAAGAAGCATTTATGTTTCGAATTAACGTTACTTACAAAGGAAACTGATAACCGCTAATATCCATATTAAATTAATCGATCCGACCCACCAATAAAACAATCCACTAATCTTCCCTATTTCTTCCAGAGTCATCTTTTTATATTGATGAACATATTTCGGAATATAAAGCCTCAGCAAGAAAAAATTGATTTTCACAATCCGTTTTTGAAGCTCGGAGATGATAATGATGGTAATCACCACATTAAAAAGGGCACAAAAAACTGCCAGGTATAAAAATAGGTGGAATAAATCCATGATATTTTACCTTATAGATTTAACAAAAACTTCCATGCAGGTATTATTTGAATAACTCTAATATCATCCCTAATTTCGTTTTCTTCACTAAAAGTAATAATGAAAGAATGGTGAATATCAAGCTCCTGCATGGCTTCAGTTAGAGATTTTAATTCTCGATTCCTGGTTTGCGGATCATCCAGTGAAAAACAGACCTGGGCGAGATTCGGGTTATCATTTTCATCTATCCAGAGAAAATCGACTTCATTTCCTTTTGCCGTACGATAATAAAAAATACGTTTTGTCATTCGTCTCAGGTGGTTGAAAACTAAATTTTCTAATAATAATCCTTTATTCTGAGATATGCGTGGACTCACTGACGTTACCAGGCTGTGATCCACACAATAGGCTTTTTTGGCGTTCACATTTTGTTTGGCAACTGATAAATCAAAAATCATGACTGAAAAGATAAAATAGCTATCCTCAAACCATTGGATACAGGATGAAACAAAATCTTTGCTTATCTTATGCCCGATGGACTTAAGATATTCAGTCATTCGATTAATGGAGTAAAGTGTTGCAATTGAAGAAATCATACGATAGCCAGCTTGAACTACTGCCCGTGGGTGAATGGCATCATGTCTTTCAATGACATCCCTGTGCAAAATCGTTTTGTAATACTCCTGATGGATCATTAAACGAATTTTATCAGAGACATTTCTAACCTCTGGGAATCCCCCGATTTTAAAATATTCTTCAAAATTATTTTGAATTAAAATGCGATTCTTCGAGGTCAACGTATGATAATCCGCTTTTTTGTAATCCAAAAATTCTTTGAATGAAAATGGAAAAAGCTCCCAGGTGATTGATCTCCCTCTCATCTGGGTGGCGATCTCCTCGGAAAGCATTTTCGATGACGATCTTGTGATAAAGACATCACAATTTTCAGCTCTTAAAATCCTATCGACAAACGACTCCCAATTTTCGACTTCCTGAATCTCATCAAAAAAACAAAATATCTTCTCTGTTCCTTTTTTATCAGGATACAATGAAAAAAAAGCTTCCATGAGCACATTCAAATTAGCCCCTGTTTTTAATTCGTTTAGTCGATCATCGAAAAAGTTGATATATAAAATGTTTTCTTTGTTAACCCCTTGCTTCAATAAACCATCCACGATCTGGTAAAGGAAAGTCGATTTCCCGCTCCTTCTGACACCGATACAAACCAGAGCTTTTTTTTCAATGACCTGGTATTCCAGGTGTCTTCTGACGCCTGTGTAGAGTGGTTGATTTTGAAAATCCAGGATCATTTCTTTAATGATCTCGATCATGTATTATCCTCTCTATCATTAAAAATTGGACAAATCATTTGCCAATTATTATATAAATCGGTACGATAATTTACCAATATTTAGCATAATTGTCAAGATATTTTTTCACTTTTAGTAAGTCAAGTTGGAGTCCACCTTAAAAATTGACATATTTAATAAAAATGTTTGATTATTATTGAAAGATCGTATTTTCTCAATCTGAAAATAATTAAAGGTGGACTCCAACTTCAACTCATATTTCATTATTCATGTGTTGAAAATACCACCGCTGTAAGAATGTAACTCCCCAACATTTCATAAAATCTCCGTGACCAGCTCTTATCATAATTTTGTGCAGTGGAAACAACAACCATATCTAATTCAGGAAAAACAAATATAAATTGTCCCGCCCTTCCACTAGCGTAAAATGAATCGACTTGTCGATCGTTTATGTGAAAGCTTCGCAGCCACCATTGGTATCCATAAGCGCCCGATGTTGTTTTGATATGATGTTGAGTAGATTCCTTCACCCATTTTTCAGGCACAATTTGCTTTTCATTCCATTTTCCATCGTTTAAATATAACTGTCCAAATTTTGCCATATCCCTGGGGCGTAAAGCCAATCCGCCGCCTGTCGCAAGTAAGCTATCGGGAGTTGTTGGCCATATATATGCTGAAATCCCCAGTGGCTTGAAAAGATATTTTTCTGCAAATTTATCCCCTGAAATTCCAACTGATCTTCTTAGAATCTCACCTAAAATAACTGATAAGCCGGTATGGTAGACAAATTTCTCACCTGGTTTTTGAGCCATCGGTTTCTCCAGGCAATACCTGATCAAATCTTTGCGCTGGTGCATAACCATGGCATCGTTTTGGGGATTGGAATACGGGATAACCAATTCATTCCAATGAAAGCCGGCTGACATAGTGAGCAGATGTTTCAATCGAATTTGTTCTTTTCCATCTTTTATTATGTCCGAATATTCAGGAAACAATGCAAACGCAGGAGCGTCAAGGTCTTTAATAAAGCCCTGCTCCTGAGCGATTCCAAACAATGCCGAATTCACGCTTTTTGTGACTGAAGCCAGCATTTGGACTCGATCCCTAAGGACCTGATTCACAAAAGCACCAACGATCTTCCCCTCGGCAGCAAAGTATTCTTCCAGCACAAGTTTTCCATCTTTTACAATTAAAAGACTATGAATGTCCTTATGCTTACCATTAGTGATTTGATCGATAACTTCAAATATTTTCTCTTTATTTATCCCAACATTTTCCAGATTCTCACACTCCCAGCCATCATCCAATTTTACTGGAATCTCATAAACATATTCTCGTCCAATACAACTTTCAAGACTATCAAGAAGTTGGATTGTTTTCTCATCCTGTATGCGTTCTAATAAAAATGGATTATCCATTTGCTTGTAGGTTAATAGGATTGAGTTTTTATCCTCGCTCATCTCTCCTTTAAATTCGCCGCCCCAAAATTCAAGATGTCCGTTTTCAAAGGAGATTTCATTATCGTTGAGCCAGACTCTGCATTGTGTAGCAAGCTCATAAACGATGGATTGCTCAAGTTTTCCATTGGAATTTATAACAATTTTTCGTAACGCTGTCTCCTCTTTCGAGTCGTTGTGGACGATGTATTCTTTCCAATAGCCAATGATGTCTTGATACGTTTGTTGCTTTTCTTCGACACTTGCGCCACAACTAAAAACAAATCCTGATAAAATCCACCCCAAAATAATAAAAAGAAAAGCTGCCATTAAAGTTGATTTTGAATTTTGTTTTAATAATTTCTTATGAACTGACATAGATTCTTCTCCTTATAATAATCTTTTTTTGTGTTCGTTCAGTTTTTGTGTCTAAAATATTTTTACCGTTTGTGCAGGAATATTACCGTTTATTAAGTGAATACTTGATTAACCATTTATCTATCAAAAAACAAGGCAAAAGCAAAGAAATGTATGCAATGTAATCATAAGGATCAAAATGTGCGTCATAGAGATTAAAATATTGACTGGTTTCAATAACAAAACAGACCCCGAAAATGATCAAAGCAGCCGATTCTGGACTGAACTTAAATGAAAGAAAAGTTGATTCCTTTGATGTATATTGTACCCGCAGCAGAATGTAACCCATTGCGGGACCCACCAT
>Ga0209636_10007756_pt1 | contig 10942 bp, 14 predicted proteins | sample DeeMarSWOR152_54_FD_187464 | JGI IMG/M metagenome (GOLD analysis project Ga0209636, IMG submission 187464) | Marine sediment microbial communities from White Oak River estuary, North Carolina - WOR-1-52-54 (SPAdes) (version 2) | ecosystem: Environmental > Aquatic > Marine > Intertidal zone >... | reverse complement strand
AGTCCTGCGCAGCAAGCAATTGATGATTCGATAGAAAATTTAAAAATTATCCGTGATGAATCGAGAAGATGTGGAGACATCGTTAAGAATTTACTTCTGTTCTCTAAAAAGTCCTTTGGTGAAAGATCAAAAAATGATTTAAAATCAATTGTAAATAAGAGCCTTGAACTTGTTCGACATAGTATCGAAATGAAAGGTATGCAGTTGATTAGAGATTTTACCAATGACGACATTATCATATCTTGTGATCCCGCTGCAATACAACAAATGCTGATTGCACTACTTATTAATGCCATTGAAGCATCCCCAAAAGAAGGAGGTGAATTGAAGGTAGGATTATATTCGGTCGATTCAAAAAATATGTTTCGGCTGGAGATTTCGGATAATGGTGTAGGCATTCCACCTGACGTTATGCCTCATATCTTTGAACCTTTTTATTCGACTAAAGAATCAGAAAAGAGCACTGGATTGGGTTTGGCTGTTGTTTACGGAATCGTAGAACGCCATGGTGGTTCAATCGATGTACAATCTGAAGAAAATAAAGGTACGACTTTTATAATCAATTTACCAGCAAATTCAAATTAGATGATTTAAAGAGAAAGAGTTTGATAGTATAAAAAATCCAGGCAAACTTGATGATTGAATTGATTAATCCCCACGATCTATTCTTTAAGGGCATTTTTTCCCAGCATGAAGCGGCAGCCGATTTTTTGCGTTATTATCTGCCATCAGATGTGTCAAGTTTGTTCGATTATTCTTCCATGCAAATGGTTAAAGATTCGTTTGTTGATCAGGAGCTACGGGAACATTTTTCAGATCTCCTTTATCAAATTCGTTTATTGGATGGACGTGGTGCTTATGTTTATGTATTGTTTGAGCATAAAAGTTATCCTGATGCATGGATAGCATTTCAACTGTTGAGGTATATGGTTCGAATATGGGAATATGCTCAGCGACGGGGTGAGAAGTTAGCGCCAATTTTTCCTGTGGTGGTTTATCATGGTGAAGCTGAATGGCACGTTGGCAGGAAATTTCATGATTTCCTTGATTTACCAGAGCCTTTCAAAAGTTATGTACCAGAATTCCAATATTTTTTATGCGATCTTTCACAATATGATGATGAGGAGATTAAGGGAGGGATATTACTCCATGCAAGTTTGCTGGTTTTGAAATATATCTTTCATGAGGATTTGCTCCAGCACCTGCCTGGTATTTTTGCTCTATTTCATAAAATCTCTGCACGAGAGCGTGCGATTGAATGGTTGGAGATTTTTTTGCGTTATTTAATAAGTGCGGGTAGTAAATTAAATAAACAAGATTTGAAGGAAGTCGTGACAACGGCTTTTCCTGAAGGAGATGTAACTATGTCAACTATTGCACAACAATTAATTGATGAAGGCTTCCAAAAAGGAATCCAGCAAGGGATTAGACAGGGGGTATTGGATGCTATTGAACTGGGTTTGGAACTCAAGTTTGGTGAGAAAGGCTTGCGAGAGTTGCCAGAAATCCGTAAGATTGAAAACATTGATATGTTACATGCGATTCGTCAAGCAATAAAGAAAGTGAGAACAATTGATGAATTACGTCGTATTTATCGATAGAATAAAGAAACAAGATTAGAAGGATTTCTTGACAACAGCATTTTCCGAATGAGGTGTGATTGATGAAGGCAGAAAGCAAGAAATCCTGGAATCTATTGAACTGGATTTGGAACTCAAGTTCGGCGCGGAAGGTTTACGTGAGTTAGCAGAAATTAGTAAGATTAAAGATATCGATCTGTTGTGTGCGATTCGTCAAGCGATCAAGACGGTGAGAAATATCGATGGATTACGTCGAATTTATAAGTAAACTTTAAAATCTTAGCCCTAAATGATCTAGGAGTTCGTAATGAACAATCGGGACGTTAATATTTTAGTTGTTGATGATGAATTTTCAGTTCGTGACTCTCTGTATAAATGGTTCAAATCAGATGGTTTCAATGTAGATACCGCAGAGAATGCTGACGCTGCGCTTGAAAAATTCAAAGAAAAAACCTGGGATATTATGCTGTTAGATATAAAGATGCCAGGTATGGATGGCATCGAATTTAATCGTCATATTCAAAGTGTTGATAAAAACATCATTGTCATCATCATTACGGCTTATGCTTCGGTGGATACAGCGGTTCAAGCAATAAAAGATGGTGCCTTTGAATATATCTCCAAACCCATCGATCCCGATAATCTCACTCATATTATCCGAAACGCTATTGAAAGACGACGACTCACAACGGAAAATATTCAACTTCGCCAACGAGTTGAGGATTTAACCAGTCCTGATGATATTGTGGGTACATCTCCGCAACTTCGTCAGGTGCTGAAAATGGTAGCCTCAGTTGCCAAAACAGATTCCACAGTAATGATTCGTGGGGAAAGTGGAACTGGCAAAGAATTAATCGCGCGTGCAATTCATAGCAATAGTTTACGTCGTTATGCCCCGATTATCTCTATCAATTGCGGTGCTTTCACTGAAACACTTCTGGAAAGTGAATTATTTGGTCACGAAAAAGGATCGTTTACAGGTGCTGATCGTTTGCGTATCGGAAAATTAGAACGCGCCAATAAAGGTACGATTTTTTTCGATGAAATTGGTAACATCAGCATGAAAATGCAGATGGATCTGCTTCGTGTATTGGAAACGAAGCATTTTACTCGGCTTGGTAGTGAAAAACCCGTTGAAGTTGATTTCCGTGTCATCAGCGCCACCAATCGAGACCTGGAATCAGCCGTGAATGAGGGTCATTTTCGTGAGGATTTATATTTTCGACTAAATGTAGTCACCATTGACATGCCACCATTACGTGACAGAAAAGAGGATATTCCACTCCTTGCCCGATATTTCTTTAATAAATACACTCAGTCGATGACCAAGGCGATAAAAGATATTTCCCCAGAAGCAATGGAAATGTTGATAAATTACGAATGGCCAGGAAATGTCCGAGAGTTACGAAATGTTATTGAACGAGCCATTGTGGTCTGTGATAGAAATCAGATTACGCCAAACGATCTTTCTTTTCCTTTTCGGATTCGAGGCAAACAACAAAATGGTGTTAGCCTGGAAGAAATCGAAAAGGCTCATATCGAACGAATCCTTAACCGAACGAACTGGCATGTTTCTCAAGCTGCAGAAACGCTAAAAATCGATAGGACAACCCTGTATAACAAGATCAAAAAATATAACCTGAGTAAATCGATGTGATAGCTAAGTGTATTCATGTGGTACCAATTGAGTTTTATGACTCATCCTTACTGGATGCATTATGCCTTTATCTCTCTAATGCCTTTCATATTCCAGCCAAGATTAAAAATGAATCGATCAATATAAATCTTACCTTTGATCCATTAAGGAATCAGTACAATTCCTCATATTTACTTGCCCAATTAATTAACAATCCCCCAGAAGATGCTGGGCGAATTTTAGGCGTCTGTGATTTTGACCTGTTTATCCCAATTTTGACGTTTGTTTTTGGTGAAGCGCAATTAGAAGGAATCGGTGCCATTGTTTCCACATACCGTTTAAGAAATGAGTTCTATGGTGGACAATCAGATCATCATATACTTGTGGAGCGTTTGTTGAAAGAAGCGACTCATGAATTGGGACACACCTTTAATTTATACCATTGCCATAATCCTGGTTGTGTAATGACTAATTCGACTTATGTGGAAGATATTGATGACAAGAGTGTGATGTTTTGTAAAGATTGCGAACAGTTTGTTTTGAAGGGAGATAAGCGTTAGATTTTGATCTATCAGTTGAAAAATATTCATTAATAAATAGCTCCCACGAATCAAAAACACTCATTGATATTTTTCTGAATTACCTGTGGATTTCATTAATTTATGGGTAAAAATTCTATAAAAAATTTAATTGTACCACATCAAAATATTTCTGTTGACATTTTGATAATGAAATTGTATATTAAAAGAGAAAAATTGAATTTGTTGAGCGACTTAAGATGGCAGTAATGTCTGAAGCAATCATTGAAACACAGAGAAGCCAATTAGAGAAGATAGCAACAAAAACAGACCTAAAAGAGCTCAAATTAAGAATCAATGCGCAACTTCTATTATTGAAATGGACGATTGGATTCATGTTAGCAGGTGTTCTCTCACTTATCTTGAAAGCTTTTTTTATTTCTTAATACTTATGTAGTTTAAGTTTGCCTAACTTTGTTTAACTTTAAGTATATATGAGCGTTTAAGAGGAGTAAATCTTGATGAGATGGTAGCGAAAGTGTTCGCTGAAATTTTTAAAGAAACTACCAAAGATGTAATAGTTTCAAAGAAAGACCTCGAAGAAGCTCTTACAAGGACTAAATTAGAAATCACAAAATGGGTCGCTGGCATGTTGGTAGCCCAGGCTGCAATTGTTGCTATGTTGGTGAAACTTTTATGAAATGATAGGGAAGAAAAAATGGAATGGATATATGTCCTCGCAATAGTATTACCAGTTGTTTTCACAGTAATCGTGGGAATATTTTATAATAACCGCAGAATAGATGATATCAACCGTAGAATTGACGATGTTAACCATAGAATAGACGATTCTAACCATGCGATGGATGGACTTCGTTCTGATATTGATAAAAGATTTGATGAAACTAATAAAAGACTTGCTGATTTGAGAGAAGATATAAGAGAAATAAGAACGATGATAATGCAGTTTCTCAGAAAAGAAGTAGGCGTGGAATAGAAATTGTCCTCATTTCCAACTTCATGAGCACTGCAAAAAAAGTATGCTTCGGCAGTATAAACCACCGAAGCATACACCTCATTTTCACTGATCTCCCAATTACCTAATTACCTATTTTCCCAATCATTCAATCATTTATTACTCGCCGCTCCACTAACCGCCGCAGTTGGCTCTTCTTTCGGGAAAATCGGGAGATATTTTGCTGCCAACGCAAATGCCGTAAATCCCATTGCGACAAGGAATATCGTAGTCATCCACTCGGTCCAGGCAGGAGTATAGATTGCCCTTGCCACTCCTTCCATACTGGTAATCGTGACATTCAATCTGCCAAAGAAAAATCCAAATACGGCAAAGCTGACAGCAGTAAACATCCCTGTTGGATTGTGACGAACTTTTGGTATAAAAAGAAGAACTGACGGTAATAAAACTCCTAATAATATCTCAGCTAAAAATAGCCAGCTTTCATAACTCCCTTCAAACATCGCCATAAAAGCTCCGTGACGGATTAAATCTTCGATCTTAAATAGGAAGAAAAATGCCAAAATAACAGCTAACACTCTGGCTAATCTGTCCAGAATATCAAATTCTAATTGTTTGCCAAAAGCTCGTGAACTTAAAAATGATTCAAATATCACCATTGCTAATCCAACGGCAATACATGAAATATAAAAGAATAGCGGTAATAATGGTGTATACCATAAAGGATGAACCTTATCGGGAAAAATTAAAAATAGCGAACCCAATGAAGACTGGTGCATGGTCGATAATATGACGCCCAAAATAACAAGCGGTATAATAAGCGCATGTTGAATTTTTACCAGTTTAGTCCATCTCATTTTTTCAAAGAAAAATCCTGCAAATTCTAAAGCTAAAACAGTCGTATATGTCATCACACACCATCCAACTTCAAACAGTACCGAATGGTGATTCCAATAAATGAGCAGGTGCCAGATACGATGAGGTTGACCGAGGTCGTAAAGCAGCCCCACAATAACCAGAACATAGCCTAAAAATGCAGTAAGAACAGTTGCTCTTACTATTGGTTTATATCGTCTTAAATTAAAAATATAAACAATAGCTGTTAACACGAAACCACCAGCACCTAAACCAACACCCGAAATAACATCAAAACCGATCCAGATTCCCCAGGGAAAAGTATCGGACATATTGGTAGCGTCACCTAATCCAAATACAAAACGACGAAAAGTCGAGTAGACTCCTAAAACAATAATAATTAATAGTACGATTCTCCAAAATGTGATTTTCGGTAATTTCATTCACTTCCCTCACTAAATTTATTTTTCAGATTCTTCCTGATTTTGCTCTTGTTCAAGCCTTTCTCTGGCAAGTTTCATTCGGCGGTTGATAATCCACCAGGTACCAAATAACGTTAGTCCACCCAAACTGATTATATTAGGGACTAACGACATCACACCCCAGGTGAACGAAGGCAAAGGTTTCCTGGTTAATTCCGTTCTGAAGCCTAATTGTTCAAAAGGAACGCTGGATAAAAACATAACCGAAGTTCCGCCAATCTCATGTTCACCATATATATGATCGACGTATTTGCCTGGATTTTTTTCGATTCGTCTCCTTGCAATCTTTAGTAATGATTCTCTATCGCCAAATAGCGTTGCCTCTGTTGGACAGACTTTGGCGCAGGCGGTTTGTTCACCGTTTTTAACAAGATCATAACAAAGAATGCATTTTTGAACAAAGGGGAAGGTTTTGTCCCATTGGTATTTGGGGACTGAAAATGGGCAGGCTACCATGCAGTATCGACAGCCAATGCATCGTTCGCTTTTATAAATCACTGCTCCGGTATCTGTTTTCTCAAACGCAGCTACAGGACAAACAGATGCGCATGCAGGTTCTTCGCAGTGCATACATAATCTTCTCACATAAATTTCATCACCTTCATCAGTTTCGTGTGTTTCAAGACTTGCCCAGGTGTAAGCAGTGAGTTCAGGTTCCACTTCACCAGGTAGTTTGTTTTGTGCCTTACATGCTTCCGTGCAAGCCCCACATCCGATGCAGAGAGTCAAATCGATGAGCAATCCTTTTTTCATAAGAATTTTCTCCTCCAGTAATTTATTCTCCTCCATAAATTAAAAATGTGCTTTATAAATGCTAAACGGGGACAGCAATAAATTTGTTGTCCCCTTCAATATATTAAGGAATCCAAATATATAAACAAAAATATTTAAAAGCAAGACGTAATTTTATTTTGACAAAAATTCCTCTTGCATTCTATACCAGGAAAAATCGTCCATGTGTTCCATCACTCCTGCGACGACTGTACCACCGTCTGCCAGTGTTTTTCCTAATACTTTGTCTTGCATAAAATGTTCGGCAACAAAGGCTTCAAATCGTTGCACCTCATTTTTTATCCAGTTCATCGCATCTTCAGCAATGGATAGCGATTTGATGTTATTAGCCAGATTGGCAGGCTTTATTGAATAAATCCAGCCTTTCTCATAAGGATTTTCTTTCAAAACAACAGGATTATTAACAACATCATCATTAATAGAAGTTATTACTCCGTCAACAGGAGAATTAAATTCAGCTTTTCTTCCATTTTGTTCAATAGTGAAAATCTTTTCTCCCTTGCTAATAGTATCGCCGACTTTATGTAGCTTAATATTATCGATTTTGCCGAGAATTTTTTGTGCAAAATCGTCTAAGCCGACTCTAATTTTTCCTGATACATCGATGCCAGCCCAGGTATGGCCCTGATGATAAAAAAGCCCAGCAGGTAGAACCAGATCTTCGACGCTTATACCAAACGGAATTTTAGCCCCTGTATCGGTTGCCACACCAACAGTGACGATTGCTCTCCTCGCCTCAACTCTCCGCACAATAATATCTGTAACTAAAAACATGAAAAATGTAAATACCATCAGTAAAGCTGCCATAAGTTATATCTCCTTATTATTTTTGAGATTAAATATTTTTTCTCATATTGGAATTTGAATTTCATTAAGTTAAGAAATCGAATCATGAATATAGAACAAGGAATATTGAATGTTGAAGTAGATTTAGGGACTTCGACATTCCTTATTCAGAATTCGATATTTATTATTTTCTTCAAAAGCTATTGGATTCTGGCACACCTAATAGACTTAAAACTAAATGTCTATATTGTTCCTTAGGAAGATAATTTCGTAGATTACGAGAAATCTCTCCGCCATCAGTCAGTGTAATTCCAATATTATCATACTGACGATGAAATCCCTCAGATAATTTGGACTCGAGCCACTTAAATTCCTTTAAGTACCACGAGAGTAATACATCACCTGAACGACAATATTCAATATCCTGGTCAAGACTATCGGGTTTAACAACGAGCATCCAGCCTTTTTTCAGGGGATCAAGTGTCAATTTATTGGGGAAAGATGTTAATGTTTTGTTAACTTTCAATACCTGACCACTAAGAGGCGAAACTACGGAAAAAATATGCTCGAACTGGATAATTTGTCCACAATAACTACCTCTTTTGATCCTTTCCCCTGGTAAGGGTAAGATCACACTATCGATGGATCCGAGGGTAGTAGCCACGATGTCATCAATTCCAACTCTCACTCGATTTTTATTAAGCACTTTTATCCAACTGTGTCCTGGATGAACATAACAATATTCATCCAGTTTATATTTTAGAAGCCGCTCTAACGATTTATTGTGCTTCGTGGTGAAAGATTGTTCATTAATATTGGAATCAACTTTTTCCAGAATCTCTTGCTTTGGATGATTCATTAAATGATAATCCCCCCGAAGCCCCATATCAAGCGGACATGTCTCACATTCGAAGTTTCTGTCGCAGATCTTATACGAGACTATACCAAGCTCCATCCAGACACATTTCCTATCGCTTTTAGGAATCAGGGGGAAATCTGTATTTTTTTTCTGTTCTGAATTCATAATAAATCATCCAGCTAAATTGCAGTCTAAAATTGATTGAAGAAATCGTGTTTATTTCTTATTTTTGTCCTCGACTGATTCTCCACCATCAGCCATGGTTAATCCCAAATTGCTGGTATCAACTTCCAGACTTGCTCCAACTGTCTTAGCTCTTGGCATTCTCAAAACATGGATGAATTTGTAGATAGCTATTGCAGGAATAGCAGCCCAGGGTAAAATGACCAGTAATCCAAAAATGATCCAAAGAATCTGGGCGTAAATGGGTAAATCAGTGTAATACATGACAGGTCTCCTTTAAATTGATTAATTAATTTTTTAAGTTCGGATGATTTTTTAGGGGGTGAGATAAAATATGTAACATAATTGATCTTCATAAGTTGTTATTTCTAAACATTGAAAAAATCCCACATGTCCATCTTATTTAATCTCACCCCCTTAACTTTTTCTACATTGAAATATGCAATTGTTGTGCCAAAATTATAATTATAAAAAATTCAAATAGTTGTTAAAGTGCTGAATTTTGACTTTTGTGGAATAATTAAACTATGTTGTTGAATAATTCCACAATGATTAAAAAAAATTCATGATTTTGAAAAAACGGTTGACTTATTTAAAAATATGTATTATATTATTTTCCAAAATAAATTGAATAACCTTTTTTAATTTTATAATAATTGTATCTGAATCTGTAAGAACGGAATTAATTAGTCGGGAATCGATTGAATGGATGCTATTTTAACGAATAGCAACAATTCTCAAAAATCCTACCAGATGAACCTCAAGTATTTAATTTTTCCTATTTCTATTATCAAAGTTGATAATTGTTGAAACGGAGGGTATATGCACACACTTCATGAATTTTTTACGATTACAAAAGGAACTGAATATTTAATCGCCATAACGTTTCTTGTTATCTTCCCCGCCTTTTGGGTATTTTTAACAAAAAAGAAAAAAGAACAAGAAGAGACAGAAAAAAGCCAGGATTAATGCTTAGCTGGAAAATTATTATGAACCTTTTAAGATAGAGGAGGGCTTATATGGGAATAGACCGAAGAGGCTTTCTCAAACATCTGGCAGGTATTGGTGGCGCTGCCGTTGTGAGTAAAACGACTAAAGCAATTGCTCAGGAGCATTTTACAGGCTATCCCGATCGTTTCGGTGTACTGGTTGATTTAACAGTGTGTATTGGATGCCGTAAGTGTGAATGGGCTTGTAAAGAAGTGAATAAGTTGCCCAACAAGCCGATTGCAGAATATGAAGACAAATCGGTTTTTGAAGAGAAAAGAAGAACTCATGCTGATACTTTTACCATCGTAAATCGTTTTGAAAATAGTCAGAATCCTGCAGAGCCAATTTTTGTAAAAAAGCAATGTATGCACTGCGATGAACCAGCCTGTGCTTCGGCATGTCTTGTAAAAGCGTTTACAAAAACGACTGAAGGAGCAGTAATCTATAATCCAAAGGTATGCATTGGGTGCCGTTACTGTATGGCTGCCTGTCCTTTTAATATCCCAGCTTATGAGTATGATGATCCCTTTACGCCTGAAGTTACGAAGTGCACTTTTTGCTTTGACAGGATTCGTCAGGAGGGTGGTGTCCCAGGCTGTGTAGAAATGTGTCCCGTAGAGGCATTGATCTTCGGCAAAAGAAGTGAGTTGTTAGAATTAGCTCATGATAGGATCAGGAATAATCCTGGCGAGTACGTCAATCACGTCTATGGTGAACACGAAGTGGGTGGAACTAGTTGGATGTATATTTCGCCTGTTCCATTTGAAGAAGTCGGATTTAGAACAGACCTCGGAACAACTCCAATCCCTCAATATAGTCGGGGATTTTTATCTGCGGTTTCAGTAGTAATAGTAACATGGCCCGCTCTATTTCTGGGATTTTATAGCTTTAGCAAACGTCGTGAAGCATTCATTAAAGCTGAAATTCAAAATAAAAAGGAGAAAGAAAAATAATGGATAAAGTTGTTACTCGAGAAGCCTGGATTCGAAATAATTTGTTTCTTGGAATGAGCTTTCGTGACTATGTAAAAAGTAATCTTACTCCCTTTAATTATGTTGCAGCCGTTATCTTTATAATTGGTCTCCCTGTAATAGCTTATCGTATTATTAATGGCCTTGGTCCCTCGACTAATCTGTCAGATACTAACCCTTGGGGCATTTGGGTTGGATTTGATATAATGACAGGTGAAGCTCTTGCTGTTGGTGGTTTTGTTATGGGAACAGCCTTTCATATATTTGGCATGAAGGAATTTCGTCCATTGGTTCGTCCTGCTCTTTTGTCTGGT
>Ga0209636_10007755_pt1 | contig 10942 bp, 8 predicted proteins | sample DeeMarSWOR152_54_FD_187464 | JGI IMG/M metagenome (GOLD analysis project Ga0209636, IMG submission 187464) | Marine sediment microbial communities from White Oak River estuary, North Carolina - WOR-1-52-54 (SPAdes) (version 2) | ecosystem: Environmental > Aquatic > Marine > Intertidal zone >... | reverse complement strand
ATTTCACCCGACTTCAGGTTTGAGCCTTCGTACAAAAAGCCGTTGATTACAATTCCGAGGCCGATTCCCTGACCGATGTCCACCAAGATAAAGTTATCGAGATCTTTACCTTCACCGTACCAGAGTTCAGCGAGCGCCATCGAGCGGCTGCAGTCCTGAAGGTATATGTCGGTATGAAAGTTATTAAACAGAAGGTCTTTTATTGGCACAGTATTCCACTCAGCGATGTTAAAGGCAAGATTCCAGATTCCCTTTTCCTTATCGAAAAATCCGGGGGCGGTAAAGCCGATTCCAAGTATTCTCTTCATATCTACTGCCGATTCATCGAATAATTGTTGGGTCAGACTCATCATCTTTTCCAGTATGATTGACCCCCTCAGTCCAAATCTGAAAGAGTATGTTTTTTCACACAGAATATTCCCTTCAAGGTCAATGAGTGTAGTTGATATGTGGGAGGCACCGATGTCAATTCCTATTGAGTAGTAACGATTACTGTTTATTTTCAAGTGCTCTTTTCGTCTACCTTCGTCGGATTTTGTCAAACCTGTTGAGATAACGATCTGTTGGCTCAGGAAATAATTAATGATATTTGTAATTGTTTTATTATTTAAACCTGAAATGCGGGCAAGCTCTGTCCTTGATAGAGAACCGTGAGAGCGTAGTAAGTTGAGTATTTTCGATCTATTTATCTCTTTTAAATAAATCTGATTTCCGCTTCCCTGTTGATACTTTCTTTCCATAAAAAATTTTATACTAGAATCAAAAAATCCTTGACATATAATTTATTGACATTTAGGATTATTTGGAATGAATCTATTTTATAATTATATAATAGAAATAAAAAAAGAACAAATTAATAAATAGAAAGAATATATTTTAAAATATTACGATAAGTACTTTTCAAGAGTTTACTCATGCATCAAAGCATTGTTTCACTGTTCGATCTTACTGGAAAAGTGGCCATTGTGACAGGAGTTTCCCGTGGATTGGGGATAAGCTTTGCCACTGGATTGGCAAAAGCAGGCTGTGATTTGTCTATTATCGCACGTACCTTCGATGCTTTGAAAAAAATTGCAGATGAGCTCAGAAGGTATGGACATAAAGTACTCCCACTAAAAATAGATGTGAGCAGAAGTGATGATGTTCAAGAAATGGTTGAGAAAACCGTATCGGAGTATGGGAAAATCGATATTTTGGTGAACAATGCGGGTATTGCATCGGTTGTAGATGCAGAAGTTATGTCCTATGACCAATGGCAGAGTGTTATGGATACGAATGTGACGGGTGTATTTTTATGCGCGCAGTGTGTCGGGCGTCAGATGCTCAAGCAGGGATACGGGAAAATCATTAATATTGCTTCCATGTACGGTATATCTGCATCCAGTTACGTACCCCAGGTCTCCTACGTAGCAAGCAAGTCGGCTGTACTAGGGCTTACACGGGAGCTTGCAGTTGAATGGGCACCAAAGGGACTGCATGTCGTTGCTTTAGCGCCAGGTTTCTTCCGCTCCGATCAAACTATATGGGCTTTCGAGCAGAACAAGGAGCTTGGACAGAAGCTTTTGGCGAAGGTGCCCATGAGAAGGATGGGTAAGCTGGAAGAGCTCGAGGGGACCATCGTGTACCTCGCATCTTCTGCATCGGATTATATGAACGGGCAGGCATTGATCCTCGACGGGGGGTTCCTATCCTGGTAATTATTTCAGAGTATACCAGGCCCTACATTATTCATAAATCATATTTTTGAAGGACCTATCATATTGAATTATTTACCTTCATGGGTTTTGTGTACGGCGTAATTTTTATTTTAAGGAGTGAGCAATGTCAGAAAAACTCGCTATTGAAGGTGGTCCAAAGGCGGTAAAAAATAAATTGGTTGGTTGGCCGAACTTCGATGATAAGGCTATACAGGCTGTGGTGGAAGTATTGAAATCGGGTAAGGTAAATTACTGGACAGGTCCGAGGGGAATGGAGTTTGAAAAGAAGTTTGCTGAGGGGCAGGGCAGTAAATATGCAATCAGTGTTGCAACGGGAACAGCGGCACTTCACGTTGCCATTAGTTCCTTGGGTATTGGTCCCGGTGATGAAGTGATCGCTCCCAGCTATACCTTTATTGCCACAAGTTTTTCCGTTGTGCAAGCAGGGGCAATCCCGTGCTTTGCCGATGTGAACATAGAGGATCACTGCATCAGCATTGAATCTGCCGAGAAGCTGGTGAATAAGCGTACCAAGGCAATTATTCCAGTCCATCTCTACGGGAATGTGTGCGACATGGACCCAATTATGGATTTCGCAAAGAAGCATAACCTATACGTGATCGAGGACAACGCAGAAGCTTTTGGGGGTGAATACAAAGGTAGAAAAACAGGAACCATAGGCCATGTTGCTACATGCAGCTTTTGCCAGAACAAAACATTCACAACCGGCGGTGAAGGTGGCATGGTCACTACTGACGACGAAGAGCTTGCATGGACAGCCCGCAGCTTCAGAGACCATGGCTACGACGTGAAGGAGCGCTTGAACCTGCTTGAGATGGAGCAAAAGCTTCCTTACATCCACAATATGGTTGGCTGGAACTACCGCATGACAGAGATGCAGTCTGCAATCGGACTTGCGGAGCTCGAGCGGATCGATACATGGAACTTTCCTATGCGGAGGCGGAATGCCAAGATCATCATAGACAGACTGAAACAGTATCCCCAGGTGAAGCACTTCCCGATCGATACTCCTGAAAGGAGAAACGGCTGGTACGTCATGGCATTTTCCCTGGACATTGAGAACATGAAGTGTAACATACGACAGTTTGTAAACGCTGTTGTTGCTGAGGGGGCTCCCTGCTGGAAGGTATTCTGGCCGCAGTGCCATACTGAGAAGGCCTTCACTGAAAAGCGGGCCTTTGGAAGATCGGGTTTCCCCTTTACGTCAAAGGAGTACACCGATCCCACCAGCGTTGATTACAGCAAGGTGGAGGTTCCCAATGCAAGATGGCATGAAGAGCACACCTTTACGTGTTTTGCTTTCCCGACATGCTCTGAAGAGGATATGTACCAGATAGCCGATGCACTGGAGAAGGTAATAAAGACCTATTTAAAATAATCGGTATGTAATATAATGATACCACTTAAAAATTTTTTAAAAGGAGGTTTAAAACAGGCATTTTCTATCTGGCTCTTAACGGGATATTTTTCAACAATCCCGAGAGGCATAGAAGAAGCTGCGATGATTGACGGCTGTTCTCGCTTTGCGGCAATTTTCAGGGTTCTTGTACCTCTTGCAAAACCCGGGATTGTTGCAACCGTGATATTTGTTTTTATTTGGTCGTGGAATGAGTTTCTTATAGTCCTTACTTTTGTTTCAACAGAAAAATTGTGGCCCCTTACGCTCGGGATTTATGGATTTATTGGAAGGTATAAGGTGCTGTGGCAATATTTAATGGCAGTGTCCTTTCTCACAACCCTGCCAGTTGTTGTTCTGTTTTTGCTCATTGAACGCCAGCTTGTAAGCGGTTTAACCGCAGGTGCAATCAGATAAATAGGAAACATCAGGATAGAGTACTCAATTTGTAATAGATGCAATAGAATATAAAATGAAAAATACTCAAGTTTGATGAGGAGGTACATATGTCTGAGATCACATTGCTCTCTACTATAAAAGATTCTCTCCTGGAAAATTTTTTCCCACGGGGCTGGGATTTAGAAAAGATTGAAAAATGCTGTAGTTACAAGCCGGATAAAATATTCAAGAGGGAAAGCTGGTGGCACAAAGATTTCAACGTTGTTTCCTGTGATACGGTTTCAGATTTCGACACTCTCATGGGGCATGAGATCGCAATACAAATAAAAATGGCAAAGGATGAAGGACGACAGATAGTCTTTATACTCCCTGTTGGCCCCATGGGAATGTACAGATGGGTCGTGTACTTTCTCACAAAATGGAATATCGATTGCGGTCATGTGCATGGTTTCAACATGGATGAGTGGAGCGATTCAGCGGGAAATACCCTTACAAAGACGAATCCGGGTGCATTTCAGTACGCAATGGAGGAAGCGCTCTATGATCCGCTTGGTAAGTTAACCGTTCCTGAGCGCCAGAGGTATTTTGCGACGAAAGATAGCCTCCCGAAATATCCTGATCAGATTTTCGAACTAAAAGATAAAGGGGCCCGGCTTGTGGTGGTATATGGAATTGGGAGGGTGTTTCACATAGCCTTCTGGGAGCCCCATTTTGCTGAGGAGTTCTCTTCAGTAGAAGAGTGGAAAGCACAGACCCACAGAATAGCGGCAAAGCTCCATCCCCTCACAATCGAGCAGAATGCCATTACTAGCTTTAAGAGCAGGACAACGCTCGTATCTGCACGGGCAAATACAATAGGTCCCGGCTTATTCCTTAAGGCTGATTATACAATTGGTGGTGCTGATGGCATACTTGGCCGCGGGATGCTGTGGCAGGGGATGAGTCTGTGGGTTACCCTGAAATATGGTCCCGATATTTGGGTTCCTTCGAGCTTTATGCCGACACTTGGAGGTGTGCTGTTTTTTGTGAAGGAGCTCGCAGGTCCACTGGAGACGGAATTGAATTAAAAGGAGCCCCTCCCCGGGAGGGGCTTTTTTCTTGCCGGAGTGAAAGGAAGTGTATAATTCTCGCTACAATCATTTAATCGAGGACTTCCAGCGATGTAAGATTCTATTGATGATGTGGATAAACGGCATTATAATAAACCAAACATACCAAGAGAGGTAGAAGAATGGAGTACAAAGTAAAGGAAATTGGACTTGCGGAGAGCGGGAGATTGCGTATTGAATGGGCAGAGTCGAGAATGCCTGTGATGATGCATTTGAGGGAAAAATACAGGGATGAGAAGCCCTTGAAAGGTCAGCGAATTGCCGGATGTTTACACGTTACAAAGGAGACAGCAGTTCTTGTAAAGACACTTGCACTCAGCGGTGCTGAGGTTGCTTGGTCAGGCTGTAATCCTCTTTCGACACAGGATGATATTGCTGCAGCTCTTGCAGCAGATGAAATGCCTATATTTGCATGGCATGGAATGAGTGTCGATGAGTTTTACTGGGCCATAGAGAAGACAATAGAGTTAAAACCAACGCTCACACTTGATGACGGTGCGGATCTTATCAATACGTTACACCAGAAGTATCCTGATCTTGCAAAGCAGGCGATAGCTGGTACAGAGGAGACAACTACAGGAGTGCACCGGCTCAGGGCAATGGAAAAAGCGGGTGCCCTGCTGTACCCTGTAATTGCGGTGAATGATGCTGAAACGAAATGGGATTTCGATAATGTTTACGGCACAGGACAATCCTCCATTGATGGGATACTCAGGTCCACATCCCTCCTCTATGCCGGGAAAAAGTTTATTGTTGCCGGATATGGTCATTGCGGAAAGGGAACTGCCATGAGGGCTAGGGGAATGGGAGCACAGGTGATTGTGACAGAAGTGAATCCGCTTCAGGCTCTAAAAGCAGTGCTCGATGGATTTGAGGTTATGACCATGGATGAGGCTACCCGCATAGGAGACATTTTCATCACCGCAACGGGTATGAAAGATGTAGTAGTACGGCGGCATTTCGAAGTAATGAAGGATGGTGCGATTGTCTGCAATACTGGTCATTATGATTGTGAGCTTAATTTGAAAGACCTCAAGGAAATGGCTGTGAAAATCCGTGAAATAAGGCCAAATAATGAAGAGTATACTTTAAAGAACGGTAAAAAGATCTTCGTCCTTGCAAAGGGGCGCCTTGTAAATCTTGTCGGCGCCGAAGGCCATCCATCAGAAGTAATGGATATGAGTTTTGCAAATCAATTTCTCTCTCTTATTCGATGTGCGAGAGAAGGAAAGAACCTTGAATTAAAAGTCCATGATGTGCCTGTGGAACAGGACCAGGAACTTGCTAAGCTGAAACTGGAAACCATGGGAATCAGAATTGATACTCTTACAGAAGAGCAGAAAAGGTACCGGGATGATTATCTTGCAGGTACATAAAAGATCAATCCAATAAAGTGGAGAAAACTTTGTTTTTAAAAAGCTTGGAAATACACGGCTTTAAATCTTTTGCCACAAAAATTAAGTTTGAGTTCAAGCCAGGAGTCACGGCGATCGTCGGTCCAAATGGCTGCGGAAAGAGCAATGTTGTCGATGCTTTGCGCTGGGTTCTTGGTGAAGCAAATGCCAGGTCTTTGCGTGGCGAAATAATGGACGATGTCATTTTTTCAGGCTCAGAAGAGCGTAAACCTCTCGGTATGTCCGAGGTTGGAATTACAATCGTAAATGATGATGAGCTTTTACCTATTGAGTATTCTGAAGTGAGTATTGTGCGGAGGCTTTACAGATCGGGAGAAAGTGAATTTTTTATAAATAAGAATAATGTGCGTCTTAAGGACATTCATGAGCTCTTCGCTGATACAGGGATTGGTAAGACAGCCTATTCAATAATGGAACAGGGTAATATTGATTTGATTTTGAGTAACAAGCCGGAAGAGAGGATGAGCATTTTCGAAGAAGCCGCAGGAATTACTCGCTATAAGCTACGCATGAAGCAGTCATATAAAAAGCTTGCAGCTACAGAGGAGAATCTTCTTCGAGTTAATCTCATTATTAGCGAAGTGGAAAAAGAGTACAACTCCCTGCAAAAGCAGGCTGCAAAAGCCCTGGAGTATAAAAAACTCAAAAAACAGGAGCTGGAATATGAGACTCTCTATAATTATTTAAGAGTTAAAAATTTACAGAATCAGGTTGATAAAAACAGCCTACAGCTTCAAACTCTTAAGAGGAAAAAGGTCAGGCTTGAGACCACCCATACTGATTTAAACAATTCAATAAAGGAGAAAATAGAGAAAGTAAGAACTATAGAAAATGAAATTGCTGATATAAAAAATGAGATATACAAAAAAGAAGCAGAGTTGGAAGCAATAAACTCCAAATCTGAACATATAAAAGATCGCATTTATGAGATAAAAAATGAAATAGCCAAAAAGAATCACCTGAAGGAGAGGATTCGTAGTCATAAGGCAGAATTGGAAGAAAAAATAGACCATTTATCGAAGGATAAAGCCACAATTTCCGAGCTGCTCATTTCTCAGGAGGAAAAGCTTGCGAATTACAGAAAAGAAGTGGATTATATAAATAATGTGATGGATAAATGTTCACATCAGGTCGAGAAAGATACGGAGAAAATAGAAAAGATTGAAGAATCAGTACAGAGTTTACGAGAGGCTCTCAAAGATGTTATTGATAAGCTTCTGAAAGAGATTGATGGGGTAAAGGCGAATTTCAAGGGAAATGAAAAAAGGAAGAATGATTTAATTAAAAAGGTAAATGATTCAATTACGAATATTGATAATACTCTGCGGCATCATAGAACAAAACTCAAGGATATTTCAATTTCTACGAAAGAACCAGACAGAACTACAATGCTCAACCACCTTATTGAGGAGCTTGAGCAAATTCGAAATACCCTTAGTACATTGAGAATAGATGTCGAGACGGTGATACGTATTCAGGATGATTTGAGCCGGGTGATATTCGGAAAAGAGAGCATGCACTCCCGAAAGGAACAAATTGAAAGATCGATTGATAAGAAGCTGAAAGAAGAGGGGGCTCTAAAGAAGGAAATTGATGATTTAAATGAAGAATTGAAAAAGAATAGTGAGAAAAAGGAAAAATTCTCGTCTCTGATTAATGAACTGCTGCCCGATATAGCCAGAAATAGGGAAAAAGAGAGCTATTTTGAAGGAGACATCAAAAGATTACGGAATGAGCTTGATAGCAGTGATGAATCTTTGCAGGATGTGGAGTTCGATGTTCATACTTTTAATGAAAGGATAAAGGGATTAGAATCGGAATTACGCACACTTGCACTCAAATATAGAGAATTAGAAGAGCATAAAATCGAATTGAATAAAAAAACAAAGGGATTAAATGCACTCATCGATAAGATTCTCGATGAGATTCAGCACACTGAATCCGAGGTAAACAGAATAAAAATACAGATTGATGAGCTTTCAGGAAACATTGAAAAAATTGAATTAAATAATGTGGAATTAACATCAAGAATCGAAACAATATCTGAAAACTTCAAAGACAGATTTGGAACATCACTTGAGCTGCTCGATTCTGATACTGTAAACACACTTGTAGATAAACTGGAACTCCAGACAGACCGCTTTAATATAAAAAGTATAAGTGAGCGAAGAGATGGAGTAAAGAAGGAGATTAACGCCCTCGGACAGGTCAACTTGATTGCCATTGAAGAGTTCAATGAAGTGAAAAAGCGGTATGAGTATCTAATCACACAAAAAGAGGACCTTGAAAAGGCGAAAGAAGACATAAATGTTGTAATGTTAAAAACAGTGACTTATTCGAAAGAACTCTTCATGGAAAGCTTTGAAAAGATAGGACGGAATTTTAATGGAATATTCCGTAGGCTTTTCAACGGGGGAAAGACCGATCTTTACTTAATAAATGAGGATAATATTTTTGAGTCGGGGGTTGAAATCATGGCTTGTCCTCCCGGTAAATCTTTACGTCGTCGATCCCTTCTATCAGGAGGGGAAAAGGGACTTACTGCTATAGCGCTTTTATTTGCTATATTTATGGTGAGACCGAGTCCATTCTGCATGCTCGATGAAGTTGATCATGATCTGGATGAAGAGAATGTCCTCAGGTTTATTAAACTTCTAAAGGAGTTTACCGAGACCACTCAGTTTATTATCATTACCCATAACCGGAGAACAATTGAGTTCGCCGATATAATTTATGGAATAACAATGGAAGAAGCAGGTGTTTCAAAAGTGGTATCTCTTGATCTTGTGGAGCAAGCAATTGAATGATTTTTTCGGATGGATTAGAGATAACAAAAGGGTCGTTATTGCCATTGTTGTTTTTCTTATTGTCTTTTCTGCTGTGGTTGGGTTTATCACAGGGACGATCAAACGTAGGTCATCAGCAAGTCAGACGAAATTTACTGAAATCGAAAAGATTATAGAATCAAGGGCAGAGTTTGCAGAAAAAGGAAAGCCCAAATTGCTCATGCCTCAGCCGGTCATTCCTCACATAACAGAACCCTTTCCCAAATTCACCTTCTACCTGGATAGCAGTGATGCGGATGTAAAGGATTTAAAATCACTTCCTGTCCGGATTTCAGAATTACTACGGTATAGAGATGTTGGTATTTCAACTGATATTAAGCCTTTTCAGTTTCATAATGAAGAAACTGATATTCTCACAGTAAAGGATGAGCTTGCTGAACCTTAATTTCAATTCACTTAGATATAAATGTGGGGAACATACTTTAAAATAAGACTATTCAATTTTCTCATGGGATTTATTATACTCGGTGCAGGTATTATTCCGGCCTATGGGAGTTATGAGCCTATCGTAGTAGAGGAAGGGGTTTCCTATAAAGAAATAACTGTACAGCAAGGCATTGATTTTTTAATTCGATTGCCAGGAAGTGGCTGGTATTTAAACAGATTCGACAGAAAGAACCTGTCTTTCAAAACGAGGATAAATGAGCCTGAATATACAGAGTTTATCATCCATCCGATTCAGGAAGGTCCTACCTATCTGTTTTTCAGTTATGTACATAAAGACGTATATGTGTTGGTGAGGGTTGTGGATACCCCTATTCAAGCTATTGCTGATGAAGAAGGTGAGAGAGGGAGTGAGGAAGAAAAGCAGGTGACATTACAACAAGACATAAAATTAGAGGGCCAAAAAAACGAAAAAGAACGACAGATAACAATACGCTCTGACACCCTGAGCGATAGGGAGGTTTTTTATATTAATAAGGAGAATCGTAAAGTCAGTGTTCCTTATTCCGATGAGAATGATTCTTACAATAGAGGCTTGCGGTTGTTTGACAAGGGGATGTTTTCAGAGGCGCTCGAAAACTTTCAGGAGTATCTCACAAACTGTAAGCGCTGTGAATATTTGGACGAAGCTCACTTCAGGTCTGTAAATGCATATGTGAAAACCGGGCAGGAGGAAGAGGCGATAAAACACCTTGAAAAGCTCATTAGAGATGGTTCAGATAAATACAAAAAGGAAGCGAGTTTTTTAAAAGCAGAATTTGATTTTAAGGAAGGGAGAATCCTGGATGCGCTTGGTGGATATAAAGTGGTGCTGGAGTTTGAGCCGGAGAACGGGGACCTTTTGAAGAAGGTGGGAGACATCTATTTTCAGTTAGAAGAATATGAAAATGCGCTCGATATGTATGTGAGATCGATAGAAAATGGCATTGAAAGCGATGAAATTTATTTCAGGACAGCTATTATACACGATAGCCCGGGAAAGTTGAGAAACCTGGAAGAGGCGTACCGTTATTATAAAATATTGATTGACAGGTATAGGAATTCTGAGCATTATACCTATGCAAAAAAAAGGGTAGGGTTTTTTGAAAAGAACTTTTATAAATACAAATAATACTAGACTCAGAAAGGGAGTTATCCGTTGTTGAATGCGCTTTCAGTCAGGCTTTCCGAGATAATGAAAAAGATAAAAGGCTGGGGAAGCCTTAACGAAAAGAATGTCAGAGATGGTTTAAGGGACATTAAACTCGCGCTTCTGGAGGCTGATGTTAACTATAAGGTGGTGAAAGACTTCATAGATGGCGCGACAAATGAGGCATTGGGTGAAAAAGTCCTGAGAAGTATTACACCTGCTCAGCAGTTTACTAAAATAGTGTACGATTATCTCGTAAAAATACTTGGTGGAAAAGAATACGACCTCGATATATCAAGCGGTAGCCTTTCTATTTTAATGCTTGTTGGTCTGCAGGGCTCAGGGAAAACCACCACAACTGTGAAACTGGCGCAATATGTTCAAAAAAATTATAATAAAAAATCCCTCTTGATTGCCGCCGATGTGTACAGGCCAGCAGCTGTAAGACAGCTTCAGCTCCTATCAGAGAAAAATGGTTTTTCCATG
>Ga0209636_10007754_pt1 | contig 10942 bp, 12 predicted proteins | sample DeeMarSWOR152_54_FD_187464 | JGI IMG/M metagenome (GOLD analysis project Ga0209636, IMG submission 187464) | Marine sediment microbial communities from White Oak River estuary, North Carolina - WOR-1-52-54 (SPAdes) (version 2) | ecosystem: Environmental > Aquatic > Marine > Intertidal zone >... | reverse complement strand
GGCAACGTTGGGCCCCATGGCATGCATCAAGAGGAAGTTCTTTGGGTTGGCCTGCTGGCCCACCTTTTGGGAGACCCTCGCGGCCATGGGGACGGCGGAAACACCGGCCGAGCCAATGAGGGGGTTGATCTTCTCCTTGAGGAAGAGGTTGAAGAACTTTGCCAAGAGTATCCCCCCAAGCGTACTGAAGGCAAAGGCCACCAGCCCCAAGAGGAATACGTAGATGGGTTGCCAATGGAGGAATCCCTCTGCCTTCATAGTTGCGCCCACCGAGATTCCGAGGAAAATGGTGACGATATTGAGAAGCTCATTCTGGGACGTTTTAGTCAACCTCTCCACCACTCCGCACTCCCGAAAGAGATTTCCCAGCATGAGCATTGCCATGAGGGGTGCCGAATCGGGGACGAGCAGGCAGATGATGGCAGTACCGATGAGGGGGAATAAGACCTTCTCTAGTTTTGACACGGGTCGGAGCTGCTTCATCACGATGACCCGTTCTTCCTTGGTGGTCAAGAGCCTCATGATCGGGGGCTGAATTAAGGGCACCATGGCCATATAGGAATAGGCCGCGATGGCATTGGGTCCCAGCAAATGGGGGGCGAGTTTGGCGGTCAGGTAGATGGTGGTCGGTCCATCTGCCCCGCCGATAATTCCAATAGATGCGGCTTCTTTGACTCCAAAACCAAGGAGAAGGGCGCCGAAAAAGGTTACGTAAACGCCAAACTGAGCCGCTGCCCCGAGGAGAAAGGTTTTGGGGTTCGCGATAAGGGGGCCGAAATCCGTCAGGGCACCAATCCCGAGGAAAATGAGGGGGGGGATGACCTCCCATTCGAGGCCGTAGTGGTAGAAGATGTTGATCAACTCCCGTTTTCCCTCAAATATTCCCATGAGGGGCGTTATGGGGAGGTTAACAATGAAGATCCCGAAGCCGATGGGGACCAGCAGGAGGGGCTCGAAATTCTTTTTGATGGCCAAGTAGATGAAGACAAATCCGATTAACCACATAACCACATGTCCCCAATACAGATGCGCAAGGCCGGTCTTGAGAATGATGGTAGTGAAGAAAGATCCTTCCACAGCCGACTCTCCTCTTCCCGGGGAGCTATTTCCCCTCTTTCCCCTGGGATAGTTTGGTGATGATGAGCCCCGAAAGCGTTATTGCCAACATGAGGACCGCCAGTGTGATGAAAACTCCTGAGAAGCCAAAGACAAATACCTTGAAGGCTTGGGTCCACTCCGTCATTGGTAATACCTCCACGGAAAGTGGTAAGATTTTACAAAAACCATCGGGCAATTACAATGGGAGGATGAAATATTTGTGAGAGTTTGCTCAAGCTGCCTCGCACGGGGTTCGATTCCTCCATCTTTTCTTCATCCGTGATGGGCCCCCAGCCGAGTGAGAACGGAAGTCCTGCAAACAGGATAACCCCTTGGGTGAAGGGAGCATTTGCCCTTGACAAAAACGGTAAATTTCTTATACTTGCTTATTTTAAATCCAGGTTGTAAAGTGCTATAAAACCCCATACGAACATCAGGTGAGAATTGGGGGGATAGCGTCATCGTGATGAAGTTAAACGTAGGGGACATACCAGATGAAGGCATAGGGATTGAGGTGTTTGAGGAAGAATCCTGCTTCAAGGAGATCTTCCTCCAATTGCCTCGTATTGATTTTTCCCTCGGTAAACCCGTTCGGGCTACCTTGACCATCAATAAATCGGAGAGGGTGGTACTCATACGGGGGAAAATAGAGGCGGAGTTAATCCTCCAGTGTAGCCGATGCCTAGAGGACTATCGGTTTCCCCTCGTCTCTGATTGTGAAGTAACCTTATTTCCCTTCGAGGGCCAGACCCCTGCCCAGGAGGCAGAGCTCAACAAGGACGACCTACGGTCGAGCTATTACTATGGAGATGAAATCGATATCTCGGCGATCATTCGGGAACAAATTCTCTTGGACGTCCCATATAAACCCCTCTGTCGTTCATCGTGTAAAGGGTTGTGTCCTATCTGCGGGGAGGACCTCAACCGGGGGAGCTGTTCGTGTAAACAGGAGGTTATCGATGAGCGGTTTGCCGCGCTGAAAGGGCTTAAGATCGGCCGAGGAGAGAAAGGAACCTGAACCAATGGCACTCCCGAAGAGAAGACATTCCAAATCACGGAGGGATAAGCGCAGGACCCACAAGAAGCTGATAACCCCCATCCTTTCCGTGTGTCCTCAATGTAATGAGCCAAAACTCCCCCACCGGGTCTGTCCTCACTGTGGGACCTACAAGGGGGAAGAGGTTTTTAAAGGAGAGGAAACCTAAGGCCTGTGATTCGTACATTCACCGGTGAGGGGATTAACTAGGGGCTTAGCCTTATTCGGTATCACAGGGGGGTCGGGTGGTTCTATGCAGATAGCTTTAGACGCCATGGGAGGTGAGCATGCCCCCCAAGCAACCGTAGAGGGGGCCGTCATGGCGTCGCGCAATTACGGGGCCAAAATTATCCTGGTGGGGGATGAGGAGCGTGTCTACGGCGAATTGGAGAAACACGACACCGCCGGCCTACCCCTTTCGGTCTACCATGCCCCTCACGCGGTGGGAATGCATGAGTCCCCGTCCCTGGTGGTGAGACAGAACCGAGATTACTCCATCAAAGTGGCTTTGGATCTGGTGAGAGAGGGTGAAGCTGATGCAGCGATCAGTGCCGGAAACTCCGGTGCCGCCATGGCCTTTGCCATGTTTATCCTGCGGAAATTGGAGGGCGTAGAAAGGCCGGCCATCGCAACGGTACACCCGACACCAAAGGGGGCCTCTATTCTGTTGGATGCAGGTGGGAATGTGGACTGCAAGCCCTTCCACCTTATTCAATTTGCCATCATGGGCAGTGTTTATGCGAAGCTGGTGCTGGGAAGGGAGAACCCCCGAGTGGGTCTCCTCAGCAACGGGACGGAGGAGGCTAAGGGGAACGAATTGACACGCGAAACCCACGCCATTTTGAAGCGAACAGGCTTGAACTATACCGGGTATGTGGAGGGAAGGGACATCTACAATGGGAGCGCGGATGTGACCGTGTGCGATGGGTTCGTGGGAAACGTGGCGTTAAAGATCAGCGAGGGTCTGGCGGAGACCATTGGGACAATCCTAAAGGATGAGATCAAGAAGAGCCTCCGGGCGAAGCTTGGTTATTTCTTAATCAAAGAGGCCTTTGGCAATTTGGAGAAGAAGGTGGATTATTCCGAATATGGAGGTGCTCCCCTTTTGGGAATCAACGGGATATGCTTAATATGCCACGGAAACTCATCGGGCAAGGCCATTATGAACGCGGTTTTGCTCGGCATTAAGCTGGTGGAGAAGGAGTTCAATCAACGCCTGGTGGAGGAACTCGACAAACGGCGTGAACTGCTGAAAATGGGCCACAAAAACGTCATGAAGATACTGGATCAGATTAGGGAAAAGATCATCCATTGATTGAGGAGGGCCTGGGTTGGATTACTTTCTTACCGAAGAACAACAGATGATAAGGGATCTGGCCAGAAAGATCGCGGTGGAAAAGGTACTTCCGGTGAGGGGGGAGTTGGATGAGAAGGAGGAGTTTCCGTGGGAGATTATGAAAGTATGCGCTGATGCCGGCCTTTTCGGGGTTTATCTCCCCGAGGAATACGGGGGATTTGGCGGTGGAGTTTTTGAGAACTGTCTGGCCGTTGAACAGTTGAGCTGGGCCTGTCTCGGCATTTCAACCAGTTATGCGGGAAGTGGACTTGGGGCTTACCCCATTCTGATGTTCGGCAATGAGGACCAGAAGAGGAAGTATCTGCCCGACATCGGAAAGGGAAAGCGGTTGGCCGCCTTCGGTTTGACTGAGGCCAATGCCGGGAGCGATGCAGGGGCTATCCAGACGACAGCTGTTCGAGATGGGGATTCCTACATATTAAATGGAACAAAACAGTGGATTACCAACGGGGGCGAGGCGGAGATCTACTCCGTCATCACCATGACGGATCGATCACGGGGCCCCAGGGGGGCCAGCGCATTCATCGTGGAAAAGGGGACTCCGGGCTTCGAGTTCGGCAAAAAGGAGAAGAAGATGGGTATCCGGGCCTCGGCAACTCGGGAGCTCGTCTTCCAGGACTGCCGGGTCCCAGAGGAAAACCTTATCGGCCGGGAGGGGATGGGGTTCATCATCACCATGAAGACCTTCGACAAGACGCGTCCGGGGATTGGAGCACAGGGTGTTGGCCTGGCTCAGGGTGCTTTGGACGCCGCCATCCAGTACGCCCGGGAAAGGGTACAATTCGAGCGAAAAATCATCTCGTTCCAGGCCATTCAACATATGCTTGCCGATATGGCCACCCAGATAGAGGCTGCACGCGCCTTGGTTTACTCAGTGGCCCGGTTCATCGACAGCGATCCGAGGGACTTTTCAAAGGTCTCGGGGATGACAAAGCTTTTCGCCTCGGATGTGGCTATGAGGGTAACCATTGACGCTGTACAGATCTTCGGTGGATACGGCTTCATGAGGGAATATCCCGTGGAGAAGATGATGAGGGATGCCAAGATCTTGCAGATATACGAGGGCACGAATCAGATTCAGAGGAATGTCATCGGCCAGGAACTCACCAGGGAGTCTGCGGGCAAGAAAAAGGTCGGCACCTAGAGAAGGGGTCATACGATGGATTTGGAAGGCAAGGTTGCGTTAGTAACGGGTGGAGCACAGGGTATTGGCAAGGTTACCGCCTTGCTCTTGGCGAGCAAGGCTGCTCATGTGGCAGTCTCGGATATCAATATGGAAGGGGCCGTGCAGGCGGCCAAGGAGATCAAGGGTTTGGGCAGAAAGGGTCTTGCTCTTGAGGGAGACGTTTCCAATCCCGCTGATGCCGAGAGAATCGTTGTCGAGACGGTGGAGCAATTGGGCGGGATCGACATTTTGGTGAATAACGCAGGAATCACCAGGGACAGGCTCCTTCTGAGGATGACGGAAGAGGACTGGGACGTCGTCTTGAACGTTAATCTCAAAGGGACGTTTAACTGTACCAAGGCGGCCGTAAGGCATATGATAAAGCACAAGAGCGGGAGAATCGTCAATATAGCCTCGGTAGTTGGGGAAATGGGTAATGCCGGGCAGGCCAATTATGCAGCCTCCAAGGCGGGTATCATCGGATTAACGAAGGCCATCGCAAGGGAATATGCCCAGAGGGGAATCACTGTGAACGCCATCGCACCGGGTTATATCGAAACCCCCATGACGGAGACCCTCTCAGACAGGGTGAAGGAGGACTTGAAGGCACAGATTCCCATGGCGAGATTGGGCACCCCTGTGGATGTGGCCAATGCCGTCTATTTTCTCGTTTCGGATGGCTCGAGTTATATCACGGGACAGGTTTTAAACGTAAATGGTGGAATATACATGTAGATTGAGCATGGCAAAGGAGGTGAAAGCGAGATGTCCGTTGAGAGTCGAGTCAAGGAGATTATCGTTGATCAACTGGGTGTGGATGAGAAAGAGGTGAACCTGGAGGCCAAATTTATCGATGATTTGGGTGCGGATTCCCTGGATTTGGTGGAGCTGGTAATGGCCCTGGAGGAGGAGTACGACATGGAAATCTCGGATGAAGATGCCGAGAAGATCCAGACCGTGGGTGACGCCATTGAGTATATCAAATCCCACATGGCGGCATCGGCTCGTGTGAAATAGAGCGGTGATTTGAGGGAACGTTTCTGCCTGCCGAGAGGGATTGAAGGGGTAGTCCATTGAAGAGGAGGGTTGTCGTTACAGGATTGGGGCTTGTCCTCCCCAACGGGATCGGTGTTGAAGCGGCCTGGAGAAATACCTGTGAAGGGAAGTCCGGGATCGGCCTGATCACCCGGTTCGATACGAGCTCATTTCAGACTAAGATCGCAGGCGAGATAAAAGGCTTTAACCCCGAGGAATACGTGGATAGGAAAGAGATTCGGAGGATGGATCTCTTTATTCAATACGCCGTTGCCGCATCCAAAATAGCGGTGGACGATGCCGGTTTGGAGATCAAGGATGGCATCAGCGATCGGGTAGGAGTGATCATCGGAACGGGTTTAGGCGGACTCCCTACCATCGAGGAGTATCACAAGGTTCTCTTGGAGAAGGGGCCGAACAAGATAACGCCATTTTTCATCCCCAAACTGATCGCCAATATGGCCTCGGGGCATGTTGCCATGCACTTGAATGCGAAGGGGCCGAATTCATGTGTGGTGACGGCGTGTGCGACAGGTGCCCATTGTGTCGGGGACGCCTTTCGAGCCATCCAATATGGGGACGCGGACGCCATGATCACGGGGGGAACTGAGGCCAATATAACCCCTCTCTGTGTGGGTGGCTTCAACGTGATGAGGGCCATTTCCACCAGAAACCATGAGCCGGAAAAAGCTTGCAGGCCCTTCGATAGGGACAGGGACGGATTCGTAATATCGGAGGGAGCAGGGGTTCTCGTCTTGGAGGAGGTGGATTTCGCCCTGAGGAGGGGAGCGAGGATATACGCTGAGCTCATTGGCTTCGGGATGAACGGGGACGCCTACCATATAACGGCCCCATCGCCAAATGGGGAGGGAGCGGCCAAATGCATGAAGCGGGCGCTCGAAGATGCTGGAATCTCCCCGGAGGACGTCGATTACATCAATGCCCATGGCACCTCGACCCCATTAAACGATCTCGCTGAAACCATCGCCATCAAAACGGTATTCTCAGAACACGCTCATAAGATCCCCATCAGCGGAACCAAATCCATGACAGGGCATCTCCTGGGAGCGGCGGGAAGCACAGAGGCGATTTTTGCCATTCTGACCATGAGAGACGGAATCGTGCCTCCTACCATTAATCTGGAAAATCCCGACCCGCAATGTGACCTGGACTACGTGCCCAACAAATCCAGGGAAAAGGAAGTTACTATCGCGATGTCCAATTCCTTCGGGTTTGGAGGGACCAACGCGGTTCTCATCCTTTCCACGTTTAAGGGATAATGCTTTCCAAGATCAAAATCGGCCTCGCCTGTGATCGGGCGGAGTGAGTTGAGAGAGGGTCTCGAGCAATCCCAGCACTTGACTGGGTGTTGCCCTGGTTTCCTGGAGTGAACATTAAAGAATTTTTGTTAACCATTCTTAGTGAAGCGAAATGGCCGCAAATCTAATGTTTGAGTTCGGAGGGCGAGTTTTAGATTTGCAGTGAAGCGAACTTTAGACCGGTAAAAAATTCTTTTCAGTGAGCGAAAGGGAATTAGGGCAACAGCCCCTTGAGGAGAGACCTGGAGGGGCTGCATCCACAGCAGTTAGTAAAGCAACCCAATGATTGGGATTGAGGCTTATCGGGTATATCCGGGGAGAATATGTCTCGTCCGACTTGGGATGAATACTTCATGGATATCACTAACCTCGTGGCCAAGCGGTCTACGTGTCTCAGGAGGAAAGTGGGAGCCACCTTGGTTAAGGACCGCAACATATTAACAACGGGATACAACGGAGCTCCCTCGGGCATTCCCCACTGTCTTGATGTAGGATGTCTTCGGAAGGAGATGTCGATACCATCGGGTGAGCGGCATGAGCTCTGTCGTGGGCTCCACGCGGAGCAGAATGCCATCATTCAGGCCGCGTATCATGGGGTTCGGATTCGAGGAGCCACCCTTTTCTGTACCAACTATCCCTGCACCATCTGCATTAAGATGCTCATCAATGCGGGGATCAAGAGGATTGTGTACCAGGACGGTTACAGCGATGATTTGGCCAAAGAACTTATCCAGCGGGCGGGTGTGGAGGTGGTTCAGTTCAAAAGGTAAGCCATGAAATGTCCCGTTTGCTCCGGAACAGAGAGCAGAGTCGCTGATTCAAGGCTCAGCAGGGATAAGGAGACCATTAGGCGTCGCCGCCAATGCCTGTCCTGCGGGAGACGGTTCACCACCTCGGAAAGGGTTGAGAGCGTCATGCCAATGGTGGTCAAGAGGGACGGGAGAAGAGAGCCTTTCAATCGGTTAAAAATCATGAGCGGGCTGAGGAAGGCCTGTGAGAAACGTCCCATAAGCATTGATCACTTGGAGAGGATCGTCAATCGAATAGAGCAAGGGATCCAAGAGGCAGGTGAGAGGGAGGTCAAAAGCACCGTCATAGGGCAGAAGGTGACCGATGAACTCCGAAGCCTCGACGGGGTTGCTTATGTGAGGTTTGCCTCCGTTTACCGGCAGTTCAAGGATATCAACGAATTTATGGATGAACTCACGGAGCTGCTGGGGAATCGGGCAAAGGAGCCCAGAAAGGGCAAGGGAAAACGGTAAGGCAGCGTCCCCATGGGCTGAGAATCGGGGAAGGACAGGTGTTTACGGGATTAATCGAGGCAATTGGTTTCGTCTCCAAGGTGGAGAGGAGGGGAGAGGCTTCGAAGATCGCCTTCAGTTCTCCCTGGGGTTTGACAGAGATAAAGGCCGGTGATAGCATTGCGGTCAATGGCGCCTGTCTAACCGTTGTCGGCGTAACTGAGAAGACGTTCACCGTGGATGTATCCAAGGAAACCATTGCGCGTACGACCTTAGGCCAATTGAAGCCAATGGATCCGGTAAACTTGGAGAGGCCCCTAACCCCTTCGGATCGTTTGGGAGGCCATTTGGTTTTGGGTCATGTCGATGGCACCGCCACCATAATGGGGAGACGGGAGGAGGGGGGCTCCATTACCATCACCTTTCGGACATCGGAGGATTTGTTCCTCTCCATAGTGGAAAAGGGGTCGGTGGCTATCGATGGAATCAGCCTGACGGTAAATGAGGTATGGGGAAATGAGTTCAGCGTTACTATTATTCCCTATACCTCTCAACGAACCACCATCGGCCGGAGACGGGTGGGGGATAGGGTAAACGTTGAGACGGATATCATCGGGAAATACGTTCAGAGGTTCCTATCCGGCCAGAACAGCGAGGAGCGAGCTCCCAAATCAAGGCTGGACATGGATTTCTTGAGCAAACATGGGTTCAAATAGATGGGGTGAAACCGATGGTAGCGAGCATCGACTCGGCACTTGAGGATCTCAGAGAAGGAAGGATGGTCATCTTGGTCGACGACGAGGATCGGGAGAACGAGGGAGACCTGATGATCGCGGCGGAAAAGGTGACCCCGGAGGCGATTAATTTCATGGCCACATACGGCAGAGGTCTCATTTGTCTCGCCCTCACCCCGGAAAGGGTAGATCAGCTGCAGCTCTCCATGATGGTCTCCGAGAACAGGTCGAAATTTCAGACGGCCTTCACGGTATCTATTGAGGCTAAGCGAGGGGTAACCACGGGTATCTCCGCGGCGGATCGGGCCACAACGGTGTTAACCGCTATCGATGATCGGACCGAACCCGATGAGTTGGTCAGCCCGGGTCATATCTTTCCCCTCAGGGCGAGGAGAGGCGGGGTGCTGGTCAGGACCGGGCAAACAGAGGGATCCGTGGACTTAGTTCGGCTGGCGGGATTGAAAGCGGCGGCCGTAATCTGCGAGATTATGAAGGATGATGGGACGATGGCCCGGATGCCCGACTTGGAAATTTTCGCCGCAAGATATGATCTGAAGATCGTCACCATCGCGGACATAATCAAATACCGCCTTCGAAACGAATCCCTGGTGCGGCGAGCCGCTACCGTGACGCTTCCAACAGAGTACGGGGGTACCTTTACCGCCATTGCCTATGAAAATGATGTGGATCACCAACACCACCTGGCCCTGGTCAAGGGGGAGATCCATCCGGAAGATGAGGTACTGGTGAGGGTCCACTCCCAATGTTTAACGGGCGATGTTTTCGGGTCCAAGAGGTGCGATTGTGGGGCCCAACTCCATAAGGCTATGGCCATGGTTGAGGAGGAGGGAAAGGGTGTAATCCTTTACATGAACCAAGAGGGCAGGGGGATCGGCCTCATAAACAAGTTGAGGGCATACGAGTTGCAGGAGAACGGGAGGGATACTGTTGAGGCAAATGAGGAGCTGGGTTTCAAGGCCGACCTGAGGGACTATGGAATCGGCGCCCAAATCCTCGTGGATCTGGGGGTGCGGAACATACGGTTGATGACCAATAATCCACGGAAGATCATCGGCCTGGAGGGCTACGGGATACGAGTGGTCGACCGCGTTCCCATTGAGGCGGATCCGTATACGGAGAATATGGGGTATCTGGAGACGAAGAAGAAGAAGTTGGGCCACCTCCTTTCCATTAAAACAGCCGACTAATCCCGGGGAGGAAGAGAGATGCCGAAAGTCTTAGAGGGACAGATTGACGCTAAGGGACTGAAGTTCGGGCTTGTGGTCAGCCGATACAATGAGTTCATCAATGGGCGGTTGTTGGAAGGGGCCTTAGATGCTTTGACCCGAAATGGAGCCGACGATAAGAATCTCTCCGTTGTCAAGGTTCCCGGGGCCTTTGAAATTCCATTGGCAGCCAAGAAGATGGCGGGAAGTGGCCGTTATGACGCCGTCATCTGTCTGGGATGCGTAATACGAGGGGCTACGCCCCACTTCGAATACATAAGCGCACAAGTGGCTAAGGGGATTGCCGAGGTCTCCTTGGAAAGCGGGGTTCCCGTCTCCTTTGGGGTAATTACGGCCGACACCTTGGAGCAGGCCATTGAGCGGGCAGGAACGAAGGCCGGCAATAAGGGTTGGGATGCCGCCCTCGCAGCCATCGAGATGGTGAACCTTTTCAGGACAATGGGAGCAAGGCAAGATTAGGTGTCAGGTCTCAACATTTGACAGAAAAAGGCCTAGACCTTTAGAAATTCCAGATGACAAATATACTATGTCCTTATGTCAAATGTTGAGACCTGACACCTCGTCCGTTTTATCCGGACTCATGAGCTCGAGGGAGGAAGGGAGTTTGGGAATACGACGACGGGCCAGGGAAATCGCCCTCCAAGTTCTCTATCAGAGGGAATTCAATCGTGTGGAAACCGATAATGCCTTAAGCCTCTTTTGGGACAATT
>Ga0209636_10007753_pt1 | contig 10943 bp, 9 predicted proteins | sample DeeMarSWOR152_54_FD_187464 | JGI IMG/M metagenome (GOLD analysis project Ga0209636, IMG submission 187464) | Marine sediment microbial communities from White Oak River estuary, North Carolina - WOR-1-52-54 (SPAdes) (version 2) | ecosystem: Environmental > Aquatic > Marine > Intertidal zone >... | reverse complement strand
AGGGAGCTGAGAGCGGCTACACTTTCGTATTCTGGTGTAGCATACTCAGGATCTGTTTCATAAGGCTGGACAGTTTTAGTGGCGCGGTTACAGGCTACACTGCAGTACGGGCAGGTGTTGTGTCTCACCACGTAGCCAGATTCGGCCAAGGTTTCGGCACTGACCGCTTCGTATTCGGGAAAGAGGCTTCTTCTGAAGTTCATTGTTGGTAATCGTCCTGTAGTTTGCCAATAACTTAGATCAGCTAGGGATCCGAATTTGTAGAGTCCATCCGGCCAGTACGGACCTCTTAAGGCTTCCTTCTCGGTAAATTTAGTCAGCAACAAGTCTACTAGTTTTTCCTCGTATGCATATCTCACTCTGGATGTCCCGCGAACTACTATTGCCTTTAGCTTCTTTGATCCCATCACCGCGCCCATGCCAGTTCTGCCAGCAATATGGTTGAAGTCAAATAACACGTTAGCAAATCTGACGCAATTCTCTCCTGCAGGACCAATGCACCCAACCTGCGCTCTATCGTCTTTGACCTCGGTCTTCAGAATTCCTTGAGCTTCTCTGGTCAATTTTCCCCAGAGGTGGTTTGCGTTCCTAATTTCAACCTTCTCTTCGTTGATCCACAAGTAGACGGGAGCATCGGCTTTCCCTTCAATTATGATTGCATCATAACCTGCAGACTTCAACTCTGGACCAAAGAAACCTTTTGCGTGAGCCTCACCCCAGATGCCTGTTAATGGAGACTTTGCCATCACAGAATGGCAGCTATTTCCAGGAAACGGTATTCCGGTTACGACGCCTGTTGCAATTACCAGTTTGTTTTCGGGTCCAAGTGGATCGATACCTGGTTTAAGTTCGTCAAAGAGTATCTTGGCGCCCAATCCTCTGCCGCCGATGAATTTTCGTGCGACGTTTTCATCTAGCCTTTGCTTGGATACTTTGCTGTCTGTCAGATTCACTCGCAGTATCATTCCCATGTATCCGAACATCTTGTCTCGCCTTTCATATTCCTCGAACAGTCTAGGGTGTTGATCTAAGCTCTTGTAGAAGTTGCCCTATTGCACTCCATCTGAGCTTGGGCATTGCTTCCTCTGCCGTAGCGTAGAATATTGCCTCGAAAGGGCATAATTTGACGCATTTCGGGTCGTCGTCACATAAATCGCAAATGGAAACTGCGTTCTTGCTGGGATCCAGCGTTATGGCTCCGAATTTGCATGCCGCTATGCACCATTTACATCCATTGCACTTTTCTTCCTCAACTTCTATTGTGCCTCTTTCAGTTTTAAGCAGGGCTTTCGTCGGGCATGATGCGACGCATGGAGCCTTTTCGCAGAGAACACAAGCAATAGCCATGCTGGCTTGAGGCTCAAGATTGACTACGCGAATACAGGAGGATAGAGGATCACAGCTTTTTCCTTTGTCTGCCGAACACGCAAATTCGCAGATTTGACAACCCAAACACTTGTCGGGGTCACAGATTATGAACCTGTTTGACATTGTATCACATAAGTTGGTAGAGTCTAAAAGTTAAAGCAGAAAAATTTAAAAACCTTCCGTAAGGGTCTGACACGAATCAGTTTGGCAAACTAACTTACGATTAGCAAGTATGTGGTTGGTGCTTGGCTGAATATTTCTACGAAACCTTTTATATGCTCGGAGAAATGAGTTCTTTTTTCTAGAAGCCCGGGGATGAGCCCATGCCAAAAGCAGACATTCTTGTAGATAAGTGCACTGGATGCAGATTATGCGAGGGAGTCTGTTCAGCTAGACTCGTAGGAAACTTTGATTCAGCTCGATCGGCAGTGTACGTCGAGTCGTTGTTGCCCGAAAATATTGTGATCCGACCCTTTATGTGTGTCCACTGCGAAGAGCATCCATGCGTTGACTCATGTCCCGTTGCAGCTATAGAAAAAAGCGAGGAGTTGGATGTGTACGTGGTCAACAAAAGCCTTTGCACGGGCTGCGGTGCTTGTGTCCAAGCTTGCCCTTATAGAGGCATAAGACTTGATCCAGTCAGTCAACTTGCAATCAAATGTGACTTTTGCAAAGGTCAGCCTAGATGCGTTGATGTGTGCCCGTTTAAGGTGATCCAGATAATAGGATAGGTGAAGAGTATGGTCTACGGATATGTTGGCAAGATTTTGCGTGCAGATCTGACTAGCGGGAGAATATCTACAGAACCGACAAACATGAATTGGGCTAAAATGTTCCTTGGGGGAAAAGGCTTGGGCGCAAAGTACCTTTTTGAAGAATCAAAACCTAAGACAGACGCATTCGCGCCTGAAAACATTTTGATATTCATGACAGGACCCTTAACAGGCACAATTGCTCCCTGTACTCCAAAACATGTCGTGATCACTAAATCTCCGCTTACTGGTACATTTCTTGACAGTTACGCGGGTGGCTATTTTGGTGCTGAACTGAAATTCGCTGGTTTTGATGCCATCATTCTAAAAGGCAGAGCAAAGCAGCCTGTGTACCTCTACGTTAAAGATGGGCAAGCCCAAATCAAAAGCGCAGAAAACCTCTGGGGAAAAGACACTCATGAAACTGAAAAACTCGTAAAAGAAGAACTCGGCGACAAAGAAGTCAAGGTTGCTAGCATTGGACCTGCCGGAGAAAACCTAGTCAAGTACAGTTGCATAACTAACGACTTCTATCGACAGTCAGGAAGAGGCGGTGCCGGTGCAGTCATGGGCTCCAAGAACTTGAAAGCCTTGGCAGTCCGCGGCACGCAAGGAGTGAGCGTGCCCAACATAGATGAATTCGTTGAGCTAAGCAAAGAAATCGTGAAAAAGGATGTTGTTGGCAACCCTGATAATGAATGGGTCATAGTAGATGGTTCACCTGCCATTGTTAGAATGAGCCAGGAAGCAGGAATGCTTCCAACAAAGAACTTCCAAAGCGGGACCTTCGAGGATGTGGATAAGATTGACGCAAAAGCGATAAAGGAAGTACTTGTCCGAAGAAGATCCTGCTATAGTTGCCCAATGGCTTGCGGCAATATAACACAGATTAAGGAGGGACCTTTTGCAGGCACCCTGCTCGAAGGACCCGATTATGAAACGTTGGCTTTGTCTGGATCCAATTGTTTGATCAGCGACTTGGGAGCCATAGCGAAATTCAACCTACTGTGTGACAAGCTGGGAATAGACACAATAACAGCTGGTAATGCAATAGCCTTCGCTATGGAGTGCTACGAGAAAGGAATAATCACCAAAGAAGATACGGGTGGACTAGAATTGTCTTTTGGCAACACTGACGCATACATTGAAATGCCTCGGCTGATAGCTTTCAGAAAGGCGATTGGGAACATACTCGCAGAAGGTGTGCGCGTAGCTTCTCAGAGAATTGGTCACGGCTCCCAGTCATTTGCTGTGCACGCCAAAGGACTGGAGTATCCTGCTTACGATCCACGAGGATCATTCGGAATGGCTCTTGCATTTGCCACATCAGATAGAGGAGCATGCCATCTAAGGGCTTGGCCTGCCGCGAGCGACGCGTTTGGAAAACTAAACCCGTTCACGACTGAAGGAAAGGCTCAACTAGTCATAGATGACCAGAACAAGTATGCAGCCAAATGGAGCCTCATAGTTTGCGACTTTTATGCCATAGGATACGGTAACATCGCTCGACTATTCTCCGCTGCAACAGGATGGAATGTAAGCGAGGATGACATGAAACTCATCGGAGAGCGGATTTGGAACCTAGTCCGATTATACAACCTACGAGAAGGGCTTACTCGAAAAGACGACACCGTGCCTGAACGCATATCGAAAGATCCGATGTTAGATGGCAAAGCGAAAGGACGCACTGTGACCCTGGAAGACTTTGGGAAAATGCTCGACGAATATTACCAGCTGAGAGGATGGGACAAAGATGGACGGCCGACTAAAGAGAAAATGGCGCAGCTAAACCTTACGATGTCTTAGATCAGTTGATTCGCTCTTTCTCTGAATCAGCATTCCATAGCTTTTCATCTTGCTGTGGGTACAGCGGTCAAAGTCTGCAAAAGATCGAATGATTCAGAAACCGTTGCCGAAAAGATTAACTACTAAAACGAAAACATTCTGCCGAGGTCAGGAGCAATGAATACGGTTTATGAGCGCGAGAATAAGAAATTTCTACAGAGAACAAAAGAGTCTGAGCGGATTTTCAAGGAAAGCAGTGGAGTAACTCCTTTCGGCGTTCACAGCAACTACAGATTCTCAGAGCCGTACCCCATCTACTTCAGAAAAGGAAAGGGTAGCAGCATATGGGATGTTGATGGAAACAAGTACACAGACTACAACCTATCGTTCGGTGTCCTAGTGACTGGGCATTCTCACCCGACTTTGGTAAAAGCAATGAAAGAAAGGATCGAAAATGGCACAATCCTCGGCTTCGAATTTGAAGACTCGCATAAACTGGCTAAGATAATATCAAGTCGCTTCGGGGTAGATATGGTTAAGTTTTCGTCAACTGGAGGCGAAGCCACAAATTATGCAATCAGATTCGCTAGAGTTTTTACAGGTCGCAAGAAAATATTGAAGTTTGAAGGTTGTTACCATGGTTTTCCGGACGGACTTTTGGTAAATGTAAAACCTTCAAAAGCTAAAGCTGGACACCCGAGATTTCCAAGTCAGGTTCCAGCTTCGCAGGGCATACTGGAAGAAGTGGTCAAGCACACCTTAGTTGCGCCATTCAATGACTTGGAAGCCGTTGAGACTATAATGAAAAATCATGGGAATGACGTAGCAGGTATAATTCTGGAGCCTATACCAATGAATATGGGCTACGTTCTTCCCAAACCTGGTTTTCTGCAAGGGCTAAGAGATCTAGCCAACGAATACAACTCAGTCCTGATATTTGATGAGGTGAAAACCTCTGGAAAATTCTACAGAGGAGCTAGTGAACACTTCAAGGTCAAACCAGACCTTGTAACTATGGCTAAGGCCATCGCAGGAGGCTATCCTCTTTCATTAGTAGCAGGAAAGAAGGAGATAATGAAAAGCATCGTACCGGGCGTCGTCTCTCACGCAGGCACTTTCAATTCTAACCCACTCTGCATAAGTGCTGGTCTAGTGACTCTTTCAGACATATTGACAGAAGAAGCCATGAGAAAAGCTACGAAACTCTCTGAGATGCTGGCAAAGCGTTACATGGAAATAATCGAGGACGCAAAAATTCACGCAATTGTTCAGTGGGCAGGTACGAGTGGGACATGTCACTTCACTAAAGTCAAGAAAGTTGAGGACTATCGGAGTTTTCTAACGTCGGACGTTGCAAGATGGTATCTATACTTCATGGTAATGATGAACAGAGGCATCGTGCCTATGGCTCCTGGACCCGACGAGCAGTGGACAGTATCGGTACAGCATACAAAAGAAGACATAAAGCAGCATTTGGAAGTCTTCAAGCAAGTCGCAGAATACATCAAAGAAATAGACATCGAGATGCCCATGGTTGAAGCTGTCTGAGTCCAAGATCGGCTCTCGAAGAGAATCTTTGAAAGAGGAAAAGATGACAATCGTTCTTTGAGCATAATGTTTTATATGAATAAACGAAACATGTTGAAGTTTCCCAAAGCAAGTTTGAAGTGGGTTTGATATGCGAGTTTTAGTCGTCGGGGGATATGGAGCGCAAGGCCAAGTCATTTGCCGAGAACTAGTGAAGCATCGTAAAGTCTCAGAGGTCATATGTGCAGGAAGAAGACTTGAGCAAGCCCAAAAGTTTGTGTCAAAATACAGAAGCAAGAAACTCTCCGCAAGCGTTGTAGACTTAGGCAGCCTCAGTGAGGTTCAAGCCGCGGTCAAGAAAGCTGACTTGGTCATAAACTCTGCATCATACATATACAATCTGCGACTGATGAAGGCATGTGCCAAAAATGGGGTGAATTACCAAGACCTTGCCTCTGCATGGTCAATCGAAACGATGAATCAGCCAATGGAGAAAGCCATAAGAAAGGAAGTGGAGCTCGATCAGAAGTTCAAGGACGTAGGAGCAGTGGCACTGATAAGCACAGGAATGGATCCTGGAATAACTGACGTAGTCGCGGGCTATGCTGCAGACAACCTTGATCAGCTTCGTGAAGTTCGTATGAAAGACTGCAGTGTACTCAAAGCTAAAGAACCGATATCCACATGGGCTCCCGACCTGCTCTGGAGAGACATGACAACTCCCGCAGTAGTCTTTCAGAATGGCAAGTTCAAAAGGGTTCCACCCTTTAGCGAAGAGGAGATATACACTTTTCCAGACCCAATAGGTCCTCAGCCTTGCTATCAGCATTTGCATGAAGAACCCATTATCATGCCTATGTATCTCAAAGGCCTCAGATATGTGGAGTTCAAGATGTGCGGTCCAGACATGCCCTTCGCCAAAGCCCTATATGACTTTGGTCTTGCAAAGAGAGATCCAGTTGAAGTCAAAGGAGTAAAGGTCACTCCCTTGGATGTTTTTCTGAAGCTGTCTCCCAAGCCATTGACACAGGATGAAACTCAAAGGAAAATAGCGGACGGAACGTTGGAGGATGAGATTTGTTGTCTGTCGATGGACATGAAGGGAGAGAGAAAGCGAAAAGAAGTGAGATTGACATTCTACACGATGCTGACTCTGAAAGAGGCAAACAAGAGGATGCCCGGTGCAACATCGACGTCTTACTTTGTGGGAATAGGTGGCGAAGTCTTCAGTGAACTACTGGCTGAGCGAAAGCTGACTACTAAAGGAGTGGCTCCTCCTGAAGCTTTAAGGCCAAATGAGAAAACAGCGGTGATCCAGCGACTCGCTGACAAAGGTATTACAATCCATAAAACGGAGCAAACAATCCTCTGAAGCTGAGGTGACACCGACCTCTTCCACTGTGAATTTCCTAATCGCATAGGAGGTCTGTTACTAGACTGCTAGGCCTTGGTTTGGGGTCAGCACATTTGCTGTCTGCAAGGCTATTTGGGCGGCCACTTTCTGTCTGGTTTCGAGAAGATTTTTATCGAAATACTCTTGCACACAGATTTTGAATCTTGGGATGGCTCTCCACTTCTTCTTGAATTCCTCCAGTCCCACACTGCAGGACCATCCAATGTCAAGCCATTCAAACTTGTGCTCTTTTGCATAAACGATTTCCTTGTGCATTATGAAATCCGCTAGAGAGGGACAATTCAGGTAGAAGCCTAACGGCGTGGCCATTGTGTCATCTAGAAAATCGACAACATCAAATCCAATCAGCGCGCCGTCTCGGAACACATTGAAGAGCATGGCTGTCGGGCTTTTTCCAACATAGTTTTGCAGTCTTAGGTAGAGTTGATAGTCCCAGAGATTGTAGGTCTTCTCTGCTATGTGATGAGCCATGATATAGGAGTGCGCAGGCGTTATCTCCTTGCCTAAACCTAGGATGTATCCTCGCTTTACAGCGTTGTTCACGCGGTATCTCAGGCAGTCGTAGGAGCCGCCTCGAAGGTTCTCGTCAAACTCGTCGAGTTTGATTTGATAGTCTCTGTCCAAGAAGGAGTTCTCGCATAGGTAATCGGCAACGGCAAGCGGCAATTCTTCTGGAGAAGCCGACCTTATTTGTCTTGGCTGAAATTCCATGAGTGAGGCTTTGATGCACTCTAACCGGTCTATATGGTTGTCACTGCCGTTAAGTTCGAACAAAGTCAGCCACAGCATCTTCCCCAAGGGGTCGTGGTAGACAAGGTAGGTGTCTTCATAAATGTAGGCGTCGCCATAGACTTGTGCGTTAAGTGTGATTAAATGCTCATCAAAGTATCCGCGTTTTTGGCAGCTAGGCACGTCGTCTTCGGTGAGTCTCTTCACTTCAGAGATAGCCTCAGATTTGAAAAGTTTCTCTAAAGAGGCTTTCTTAAATATTTTGTGGTTTGGCTCTACAGATTGGGCTTGAAGCGTAGCAGCGGAGATTTAGACGTCGAGTTGTTTTTGATATTGACTGCAGAAAAAGTGGGCTCGACCTTGCAGAAAACTTATCATTCTCATAGAACACTAGATTGAACTCAAGTTCAAAGGTTGTGAAAGGAACGATGAAACGCGAAGATTTTCTGAACACTCCCGTAATGCATATGAAACTCAGATCCGACATGACTGTGAACCAACTGGTTGAACAATTCAAAAGTTCCGGCTCTTTCGGGGCCGGAAGATTGGCATCAGCCTGCGACATATTTGAGAAAATGGCTCGAGACGAAAAATGTACGATTTTCCTAGCGTTGGCAGGAGCCATGGTGCCTGCTGGCTTGCGCAAGACAATAGCTGATTTGATTAGGAAGAGGCTGATCGATGCACTGGTAAGCACAGGCGCCAATATGGTTCACGACTTGATTGAAGCAATCGGCGGACATCACTATCGAGGACACTGGTTAGTTGATGACTATCTGTTGTACAAATATCACATCTATCGAATCTACGATGTTTTTGTGCCTGAGGAAGATTTCATTAAGGCAGATGAAGTGCTGGTCAAGATGTTTGATGAGATCGCTTCAGAAACAGAGGGAAAACCGCTATCCACAAACGAACTTGTAAGGGAGATTGGAAAAAGACTCAAAGACAAGGACTCCATCGTGAGATCGGCTTTTGAGTCGCAAGTGCCGATTTTTCTTCCCGCTATGCGGGATTCGGACTTCGCTTCTGTACATGCTGTGCATCGGGAGAGAAACAAGGCTGGAAAGGCGCTGGTTGTCGATGCTTTTCTTGAAGTGCCCGAGTTGCACGAAATGACCAGTCGTTCTGGGAGTTTAGGAATGATCTGTTTGGGTGGAGGCGTGCCTCGTAACTCGGTTCAGCATGCTGCGTTAATGACAGGTAAAGGCTTAGACTATTCTATTGTAATCACAACTGATAGACCTGAGCCTGGAGGTTTGTCTGGCTCAACCATAGAAGAGACAATCAGTTGGGGCAAGGTAAAGCAAGAGGCCAACAAAGTCATGGTGATAAGCGATGCACTCATTGCCTTTCCGTTGATTACAGCTGCTGTTCTTGAGCGTCTTGGAAGCAGTTTTCAGAGACACAAATCCTTGATTTGAAGGAAGTGAACTCATGACCAAAGCAGCTAGGCAGATGCGCAAAGTCTGCGGCAACTGTCGCTATCACAACACGTACGAATATCCGGAAAAGGTGTTTTGTTTCGTAAGATTCGGAGATCGGAAGGATCCCGCAGTTTCTATTCTGTTTAGTTGTAATGAGTGGGAGAACAGACTGCAGGATTGTTATTGTCTTGAAGACTACTTGAAGAGGCATAAGAAAAGCTCTAAATGAGAAGCTGCAAGTAAGCGCATGTTGAAGAAGAGAGATTTCAGGCAGCTGCCTTTTTCCTTCGTCTTCTAGTGCGTTTGGGTTTTTCTTCAGCCACTTCCTCCGCAGGCGCAGGTGGCGTTTCTTCTGTTGGTGCAGCAAGAGTTGGCGGAGAGGGCTCAGATAGTTGTGGTGGTGAGGGTTCAGGCGCAACCGTAACGTCCTCGACTGGCGTTGGAGGCGGTGGAGGAGGTGGAGTAAGAGGCTGGGTAGGCTCTTCAACCGTGAGCGTTGTTTCTGCAGCAGGCGTAGCTGGGGTCGGCGTTGGAATTGGTTTTGGGGGCATCATGGCCTTGGGCCTCGCCGAGTAGCCCACTGCTGCTGCTATGACGCCTATCAAGAGGAAGACAACTGTCACAGTTATTCCAGAAGCCGCGTTCGCTCCTGTAATCTCGTAGCCTTGAACCATGCCGGCTGCGAAAACTGCTGCTAACAGGAAGCATATTATTGCGACGCCGTAAAGTCCGTAATCAGATCTCATCTTTCTCTTTTCTCCTAGGTCTCTTGTTAGTTCAACGTAGGAATCTTAAATAACTTTCTAACAATTAGACCGAAGGACAGAATTACGCGCTACTCTTTGAGTATGGCTTCCCATATTCCGAAACCGCCCACCGTTTTAGGCGTCTCTACTGGGTTGAACCATCGCTGCTTGGTGCCTATTTTTGCTCTCATTTTCCATCTGAATGATTTGGGTTCTGCCTCTATTTTTTCAAGTAGCTTTTGAACTCTGCCTGTGATTTCTTCGAGTTCCTTGCCTTCTAGGCGACTTGGATCAATACCGACCTCAGAGCCGAATTTCTCTATGTCAGAGATGAATTTTTCGATTTTCTTAAGATTCGTGGTAGCTGTGTACCAGAATCCCCAGTCTTCAGATAGTTGCTTGGCCATATAGTTGGTGTTAATGATTTCCTTTTGGCTACTTTCATCAACAGTGTGAGTCTTCAGCAGAAGCAAGCAGTCTTTCAGATCCTTTACGCTGAAGGCTTCCCACATTTGTAGTTTCTCAAGAAGCATATCAGTAACTGTCACTGTGGGATAGTCAAGTTCCAGTCTACCCATAAAATTTATTGGGTGATTGGCCACCAGCAGCTTGTCGAAAAATACGTCTACGTAAAACCAACCTTTAGGATGGAAATATATCTGCCTCTCAGAAGCAGCTGACGAAAGAGTTGCTCTTCTTTTGGCGTATCCCATGCCGCTGAAAAAATCCTTAATTTTCTCTCTGTGCTTTCTATAAGATATCAGGTCAATGTCACTGTATTCCTGGCCTTCTACTACTCCTGTACCTAGTCTGCCGAGTTTCTCGGCAAAGTCTTTGGACTCTTGGCAGTGGAATGCTACTCCGAGGCCGCCTAGAATCCTCACGGGTATGCCTTTGGCGTTTGCACCTTCAACTATGTTCTCGGCTTCTTGAAGAAAGACTTCTGTAGGGACTACGCCATTCCACTCTTTTGGCAGTTCCCTTTTGATTTCTTTGTCAAGTAACCAAGCCATGAGTGAATGCGCCTTTACCCCTCTATTCTTTGAAGTCTGCGTATTTCATTTCCTTTGAGTTCTATTAGAAATGCTCTGAGTATTCCTTCGGCGTACTCGCTTCCTGGGTTGACGCAATAGGTTCTCCCGATTCGTATGGAGCCTGAAGATTCATGAATATGTCCGTGTAAGCCGAGCAACGG
>Ga0209636_10007752_pt1 | contig 10943 bp, 9 predicted proteins | sample DeeMarSWOR152_54_FD_187464 | JGI IMG/M metagenome (GOLD analysis project Ga0209636, IMG submission 187464) | Marine sediment microbial communities from White Oak River estuary, North Carolina - WOR-1-52-54 (SPAdes) (version 2) | ecosystem: Environmental > Aquatic > Marine > Intertidal zone >... | reverse complement strand
ATCGAAATCACGGGGGAAATTATGGGGGGAACCGATTCTGAAGGTTTCCGGAATATAATTTATGACGCAATAGAAGATGATAAATTATTTATCGTGGTGGACTTGAAAAACGCAACCTGGATGAACAGTTCGGGTTTGGGAATGCTAATCAGTGGGCTGACGACGCTCCGCAGCAGTGGAGGCGATTTACGACTGGCGAATATATCAGATAAAGTTCGTCGTCCTCTTGAAATTACTAAACTTGAATCGGTATTTTTAATCTATAATTTTGTCGAGGAGGCAATAAATAGTTATAAAACGAGTTAAGGAGGGAGTTAATAATGTCCATACTTTCCCGCGATGAAATTTTAACGAAATATCAGCGGGGGGAGTCATTCAGAGATTTAGACCTAACCGGTGTTGATCTTTCTTACGAGAATTTGAAGGGAGCTGATTTTACCGGTGCAAATTTATCCGATGCGCACTTACAGAACGCTAATCTTGAAGGTGCTAATTTTAAAGCTGCAAATTTAAAAAATATCTTTCTTTTCGGAGCTAATCTCTTAAACGCTTGTTTTGATCAAGCCGATCTATCCGAAGGAAATTTACAGGATACCAACATGGAAAATGCCAGTTTTAAGGAAGCCAATCTATTTCATGCTAAACTATTCGGAGTTCAGGCTCAAAATGCCAATTTTGAACATGCCAATCTTGGTACAGGACGATTAAAACGAGCGAACTTAAAATCTACAAATTTTAAAGGAGCGGATTTGTCCAATGCTCATCTGGAACGAAGTGATCTGAGAAATGCAAACCTGGACCATTCAAATCTTTCTGGAGCTTTTTTGAGCAACGCCCGTTTGGACGATGTAAGTATGATCGGAGCAAAAACAGAAAATTTATCAAAGTAATAGGAAAGAGTATAAGGGTATAAGGTATCGTGTATAGGTAGATGATTTATAAATTGCACTTATACCTATATCCTATACCCTTTTAACTTTCCATCTCAACATTGGGAAATGAATCATCACCTCTATTCTTCATTTTTTCTTCAATAAACATCATTTCATTGTTGCATTTCAAAAATTTAAAATTTATATTTGGAACTAACAATATTGAAACTGAATAAAACAGTAGTTGAATAATTACGTTTAGATAAAATCTGGAGACGAACTGTATGGAGCCATTGCGAACATTTACGATTATTCCAACGCTTCCATCGAAACTGGAACCGCTCAAGAAAATCGCCTATAATTTACAATGGACATGGAATCATGAAACGATCGATTTATTTCGTAGAATGGATCGGGAATTGTGGGAAGAGACCGACCATAATCCAGTAAAAATGCTGGGTCAAATTAGGCAGGAACGTCTTGAAACATTAGCTGATGATGAAGGTTTGTTAGCCCACTTAAAACGGATTTCGGAGAATCTGGAAATATATTTAAAAGAACCCACCTGGTATCAAAAGACTTATGGGAGTGAAAATCAAGATATTAAGATTGCTTATTTTTCAGCCGAATTTGGATTGACAGAATGTATGCCGAATTATTCAGGCGGTCTGGGAGTTTTATCAGGAGATCACCTGAAATCTGCCAGCGACTTAGGTTTGCCCTTTGTTGGGATAGGACTGCTATATCAAGAAGGCTATTTTCGCCAATACTTGAATGCTGATGGCTGGCAGGGTGAGTTGTATCCTAAAAACGATTTTTATAATATGCCCATACAACTGCAATATAACAACGATGGGAAACCTCTTATTATAGAAGTTGAATACCCAGGTCGAAAATTGTATGCGCAAATTTGGAAAGTCGAAGTAGGGCGTGTCAATTTGTACTTATTGGATACAAATATCTCTCTTAATAATGAGGTCGATAGAGATATTACCGACGAGCTCTATGGCGGTGATGTTGAGACGCGAATTCAGCAAGAAATATTGCTGGGTATTGGCGGTATTCGAACCCTTAAAGCGCTGGGGATTCAACCTATAGTTTTTCACATGAATGAAGGGCATTCCGCTTTTCTGGCTTTAGAACGAATTCGCTGTGCCATGGAAGACCATAAACTCAGCTTCGATGAGGCCAGGGAATTAACCAAATCGAGCAATGTCTTCACAACCCATACTCCGGTTCCGGCAGGAATTGATCGCTTTTCGCCGCAATTGATGGAAAGGTATTTTGCTGATTACTATCCTTCATTACAGCTTAGTAAAAATGAATTCCTAGCACTGGGTAAGCAAAATCCCTTCGACGGCACAGAAAATTTCTCGATGGCAATTCTTGCCATAAAATTGTCGGGACATATTAATGCCGTAAGCAAATTACATGCTCAGGTATCACGAAAAATGTGGCGTGATCTGTTGCCCCGGATTCCAGTAGATGAAATACCGATTACCTCCATTACCAATGGTATTCATCCCAGTTCCTGGATTTCAAAAGATATGGCAAACCTGTATGATCGTTATCTCAGTCCGACGTGGATGAGAAAACCGGCTGATTTAACAATCTGGAAACAAGTCGAACAAATCCCGGCTGAGGAACTCTGGCGAACTCATGAACGTCGGCGTGAACGATTGGTTGCTTTTGCCCGGGTTCGTTTGCGGAAACAGTTAGAAAGACAGGGGGCTCTGATCTCAGAAATTGAAAAAGCTGACGAAGTCCTCAATCCAGAAGCATTGACCATTGGTTTTGCGAGACGATTTGCAACTTATAAGCGCGCAACTCTTATTTTACAGGATCCTGAAAGACTGGCAAAAATTTTACACGATAAGGATTTTCCAGTCCAGATTATTTTTGCAGGAAAAGCCCATCCCAAAGACACGCCCGGCAAAGAATTTATCAGGAAGATAATCCATCTAGCACGTTTAGAAGAATTCAGACAGTGTATTGTTTTCCTGGAAGACTATGATATGGCCATGTCGAGATATTTAGTACAGGGAGTTGATGTCTGGTTGAATACTCCCCGTCGGCTTAATGAAGCCAGCGGCACCAGTGGGATGAAGGCAGCGGTAAATGGGATTATTAACGTGAGTGTTGTGGACGGATGGTGGGATGAAGCTTACAATCCAAATGTTGGATGGGCAATTGACTGCGGTGAAAATTACGAAGATCCAAATTATCAGGATGAAGTCGAATCTCAATCGCTCTATAATTTACTTGAAAAAGAAATTATCCCCCTATTTTACGAACGCGGGAAAAACAAAATTCCTCGCAAATGGATCGAATTAATGAAAAATTCAATGACGCAAATTTGTCCGGTGTTTAATACCAATCGGATGGTCAAGGAATATACAGAGCGATTTTATTCTCCAGCCGAAGAAAAATATCAAATGCTTTTTAAGAACAACCAGAAACGAACCAAAGAATTGGCGAAGTGGAAAGCCCTGGTCATTAATGATTGGCCCAAAATTCGATTTATCGATGTGGTAGAAAATGGATCCAGACAACATTATGTTGGATCGAAGATTGACATAACAGCAAAAATTTTCCTCGGAAATTTAAAACCTGATGATGTAAATGTCGAAGTCTATCACGGTTATGTCAACCCTGATAATAAAATTATTAATGGAGTCATTGAGGTTATGGCATGTACCGAAGAAAATGAAGATCATGTTTGTACATTCACGGGCAATTTTCCATGTCGTACCAGTGGTTTATATGGATATACAGTCCGAATTATACCGAAAAAAGAGTATTTAATCCATCCCCATGAAACTGGTTTGATTCTCTGGGCAAATGGATAGTGATAACCAGAATTTACCTTCGAAGTATTGGAGTTATGGATTTTTGGAGTATGAAAATAAAGGAATTCACTAGTGTTCAAAATATCTGTAACAACAAAATTTGCAGCAGCCCATAAACTTCTGGGCTATGAAGGTCTTTGCGAAAATTTACATGGACACAATTGGTTCATTAAAGCGACTGTCGGAACGAATGAGCTGGATGATATTGGTATTGCTTATGATTTTAAGAAACTAAAAAATCATTTGAATGAAATAATCGAACGATTCGATCATCAATTTTTAAATGAGGTTACACCATTTGATAAATTAAATCCAACCTCTGAAAATATCGCCAAGTTTATCTTTGAATCACTGGCAACCAAGCTTCCTTCGAACATCAAAGTTATATCAATAGAAGTCGGTGAATCAGAGCAATATAAATCAATCTACGAAGAATAATGCTGAAGGTAAATGAAATTTTTTATAGCATTCAAGGAGAATCAACCTTTGCCGGGTTACCATGTGTGTTTATACGACTCACTGGATGCAATTTAAGATGCAGATATTGTGATACTCCGTACGCTTATGAAGAGGGCAAGAATCTATCTCTAGATGAAATTCAAGAAAGAGTTGCTCGATATCATTGTGATTTGATTGAAATAACCGGGGGTGAACCGTTGCTTCAGCCTGAAGCGGTCAATTTATCATCAAATTTGATGAAACAGGGTAAAACGATACTGGTTGAAACTAATGGGACACAAAATATTGATCGACTACCAGAATCAGCCATCAGGATCATGGATATAAAATGCCCTGGAAGTGGAGAATCTGCAAAGATGGATTGGAATAATATTGGTCGATTGAGAGCGAATGATAATGTGAAATTTGTAATTTCTCATCGTGACGATTTTGATTGGGCGGTGAATATTGTTGAAAAATATAATTTGTTGGATAAGGCAATTGTATTACTTTCTCCAGCATTCGGATTATTGCACCCTGAAGTTATCGCTACGTGGCTGTTAAAACTTTCAATACCAATCAGGCTAAATTTGCAACTCCATAAATATATCTGGGATCCGAATAGGAGAGGGATTTAAATTGAAAAAAAAAGCAGTTGTTTTACTAAGTGGGGGAATCGATTCGACTACAACTTTAGCCATTGCGAAAAATCAAGGATTCGAAGTTTATGCGATCAGTTTTCGTTATGGTCAAAGACATTATATTGAATTAGATGCAGCAAAACAGATTGCTGCATATTCCAAGGTCAAAAGGCATTTGATTCTGGAAATCGATTTGAAAGCGATAGGTGGGTCGGCACTTACTTCTAACCGTGAACTTCCAAAAGATCGTCATATTGAAAAGATTCCACAAGAAATTCCGATAACCTATGTTCCGGGACGAAATATTATATTTCTATCGCTGGCGCTTGCCTGGGCAGAAGTTCTAGGAGCCTATGATATTTTCATTGGTGCCAATGCCATTGATTTTTCTGGATATCCAGATTGTCGCCCACAATTTTTAGCTGCCTATGAAAAGATGGCAAATTTGGGAACAAAAACTGGTGTAGAAGGAAAAAAGATAAACATACATGCACCATTGATCAAATCAACGAAATCCCAGATCATTCACAAAGGCATAGCGCTTGGCGTTGATTATTCTATGACACTGAGTTGCTACGATCCGTCAGCCGAAGGGAAAGCCTGTGGGAAATGTGATAGCTGCTTATTACGAAAAAAGGGCTTTCAAGAAGCGGGAATTCCTGATCCGACAATTTATGATCAGGAATATTTCTAACCACAAAGACTCAAAGACAATAAGAATTCACAAAGCATTTATTATAGCTTAAATTGGCGATTTTAAATATTAACTCAAAAATTTAGTTTAACAGTAAATTTAATTCTATTCTGAATATTTTTTTGTCTCTTGGTGTCTTGGTGGTTAAAAGTTATGAATAATCCAGGATAAGAAAAACATAACTTTTTTACATGGAAAAAGTTCTGATGGGAAAAAAACAAGAAAATAAATATAACGAACTGACCCTATTGAGAGAAAGCGAAAGTAAATATCCAGAATCTCCTGATGAGGCGAAGTTAGAAACATTTGAAAATCGCTATAGCAATCGGGACTATTGGATCACCTTTTGTTGTCCAGAATTTACCTCACGATGTCCCATCACTAATCAACCGGATTTCGGCAAGATTACTATACGTTATATTCCAGACAAACGATGCATTGAAAGCAAATCTCTCAAATTATATCTTTTTTCATTTCGGAACTACGGTACTTTTCATGAAGAGGTGGTGAATCGGATATTGGATGATATTTTGGCAGCCTGTCAACCGCGCAGTATAATTGTACTGGGAGATTTTAATCCACGTGGGGGGATTAATATTAAGGTGGAAGCAGAATATTCATCTTCAAAAAGAGATCAAAATGTCAAAAAAAAGGCTAATTTAGTAAATGAAAAAACGAGAAACGATACTTGATGCTGGATTCTTGATCCTGATTAGTTTTCAGTATCGAGTATCCAGTACCATTCTCATTTACCAGCAAAATTACCAATTCAAACTTTTTGCTCAGCAAACAAAGATTTGATTTCTAATATTATAGGAATAAAGCGGCTGCTCCCAATAGACCGGCATTATCACCCAAAGCAGCTCGCACAACTTTTAGATGTTCTCTCGGTGCCTGAAGGATGTTTTTATGCAAGTTTTCGATCAACGAGTTAATAAAAAATTTCCATGCATGACTAACTGACCCACCGATAACAATGACATCAGGATCTAATAGATTGGTAATGATCGCTAGAATTCTTCCCAGATGTACACCAAACTCAGACCATGTGGCAACGGCATCCTGATCCTCCTGTTCTGCCAGGTTGAAAATTTGTTTGGCTTCCAATTCCTGATCGGTGATTTGTTGATAAATCCGTATTATCATTCGTGCAGATCCATATTCTTCAAAATTTTGATCAGCATACGGAGAACACCAGACTTCCGCAGCCGTACCAGTCGCTCCGGTGTAAATTTTACCTTCCATAACAATACCACAGCCGAAACCGGTTCCTAATGTTACTCCGCTTACGATAGAAGCATTTTGGGCACTTCCGAAACAAGCTTCGCCAAGGACAAAGCAATTTGCATCATTATTGATTGCGACTGGCAGGTTGAAGTAATTTTCTAAAGTTTGCTTGAGCGGAAAATTATGTAAGGTTGGTAGATTTGGCGGCTCTAAAATTATTCCACTTTTTAAATCTAATGGACCCGGTGAACCAATTCCGATCCCCGAAATTTGTTGAATAGAAATATCTAAATTCTGGACAACGCACTCAATTCCTTCAATAATTGTACCCACTATTTCATCGCCACGGCGATGACTTTCAGTCGGTAAGGTCAGTGTTTCATCCAAGATTCTTCCCTCTTCTGAAACCAATCCGAATCTAATTTTCGTACCACCGAAATCGATGCCAACGACAATCTTTTTTTCCATAAATGACCTAATTATCTTTAACAAGTTCGACCAATTGATCTAGACCGCGAGCGATTGTGCGATCATCAACACAAAAGGAGAGTCGAAAATATCCCGCTCGACCGAATCCAAGACCAGGAACAATTAATACCTTTCTTTTTTTAGCTTTTTCGATAAAGGCGAGGTCATCACCTCCTGGTGCTTTTGGAAATATATAAAACGTTCCTTCTGGTTTTATGACATTATAGCCGGCGTCATTCAATCGTTTGTGAATATAATCTCTTTTTGTTTCATAATAATTAACTTTAACGGTGGCATGGAGCAACTCTCCAACCGCAAGTTGCATAACCGCTGTTGCATTAATAAAACCCAAAATTCGTGTACTAAAAATCAATCCATCAATAACTTTGTCCACCTCATTCATTTCTGGATTTACTGCGATATAACCTATTCGATTGCCAGGAACAGCCAGAGATTTTGACCAGGAGTACGCCATAAAACTATTTTCATACAGCGATACAATTGAAGTGACTTTTTTTCCATCAAATGCAATTTCGCGATAAGGCTCATCGGATATAACATAAATATCTTTCTGATATTTTTTCTGGCGATCCTTCAGTAACATTACCAATCCCATAAGTGTCTTTTTATCATAAATCTTACCAGTTGGATTATTGGGAGAATTGATAATGATCGCTTTTGTTCTTGGAGTAATCGTACGATCGAGTTCTTCGAGATCCAAATTAGACTGTTCATCGGTTTCTGCTACGACGACCTTTCCCTGTTGATTATGGATATAAAATATATACTCTGAAAAATAAGGCGCCATAATAATCACCTCATCACCGGGATTCATGACCGTTTTCAAGATGACATTAATTGCGCCTCCCGCGCCACAACTCATAATAATGTGTTTCATTTCAGCGTTCAATAGACTTTTGTGTCGTAAGTACTGGGCAACTTTTTCTCGGACATCCTCAAATCCAGCATTTGACATATAACGATGTTTTCCTGAAGAAGTATTGGTGGCTATTTTTTGAAAGACTCGAAAAAATTCCAGGGGTGGTTCAAGTATTGGATTTCCCAGACTTAAATCATATACATTGTCTATGCCATAGCTAAGTTTCATCTCTCTCCCAGCTTCAAACATGCGCCGTATCCAGGAACTCTGTTCCATCGCTTGATTAATATATTTTGAAATCATTGAGATACTCCTAAAGATTGTAGAGCGTAGCGCGTGGTAAGCAGGGCATAACGTTATAGAGCATGGAGCATAACATATTTTACGCCTTATGCTCTACGTTCCAGGCGCTAGGTTCTGCGTTTTCCATTTTAATCTAAATTCCCCTTCACTGCGCGTAGGTTTGAGGCGGAACCTCGTTAGTACACAGTGACTTCTTTTAATAATTCATGAACAATATCTTTCTCTGGTATTGTTTTTATCGCTTTTCCTTGTCGAAATAATACCGCTTTTTTTCGCCCGCAGGCAATTCCAATGTCTGCTTTTCGAGCCTCGCCTGGACCATTAACCGTACAACCCATAATGGCAACTTTTATTGGCTTTTTCATGTTAGTGATCCGTTTTTCAACCTCCTTGATAATTTTGAACAGATCAACTTCCATTCGCCCACAAGTCGGGCACGATATGACTGTAACATTCTCATTTTTCAACTCTAACGCTCGCAAGATGTTAATCCCTGCTTGAACCTCTTTCACAGGATCTGCCGTTAGAGAGACGCGAATTGTATCACCAATTCCTTGTTGTAAAAGCGAACCAATTCCAATAGCTGATTTTATTAAACCGATACTTTCCATTCCTGTCTCCGTAACACCAAGATGAAGCGGAAAATCGATTTTTAGGGCAATAAGGCGATAGGCGTCAATCATCATTTTGACGTCGGAAGATTTAAGAGAAACGATGATAGCTTCGAAGGAGAATTCTTCGCAGATTCGAATATATCGCATCGCACTTTCAAGTAGGGCTTCGGCACAGACATGTCCATATTTTTTCAGCAATTCCTTTTCAAGGGAACCGGCATTAACGCCAATTCGGATAGGAATATTATTATATTTGGCTTTGGCTAATACATTTTTCAAATTTTCTACATTCCCGATATTTCCGGGATTAATTCGAATTTTGTCCGCACCAGCATCAATTGACATGAGTGCCAATTGATAATTAAAATGTATGTCTGCTACTAAGGGGATATTAATCTGATTTTTAATAGAGGAAAGGGCATGAGCAGCCAATTCATCGGGAACAGCAACACGAACGATTTCACAGCCAACTTGTTCCAATTGTAAAATTTGAGCAACAGTAGAATCAATGTCAACGGTTCTGGTTTTAGTCATTGACTGTACAGAAATAGGAGAATCACCACCTATTGCAGTTTTCCCAACCCATATTTTTCGAGAATAGCGTCGCAATGTTTAATATCTCGGTTAAGATTAAAATGAGGAGTATGATTTATTAATAATTTTTAAATATATTCAGCCCGAAGTGGTTTTGGACTGATTCTATCCGCCAAGAGGCGGATGGAATCAGTTTTTTTCGATATTAAAGCCACTTTGATCTTAATATAAATAACTGCTCAATATAATAAATAAGATAAAAAAAAGCAACTATTATTCTTTAATCGTTTGGAAATGCCTAATAAAATTTTCTGTTTTTGTTAAAGTTCAAAAGTAGTTTAAAATGTTGTGGACTTGAATTATTCATAAATTTCAACCACTAAGAAACTAAGTAACTAAAAGTCAATATGATAAAATAAAAACAACCTTAAGAAAAAGTTTTAAAGCAATAGTTAAATACCCTAATTTAAACTTCTAAAAATAATCACATTGTGAATTCTTTATTTTTTGTGACTTAGTGGTTAAAAATAGATCAGGTGAAATAGAGACAATGAAGTCTTTTCTAAGGATGCTTATTTTTCCATTTTTTTCTGTATTCTCTTCAATCGATGTTTAAGATTTTCATGGTAATCATTGTATATATTATTGAATTGAATTTGTTCTATAATTTCCAGATTTGCCAACGCTTTCACAACGATTTGCTCTGCTCTGGCATAATCCTGTAAGTAATGTTCATAATACTTTGCCAACTCTACATAAGGCTCAAAACGACAACTTCCACTGGTTAAAAGTTGCTCCCACAACGCCACTGCATTTTCCCACTGACCGAGCCGCTTATAGCAATAACATAACCGAAGAATCAAATCAGTTTTTACCTCTTGATTCGTTTCTCTTTCTATAATAGACTGATAAATTGAAATGTTTCTATGCCATTGATTGGTATTTTCATAGTGTTTTGCCAGTGTCCTGAGATCAAGATGATGATTTAGCTCTTCAACAGGTTGTTTATGGATATGATTGAGCATAATGGTTAATGAGACCAGAGAGAGGATATCCATCTCATTGTGATAAAAGATTTTCTTTAATGGCTGAGCGTCTTTATTCCGCAGATATTCGAAGTAGAGATGGGGAATCAGATATGAAGGGATGTCATTGTCCCGACGGACATTAATAATTTCACACTCAAGATTTCCCAGACTACAATTGCTCAATCGGTGTTTCCAGATTCTTCGGGCAGCATGAAGCAGATCGAGGTGGGGAGGATTAATTACCTCGCTTTTTATACGATGGTAAATAAAACGTGTCTGAAGCAATGGCCAGTCAAAACTTTTGCCATTAAAGGAAACAATACCATTAAATTGTTTTAATAGTTCATGGATGGCATGAAGAGTGGAAAGTTCATCGGGAAAATCTCGGCGAAAAA
>Ga0209636_10007750_pt1 | contig 10944 bp, 10 predicted proteins | sample DeeMarSWOR152_54_FD_187464 | JGI IMG/M metagenome (GOLD analysis project Ga0209636, IMG submission 187464) | Marine sediment microbial communities from White Oak River estuary, North Carolina - WOR-1-52-54 (SPAdes) (version 2) | ecosystem: Environmental > Aquatic > Marine > Intertidal zone >... | reverse complement strand
CCGGGTAAAGAAGGGGGACATTGTGGTGATCCTGAATGAGGGGCCAAAAGGTGGGCCCGGGATGAGGGAAATGCTCGCGGCGACCGCCATTGTTGCCGGGATGGACCTGGACCGGGACGTGGCGCTGATCACGGACGGTCGATTCTCAGGGGCAACTCGCGGTGCATCCATTGGTCACGTCTCACCGGAGGCAGCGGAAGATGGCCCCATCGGCCTTCTGCGGGATGGAGACATCATCCAAATCGACCTCTTGAAGGGGACCTTAAACGCGGAGGTGACCGAAGACGAATTCAAGAGGAGACGGGATGAGGCGGGGCCTCCGAAGTTGAGGGAGGTGTCGGGCTATCTCCGGAGATACAGGCAGCTCGTCACCTCAGCGGCCAAAGGGGCAATCCTCAAGGGTTGATATCCCGCCGAACTAGCCCCAAATACTGCCGGAGTTGCCTCCGGACGAGATGCCATAACGGAGGTTGCCCAAGGGAGATTGGGAATAGTGGTCCTCCAAAACGCGTATTCTAACGAAGGAACCGATTCCTCTCCCCTTGGCTCGGTATTCTACAAAATTTCATCTTACCGAACCAAACGTACCTATTCTTAGCTATCACATCATAGATAAAATCACGAATAGATTTCGGAACGATGATAAAGGTAGACAGGAGCTTCCAGGGAGTGGTTGCACCCGCAGTTATTCATCACGTCCACCATGAAAGGACGCCCCTGGGGGTCTAGGGATACACGGAGGGTTATTCCGTCCAAATAGGCCCGTTCAATCCAGGGAGACCTCTTCCCGTTGTTGCTCGTTTTCCAGGTTTTCCCCCAGGGATGAAAGGAAACGATCCGCTCGAAGGTAGGGAAACCCGGAGACGGGCTGAGTTGAGGCATCCCTCACCCCGGCCTTCCGTACCTCTCCGTCAAGACAGCTGAGAAATTCCTAACACCCGGGCGGCCTCTCGTCCGAAAAGGGGATTCGTCGCGGTGAAAGGGTTGAGCACGCCAACAGGAAGACGAGGAAGAAAGGGAAAAAGAACCTTCCATGTCGCCTCATTCTTCACCTCGTGGTTATTTGGATCTAACGCATGGACTGCACCATGTGGCTGCCCCGGATAACTTCCCAAGCCTCCACCACGTGTTCCCGCCGGGTCTGGGTCTGGCCGATACTGAGGCGAAGACAGAAATCGTCCCCTAACCGGGTATGGGTCATGTAGATCTTCCCCGACCGGTTGACCTCGTCCAGCAGGGCCTTGTTCAATCTCTCCAGTTCCTCCGAGGAGAGATCTCTGCCCGGGTTGAAGCGGAAGCAGACGGTGTTGAGGGGAACCGGGGCCAAGAGCTCGAAGTCCCGGCTCTCCTCCACCCACTCCTTGAACTCCTGGGCCAAGGCCAGATGTTCCCTGAGCATTTCCTGGAGCCCCTCCACCCCGTAATAACGCAGCACGAACCACAGCTTGAGGGCACGAAAACGGCGGCCCAGCTGGATGCCCCAGTCGCGGAAGTTGGTCACCTGGCGATCCAGGTCAGTCTTCAGGTATTCCGGAAGGATGGAAAAGGTGGCGGTGAGGGTCTCGGGATGTCGGCAGAAGAATGCCGAGCAGTCGAAATTGGTAAAGAGCCACTTGTGTGGGTTGAAGACAAAGGAGTCGGCCAGCTCGATCCCATCGAGGATCCAGCGTTTCTCCGGCAGGATGGCCGCGCTTCCGGCGAGGGCGGCATCCACGTGAAGCCACACCCCGTATCGCTGGGCGACCTCGCCGATGGGTCTTAAGGGATCCAAGGCCGTGGATGAGGTAGTTCCCACGGTTGCGACGATACAACAAGGACGGAACCCCTTCTCCCCGTCTTCCTCGATCCGACGTTCTAGATCCTGGGGATCCATGGCATAGTTATCGTCCACCGAGACCAGGACCAGATTCGCTGCGCCGAAACCGGCGATCTTCACCCCCTTTTCCACCGAGGAATGGGCCTCACGGGAGGTATAGACGCGCAGGGGACCCTGTCCAGACCACTCTGAAAATCCCCGGGCATTGACCCCATAATCGGTCAGCCGTTCCCGCTCACACAGCAGGGCACAGAGCGTAGCCGTGGATGCGGTATCCTGGATCACCCCGCGGAAGCTTGCGGGGAGGCTCAACATTTGGCGCAACCAGTCCATGACCAGTTCCTCGAGCTCTGTAGCTGCTGGCGATGTCTGCCAGAGCATGGCATTCACTCCAAGGCCAGCGGAGAGGAGTTCGGCCAGAATAGAGGGGCCGCTGTTATTGGCCGGAAAATAGGCGAAGAACCGCGGATGATTCCAGTGGGTGATCCCGGGCAGGATGATCTCCTGAAAATCGCCAAGGATGGCCTCCATGGGCTCACCCTTCCGGGGAGGGATCGAGGGAAGTCGACCGCGCACCTCCCCGGGAGAAACGGAGGAAAGGACCGGGTACCGCTCCACTTCCTGGAAGTAGTCGGCTACCCAGTTCACCACCTCGTGGCCAAATCGGCGAAAGGTATCGGCATCCATGGTATACTCCTTTCCTCATGGGGCTGTGTACACGATAAAGGAGGAGAAAACCCGTGTAAAGGAGAATGTGACCATCGCCTCTTGCTCGCCCCAAGGATATGCTTCGGGGTCTATAACTCCTCAGCACGTGCTCCACTTCCCCGGCCCCATTACGCTCGAGGACAAAGGTGTCCCCACGAAACTCGGGAAAACCCGCAAGGATCCACTGTGGAATATTCTCCACCGATTAACTATAATTACCTTACGCGAGTACCGCACTACAAGGGGGGTTCCGATGATTTCCCTCCAGGTCAACGGAAAGCGCTATGAGGTGGAGGTCGGTTCCGATGTCCCATTGCTCTGGGTGATACGGGAGTATCTCAGGTTAACGGGCACCAAGTTCGGTTGTGGCATCGGGCTCTGTGGTTCATGCACCGTCCATATTGACGGCAAGGCTCGGAGGTCATGCCAGATTCCCGTTGCTGATGCCCAGGGTAGTAGAATTACCACCATAGAGGGCCTTCCCGAGGATCATCCCGTAAAGAGGGCCTGGATAGAAGAACAGGTTCCGCAGTGCGGGTATTGCCAGCCCGGACAAATTATGCAGGCAGCAGCGTTGCTCTCAGAAGACCCAAATCCCTCGGAAGAACGGATCATAAGGGTCATGGACGAAATTCTCTGTCGCTGCGGCACATATCCTCGTATCAAGCGTGCCGTAAAGAGGGCTATCAAAGAGAGAGAGAAGTCGTGAACTTATCCATCATCCGTCGCGATTTCTTGAAGGCGAATGCCGGTCTCACGATCGCCCTCTCCATGATGCCCTTTAGAAAGACTATCGCGGGTTCGGGCAATGGAAAAGGCTTTTCGCCCCAATGCATGGCTCCGGATAACGCCGGATAATATCGTCACCGTGATGGTGAGCAAGTCCGAGATGGGACAGGGAGTTTCCACCTCCCTGCCGATGATCGTGGCAGACGAGCTGGAGGCAGACTGGAAACAGGTACGATTCAAAATGGCCCCTGCCGGGGAAGAATACAGGGATCCGGTGTGGGATATGCAGACGACGGGAGGATCCACCAGTGTGAGGCACATGTTCCTGCCGTTGCGAAAAGCGGGTGCTGCTGCCCGTGAAATGCTCATCACTGCAGCCGCCCAGATATGGAGGGTGCCAACCGGTGAATGCGAGGCCTATCGAGGAATGGTAAGGCATGGAAAGAGTGAGCGCAGCCTCACCTATGGCCAGCTCAGCCAAAGAGCTGCCGGCCTTCCCGTGCCACCTGATCCTCCTTTGAAGAAAGAAGGCCAATTCAGGTTGATCGGGACCTCACTGCCCCGTCTGGACGTGCGGGAGAAGGTCAATGGCTCCGCAGTATTCGGAATAGATGTATTTATCCCGGATATGCTCTATGCCGCGGTTGCCCGTCCCCCGGCCTACGGGGCCAAGGCCATTTCCCATAATAGGGAGGCCGCGGAGAGGGTAAGGGGTGTTCGCACGGTGGTGGAACTGAATACGGGGATTGGCGTATGCGCGGATACGCTCGATGCGGCGTGGAGGGGGAGAGATGCCCTTGCCGTGAGGTGGGATAATGGTGAGCATCCCGACATGAACAGCGAAACCCTTGAGAAAATACTCGCTCAACACCTGGATAAACGTGGCATAACGGCCCGTAGTGTGGGAAATGGGGAACGGGCGATGAGGCAAGCCACAAAGAAGATGAGGGCGACATACATCTTGCCCTACCTCTCGCATGCCACCATGGAACCCATGAATTGCACAGCTCACGTCCGTCACGATCGATGCGAGATATGGGCTCCAACGCAAGATCAGTCTGGAGCCCAGGAGACGGCTACGAGGATGACGGGGTTAAAACCCCAACAGATATATGTCCATACGCCATACCTCGGCGGGGGGTTCGGCAGACGCCTGGAATCGGATTTCGTGGAGGAGGCCGTTGAGCTATCCAAGGCAACCAAACGGCCAATAAAGCTCATATGGACCCGAGAAGAGGACGTGCAGAATGATTTCTATCGTCCTGCTACCTGTTCCAAAATCGAAGGCGGGATCGACGATAAAGGCCGCCTCATAGCATGGAATCACAAACTGGTTGCTCCATCGATTTTTTCCCGTGTGTACCCCCAGATGGTGAGGAATGGAATCGACCCCGCTGCTGTAGAGGGCGCCGCGGACATGAAATACGAGGTTCCACATATTCACCTCGAATATGTGAGGGTGGATCTCCCCGTGCCGGTTGGCTTCTGGCGTTCGGTGGGACATTCACACAATGCCTTTACCGTGGAGAGCTTCATCGACGAGCTGGCCCATGCGGCCGGCAAAGATCCCTTGGAATTTCGCTTAGGGCTGTTGAGAAACCACCCCCGTCCTCGGCGTGTGTTGGAGGTGGCCGCTGAAAAGGCCGGGTGGGGAGGACCTCTGAGGGAGGGACGCGGGCGTGGTATCGCCCAGCACTTTTCCTTTGGGAGCTACGTGGCGCAAGTGGCTGAGGTCTCCGTTGATGAGAAGGATGCGACGGTGAAGGTTCACCGGATCACCTGCGCCGTTGATTGCGGCCCCGTGATAAACCCGAACATCATAATTGCTCAATTGCAGGGAGGGATCATCTTTGGGCTGAGCGCAGCTCTGATAGAGAGGGTTTCCTTTGCCCATGGCGGAGTGGAATCAACGAATTTCCACAACTATGAACTACTTCCCATGAGCCAAACCCCGGAGATCGAAGTTCACGTCGTAAAGAGCCGTGGGAAACCGGGAGGAATCGGCGAGCCCGGTGTGCCTCCAGTCGCACCTTCCGTGGCAAACGCGGTGTTTGCTGCCGCCGGGATACGGGTGCGGCGCCTTCCCATGAAACCTGAGGTTGTTATGGAAGCAAGGAAAACTGAATAAGGGGGAAATCGCTATGGCACGGTACAGCAAGCAATCTCAATTGCAACCTGATAAGGTTCTTCAGCGAGCCGAGGATTTCTTCGGCACCGGAGGACTGGGCTTGAAAGTGGTCGAGCGGACCGACTGCTGTTTGAGCCTCGAGGGCGGAGGAGGACATGTGACCGTGACGGCAGCCCGATGTGAGCCGGAATACACGGACGTTGATCTTGAGACCCGCGAGTGGGATCACCAGGTACAACAGTTCATGGAAAAGCTCTAATGTTCGTGGATGCTGAATATCGGCCGCTTTCGAGGGTGTATTGAATCCTGGAAGCCCGCCATGATACGAAGTGTCCGCTTATGGGTTGGAGCTGAAACCTCAATAGCCAGCCAGAATCCCATCTCTTCCTCCATACCGTACGAATCAGCACCTCTAGGGCTTTCTGCCTCACTGCTTGGGCGGCCATAAAGCATCGCACGGGCCGTCCAAATACTCAGGAGGAAAGGGAGACCAACAGATCAAGGTAAAGCTCCGCAGCGAGACAAACCTGCTGAAAGGAAACTGACTCATCCGGCGCATGGGCATCCTGCAGCCGCCCAGGTCCGAGCAGAAAGGGCAACACCCCCGCCTCAAAGAGTTGGTTCGCATCGGAGTGACTGCGAAAAGCCTGGGGTTCCCAAGGAAGGGAGCGCTTCGAGAAGATCGTATTCAGGATCTCCACAACCGGCCCCTTTGCCGGAAGCTCATAACCCGCATCGATAGTGGGAAAGCGAAGCGTAGCATCGAGATCAGGATCCTCTTTGCTTTCACTGGTAAAGATCTCCTCTAATTCCACGACGATCTCGCCAATGGGGGACGCCGGTGGCAAGTGAATATCCAGCCATGCCTCACACCGATCAGGGACGGCAAAACCGACCTGGGAGCTGAATAGGTCACGGACATTGTAAACGGCCTCCGATCTCTCCCGCTCCATGTAGCGGGTGATCTGCAAGATAAGCCGAAGCATGGACTCGATGGGATTCCGTTTCATATTCGCAAGGGAGGGATGCCTCCGCTTGCCGGTTGTGCAGATCTGAACCTCAAGGTAACCAAAACTGCCGAGGCACGGTTTGAGATTCGTCGGCTCACCAATTATTGCCCATGGAAAGTCAAAGTCCTTGACCAGTTGTTCGGCCCCGTCCCCTTCTTCCTCCTCTCCCACCACCAAGGCCAGGGCTGCCGGCGGCCGCAAAGAACCACATTCCCATAACGTCAGATATGCCTCGACCATGGCAGCACAACCACCCTTCATATCGGCAGCCCCGAGGCCAATCACCAGGTCATCTTGCTCCTCATAACCGTAATGGTCCAGATCATATGCACCTATCGTATCGAGGTGGCCCATGAGGGCCAGCCGGGTATCGGTTTCCGGTGGCATTACTACGAGATTGTATCGGTGATCGTCCACTGGCTGGCGTACTACTGGCACCCTGTGTCTTTTGAGGTAGCCATGGAGGAAAGCGAGAATATCCTCCTCCTTCCCGGAAGGGCTATAAATATCGATAAGTCGATGTAACAATTGCTTGAGGCGTTGAGGCTGGATGGTACGGGGTGAGTCACGCATGGTTCTTGTGACGAGACCTCGTCTGGGCGTGTGCGCCATTTCCCTTAGCCCGCCGCCGCGCGGCCAGATTGAGCGTCATGTAGATGTGTCTCTGCGGGTTACCAAATCCCATCTTTTGGAAAAAACGGAGAGCTGCCAAATCCCCCGCCTCTGTGTCCACGAGAAGCATACGCACGCCATTTTCCAGCATGAGATCCCGAAAGCGATTGAAGAGCCTTGTTGCAATGTTCCTTCTTTGAAAAGCCGGGGCTATTCCCAACCATATTAAGTGACCATACTTCCAGGCCGAATGACTTTTACTGATTGTGTTTCCCAATACAAAACCGATGATCTGGTCCTCCACCTCTGCCACTAAACAGAACTCTGGATCACCTTGGTACAGGGAGATGACCTCAAACTCATCCCAGGTGCGGTAGAGGTTTGGTACCTTCTCAGCTTGGAAGAGCCTTTCACCGAGGTGAAAAACCGCGGGAAAGTCGTCAATCTCCATTGGACGGATTGTGACGTTCAGGTGCTTTTTCTTCTTGCCCAAATCTTCCGGTATGTCCATTGCAATATGGTGCTCACCTCCCTCCTTCAGGACGTTTCGAATTGACCGTTTCCGGTGGAAAAAAAGAAAGGCTACACCCTATCAGTTTACTACACTTACTATATCAAACATTGGCTATGAATGGTAGATTTCACCGCTGCTGTCTTTAGTTTTCCCACAATAAACGTCACCTATGAGCTTTCCGAAAGGGGCCTAGTGGTAAAGGCGGTCGAAGCAACCAATGCTCCCCATCGTTGAAAAGAAGAAGATCGGATGGATTAACAGTCAGGGAAAAAACTTGAGATCATACGTTAAGAGTGGATGGCGCCCTGCTTTCTATCGCAATCGGAAAGTACCAAATTCTTACAATTCTTCTAAAGTTTATCTCCTAAGTTCTTGATATCAAATGCAATTCTGGCTTCTTGAATAAATGCCGTTGCCCCTTCGCTCCAATGCATCCCAGGGGACCTCTCTAGGGAACGGAATCCTCATGCCTTCTCGCCTCCAAGCCTCCGCGGGGATTGAGGTTGAAATGTTGAGAAAGATTTATTTTACTTAGCAGGAGAAACCTACGTTCCATTGCGATGGACGGACTACAATTCCCAACAAAACAGGAGGTATCACCATGTTAGTCAGCAAGCCCGCACCGGATTTTGAGCTTGAAGGGTACTTCAACGGCTCATTCGGGAGGTACAAGTTATCGAACTACAAGGGAAAATGGGTCATCTTGCTCTTTTACCCCCTTGATTTCACCTTTGTCTGCCCCACTGAGGTGCTCAACTTCTCGGACGCAGCAGATGAACTCACAGGCCTTAACTGTCAGGTTTTCGGCATCTCGGTGGACTCCAAGTACGTACACAAGGCCTGGGTTGATACGAAGCGGGAGGAGGGAGGGCTCGGTGGCAGCCTCAACTACCCGCTCCTGTCAGACATAAATAAGCAGACCGCCCGAGATTATGACATTCTCATGGAGGAGGAAGGCGTCGCCTTGAGGGGGCTCTTTCTCATCAATCCGGACGGCGTTGTCATGCACACCACCATAAACAACCTCTCCGTGGGTCGCTCGGTAAACGAGGCCAAGCGGGTTCTCAAGGCCTTTCAGTTCGTCACGACGCACGAAGGCCAGGTTTGCCCCGCAGATTGGGAAGAGGGAAAGGATACCATGACTGCTGAGTCAGAGGGAATGAAGCGATACCTCGCCACCCACTGAGATCAGGTGAACTACCCAAGGGGGGGCCTTTGCCCCCCCTCTTCTTATTCCCCTCCTTCCGAGGTCCCCCTATGTTCGGTTTCCTGCGGGTTTCCCCCTATCTCGCTTTCTCACTGGCTCGGCAATGTTAAACCAATTATTCCTTGAAAGTCATCGACTTCATCGATCGCCCACGCTTCTTCTGCCAGCTCCTGAGCTCCCTTTGAGCCCAATACGCTCTCAGCCATGCTATGGTATTTTTCCGTCAGTTTTTCATCAGTAAGAGGATTCTGAGGAGTGCCACGGGCAAATGGGATATGTTCTTCAAGCCTCCGTCCACTCCCGAGGGTAATGCGAACCCGCGCTTCATGCTTTCGAAAACCAGGATTAACCCTAATGGATGCGCGTTTACGTATTGAGATGATATCAGGATGGTTAACCCTTTCATCGGAGAACTGATCAGGTCCGCACGCTCCATCCACCAAAGCAGCAGCAATACAATGGTAAATACTGAATTTTCCATCCAGCCCAGTTGTGGGAGATTTCTTTCCGGTCACATCGGGTACCATCGTATGTACTTCCGCCTCGATTGCTACGACATCTTGAGATTCTATTCCTTCTCGATTTCTCAAATTGACTACTGCATCGATAATTGGGTGGGTAACGACGCCACATGAGTATGGTTTGAAACTGTTCTGCAAGACTTCAAAGCCATCTCCAAGACGAGCGACCACCGTCCTACTATCACATTCATCCGCATTTACGGCAAAAAAACCACGAGGGGCCTCAAGAACCTTTTCAGAACTCGTAAACCCTGATCTGGCCAACAGTGAGGCATAGAGGCCGGACATTGCTGCTTTCCCAATATGGAGTGATTTAGACATCGTGCCGAACATCTCCCGCAGACCGCTTGAATACGTCGCTACGATTCCCAATGCCTGACTCAACTGCCCCGCATCCAATCTCAATAATTTCCCCGTGGCCGCGGCCGCGCCAAAGCCTCCTACCATGGCAGTCATATGCCAACCACGCTCGTCATGATGCGGAAACAGAACGCGGCCAATTCGATTTTCCACCTCGTATCCCAAAACAAAAGCTGAGAGTGCATCTTTGCCACTGATTTTCATCATCGCACTGAGTGAGGCGATGGCTGGCCAAACCGGGGCACTGGGGTGGACAAAACTCTCCAAATGAGTGTCGTCATAATCCAGTACGTGCGACATGTATCCGTTGATCAGGGCTGCATGCAAGATATCGGCTTTTCTCCCTCTCCCAATGATAATCGCCTTACTTTCGGTCCCTACTTCTTCGGCAACATGAAGCAAATAGTCAACTCCTCTATGAGATGAGCCACCCAGGGCAACTCCCAGCCAATCCAACAAACAGCGCTTGGCCGCATGAAACACCTCTGACGGCATATCCCCATGATCGAAGCCGGTAACGTATTGGGCCAATCGTTTGGTTATTCCTTTTTTCCCGATGCTGGCATTGTTCCGGTCATTCCGCTTCATATAAATCACTCCTCCGGAAAATACCCATAGAGGATTTTCCGATCGTCACTAACACCAATTTCCGAACCCTAATGGATTTCAATCTCGTGTTTCACTGGAGTATGGTAAAGGGTTCCTTGATACTCTACCGAATATTTGAGAAAAAGGGCAATAGGGATTGCACCAGAACTTGCGAGATTGACACAAATCTTATTATATCTAGTACGATAGTGGAAAACTGAGAGGAAATCCCATTGATGGGGAGCCCCTGCTGGCTACCCAAATCCGGAGGAAGGGCGATGGAGCAAATGCGCACCTACCTGAGCGAGAAACAGGATGAAATGCTTGGCTTGTTGGAGCGCTTGGTTAACATCGACAGCGGCTCGTACTGCAAGGAGGGAATCGACACCTGTGGACAGATCGTGGCCCAGGAGCTCCGGACGCTGGGCTTTCAGGTGGAGACAATTCCCGAAACCGACTGGGGCAACCATGTCCGGGCGAAACGGCCAGGCAGCGGGAAAAAACAACTCTTCCTCTCTGCTCACCTCGATACGGTATGGCCCGCCGGCACCGTGGCGAAACGTCCCTTCAGGCTCGACGGCGATTTTGCATACGGCCCCGGTGTGGGGGATATGAAAGGCGGGATTGTCCAGATGATCTGCGCACTGAAAGCCCTGCAAACCCTCGGCGTAGAGACCCCGCCGGTATCCGTCTTCCTGACGGGAGATGAGGAAGTGGGAAGTGTGCGGGGACGCCCTTACATTGAGGAGGA
>Ga0209636_10007749_pt1 | contig 10945 bp, 17 predicted proteins | sample DeeMarSWOR152_54_FD_187464 | JGI IMG/M metagenome (GOLD analysis project Ga0209636, IMG submission 187464) | Marine sediment microbial communities from White Oak River estuary, North Carolina - WOR-1-52-54 (SPAdes) (version 2) | ecosystem: Environmental > Aquatic > Marine > Intertidal zone >... | reverse complement strand
GATTTTGACTTTGGATGAGTTGGATGCATTGATTCGCAATGAGGGGTCAGAGCCACTCTATAATCTCACACGCATCCAAGAAGATCGTCCTGACGCTCCTCGAAGGCTTTCTCTGATCTGCATTCTTCGTGAAATTGAATATTTGGATTCGCTTGACTCCAGCACACGTAGTACTCTTCAACATAACATAATCCATCTGGCTGAATATTCGAAGTCTCAACTTCTGGATATTCTGAGTGATCGTGTGAATCTTGCTTTTAGGGTTGGTGCAGTTTCTAAGGATGTTTTGGATTTGATTGCTGGGTTGACTTCTTCTGAGCGGGGTGATGCACGTTATGGGATTGAACTTTTGTGGCGTGCTGGGAAATATGCTGACATATCGCGGTTAGTTGAGGTTTCTGCTGAATGTGTTCGCATGGCTGCTGCTAGTGTTTATCCGACTGTGCGTAAGGATGTGGTTTCTTCGCTGGGAGTTCATGAAAAATTGTTTCTCTTGGGTGTTGCGAGGCGATTTAAACAGAGTGAAGCGGTTCGGATATCTGTAGGAGAGGCGGAAGACTCGTATGCTATCGTTTGTGAAGAGTATGGGAAGAGGAAGCTTGGGCATACTCAAATCTGGAAGTATGTCAAGGATCTCTCTGCTGTGGGAATAATCGAATCTCGTCTTTCTAGTGTTGGGCAGAGGGGTAAGACGACTATGATTAGTTTGTCGAGAGTGCCTGCTGTTGATTTGGAGCGTGAATTGGTTAAGGTTTTGTCTGTTAAGGATAAGTAGGAGGTTTTTGGTTTGGCGATTGAGGAGGTTTTGTCTTCTAAGGGAAGGGTTAAGATTTTGAGGATCTTGAGTGAGATTGGAGAGTTGAATATTTCGGAGATTGCTAGGCGGGCTGGGTTGAACTATGCTACCACGAATCGGCATTTGGCGGTTCTTGAGGAGCAGGGTCTTGTTCGGCATAAGAGGTTTGGGAGGATTCGTATTTTTCGGTTTAATGAGGGGAATCGGCGGGCGGAGTTGGTTAGGAGGTTGATGGAGTTGTGGGAGCAGACTGATAAGTCTAAATAGAGTGGTAAATTATGGAGTGGTGTTGCTTGTCTATGGTTGACGTGACGGGAAAGCCTGAAGTTTTGCGTGAAGCTGTAGCAAGGGGTTTGATTAGGTTGAAGAGTGAGACTCTAGAGCTAATCAGGACGGAAAGTGTGGAGAAGGGGGACGTTTCTGGTGTGGCGAGAGTTGCTGGGGTTTTGGCTGCCAAGAATACGAGTGGTTTGATTCCTTTGTGTCATCCTTTGCCTTTGACCAATGCCAAAGTTGATTTGAGGGTGGTTGAGGGTGTTGGGGTTGAATGTGTGGTGACTGTGAGGACGAGGGCGCAGACGGGAGTTGAGATGGAAGCCCTAGTTGGGGTGGCTGTGGCTTTGTTGACAGTTTGGGATATGGTGAAACAGTATGAGAAGGATGAGCGTGGGCAGTATCCGAGTACAGTTGTTGAAGACGTTAGAGTTGTGAGCAAAGTGAAGGGGAAATAGATTGCATATGCAAGTAGTCTGGTCCATAGAGGGAGAGAAGACGAGCACAAAATCTTATCTCTATCCCCATAGTTTCGAGGAAATTTTCATCATCAACTGCTGAAAGAAACAGCAATCCTCGTTGTTTGACTTTTGAGGAAATGGTTTTTTCAACATTGATTGTTTGTAGGATCACCGTTAAACATGGGTCTGCTTTTCTGAAATTTTATTTGATAAAAAAGAAAGGGAAGATGGTTTTTCAGTGTTTCTAAGAGCGGCTAGCCACTTCAATACATATGTCGACCGTGACCTTGGTGGCAAAGGTTCAACATCCAAGCTACAGACATTGCTGCGTCTGCCTGAAGGAACCCAGTGCCATAGTCGAATCGTCCCCATGTGTATTCAACAAGTATACCGCCGTACTCTGGGTAGTAATCATAGACGAGTGCAGAGCCGCTCTTGAATAGTCTAGTCATTCTGTTGAAGAGTCCTACAGTCTTGAGGATGCACTCTGCCATTTCTCCCCGCGCGCGCTCAGAAAGTTCAAAACAGCCAAACTAACCATCTCAAGAAAACTCTACAACAAAGCGCACGCACATAGAACTAGTTTCCACAAATCCTATATCTGCACAGAGACAATAGTATTTCTACTTTCAAAAAGAAAGGAGAAGAAAAGATGAAGAATAGATTATTGCTATTATCACTTGTGCTAGCAGCGATCATGGCGACTCCTATAATACCGCTGTCGATATCTTCTTCAGAGCCAACTCTGTCTTTTGCAGAGCCAACTCTCTTAAATAATATAGATGTTGCCTTCGGTGTTGACCCCGCTAAAGAACAGTGCTTAAGCGACTGGGATTGGTGTGAGCTACCTGAGGGAATTGTGCCTTTCAACGTGGACATGGTTGATGCTGAAAAGGTATGCTACGATGGCTAAGGTGTCTACGTTGCAGTATTGGATACTGGTATACTTACTGACTGGATGAATTTCTTCCCACCAGACATGGTCGAAATTGATTGGTCACTAGCCAAAGGCTTCACACATGACTACTACTTTGACACTACTGTTGGAGATTTTGTCATGGGCCCGCTCCGTGACGACAGAGGCCCCTTCACCCACGACCTATTGAACCCGACACCAGTAATTGGACCTGACAACGTGTTCTGGGGCTATTTCAACGGAACCCACATCAACTACCCCCCTGTTGGTCCCTCTGGTTGGGGGTCTGGTCATGGGACTCATGTTCAAAGCATCATAACTGGGTGGAAACTCGAGAGGGATCAGGAATTCTGGGTCAGAGGAGTAGCACCAAAAGTCACAATAATACCAGTACTTGTCTTAGACGATTGGTTAATAGTTGATGATGGCACATATGGTGGATACATTTGGGTTGATCGTGGCGGTACAGATGAGATGGTTGCAGCAGGTATCACCTACATTGGTGATCTGGCTGATGAGCTTGGAATCAAAATAATCATCAACATGAGTCTAGGTGGCGATTCGCCATCGCCAATGATTGAAGATGCGATTGACTACGCCATAAGCAAGGGTGTCATAGTAATAGCTTCAGCAGGAAACACGGGCTACGCTGGAATGGATTGGCCAGGAGCATATCCACAGGTCATTTCAGTGGCTGCAGCAGGGTGGACACAAGAATATTTGCGATACTACACCGGTGAACCAGACCCGTGGTATTGGTGGACAGATGATGTACCCGAAAGACTCTGGACTGAAGACCCACTAGGAAACGAATTCCAAATATACCTTACAGATTTCAGTAGCAGACCAAATCCAGAGCTTGGCCAAGAACCCTATCATCTCGACGTCTCTGCTCCAGGAGCCGCTGTAAGAGGACCATACAAGGATTATGGTCCAACTCTATCGGGTTACTATTGCGTTTGGGGGACAAGCCAAGCAGCGCCTCATGTTGCAGGGATAGCAGCACTTATGCTTGATAAATGCCCAACCATGAAGCAAATGAAGATAGAGATTGTTATGAAATTAGCAGGACTTTTCAACAGACTAACCAAATGGTTCGAAACTGAGAGGTCAGCAACCATTTTTGACATCTTTAGCTCCGACTTACTCGAGCAAACATGGCTGCGGGAAGACTATGGCACTGGACTATTGCAGGCTGACGTTGCTCTAATGCTTACATGGTGCCGCCGCGCGAGCGCGCACTCCTTGGGACATAGTTAGCAAAGAGATAAACACACATATCCTCCCCTTTTTGGTATGCCAAATAATGTTTCTTTCGAGATATCAAACATTCGCGCGCTAGTATCGAGACTTTTGGGTAAAAAACAGGTAAAACAATCTAGTGCGGACGAATGGAAGCTAGAACTCTGAAAGAGAAAGGAGTATGAAAGGCAGAAAAATGCCTTATTCTCTAGCTTCCATTCCTTGCCCCTCTTTTGTATAAAAACGATTATTGCTTTGTTGCTTCAATCTTAAAAAGATTTTGTTTTTTCCTACAAATGTGTCTTTTTTTGTCAAAAAGAAAACACACCAACATACAACATTTTTTCTTTGGAACATGCTAATATGAGGTGTAACTCAACTGTTGAAAAATTTTGTGCAATTTTTGTTCTTGTTGTTAATGAAACTATCGAGACACAGCGTGGTGACGAATTTTATGTATTCACTTGTCCGTGATATCTTCCAGTTTCTCAAACCTCTTCTCATAGTCATAGGTCCATTTGTTTTCTTTGAAAAACTCATAAGAAATAGTTTGGCGCTTAAACGAGGCAACATCCAAAATTACGTAGAGAAAACTTTTAGCTAGTTTCTTCTCGGTTAGACGGTTCATCGAGTCGATGAATTTTGAGAACTCAGTTTTTGGGGTATATGTGTGAACTATGAGAGAGTGTTGGCCAATGGTTTTTCCATAGCTGATTATGAAAGGTTTGTTTGGAAGGCTGTTGGCAAATTTGGCCAACTTTTCTTCGTTTTCGAACTCAATTACAAAACTGCACATGTCAGATGTAGGAAGTGGATACGGAAGTGTTGCAATCTCATAATCGGTGAGGAGGCTACGCCCAACGATATGTTTATAGTATCGATATCTAACGCCCTGCGGTGTTATGTTCACCACTTTTGCCAGTTTGGTGAATTGGGTTGCCCCGTCCTTCTCCAATTCCTTCAAAATTAATATGTCGGTTTCATCAACTTGAACGGAATAGGTTTTGGGTTCCATAAGTTTTTGAGGAGGTTTTTCAGATGCTTTTTGAACCTCGTCAATCCAACGTTCCCACTGGAAATTCCAGGATTTACTTTGAAAATCAAACCAGTCGAAGTTAGGCGCAACATCAGTGAAATTAGTGGTGCGGTAAAAAATGCAGCGTGAAAATGCTTTAAGCTGCACAGCTTTGTCTAGATATTCTTCCAGTTCTTTCTTATATTCCGCCGGAAAGGCAAAGATAGTGTAATATCCGTCGTATTTTCCGTAACATCGGATCATGTAGGTCCAATAGCCAAGATTGTCAATGACTTGCTGCAACTTCCTTTCCTGTCCAGGCTTAGATTCTGCAATAAGAACTCCTTTCATTAACCCGAGTCTAGAGTAATCTAGGTTAGTCCTTATCTTAAGGAGTCCCTCTCTCATCAACTTTTTTATACGAAAGGTTACGGTTGTAGGAGGTAATCCTATTGATTTGGCTAATGCCAAAAAGTTCCTTGGACCATGCTTGCCAAGTCCTTCCAATATTTTTGCATTAGTCGAATCTAACATTTTTAAATATTGAAGCATCCACTGATAGTCTTCAAGCTTACTCATCGATTGCCTCCTTATAGAAATTGTTCGGTTTCTAAGGGTTCACTTGAAGTTGGCATTAATGCGTGTGGGGTTTTGGGTCGTCAATAGGATCTCCCAGTGGATAGAACAGTTTTACGTTTTGACTGGGCTCTTCAGTTACGGTAGTAGGCTTAGAAGGCACAGCATCTATAGATTGAGTTGGGTAACTAGACAAAGCGCTGCCGCAACCATAAACGATAGACAGAGACACGAGGCAGATTAGTAGGAGACAGACAATTTTTTCGTTCATTTGTGCTTACCTCTATTATATAATCAGCAGTTTGTCTATTTTACTTTTCGCAATAATTTCATAATTCTTTGCATAAAATGTAATATTCTAGTTACCTGAATTTCACTAAATGTTGAAACTGCCATGCAAGCACGCATTTTGATCTGCCAGCAAACAGGGCTATTTACAGTTGGGTGAGGAGATGATATCTGAACACTGAGAATGTAAGCAATAGTTATAGCTGAGAAGTGATTCGTCGTCTTATATTTCAACTCAGAACTCATCAAGAACGTGCGTGAACTAGGTTCCAACCTCCCCAAAACATTTGAAATCATCTAAAACAGACTGTATATAAGCTTAACAACCAAAATTGGTGGGCCGGGCCGGACACAATATCAGTGAGAGAGGAAATATTTTTGTGGTTCAAGAGCATCACGCAAGGAGACTTCACTACGATTTCAGGTTAGCTAGAGAAGGGATTCTCAAAAGCTGGGCCGTTACAAAAGGTATTCCAGAAACATCTGGAGTAAGAAGATTGGCCATAGAGACTGAAGATCATCCCCTAGAATACAGTGAGTTTGAAGGAACGATACCAAAAGGACAATACGGAGCAGGAACGGTTAAGATATGGGATAAAGGATCGTACGAACTGAAGATTTGGACAGAAGACAAGATCGAGTTCTTCTTGAAGGGAAAAAGACTCAACGGCATGTACGTACTAGTCAAATTGAAGAAGTTAAGTCCAAAACAACGCAAGCAAAAAGATTGGCTCATAATGAAAATGAAAGATTGAGACTGCGAGTTGGAGAGTGCCTCATGGAAGCTTCGGATAAATTATATGTAACTAATAGAGAGATAGTTGGCGTGAATGGCTTGGAACGAACCATGACCGCCTGCGCGTTTATTAAATTGACACTGACTAGAAATCTGTTGGCAAGGAGGTGAATGTGTGAAAGAAAAAAAAGAACTTGAGTGGTGGAACCATCCAACAGAGAAGACGAAAAGTAAAGTGGGATATGTTCAAGTTGGAGACACGATATTCGCCATATACGCTGGTAAACATGGACACGACCTCGTCAAATGGGATCTAACAACAGGAAACTTCAAGTTCATTGAGCAAAAAGTCTCACTCGCAACGGCTATGACGAAGATGGCAGACCTAGCAAAAACGACAAAATGATGACTTACACGCGCGAAGTATTGGTTTAATGAAAAAAGGATGACTCGGGTGATGGAATGAATAAGATATCTCTAAATGAACTTTCAAGAAAGATCGATAAACCTTGGTTTCCGATAGATGTAGCAGCTTTCAATAACTCTGTGATTAGAATGGTCAAGGTAGAAGGTGAGTTTGTTTGGCATAAACACGACAACAGCGATGAGGTCTTCATGGTTTTCGACGGAGAATTTACACTGCAAACAAAAGAGAGAAATTTCAACCTGAAGAAAGGAGAATGCATCGTTGTTCCAAAAGGAGTTCTGCATTGTCCAAGAACTGATTCTTCAGCTATTGTACTATTGTTTGAGTTGAAAGAGACTAAACAATATGGAGATTAATTGCATTTTCTAACTTTATAATTTCCAAATAAAGCAAGAATTCTAGAAGTTTATAAAATCTAACTTGATCATAAATTGGAAACTTGGAAAATTCATGCGTATGCATGTGAATTCCATGATCATCAAAGAGATTTATACAAAAACCATCCTATCGAAATCCAAAGTTTCAGATTATACGATTAACCCTTACATTGGTTGTGAGCATGGTTGCACTTACTGCTATGCACGTTTCATGAAAAGGTACACAGGTCACAGGGAAAGGTGGGGGACATTTGTTGATGCAAAGATTAACGCAGCAAAATTGTTGCAGCACGAGATCAAGAAGAAAAAAGTGGGAAGAGTTTGGATAAGTGGAGTATGCGACCCTTATCAGCCAATTGAACAGAAATACAAACTGACGAGAAGGTGTCTAGCGATGTTATCAAAACACGGTTGGCCTGTTACAATTCAAACAAAGTCTCCTCTGGTAGAACGAGATTTAGAATTGCTAGAAACCTTCAGCGATATCGAAGTAGGACTTACAATCACTACGGCTGACGAAGGGATCAGAAAGATCTTCGAACCCAATTGTCCATCAATTAAAGATAGGATTGAAACGTTAGAGAAACTGCATTCTGCAAGTCTCAGAACCTATGTAATTATAGCACCACTATTGCCGAAAGCTGAAGGTCTAATGAGAAAACTAAGCGGAAAAGTAGATCGTGTGCTGATTGACAAGATGAACTATCGTTACGCAGATTGGGTTTACAAAAAGTATGGATTAGAGTATGCAAAGACCAGTAACTTCTTTCTGCGGAAGAGAACAGAACTCGCAGAAGCACTTGAAAAGGAAGAGATACCTTATCAATTGTTATTCTGATCTTTGTGTGTGCACAATGTCTTAGGTGAACCTGAACAGTGTAAATATTGCGTGTGCAATCTTCATCTACAGACTCTCTGTACTTCGCCTACATCTTAGCCAAGGAAGAAAGTAAACCATAACTGCCATTACTAGCAATGCAATTGATATCAACCATATCCATTCTGACCTCAACGATTTGTTTATGAAGAGCAATGCCACTACGATCCATATGAGAATGACTGCAACTGTTCTAATCTGCAACTGCAAGACCTCGTTAAGAGACAATAGATATGAGGGCTATCTTATGTCTTTCAGATTTTCTAATATAATTTCTAAGTGAAAGAAGTTTTAGAAGTTTATAATTTTTCGATTTAATTATAAACTAGAAATTTAGAAGATCATGTTATGAGGTTTTTGGCAAATGTGGGATTATAAAGAACTGAAACGAAATGTGATCGCTCTACTTGAAGACAAAGGGTTTGATCCAATATTAGGAAATAGTAAGTTTTCCGAGGTATATCTCCCAATGGAAGGCGAAGGAATACCTAAAATCGCTTTGCCAAAAGCTGACTTCGCCGCCCAATTCGACGAGACCTACGTATACGTTGAAGTATACAAAGATCAAGGAGTATCCCATAATCTAGCCAAGTATTTCTATATCTTACACTGTTTGAAGTCAAAACCAAAGAGGATTCTAGTCTTTCATGTACTTGGACCGGGGTTTCACGAGAGCAAGCACAACTATTTATTTCATAGAAAACTTGCAGATTTTCTTGCAGCAAAGATCAAAGATGCATTCAGGAACAAATTCGAGTTCTATTACGAGAAATCTGAGCCTTTCCTAAACACAGAAGACGCTGTAAAGTGGCTTTCAGAAAAATTCTCACATTTCAGTAGATAAGAAGCACATATACTTTTCTTTTGAAATTTTCTTATATAATATTATAAATAAGAAAAAAATCCAAAGAAAAAAGAGATCTACTGACATGAGGTCCCCAGTTTTCAAATTTCAGATTTTCTGAAACGAGCAGTTAGTTGAATACATATGATTCGATGTTGCTAGGATTTTAGTGTATTCAACTATCTAATCAAGTGCTTATTGATGATTAGAAATGAAGGACAATCTAGAGAGGAAGTTGAAGCGTGAGAGAATTGAAGTCTGCTTAAACTGCAAGCATTTTGTTGAGTGTAATTGCATTGGCAAGTTTGATGAGTATAGTTACTTTGAAGAGGCTGAAGGTGAAGCATGGGTGATTAAGAAGATTTGACAAACGGAGCTGTCTCTTCACCAACAACGATTGTAGTATTACCGCTACCGTAGCGGAAAACGAATACGTGAATTTCATAAGTTCCTGGTTCAAGAAGAAGATCTTCTGATTTGTGATTGAAGCATCTGATTACTGAATCATGAGGAGGGATAGTTATACTTGTGAGCATCTGAATGAAGGCTTTGTCAGCAGACCATTGGTAGAGAACATTTGAGTCCTGCATGATTTTGTAGTCAACTTGATAGCCAGACGTGAAATGCAATGTTTTTGGAGAATTGGTTGGATTTATCATCCTTATGCATATGACAACTGTCTCATTAACGTCATACACTAGTTTGTCAGTTGAAACCTCGAAGATCAAACGATTTCCTCTCAAAGTACCTAAAGCAAGAACACTAACTGGTATAATGATTGAAATAGCCAAAGCAGTGAGGAACAATGTCCATTTCTTCTTCATTTCCATACGCCATTAGAGTATTGGTCTCCGTATTACTTAATCCTAGACTTCAGAACAGTCTGTTCTACATTGTGAACAAGCGAATTTCAATACCTCAGTGTGCATAACCTTCAAGACTGCTCGTATGGGCTGCGCACACTTTGATCATGCAAACTATAATTGCGCGTCTTTTTTAGCTTCTCTTGAAGAGACGAGTAACATTTTCCAGCTTTTCTCCAACCATCTCTATATCGTCAATGTTGCCTAATCCCTTCTGGTAGGCTTTGAAGATGTGTTTGATCTCATGAGGCTCGATTCCCATAGCCCTGCATGCAGTTGAGTCTGTAGCTACAGGGTCTTTCCCTGCTACTATCAAATCCATTTGAACTGGGGTTCCGCCAACAGGTCCTCGGCCTTCCATTCCAACGAAGCCGTCTATTACAGTCAGCGCAGATCTAAGCACAGTGTTGATGTCAACAATGACCTTGCTGATTCCTTGCAAATGATATTTAGATTTCAATTTGTCAGGAAGTAGACCAAACATGTTCTTCATTCCCAATGTTACTCCTGTTGCTGTGTGAGTCTTAAGTTTCGCTGCACTAATGATTGCAGATTCAGTGACAATCTGAGGTACCGTGATTCGCTTGAGAGTTTCTCCGTTCTGTATATCGATCTTGATCTTTTCCTTTTCATGTCTAAGATTTAGGCATTCAATGCCATTGCGTTCACACATTTCTTTCATACCAGTTACTTCAAAAGCTTTATCAGCGTTAGTCATAGTTGCATCTGACTCCACAACATAGACCTCAACAGGAAGCTCCTTGAGTTTCTTTATGATTGCCTCAACAACAACAGGGTCTGTAGTTGCACCAGTATCCCATGTTTTCGTCGTTATGAAGTTGACTTTGATGAGTATCTTCTTCCAACCTGAAAAAGCGCTTTTGTAATCTATCAAATCCAGAGCTTGAAAGACTGGTTCATGCCCTCTCTTTCCTTTTACGATAGCTACTTTCGATAATCCCACTTCAAACACCAGCCTGCGGACTCGATCACGTGTATATACAGTGTAATGTTCTCATTGGAATTATGCTCATGTAACATGCATTACAACTTGTACAGAGCGCAGGTGAAGTGTCATCATTCTCCCAACGATTTGAGAGGTTTGGTTCATAGATAAATGGTCTACTCATTGATATGAAATCTGCGATTTTTTCTCTAAGAATTTTCTCGGCAGATAAAGGGTTCCTGACTCCCCCCATAAGAATCAAAGGGCAGCCATTCACCACTGGTTTTATCTGACAGACTGTGGGTAGA
>Ga0209636_10007747_pt1 | contig 10947 bp, 8 predicted proteins | sample DeeMarSWOR152_54_FD_187464 | JGI IMG/M metagenome (GOLD analysis project Ga0209636, IMG submission 187464) | Marine sediment microbial communities from White Oak River estuary, North Carolina - WOR-1-52-54 (SPAdes) (version 2) | ecosystem: Environmental > Aquatic > Marine > Intertidal zone >... | reverse complement strand
GCTCCTCGCAATGACGACATGATACATCTGGTAGGGCAGCTCATCCTAGCCTTAAAGAAATCCAAATGACAAAGCTCAAATGACAAATAAAGGCCAAATGCCCAAATGCCAAAACTACCTCCCCCCTTCAATTTCCCCCTTAAAGTAAGGGGGATAAAGGGAGTTATTTGCCTAATTCCCATAACTCCCCTTTCCCCTCTTATCTTAAGAGGGGGATTTTGGAAAAATTGATGAGAGCAGGTTGCTCAGGTGGCAAACCCGTATAGCGCTCTGGAGCTTGGTTATTTGATATTGTTTAGGGTTTAGGATTCCCCCTTCAGAGATTGCTTCGGCTGACTTCGTCAGCCTCGCAATGACAGGGAAAGGTTTAGTCATTCATAATTCTGTGCTTTGATTTCATTCAATCGTGAAGGAAGGGATTCCTTAACGCCTCGAACCTCCCAATCTAGAGTTCCTGCCATTCTTTCGCGGAGATTCCTGCTCTCCGCAAGATTGCTCTTAAAGTGCCTATCGGAATATCTCGGGCTCCATGAACCGGTATCGATATTTTCTTCCCAGTTTGAGGATGGCGCATAACTATGTGTTTACCGCCTCCGAAAGGACCCTCGAAGCCTGCTCGACGCAATTTATCAATAACTTTGCTAGGCTTCTCTGGATGCAATCCCCCTTACACCTCTGCTCCAAGCTTATCTACTGCATATTGAAGAGAATTGCCATCTATGGGAGGAACTTCGTCCCCGAAGCGCAGTGCGGTGAGAACCCAAGCTTCTGCAGCATCTTTAACCATCTCCACTGCCTCACTTCGTGTTGCTCCCCAAGTAATGCAACCAGGCAGCACAGGAATCTCAGCAGTCCAAGAGCCGTCTTCATTTTGGGAAAATTCGGCATGGCTTAAGGCTAGCCTTACATATTGCTCAAAACTAATGGATTTAAGCCACTTTTCTTTCTTGCCATTATTCGCCTTCATATTCTTTCACCATTCCTTTGCTTATTCGGTGTTATATTTGCCTTGTTGGGACTTAGAGCAGCAAGACTTTTCTCGCTCGTTTCCCATTATATCACAAGCAATCTTGCCGTTACTCATCTGAGCTTGCGACTACAATCTTGTTTCTCTATTATGAGCCCGGTCTGGGCATGACTTCGTATATCTTGGTCTCGCTTTGTCCGCCCACGGTGGCAGTCACCGTGAAAATGAACTTATCGCAGTCCGGAAAAGAACAAGGCACGTCAGGGTCAATGCTAGTCTGGTCCGGGTTAATATATTCAGCCACTTTAATAGTAGAATCAAGGACTGTTTTAATATAATGCTCTCGCTGGAGTATTTTAAATTCACCAGACGGCATATCTTCTAGTGTATAAACAACCTGATGCAAATCGCCAGTCCCATAATCAGTCCAGGTCAAATTGAGAGAAAATCCCGGGCTTGCACCGGGCGTCACGTTTCGAGCCATCTGAACATCGGGGCTGATCCAGAAGCCAGCCTGCTGCACCTGGCGCACAGCGGTCATGCGGTTGGAGGTGTGGTGGCTCATAGTCATCACCTGCATAATGGTCGTGGTAAGGCCGCCGGCGATGAGACCGGTAATAGCGATAACTATCAGCAGCTCAACCAGAGTAAACCCCTTCTGCCCTTTATGTATCAACCTCGTGCCCATTTGTAAAATCCTAAACAATATCTAAATTCAAAACTCAAAACTTTTAACCTTTGCTCTGTCATTTTGCACTTTTATTTTTGCCTTTTTCATTTTTAAACTCTATCCCTCTATGCCTCCGGATTTCTCTTATAGCCCTCCAGGGTAATTACCACTTTACCGTCGTGCTCAATAACCAGCTTTATCTTCTGAAGCCCCTCATCTTTATATACATCTGTGTTATTTCCGCTGTCCCAAGGTACACCTATTACACCGTCGCCAGCACCACAATTGACAGGCTGATCTGTGCGGTTGCAACTGCAAATAGAGTAACCGGCAGGGACCTCCGGAATTTTTGTGTAGTTACCCACGCCATTCGTCGGGGCAGGGCTATACTCCTGGTTCTTAACAAATTCCATCTGGCTGCGAGCCAGGCTTTCAGCAGTGGCTCGTTTATCAGCAGCAAAGAGAACCAGGGAGGCCGTAGATAGTGCGCCCAGAACGGCGATGGCAATTGTCCCCATAAGAACCAGAGCTATCAGCACCTCGATCAGAGTGAAGCCCCGGGAGCGGCCTTGAAAAGCTTTCCTTACTTGGCTACTCAGTCTTACCCTTTTCATTTTCCCTCATTTTCTAAACCGAAATCCAAATGCCAAGACTATTCCTTTTTATCATTTGAATTTTCAGCTTGATTTGGCATTTGAGCTTTGTAATTTGTCATTGCCTCCGTGATAACCCTCACCTAAGAACCACCTAGCTGACCATAGAGAGAATACATAGCTGAAAACATGGCTAAAACAACAAAACCAACCACCAGACCCAGAATTACCGTTATCGCCGGTTGAATAAGCGCCATAGCCGACTTGGTCTTATCATCAGCCTCGACCTCAAAGTCTTCGGCTACGGTAAGCAGCGTGTTCTCGAGTTTACCGCTTTCCTCACCAATTTTCACCATTTGCGTCATCAAGGGCAAGAAGACCTCCCTCTTGGCCATAGGTTTGGACAAGCCTTCGCCTCTGACTAAGTCCTGCTGAACTCCGGTGAGATTCTCAACCACGAACGTATTAGTGCTACTGTGAATGGTCATGGCCAGGACTTCCGGTAAAGCTAACCCAACCCTCACCAATAATGCCATGGTTCGACAAGAGCGGGAAAGCTCACCGAGGTGGACAATACGCCCGACTACAGGCAAACTAAGCATCATTTTATCAAAGCGGTACTTCCCGGCTGGGGTCCTGATATAGATATAGGCTGCACCAACAGCAATCAAAAGCCCGAGCAGAAGATAAAGCCCATAATGGTTAGTCCAATTAGTAATGCCAATAAGTATTACCGTGGGCAAAGGCAGCTTAATCCCGACTTGAGCGTACAGGTTGGCAAAGGAGGGAAAAACTTGGGTGACCAATATCGCTACCACACCAATAGCGACCAAAATCACGATAATGGGATAGGTTAGGGCACTTTTTATCTGCTTCTGGGTAGCGACTTGCCTCTCTATATACTCAGCCATTTGCCTCAGCACTACCTCCAGATTACCGCCTTGCTCACCGGCAGCTATTGCCCGGTGGTACATCTGAGAGAAAGCTCGAGGGTGCTTGCTCAAAGCTATCGACAGTGAACTACCGCCGCGAATATCCGAGGCCACCTGACCAATTATTTTCTTCAGGGTTTGATTAGCTATCTGTTCTTGTAATAAGTCTAAAGAAGTAACAATATCGGTGCCGGATTCCAGGAGTAACGCTAGCTGGCGGGAAAACATTATTATTTCTGTCGGCTTTATCTGGGAAAAACGGGCTAGCAGCTTTTCTTTATTAAGAAGGGGAAAGACTGCTTTAAGTCTAACTACGCGAAAGCCACCATAGCCCAACAGCTCGTTGGCCGCCTCTTCATTGATAGCCGAAACCCTGCCCTTAACTACTCTTTTATCTTCAGTATAGGCTGTATAAGCGAAATCCATTTATAACCTCCAAGTAACTAAGTTGTAACGTAGGCATTACGCAGCACCTCAGCGGGGGTGGTAATACCTTCCTTCACCTTGAGCATACCGTCGTTCATCATAGACATCATACCGTCTTGAAGGGCCTGAGCCCGGATAGCACTGCTGCTGGCTCGATTACAGACCATCGCTCCTATAGTGTCGCTCATAGTTAGAATCTCAAAGATTCCCGTGCGCCCCAGGTAACCGGTATGGGCGCAGGACTTACAGCCGGTACCATAGAGGAACTCGGACTGGTTCTCCCTCATTTCCCTTTCATAAGCCATCTGCTCCACTAAAGGAGCCTCGACAAGGCGACCGCAATCAGGGCAGATGCGGCGCACCATCCGCTGAGCGACAACACCAATAACCGCTGAGGCTATCAAGAAAGGCTCTACCTTCAGGTCAAGGAGACGGGAGAGCACACCGGCAGTATCATTAGCATGGATAGAAGACAGCATGAGGTGCCCGGTTAAGGCTGCCTGGACAGCTATGTTAGCTGTCTCGGCATCGCGTATCTCACCAACCAATATTACATCAGGGTCAAGACGAAGTATAGACCTCAAACCACTGGCAAAGGTAATGCCAGCCTGGGGGTTAACCTGAATCTGGTTAATATCCTTAAATCGGTACTCAGCAGGGTCTTCAATAGTAATGATGTTTCTGCCGTGAGTATCAAGGGAATTGATCGAGGCATACAGAGTGGTAGTTTTGCCAGCCCCGGTAGGACCGCTAATCAGAATCATACCATAGGGAACCTTGAGCATACTTTCATACTTTGCCAGGATATCAGGTAACATACCAAGCTCTGATAACCCCAGAGTAGCCAGTGACTTATCTAGAAGCCGCAGGGTTGCTCTCTCCCCCAAGACAGTGGGAGCAGTGGCAACTCTGATATCTATCTCTCGCTCTTTAGCCTCGGTAGAGAACTGACCGTCTTGAGGACGAAAATGGTCAGCGATATTCATCCCACCCAGGATTTTAATTCGTGAAATGAGCGCTCGATGTATGCTTAGAGGTAGAGACATCGTTTCGTGAAGAGTACCATCTATACGGTAGCGTATTCTCAATCTATCTTCTTCTGGCTCGATATGAATGTCAGATGCACGAGCTTTGACTGCTTCTTCAATTAGAAGGTTGAGAGCCTGAACCAGAGGAGTATCAGTAGTAACCCTAACGGCCAGTCTCTCATCAGTTTCTTCAACCGGTATGTCGATACTAGAAACCTGTTTTTCAATTTCACCAAAGCCTTTGTAATTGAAGTCAATAGCATCCCTGATTTCCTTGGCAGTGGCAGCTACAGGCTTAATCCTCATTCGGCTCTGGGCGGAAATAGCCTCCAAGGCAAAGATGTCAGTCGGGTCTGCTATAGCCACTTCCATTGTCTTACCAGATATAGTCAAAGGTATGGCGTTGTATTTCCTCGCTATCACCTCGGGAATCAATTGTAGTGCCTCAGGCTGGGGCATCTGCCTCAGCAGCCTGGCGTGAGCCTTATCTGACTTAACTGGCTTCTCCGCTGTCCGGGCAGGCAACTCTTCAGTCACAGGTTCAGTCACAGGTTGAGTCACAGGTTCAGTCGCAGGTTCGGAAACTAGCTTTTGACCCCACTTAAGGACTTTTATCTGCTGGTGCTGGGCAAATTGCTGGGCCTCGGGGCTAAGCTTCACTTGTACCACAATAACCTTCTCATCAACGCCAGCCTCATAGGCTTTAGTATCAAATAACATTACCTGTTCCAGGCCTACTTCTTTCTCCCCATTCAGGAAATCTATGGCCAGCCTATGCTCAACCTGATCGTTTTCACTATGAGCCAGTATATCAAAGGTATATTCAATTCCGGACCGGCCTTTAATTTTGGCCTTCTCTTTTACTCCATAGCCCCGCTTGATTAAAGATTTGACCAGTTCCTCCTTCGTCCCAAACTTAACCGGCTCCTCGGTCTTAACTGGCGGCGTGGGTTTCAGAGTCAATAGTTGCTCAATTTGTTCTCCATCAATAACCTTTATTCGCTGTTTGCGAGCCAGCTCTTTCGTCTCCTGGCCGAGTTCAGGGATGGAAATAAGAATCCTGTCAAGGATGCCGCAATCATAGGCTTTATTGGCAAGGCTGAAAATAGTGCCTACTTCTATCTCCCTATCACCGCCAACAGCAACGCCGATAGCAATATTATAGCTAGTAAAACCATCGTCTCTTTGAGCCAGCATATCAAAGGTATGCTCAATCCCCGACTTCCCGAGGAGCTTAGCCCCCTCGGTTACTGCATACCCTTGCTTCTGCAGATACTCTCTAATCTGCGTCCTGAGCTCCGGACTAACTTCCGTCTTAGGCATCTTAGCAGCCATTTTCATCAATTCAGGCAAAGTGTAATTCCCCCATTGGCTAGAGTCAAGACTGTTCACCATATCTTAACCCGAGCCACCCAGGGCCAAATACTCCACCTTTCCAGAATACAAATACAATTTAGCATATCTTATTAGTTTGTCAATAGGACTTTTGGGGGAGTACCTTGCGGGCTTCCGTGAATTGGGAAGGGGCGAAGCTCTAAACTGCTTTGGCCATCGATATTTCGGGCTTTGATATTGTTTGGAAGCCTTCACGAAATATAGTACTAAAGAGCGGGGTAATCGCCAGGAGAATAATAACAGAAATCCGATGTGTCCGTGACACGGGTGTCAATGAATCAATAGCCTATGACGTTGTTACACAAAAGTACGGTGTGATCAATATGCTCGGCAAGTGGGAAAGACGAGAAGCCATGTTACAGAGTTTAGGTGTATACTATAGTGACTTAGAAAAAGCTGTTCGAGTTATGCGGGTAAGACATCGTGGGAAAGCTTATCGCTAAGGAGCTTAAAAATGAAAGAGGAATTAAGGGTCGGCATTGGCTATGACAGCCATCCCCTGGTTTCGGGGCGAAGGCTAATTCTGGGAGGCGTTGATATCCCTTATGACAAAGGCTTATCGGGTTGGAGCGATGCTGATGCGGCAATCCACGCCATAATAGATGCTTTATGTGGCGCTGCCGACCTGGGCGACATTGGCACCTTATTCCCTCCTCAGGAACCGGAATATAAAAATATCTCAAGCTTGGTTCTGTTAAGCAAGACCAGCGAACTGTTTAAAGCCAAAGGATTCAAGGTGGCCAATATTGATGTTACTATCATAGCCCAAAGCCCAAAGCTTGCCCCTTTCATCCCTGAAATGAGAAAACGCATAGGTCAGGCTTTAGGTGTAGATTCAACACAGGTGACCATCAAAGCCACCACCACCAACAGTTTGGGCTTCATCGGCAGAGGAGAGGGAATGGCTGCTCAGGCTGGGGCTTTGATCTGGAGAGAAGGAACGCCCGAAAGTTAGGAGAGGCACTACAGTAGGTCAAGGCACTGAGGGTGGACTACAAAGCTGTCAAAGTCATGTGACAGCAAGCTGATGAGCCAGAAAATCCTCCCGGTTTTTGAGAAAGACTTACCTGCTACCGCCTGGCTGCCTTGACGGGTGTCTGGCTTGGCTGGAGCATCTCTTTGCTCAGGGCATCACGGTCCCCACCACTCATCCCAGCGAAATATTTAACCAGCTTCTTCCTGGACTCGATATCATACTGAGTGGTGATAGCAATTTGCTCCATTATGGGCGAGCCTCCGCCATGATAAGCTCCCAACCTGGCTACACCGGAAGCTCCCGAAACCAACGCATCTTCCATATACCGCCAGAACTGAGCCTGGTCCTCGGGCGACATATTAGGACTTCGCTTGGTGTATTTTAAGAGCAGTTCTTTGGTCTCCGGGTTGACAAATTCTTTCTCGTGGGGGAAAGTGGCGGGGGTACCACCTGATATATTACAGAGGATTTCTGCCTCGCGCCATACCGCTTCACCCGTCAGGCAGCGGCCGACATTGCAGTAAATCGAATTGGGTATATAGGAGCCGGGGCCATAGGGCACGAATCCCACACCCGGCATGTAGACCTCTGGCTTACCGAGGTCAGAAGCAATGTATCCGGCGGCATAACCTAGCTCGGTGACCAGGATTATCTCAGCTAACATTTCACGCACGTGCGGTGCTCTTTGAATGTTGTTCACCTCGGCAGCCAGAGCGGCAGTACCGAGGAGGACGTCACCAAGGGCGGGTTTGCAGCCTGAGTAGGAGTGACGGTGAAACAGGGCAAAGAGTAAAGCTAATACGCCGCCATGTTGCCACTCCCCGGCTAGAAATACCCTTTCCCAGGGTACAAAGCAATCTTCAAATATAACGTACGAATCGGTGGCACCAGGTGTAAACCCACGCTGGAAATGCTCCCTGCGTCGGATGTTTCGTATGGAAACCACCTGCTTCATTCCTTCCCAGTCGCCCGGGACGGCGAAGGCGACGGCGTAGTCCTTGTCCTCCTCGCGTAACGCTCGCGTCGGCACTACCAGCACCTCGTCAGCAACCGATGCCTCGGAGATGTGCAGCTTGCAACCACTGACGATGATGCCATCACTGCGCTTCTCCTTAATATGCACGTAAGCATCGGGATTGGGCTGGTTAGCAGGCCTCAGCATCCTATCACCCTTGACATCCGTCTGGGCGCAGCAGCCCACCAGGTCTTCGGTTTGGAAACGTCTGAGCCACTTTTTGAAGTTCTCGTGGTACTCGGTGGCTCCGTTGTTCGCCTTGTCAGCTTCGTAAGAAACGTTGTATATGGCATTTGTGGCGTCAATGCCCATACACCGCTGGATGCAGCCACTCACCTTCTGGCAGAGCATGCGGGTCATGTCCTGCTTCTTGTGGAGGTCATCGGTGTTCTGGTGGATGTGATTGAAGCGACTGATGCGCTCGCCGGTGAGATGAGAGATAGCGGTGCACAGGTCCTGGTTCTCGGGCTTGGCAGCCTCGTCGAATGTGGTGCCGATGGTATTTATACAGTCCATCTGTAGCTCGTATGTACGGTCAATTAGCGCGCCATTAAAGTAGACGTTTCGCTTCATTTTTGTCAGACCCTGTATATATTGCTCTTTTGTTCTCATTTTTCCCTCCTTGCTCTAATGGATAACTAAATTTGTAATGTTTTAGCCTTTCCAGAATCTTGGTTCATATTATATCATGCTCAGCACCGGCAAGCTTCTTTCAAGTTTTCGCCGGGCTTGCCCCCACTATCGTGACCACCCCTATGTCAATCCAGCGCGCCAGGATAGCCAAACCAAGAGCACCCTAAAGTGTGAGAGCCGAGGCTGAGCCTCGGCTCTCACACCGTTTCTCTTCACACCCTGGCGCTCAATTAGCGTCCGAGATTGTTGTTAAGCTCCTGAGCCTTGCGCCGACCATAAGTCGTGGCTCCAGTTTAATATTTTCACAATGGGGTCTACAAAGCCCACCCTCACCGCTGCTTTGAGAACCTCGTGTTGGGAGATAAAGTGGGCTACGGGAGGACTGGTCTTGTAATAGAGAGAGACAAACCTGGCGCCTAAGCTGTTAGGCAGCAGAACCTCGTCCCTGAACTCTCTCAGTATGTCCAGTTCCTTTGCTGTAGCAGTACCATAGGCTGCGGTAGCGATAAAACAAATTCCCTGCGGAGGTGTCGAGGGATGGCCATAACCACCAAATTCCGTTCCCTGCAAATCGGACAGAGATGGCATGGTATCCTCTTTTATTATTGCCCAGATATAATCGCTGGTGGTATTGACTCCGCTGTTTGAGCACTGCACCCAGGCAGGTTCGTTCCACCAGAAGAGCCGCAGCGATTCCTCGCTGACGTTTGCTGTAGCTACTTCAGCATCGGTATAGTAAAGCCTTATCTCAAGCCCGGTGATTTCCGTAGTATCGGGAACATAGACATCGATATATTTACCGAGTTCAGCGAAATCGGAGGGTTGGGAGTAGCCGCCCCAGATTGATGGGGGGTGGGGGTTATCAGCGTATTGAGCAACAGTTACCGTAGCTGTGCCATTTACCGCAACCTCGGTATCAGCTTCGTCCCTAGCATTAACGCTGTTATCGGTTACTGTCTCTGTTACTCCTCTTCCGCACTGCCCGTAGTCATTGTCTCCCACGGCGACCACGGTGCTATCGGACTTGAGCCCCACCGTAAAAAAGCTGCCTGCGGCGACCTGGACGATATCCGTCCAGCCGCCGACGTCGCACTGCTCGTCGTCGTTCTGTCCCACGGCGACTACGGTGCCGTCGGACTTACGCCCCACTGTGTGAGCAAAACCTGCGGCGACCTGGATGATGTCCGTCCAGCCGTCGACATCGCACTGCCTGTCGTCGTTGAGTCCCACGGCGACTACGGTGCCGTCGCCCTTAAGCCCCACCGTGTGATCCCCACCAGCAGCGATCTGGATGATGTCTGTCCAGCCATCGACATCGCACTGCCCGAAGTCGTTGTCTCCCACTGTGACCACGGTGCCGTCGGACTTACGCCCCACCGTGTGAAGGTCGCCAGCAGCGACCTGGATGATGTCCATCCAGCCGTCGACATTGCACTGCTCCTCATAGTTGTCTCCCACGGCGACCACAGTGCCGTCGGACTTACGCCCCACCGTGTGATAGTGGCCTGCGGCGACCTGGATGATGTCCGTCCAGTTGCCGACATTGCACTGCCCGTCGTCGTTGTCTCCCATGGCGACCACGATGCCGTCGGACTTAAGTCCCACTGTGTGCTGCCAGCCTGCGGCGACTTGGGTGATGTCCGTCCAGTCGTCGACATTGCACTGCCCGTAGTCGTTGAGTCCCACGGCGACCACGGTGCCCTCGTCCTTAAGCCCCACCATAAAATAACCGCCTGCGGCGACCTGGTCGATGTCCCTCCAGCCGGGGCTGGTATCTGCCAAGACCAGCGTCGCCGTCACCAGCCCCAGGCTCACCACCAGCACCAGGGCAAACAAGATACTAAATATCTTTTTCATTTTTCACCTCCTTCATAACAGCTTGGTTTTTCCAAAATCCTTACCCTTCAGCAGAGCTTCAGCGAGAGCTCAGCCGAACGCTCCGGACAGGCTTTTATTCTTTTCCCTTTAACCGAAAGGGGATTGCTTCGGCTATGCCCGGCAATGACTTTAGGTTTCGAATCACTAGCCCTTCGCCGACCATGAATCGTGGGTCCAATTTAATATTTTCACAATCGGGTCAACAAAGCCCACCCTCACCGCTGTTCTGAGAACCTCGTGTTGGGAGATGAAGTCGGCTATGGGAGGACTGGTCTTGTAATAGAGAGAGACAAACCTGGCACCCAAGCTGTTAGACAGCAGAACCTCGTCCCTGAACTCTCTCAGTATGTCTACTTCCTTTGCCCTATCGGTACCGTAGGCTGCGGTGGCGATAAAACAAATTCCCTGCGGAGGTGTCGAGGGATGGCCATCAC
>Ga0209636_10007746_pt1 | contig 10947 bp, 13 predicted proteins | sample DeeMarSWOR152_54_FD_187464 | JGI IMG/M metagenome (GOLD analysis project Ga0209636, IMG submission 187464) | Marine sediment microbial communities from White Oak River estuary, North Carolina - WOR-1-52-54 (SPAdes) (version 2) | ecosystem: Environmental > Aquatic > Marine > Intertidal zone >... | reverse complement strand
TGGATTGTCCGGAATGGCTTTATCTCAGCAGATGAATCTCTCAGCATTGCACGACAAAACCTGAGTAAACACTACAATACAACCAATATTCACATTGTTTTCTCTCCAAAGAAAAAACACGTTCTCACCTACTGGTTTGATAATCCTTCAAAAAATAGTGAAAAACAATAGTTATAGAGTGCGTTCCAAGAAAAATTAACATTTTCTCAATTTTTTTGCCAAGTTACTGCATACATGGATTATTGTTCATCCATTTAACGAGATCAATTCCCTGCACTATACCTTTCAAGTAATAACTTAATTTTGAGTAATCTATCCCCCGAAGTCTTGACAACCCCCATATGAGGAAACTTATTTATTAAGAGCACACCAAGAATATTTAGATTACATGAAGAGAGTGGGAAAATTTCTACCCAAGATAAGACACAAATATATTAGTGAAACCCATACATGAAAGGAGGTAGAAAAATGGAAAATGAAAAAATCAGAGAACAGTATATAAAGTGGGCATCAACCTACGATGAAAATAAAATTACTTTATTCGAGGATGCAGGCATTGATTACCACAAATTCATGGATTCTTTCATAAAATGCTGTGATCTAAAACCTGGAATGAACATCTTAGATATGGGTGCTGGTACAGGACTCAATTCCGTGTCTATTGCTAAAGCGCTCTCAAAAAAGTGTACAATACTTGGTATAGAGCCTGTGGATGAAATGATCGAGAGAGCACAGTCCAACATCACTAGAGAGTCACTTCATGATGTTATCACCATGAAGAAAGGAAGAGGAGAGGACATACCCTGTAAAGATGAAAGTTTTGATCTGATCACGTGCACCTTTGCTATTCGCCACATGGATATTGAAAAAACATTACTAGAATTTGAAAGAGTGTTAAAACCTGGCGGTAGAATTGTCATTGCTGACATTTGTGCACCTGAAAAATGGCGGACATTTTTTGGGAAAATCTTCGTAGGTGGAATCATGAGGGTAATAACTGCTCAAAAGTATAAAGGTGAAGCACGATCAACATTACTAACTACACATGAATGGGAAGCCCTCCTTGAAAAGATGGGATTAACACTATTGGAGCTGCAAGAATTTTGTGGTAAAAAAGATCCAGAGTGGGAGTTAAAAAGGATTATACTCTCTGCTCGAAAATTAGAGTAACCTCTACAATGCAAATCATGAATAAGAGAATTCTTCTTATACTTCAAATGAAGTAAATATAGAATTGACGACCGAAAAGTTTAAATACCCCTGTAGTATTACAGTAATATTAGTAATATTACAAAAGAGGTGAAACAAATGTGCAAGCACCATGAATGTGAGTACACGGATGATGCCAAAGGGTGTGCTATGAAGCACATAACAAAAGCACGGGAGTTGCTGGCTGAATCCAAGTACGAAGAAGCAGATACTATGTTAAAGTATGCTGAAGAGCATTTGAAAGAGCTATAGAGGTGTAGGCGTGTGCCACAACAACTGCAATAGTAAGGGTTATCCAGAGCAATTTGACACATTTTTAACATATGTGAGAGCGTTACACTGCCCCACGAGATGGGTTATCATCCGGTTAATAGATGACAAACCCACAAGCACTCGTGAGATCTTTGAAGGGCTGAAAGATGAAGGAGAGAACCTCTCAAAATCAGGGCTGTACTATCATCTGTCAGAGCTAGAAAAGGCTGGCATCATTGAATTGGCAGAATACCGGGAAGTTGGTGGTGGAGCTCCTGAAAAAGTGTGGAAGCTAAAAACAAAGGAAATTACCATTAATTTGACAGATTTAGCAGGAGTTGCCCATGAACATGATTGAAGTTTTTGATCTGACGAAGGAGTTCAACGCATTGAGAGCTGTAGACGCTGTGAGCTTTGATGTGATAAAGGAAATGCCATCATTGGCGGATACAGCATCCAGAAGGACCCTTTAGAGGCAAAACAATTAATGGGAATTGTCCCCGAAATGGCCAATGCCTACATAGATTTGTCTCCTCTCAAAAATTTGTTACTCATGGGAGAGTTGTACGGCATACCCAAAAAAGAGAAGAAAAGAAAAAGCAGAACAATTATTACATTCGGCTGAGTTGCAGGATCCATCGGTGCCTTCCAGAGATCGCCCTCCTTTACAAGCCAGTTTATCAGCACATCCGTATCGAAAAGACATCTATATTTTTCCATATAATGTTCCTCGCAGTTCTTTGAGATACTCTGTACTTGTTTTATCAGAAGGAATAGCACCTTCAAACTTTCCAAGCCATTTTTTGCCTATTTTCCCGTCTTTTTTCTTCCTGAACATTTCTGTGAACTTCAATATTTCGGAGAGATTCACTGCCATACGTACATGTACACTGCTGTCCATAAAAATCTTTCCCATTCTCCAGTACTCCAGCAAGCAAATAATTATTCCACACTCTGTGCAATTTTCGTGGTATCCTCAAAAGAAAGTGGAATTCTGCATCATGCAATCCAGATATATTGGAGAAGCGGTCTAAATTGATATAATTCTGTTTCATAATAGAAGTCTTCATAGCTGAGAACCTCTGAAAGGATCAATCTCTCTTTTGACAGAGAAAAGGTTAAAAATGTATATGGGCAGAGAAAACACTTGGTCATTTATCAATGGAAACCATTCATTCTCCCACTGTACTCTATCACCACAGCACCTCAGAACACCCGTTTACTGAGTTAGCTGCAATGCGGAAACACAGTCGCTCCCCCTGGTTCACTGACTTATATATACTTTTTTAGAATAAATGCTAGGTGTATATAAAGGATCAATAGAAATCTAGAAGAATAATGAAAATGGAAGGTCTTTATCAGTTGGTGCAATCTTTAGGGTTAAGGGGAGACAACCTCAATCTCTGCAGTTTCATCTGCATCTGCTGTACCATTTTCGTTTTCATCAGTCCACATCAGAATCATAACTAAGGAACCCTTTTCTGTTGGTACATCCAGTGCCTCATTGATAGCTCCTAGAATGAAAGCCTTTTCAAAGGGTCCTTTAGGTTTTTGAGGGTCTTGAGGGTCCCAATTCTGATCCTGATCTGCCAGCTATAAGTTGTGAGCAGCCATCTCTAATGCTGCCAGAATATTTTCATTGTTTCCATAATCCCAATCCATATTTTCACCGAGATCATTAATTCTGGTTAATGCTGTACGGAGGTTATTTCGAGCTTCTCCAGGATCGGTGTAAACAGGGACCATAGACACTATGAGAAATCCAAAAAGCAGAGCAGTCCGATATTTTTTTCTTGTCATAAAACAGTTGAATTTTCAATCTATATAATGCTCATGTGTATAAATGTTTACATTTGCAAATTAAAGATGTAATAATCAAATAGTCCTTAATGTTCAAGGTAATAAGAGCTCCCAAAGTTTCTTCAATAGTGCTATGGCCTCTCCAAGATGACCAGTTGCTACCAGATACGCTGTAGAGAATAACACTGCTATTACCACCCCTACAGGAAATGAGAAAATACTTTTGTTGGGCACTCCCCACCCTCCAACTCCTATATGTTCTCCTTCATGGGATATTGGCCACAACAAATACACAGGAGCACCACTAAACATATCCATGGCATTATGGAGGAACATGCCTAGTGCCCAGTAAAACAATGGCGGGTATTTTATGGAGAGTGCTAGAAAAAGCCCAATTACATAGATATTGTGGAGCAGTTTCCGGTGAACTCCCTGTGAGGACAGTGGGATATCTAAATGGTCCACATCATTGAACATCCCACCAAATACCACAAATGATGCTGTTAAAGGAGGGATTCCTGCAATCATCACTGCTGCTGCTAGCAGTATACCACCTGTAATGTGCGCTTTCTGATTCATGCGGGCTACTGAATTGCAGACATTATAAGGGTTGACCATGTGCAGTAAAATCCAGCACAAAGATTATCAATTTTGGATGTTGAAAGTATCTGATATCCCAGAAATTTTCTGTAATCAACAATTCATAAGTAATAATATTTTTTCGGAGTCAGTTGACGTTGATAGCTTTCTCATGAGTTGGTGGTTATCTCATCTTTGTTACACGTGTAACATTTCATGTTCTTTTTTATTTTATGTTCAATTCTTGATACTTAAGGAGGTTGTTCTAACCACAGAGTATTCTCATCTTCTTTTTTCTTCTAGGTTGTGAATTTTCTCTTCTAATCTCTTTTTTCTTTTTCCCTTGCTGAATTTATGTGCTTTCTTGTAATATGTGAGTGCTGTTGTGTTTTCTCCTCTAAATTCGTATATGTCGCCGAGACGTTCAGAAGCATCTATCCAGGCTGCGCGATTTATTTCAAACGGGAGCTTTGTACATTCTTTAAAGTATTGTTCTGCTATAACATGCAGTTCTCGCTTGAAGTAGATGTGTCCAAGAGAATGCAGGTTATAAGAGATATTTTTTACATCTTCAATTCTCCTTGATATTTGAAGGGCTTCTTCATAGTATTCAATTGCTTTATCTGGCTGGTTTAACCTAACTGATGCTTTTCCTAATAGATTCATATCAATTGCTCGGTGTCTCTTGTCTCCTACTTCTTTGTCAATTTCTAAAGCTTTCTCAAGATATCCTATTGCTTTTTTTGGATCATTAGAGTCCAGCCATGCCTTTCCTAATAAATTCATATCAATTGCCTGGTGTCTCTTGTCTCCCACTTCTTTGTCAATTTTCAGAGTTTCCTCAAGATATCCTATTGCTGTTTTTGGATCATTAGAGTCCAGCCATGCCTTTCCTAATAAATTCATATCAATTGCCTGGTGTCTCTTGTCTCCTATTTCTTTGTCAATTTCTAAAGCTCTCTCAAGATATTCTATTGCTGTTTTTGGATCATTAGAGTCCAGCCATGCCTTTCCTAATAAATTCATATCAATTGCCTGCTGTCTCTTGTCTCCAATCTCTTTGTCAATTTGTAAAGCTCTCTCAAGATATACTATTGCCTTTTTTGGATCATTAGAGTCCAGCCATGCCTTTCCTAATAAATTCATATCAATTGCTTGGTGTCTCTTATCTCCAATCTCTTTGTCAATTTGTAAAGCCTTTTCTGCAAAATGAACAGCTCTTGAATTCTCATTCATCGCCAAATAGGTTTTTGCAAGAGTATTCAAATTAACTGCTTCACCTTTTTTGTCCCCTTTCTTTCTATTATCCTCTATGACAAAAAGGATTTGTTCAGGACTTAATTCTGTTGTGATTTCCACTTATTGTCTTATTCTCTTGTGTTAATAAGGTTTTTGTTTGAGGGCAGCGAAAAACTACAAGGATAACCTGAAGCGAAAAAAGAGCTCCCCAATTCAGGCGTGCTTAATTTCGGTGTTTGTCTCACTTTTGTTACACGTGTAACAAATTGTTTCTTTTTTAATTATTATGATGAAATATTTAATATTTGAAGATATTTAGGATTTTCTGACACCAGGATTCTGACAACATTAGTTGATAGAATCAATCTCCTTTGCCTAGCCTTCATTGAGAACATATTATAAAGTCTCAAAATCTTCATGCCACAATGGAGCTCACAAAAGAATGTGCAAGAAAGACCTTATCTTCACTCATAGAAAAATACAAGGAAGTCCTAATAAGAGGAGAAAAAGATCTCCTTGAGGAAGATGTGAAGATCAAATTCATAAATCCGCTTCTCATCGGACTTGGATGGGATATTGAGGGACTGGATGAAGTGAAATTTGAACAGAGAACTCCAAAGGGCCACATTTATTTTGCTCTCAGAACTGATGGCACTGCCCCACCTGAAATTCTCTATGAAATTAAAGCTTTCAGAGAGAACCTGGATGGGTACAGGATTGTTGCAGGAAAGAAACAGACCTACCCCAAGAAGGCAATAGATGATGCGTGGAGCATGAAAGTCGATTTTTGCGTATTAACGAATTTCAAAGAATTGAGGCTCTATTACACAAAGGTAAAAAAACCACAAGAAGGGTTAATATTCAAATTGAAATATGAAGAATACCTCACAGAAGATGGATTTGAAAAAATCTGGTCTCTTTCAAAAGAAAATATAAAAGCAGGCATTCTTGAAAGGTTTGAAAAGAAAAGAACGCGTGAAGATGTGTCAGTAGAAGTGGTAAAGGAACTGTTCGGGTTGCGAAAAATTCTCATGGACAATATACATGAAAGGAATAACCTTCCCCCTGATGAATTGAAAGAAAGTGTTCAAAGAATATTAGATGGATTAGTCGTCATTAGAGTAGCAGAAGATAGGGGGGTCATCCATACTGAAAGTCTTTCAAAAATGGTGGACACATGGAAGAAAACTGCAATAAATAAATCGGTGAGGACATTGATGAAAGATTTGAAAACCCTCTTTCGAGACTTCGATACAGTCTGTAACAGCACCCTTTTTGAGGAACATTTCTGTGAAGATCTCAAAATTGATAATGCAATAGTGGAGAACGTGGTGGAAACCCTTTACAACTACAATTTTGATTTGATTGATGCAGATGTCTTGGGCAGTATTTATGAAGACTACATAGGCCACATACTGAAAGAGGAACCAGAATTGGACATAGTTGAAGATTATTCAGTGAGGAAAGAATCTGGAGTTTACTACACACATACGAGTATTGTTGAATACATTGTCAGAAAGACTGTTGGCACGTTGTTGAATGAGATTTCAGATCCATCAAAAGTATCAACTGTTAAGATTATAGACCCTGCATGTGGTTCAGGTTCTTTTTTGATAAAGGCTTTTGATTTCATCAAGAAATGGTATGATGAGTATAACCAGAAAATCCTCCAAGCGGCTCGACAAGATGGCTCTCTTACACAGTATAATCTGGTTAATGATTTTAGACATAGAATTATTAATGAAAATCTATTTGGCGTTGATTCTGATCCACAAGCAGCAGAAATAGCTTCAGTAAATTTGATGCTCAAAGCTCTAAGAAAGGGAGAGAAACTACCAGAAACAATGGGGGAAACCATAAAATGTGGGAACAGTCTGGTTGAAATTCCTGGAGAGGATGCTGCAGCATTTGGTTGGGAAAGGGAATTTGAGGAACCAATGAAAAATGGTGGATTTGATGTTTGTATAGGGAATCCGCCATGGGGTGCAGACCTTTCTAAAAATGCAGACTATTTAGAGAGGGTGTATGACTTAGCAGAAGGGCAGTACGATTCTTATGAGTTGTTTGTTGAGTTATCGAAAAAAATCCTCAAAAAAGGGGGAATCTGGGGGTTTGTAATACCAGACAGCATATTTAACCCAGAACACAAGAATTTGAGAAAGTTTTTGTGTCTTGAAAATCAAATAGAAGCCATTATAAAACTGGGAGAAGGATTTTTCAAAGGTGTCTTTAGGTCAAGTGTAATAATAATCTTTAAAAAGAAGAACCCTCAGAAAGATCATCTTATTTCTGCACTTACTCTGTTTAGGGAAGATAGAAAGAAATTAATGAAAGGAAAAACTAGTATTTCCAAAATAGAAATGGAAAGAGGTATGTTGATTCCTCAGAAAAGGTTCGCAGAAGACGAGAATTTCATCTTTGATATAACTAAAAGCGTTGAAGATGAAAGAATCATGCAGAAAATGGAGAGCAACAGAATAGATTGGAACTGGATTCTAGATATTTCGAGAGGAGTTGAATTTTCTGAAAGTGGATTGGTGATCCAATGTCCAAATTGCTTTAAGTGGGACAATCCCCCAAGAAAGAGAAAGGGAAAATACCAGACGAAGAAATGTTCCCATTGTGGGGTTGAATATGAGGTTGATGAAGCGCTCAAAAAAGAGATCATTGTTTCAAAAAAGAAAAAAAAGGAAACTGACAAGCCATTCATAAGTGGAAAGTCTGTAAATAGGTATTATACAGGAGAAGTGAAATATCTGGATATTACCAAGGAGGGAATAACCTATAAGGACTCTTCTCTTTATGATGGACCAAAAATTCTGGTAAGGAAAACAGGAATTGGGATCTATGCTACAATAGACAATACTGGGGCATATTGTCCTCAGGTAGTTTTCATTTTCAAGCTTAGAGAGAAAATCCCTGAAAAGTACCAGAATTTAAAAATGGAATATATCCTAGGAGTTTTGAATTCAAGAGTGATCCTTTACTATTATTACAAGAAATTTGGGGAAGTAGAATGGAAAAGTTTCCCGTATGTCACTCCAAAGACACTAAGGCAGCTGCCCCTGCCGAATATAGATTTTTCAAGCCCTGAAGAAAAAGATATGCATGATAGAATAGCTGAAAAGGTTTCAGATATCTTGCATAAGAAAGAAGATTTCGGAAAACTGGATTTTGAGATAGAGGAATTGGTAATGAATGTGTATGGTATAACACCAGAAATGAAAGTTCATATTTGGAGAGAGCTCAAAAAAGTTCAAAAACTGAGAATTATCGGGGAAGTAATGAATTAGGTTTCTCAGGTAGATTTTCTAAGAATATAAGTCATTTTTTCCATAAGAAAATATTTTTCATACCAGATTTTTCTGCTCACAATCTTCAATCCCTTTTAGTGTTATTATTCCTCGAATGATTGATAACCCCGCGATTTGTTACACGTGTAACAAAAGTGAGACAAACACTAAGGATTTGATAACTCAAAAAAGCAAAAACTACTTAAGCAGAACGGAGAGAACCTTCACCATAACCTACCAGATCAGAACTCTCCAGCTCATTCACAACGCAGGTACCAAAGGATCAGAACTTAGTTCATCACTACGGTTTACTCCCAGGAGGTGACAAAAATGATCGAACTCGTCCACACCATGAAAGACATAGACAAAAAAGAGTGGAATACATTGGCAGGAGCCGATAAAGTAGAAACTACCCACGAGTGGTTTTCTTTTGTTGAAGACATCTCTTTTGAACCTAAACCGTACTACTGCCATGCAGTATACAAAGAAAAGGGAGAAACCGTGGGAATCTTGCCCGCATACTACCATTTTATCTTTATCAAAGATTTTGTGTGGGAAACAGGATTTTTCACGTTAGGGAGTCTTCTTCCAAAAATGAAAACTCCTTTAAAGGTCACAAAAGTGAGTATTCCTCTTTCGTGCGATTCGAGATACTTTGGGGACAAGAAATACTTTCATGACTGTCTGACAGAACTCAAAACCTTTTCAAGAAAAAGGAGAGATTTCCTGTTTGCAATCATGGACTCCAATGAGAAAATAGATTCTTCTGATCTTTTTTGTATAGAGACATTTCCTGAAGCGTATACTGAACCATATCCTTCCTGGGATGCATACATACAGAGCCAGCGGGGAAAACGAGGAAAACACATGCGGTATGAATACAAAAAGAGTATAGAAAGTGGCACAAAAACATACATCCAAGAGAATTTAGATGGATTGTATACTGTATTGTATGATTTATACCTGAACGTTTCGGTAAGAAATAAGAGTCCCTTTACCTTTCCCAGAGATTTTTTCAAGAAAATGGATGCGCATCTCCGAGGGTACGCAAAATGCATTCTTGCAGAAAACAAAGGCAAAATTACAGGGCACTTGCTTTTTCTGGAAAACGATCACATCATCTCGTGCAAGTATGCGGGACGGGATTACGAAGCTCAAGACATCTACGTGTACTTCAGACTCATGTATGAGCTCATCAAATATGCTATTGACAAGAAAAAGCCCCTCTCAATGGAAAGAACGTCATACGATGCCAAATTTAGAAGAGGGTTTAACCCGATTGAGAAAAGAAACTACTTAAAATCTTATTGTGTTATAGGGAACCTGTATCTTGATCTATTGAAAGACAGGAACTCTTTGGGCTCGCTAGGATGAATAATCCTCTCTTCAATGTGGGATTAAAGGCATATTTAAAGTTTTTTAGAGGTTTCAGATAGATTCCAGGGTTTAATTGGACTTGCAGTGTTATACATTTTGTATCACCAAAACTTCTCAAGTAATCAAAAGATGTTACACGTGTAACAAGAATGAGATAAACACTAAAAAGTGAATAATTTTTGAAAACACAACCTTTTTAAAGATGATGAAAAGAGTCCCCACATGAAAGATACCGGCACCATCCAGAAAGACTTCACTGTTGCTGTTCACCGCCGTATTAATGACGTTCCCCAAAAAGAGTGGGATACCTTAGTTCGTCATACTATGTTTCACACGTGTCAATGGATGGAGCTTGTGGAACATTCTGTGCGGGAAGATGTTACACCTTATTACATTACTGTCACCTGTGATGACCAGTTGGTGGGAGGAGGAGTCTGCTACGCTTCCTATGGGACATTCTGGAAGATTCGCATGAAACGTCTTGCGTGCATGTGCTTATTTTCTGAGGACATGGCCTTATTCATAAAAGAAGGAGAAGACACCCAGGTTCTCTCGTTGGTGTATACTGCTGTGGAGGAAATTGCTCAAAAGCAGAAGGTACAGATAGTGTTTGTACCCTACGTATGTGGGGAGGCTGCAGGGATACTTATGTGAAAAGCACAAAGACTATGAATGGTATTTAACAGATACATTCTATGAATCACTGGAGAAAAACTTCAAAGATAAGGCAGAATTACTCATGTTCTTCAAGGATGACATCCCTCTGGCATCTATACTGGCATTAAATTTACCTGATGTGGCTCACTACCGGTTTGCAGGTGCAGATCCTCACTACAAACAGTACCAGGGCTATTTTCTTATATACTACCAGGGAATAAAGAGGGCTCTTGAAAAAAAGCAGAAGAAAATATATTTTGGATTGACAACCTATGACTTCAAAGAGAAGATCGGATGTAAGAGAAAACCTCTTTTTGAACTTGTGAAGATGGAGAATCCTTTATTAAATACAGCACTGAGATTGTATGCAGCATTTTCAAAAATAGTTAATATTGATCTTTTGAAATAGAAATGAGCCTTCTCACCGGAGATTAACGTGATTATGGTTCAAGATTCCAAATGTGTTTGTAATCGTTTAGTTTTTTGAAGTAGCAATCTGTCTTAGCCGATTCTTCATGAATTTTTTGCTCTCCTTCAGGAA
>Ga0209636_10007745_pt1 | contig 10947 bp, 10 predicted proteins | sample DeeMarSWOR152_54_FD_187464 | JGI IMG/M metagenome (GOLD analysis project Ga0209636, IMG submission 187464) | Marine sediment microbial communities from White Oak River estuary, North Carolina - WOR-1-52-54 (SPAdes) (version 2) | ecosystem: Environmental > Aquatic > Marine > Intertidal zone >... | reverse complement strand
TGTCGTCGCGTCCGAGATCACCTCAAGGTATACGCCCTCGAACACAAGTGTGCATCGGTGAGGTCTGTCGCGATCCCGGTGATCGACCTGGAAAAGGAAAAGGCCAAACAGGAAGAGCGCCTTTTCGCCGAAGTCAGAAGAGCAATCGAAGAAGACGGTGCGGATACCATTGTACTTGGATGTGGTGGGATGTTGGGTGTCGCGGAGCGGGTTTCCGAGGAATTGGGTGTGCCGGTGATCGTACCCGGCACCGCGGCATTGAAGGTTTGCGAGCTGCTCATTCGGATCGGCCTAACCCAGAGCAAGCGTTGTTTCGGAACGCCCCCTGGAGGCAAGAAGCGAATCCTTTAGCCGTCTATATGTCTGGAGGACGCGCTTAGGAGAATGAAAGTTGCCCCCTGAAATGCGAAGGATAAAGGTTATCGTGCCGGTTTGTACTGATATGTGGAACGCCCCAGTCGAGGGGTTGTTGAACGCGTACAAGGAACCCGCCACACAGATCAGTGTCGAAAACCTCGGTACAGGGCCGGAATCCCTTGAGTTTGCTTATGACAAGGCATTCGCCGAGCTGCCCACCGTTCAAGAGGCAGAGAAAGCAGAAGCGGAAGGGTTTGATGGCGTGATCATCTATTGCTTTGCCGATCCCGGTCTCGCGGCTGCAAGGGAGAAGCTCTCCATTCCCGTTGTTGGCCTCTGTGAGACGAGTATCCATTTGGCCTCCCAGCTGGGCAGCAGGTTCTCCATCCTTCTTGCGGGATCCGAGCGAATGTTTGGGAATAAGCGAATCGTCGTGTTTAAGCGGCTCAAGGAATACGAATTCGAGCACAAATGCGCGTCGATACGACCGCTGAACGTTCCGGTCCTCGATCTGGAGGCGCAGCACGAGGCAAAAGTGAGCCGCCTATTGGCCGAAGCAAAGGCCGCCATCGAAGAGGACGGAGCAGACACGATCGTGCTTGGGTGCGGTGGCATATTGCACATCGGAGAGGACGTCTCGAAAGCACTGAACGCTCCCGTGGTTATTCCCGCACTGGCAGCGCTGAAGACCTGCGAATTGTTACTTCAGATGAGCCTACTCCAGAGCAAGCGCTGTTACCCCATGCCGGAGCAGAAGAAACGCCTCGCATGACGAAGCAGGAAACGTCAGTCAAGAAAAGCCCGTACATGACTGGTAGAGAAAGGAGGTGAATTGTTCGAAAGAACACGAGGACTTTTACTGGAACGGTTCAATGAGGAGTTTCAGAAAGGAGGTACATCGATGAAAGGTAAGCTCGTTCTTACGATCGTGTTGCCCCTGCTTGTGGCAATACTCGCGGGTCTGACTGGATCTACGGTGTCAGCTAATGATGCAACGACCCTCGTCATAGGGCTGAGCGCGGATCCGAAGTCGCTCGGACCCACGGCCACAGACAACGATGCGTGTGTGTCGTTCCACGTGTATAGTGCCATAACCCAATCCGACAAGAACTTCGGACCTGCTCCGGATCTCGCAAAGTCGTGGGAAGTCTCAGAAGACTCTTTGACCTATACCTTCCACCTCAATCCCGCTGCTAAGTTCCACGATGGAACCCCGGTGACCTCGGAGGATGTGAAATTCAGTGTCATGGAGGTGGCAAATAAGCTCGTGCATGTCTCGAGGCGGGGTCTGATCCCCTCCATCAAATCCGTGGAGACCCCGGACGATCACACAATTGCGTTCCATCTCAACCAGCCGTACCCCGAGTTTCTGAATCCCTATTACGGGGTCGGACCGCGGTGCAGCTACGTCGTGAAAAAGGCAGACTGGGAGGGCACGGACTACTTCACCAACCCCAACAACTTAAAACCCATCGGTTCGGGTCCCTTCAAATTCGTCGAGTGGGTCAAGGGGAGCCACATCATCCTTGAACGGTGGGGGGACTATTGGGGCGAAAAGCCGGCCGTTGAAAGGATCGTGTATCGGATCATCACCGATCCCACGGCGATGGCGCTGGCGTTCGAGAATGGTGAAGTGGACTGGGTCCCCTATACACTGGCAGCCCCCGATGTCGAACGATTGAATTCGCCGGCGGGGAAGGAGGCTGCCTTCCACGGTGTGCCGTGTGGGGACTCGATCGGCCTGCGGTTCAACCACCGCAAGAAAATTTTCCAAGACATCGCAGTGCGCAGAGCGTTCGCCTATGCCATTAATCGGGAAAGGATCCCTGATCTGGTCTACTACGGAGGCGCTGTGCCTGCCCCCGGTCAGATCATGAACACGCCGTTCAACGCCTGGTGGTACAATCCCAATGTGAAACAGGTTCCTTACGACCCGGCGATGGCGAAGACCCTCCTGGACAAGGCCGGCTATCCCCCGGGGAGTGACGGCTGGCGATTCCATACGACCATCAAGCACGCGACGTTCTTTCCCGAGGATCTCCACGTTGCAGAGCTCGTGAGGGCGGACCTAGCCCAGGTGGGAATCGACGCGAAGATCGTCAGCCTCGACTACGCAGCATGGATCGATCAATGCTTCGTCAAGTGGGACTTCGATCTGAATTTGAGCTCCTTGTGCAGCGGGCCGGTTCCGACCGCGATGGGCCGATTCACGACCGATAACATCGTCGCCGTAGGTTGGGCAAACGATAGCGGATTCAGCAACTTTGAGTACGACGAGCTCCATCGGCGCCAGACATCGCAGACCGACCGAAAGCAGCGGCTGGCCTACCTGTACCGCATGCAGGAAATCCTGGTAGAGGAGCAGCCGATGGTCCATCTCGTCCATAGGAATGCAGCAAGCGCATGGAACAGTGCCAAGTTCACCGTGGAGCCGGAGGAGTTCTGGAAGGGTGGACTCGGCTATTTCCTCATGCGTCTGATCGGAGTCCAGCCGGTCAAGTAGACACGCGTGGCTCGGCTAACCAAGGATGCTAGGATCGCCGTAAAGCGTGAGGTGCCCACTCCCTGGAGTGCATAGCCTCTGGGGAGTGGGCTTTTGGTGGTAATTCCATGGACATCGTTAGGTAACAAAGGATGTGGGCATACACCGTACGAAGGCTGCTGCAAGCCATCCCGCTCATCTTGCTGATTCTGGTGATCAACTTCGTCATCCTCCATGTGGCCCCGGGTGACCCGGTTTCCTTTTTCGTTCAAGGTGGGACCGGGGCCACACCGGAGTTTGTTGAGGAGATAAGGAAGCAATTCGGCCTGGACAAACCGGTCGGCTTGCAGCTGGCCATTTTCCTTAAGAATGTGGTTCGGGGGAACTTGGGCTACTCGCTCTATTACCAGGAATCGGTGAGCCGAGTCATCTGGGAAAGGATGCCGGTCACGTTTTTACTCGTCGGTCTATCGACACTCTTCGCGTCGATTGTAGGTATCACCCTGGGCGCTTTCTCGGGTAAGCGTCCCTATTCCACCGTGGATCGGATCAACACGGTGGTTGCAGTGTTCGGTTACTCCATACCGGTCTTCTGGTTTGGCCAGATGTTGATCATCCTCTTTGCCATCTATCTGAAGGTCCTTCCCACCGGAGGGGTGCCGATCGCGGCGTTGGGGCGCGGCGGTTTAGTCGATTGGTGCCGCAGCCTTGCACTTCCGGTCATCGCCCTAGGTGTCGTCCAGCTTGCCCTGATCGCACGCATCACCCGGGCGAACATGCTGGAGATCCTTGGCTCAGACTACATCACCGCCGCACGAGCCAAGGGATTGAGGGAGTCCATCGTCACTTTCAAACATGCCTTGCGCAATGCGATCCTACCCGTGGTGACCGTGATCAGTGTCAATTTCGGCTTCTTCCTCACCGGTGCCATGCTGGTCGAGACGGTGTTCGCTTGGCCGGGTCTGGGAAGGATGATGCTCGACTCCCTGCTGCGACGGGACTATCCCGTTCTTATGGGGCTTTTGATCGTTATGTCCGTCGGGGTCATCATTCTCAATCTCCTGACCGATCTTTTGTACGCCTATCTCGATCCGCGAATTGTCTATACCTGAAGGAGTATCCATATGCCCTTTCCACGCCTCAGGGATGTGCCACGCTTAGCGGCATGGGTAAGAGTATTCTGGCGGCGGTACAAGAAGAACAAAGGTGGGGTGGTTGGGCTATTGTTCTTGCTATTCCTGGCCGTTACGGCAGTATTGGCCGACGTGATAACCGTGTACGGCCCCATGGAGCCCGGTGCAGGTCGTATGCTGCAGCCGCCGAGTATGCAGTTCCTTATGGGTACCGATAACTTGGCAAGGGACATTTTCAGTGGGGTGGTCCATGGGGCCAGAGTGTCGTTAGTAATCGGTTTTGCAGCTGCACTTACGTCATTGTTGCTTGGGGGTCTTATCGGATCAATATCCGGATACTTCGGCGGCCGGATCGACGACATTTTGATGCGGGTCTGCGAGCTTTTTCAGTCGATGCCCCGATTTCTGTATGCGTTGGTGATCGTGGTCTTTTTCGGCAACACAATATGGAATGTGGTTGTGGTGATCGGAATACTGAGTTGGCCTCGCAGTGGTAGGATGGTCCGAGCCGAGTTCCTGCGCCTGCGCGAGAGTGACTTCGTCATTGCGGCTAGAGCCATCGGCATGGGCAGCGCGGGCATCATCTTCCGACAGATTCTTCCCAACGCGCTTCATATCCTCCTTGTGGCCGGATCGCTCGACGTGGGAGCGGCCATACTCACGGAAGCGGGGCTGAGTTTCTTGGGTGCGGGAGATCCCAATCTGATGAGTTGGGGCCGCATGTTGTACAACGCACAGCGGTTTTTCAGGAGGGCGTGGTGGTTCTCCCTATTCCCCGGACTTGCCATCTTCCTGACCGTCCTGTCATTGAATCTTGTCGGAGACGGGCTGAACGATGCGTTGAACCCGAAACTCAAACGCGTTCAAAGGCAATAGGGTGGTGACCTGTAGGGGATTGGCGGATGGAATATCAATGAATGGGCAGAAAGATACCCGGCCGGCTAGACGGGTCCAACTTTGAAAGATCGAACCTCCGGGCAAGCGATCGAATCCCGTAGGTTGGCCATAGGGTGAGGGCAAGATTGTGGAGAGCGTTCCACGTTATGCGATAATGTATGGTGACAGCCCGGTGAATCCTCGGCCGAAGTTACTGGCCGGCCGAACTCGCGGACGGGAGGGGTGTAAGAAGAGGAACTGGCTGTTTGGTGGTGGAGGGAGCTAAAAGGGATCGGATGACACAAACTATCCTTGTGGCGAAACCGCAAGACGAAGGCCACGAGCAAAGGAGGATGATTAGGTATGGTCCTGTACGAGTATGAGTTGGGCAAAGCGGCGGACGTTCTTGTCAGGGAGCTATTCAAGCTCAAACCAGGAGAGACTTTTGTCATCACCGCGGACACGGAGAGCGATCCAACCGTGGTGAACGCGACTGCGCGCGCGGCCTTCACGATCGGAGCAAAGCCGATGGTGGTTTGGCTCGCGTCGCCTCTTGGAGTTGGAAAGCTTGCCGACCCGATGCTTCCCGTCGAGTCACTTGTCGGAGCGCTCAAAGGTGCCGATGCGTGGGTGGAGTTTAACAACCAATGGCTCCTCTATTCGACCCCGCACGAAATCGCGATGAAGGAGAATAAGAAGCTTCGCTATCTGAATCTCGTGGGGATGAACCCCGACATGATGATCCGCTGTATCGGTCGTGTCGACCATCCCACACTGAAGCAGTTCTTGGAGAAGGCGGCGGACAAGATTCGCTCGGCGGAGACGATTCACATGACTTCCCCGGGTGGAACTGATCTCAACTTCAAGAACGTCGAGGGTCGACTGGCCCAGATTCGCGATGGCTATGCGGACAGACCTGGCACGTACATGATGGCGGGCTTCATCGCCTGGGCACCGGATCTCGAGTCTGTGAACGGCACGCTGGTATTCGATGGCTCATTAGTGCCTCCCTGTGGCAAGCTGGAGGAGCCTGTCCGATGTACGATCGAAGCGGGCAAAATCCTCAAGATCGAGGGCGGTACGCAGGCAAGACAATTCGATGCCTATATAAACAGTCTGAATCACCCGCAGATGAAACGATTGGCACACTCTTCGTTCGGCTTCCATCCTGGAGCCAAGCTGAGCGGAGATATCGTGGAGGATGAGCGAGTGTGGGGATGCACCGAATGGGGCATCGGGCACGTCGGCGCACATTTGATTCCGCCCGACGGCATCCCGGCGCCCTCCCATTCGGATGGACAATCGCTGAATAGCACGGTCTCGTTGGACGGAAAACCGTTCATAGAGAACGGGGAGGTCGTGGACCCGGGGCTCAAAGAGTTCGCCAACAAACTGGGCAAGTAGGGTGGTGATCGAGGGATGTCGCAGTGAGAGTTTGAACTGAGCAACGCGGTAGAAATCGCTGTGTGTGACCCGTTTGCGTTCAAACTTGGCTCGGATGACCGTGGAGCTCTGCATCCCGGAACCGAAGGGGGCTTCCAAAGAGTACAGGAAGAATTGGGCGAGGTTGATTCAGATCCACATCCACTTGGATCACTCAGATTCTCAGATCCCGCCTTCTGAGGATTACTTTTACAAAGAGCCCGAATACCCTATGGACGCTTATCTCTCCTGAAAACAAAGGGCCAGGGTTTGGTTTGCCCAATTTTGCGGCCCCAGACGCAATCCCATCCCCCACCACGCCATCAGCCTCTACCCGCTGGAGGCTCCCCTATTCCTACAAACGACAGCTTATCGCCCAACCGCCATATATTGTGGCATTCACCCCCTTGACACACAACTCCCTTTACCCTTATAGTACCCCCAACCGAAAAGGGAGTTCGACTCAGTATGAGTCAATGCACCGTCTCCGCTAGCCCATAGCCACAACCCCGCACCCGATCCAGTCCCTTTAATCCTGGCTCTCCACTGTTCGGACCTCCCACCCTCCTTAGCCAATCTCCCACCGTATCAGGCTCTGGAATCTCATCACGACCTATCAGCTTCATTAAGCCTTCCTCATTTCTTAGCTCCCTTAAATCCTCTAGACTCCTCCCTCCCCCTTGCAACATTAACACCACTGCATCCACAATCCCTGAAGGATCAAAGCCCCGATTACTCCCCGGAGCCGGAAGATATTGATCCGTCAGCTCTCTCAACCCAATCCCATGATTGAATTCTGCCATAAGTGCCAGCCCTCCATGGGCCGTTAGCCTCTCCTTCGTGATTTCCATCTTGAATGGGAAGATGGTTTGCTGTATCATGACTATCAACCTCCTTTTGGCCTCTTGGTTTCACCTTACAGGTGATATTCTATATCACCGAAACCTTTTGGCCAAAAGGATTTTTCTATTCTTTTTAGTTCCTATCTCTTTTTTAGAGTTCCATGTAAAAGAGACTAGCTTTTCAACATAGAAGCATGGGAATTACCGGATTGATATTCGCTATTGACATAGGCCATATCCAAATCCCACCTGAATACTATCCCTTTTCCTGAAGAGCATAAGATCAGCCTTCCTCTTCTTTGGGTGTCTCTGTTCCGGAGGCATCTTTGCATCATTGACCAGAGGTAAAGTCCGTTAGCTCTCTCAAGTTCTTGTCGTAGTTTCTGCGCCCCTTTCCTCCCTTTCTCACTCGCGATCAGAAACCCAGGTCCTCTTTGACCAGTATAACAGTGATGTCGGATTTGCGGGGCTTGAAACTAATCGTTAAATAGACCCGACATGACCTGTCCGGACTATGGCAATCAGAGCAAAAACCCGTCTGCGCGCAGGGGGTTGCAGTTCTTCCAAACTTATGCCAGTTGATGGGTGCACAGATGGAGGTGACACGACGGAACCCATCTTCAATCGTATCGACAATCTTATTCTTCCCAATGACGATGACAACCTTTTTGGGCCCAAAAACTGTGGCTGCCACGCGATTTCCGGTGCCATCTACTAGGATGATATCTCCGTTCAATGTAACGGCATTTGCGCTGGTCAAAAACAGATCAACGCACAGGGTTTCCCGGAGCTTTTCAAAAGTGATTTGGGGGGACTCAAAAGGATCAATCACAGTATGTCCACGTTGTCTCAGGGAGGAAACGATCCCTATTTCGTCAATGCTGGCGGAATCGCCTTTGGCAACGATGTCAGGGGGGGATACGAGCCCATGAATAATTTCGCACGCCCCCTCACTGTTCTCCGTGACGATGGCTTTGAAAAATCGTTTTTGAAGGGATTCAAAGGTTTTCTGAACCCGCTTATTCTGCAACCATTCGATTGAATTATGGTAAGGCGATGGAGTTGATCTCATGAGTCCTCCCGGAATCAAAGATCCGTTGGATATCCCATAAACTTCATGGGACCATAATCTTAATGCTCAAAGGCGGGGTTAATGCCTCGCCTGCGAAGGGCGTGGGTTTACTGAATTCCAGTTTTTGATCAAGAATTACTCAATGTGATTAATTGTAAGCGATTATGAACCTCCTCTTCCTGTTGCAGATTGACAAACAAAACTTGCTGGAGGTAAAACTGATAGAGTCAGCAGAAATCGATGTAGGCCCTATCGACAATGAGGATGCTGTCCGGTTCGAGCCGCAGGGTGGAGCGACAGACGTAGCTGATGCCCAGATGGTAGAGCCGCTTGAATTTTTATCTCAAGGCCACCTCCAGGTCCCTGAGGATGACCTGGCGGGTCAGTTAGGCATAGAGCACACATTCTGACTTTAACCGAACAGCATCTTGGAAAAATACAAGAATCATGTCCCTCACAAATCAATCCAGCGCAAATCCTTATGGATTAGACGCTTGAGATGACCCGAGCTAATTTAGCCGGACACTACTGACCCAAGGTTTATCGCCCGAACTCAGCCTCCGCCCTTCTTGCCATCCATCGATAACACTCCGACCCTGCTGACCTTCCTAACCTGGGTTAGGAAGGTCAGCAGGGGTTCACTCCGCTCTGCACGCTTACTACCCAAAAACGGCAAGCTATAGAGCATCCGAAGCGGATCCCTACTTTATCGCTACTAAATTGTAGTCCCTTGGAGTATTATTCTGCCGCCACTCCTTGACCTTCTCCGGATTGACAGCAAAGTTAGCAGTAAGTACTCCCAGAGAAATCCCCAAAAAGTTGTCGTGGATATATCGCAAAGTCTTTTCCTGGGCTTGGGCAAAACCCTGCTCTGTAGTTTGGGCCATCATTTCACCTATTCGGGCATCTAACTGGGGGTCGTCAGCTCTAGCATTACCCGCCTTAGAGTGCATCATAACCCGTATCAGAGCTCCCGCATAAACACGACCTGAAGAGAAGGAGGACCAGTAATACCCATAGAAATCTCCGGCTTTCCTCCTCTTGGACCAAGTGGTCCAATCCATAACTTCAATTTTTGGTTTTACCTTCAGCTCAGTCGCCCATACAGAAGCTATCACCTCATCAATCTCCTGCAGTTCTGGTATCTCCTTTGCGTAGGTAGAAACCATCGTGAGCTCAAAGCCGTCGGGGTACCCTGCTTCAACCATAAGTTCCTTTGCTCTCTGAAGGTTGTACTTGTGCGGCGTTATATCCACCCAACCTAATGCCCATGGAGTTAAGGCAAATGTCCCGGTCAAGAAGCCGTACCCACCAAGCAAGGTATTGAGTATCTCTTCCCTAGGGATGGCCAAGACCAGCGCCTCACGCACTTTCTTGTTGCTAAGGGGCATATCCTTGGTCTTCTCTGTTGGCCACAGAACAAAGATTACTGTACCATTAACCTGGCCCTCTTTTTGGTAGAGCTTGAAGCCAGCCGCCTTCACTTCTTCGCACCTCGCTCGGCTTAGTTCAATGATATCTAGGTCTTCCTTCTTGAGCATCGCAACGCGAGTGCCTTCCTCAACGATGAAATTGAAGGTAACTCTTTTAAATTTGGGGACCCCCTTAGCAAAATGAGGATAGTCCACCGCTTCCAGGGTGATGTGGTCCCCGGTTGCGATTTCGGCAACCTTGTATGGCCCGCTACCTATTGGATGAGCAGCAAAGTACTCATCCCCAACTTTCTCGACATACTGCTTCGGCAGAATTCTAAAATCAGGAGAGACTAAACCTGAGAGCCAGTACATAAAAATCGTGGCATTGGGCTGCTTCAGATGGATTATCACAGTGTAACGGTCAGGGGCTTCTACCGATTCGATCCCTCTTTCGTATTCACCGCGATAAAGTGACGTACCATGTTGTATTAGTGAATCCAAGCTAAACTTCACATCCGCGGCGGTAACTTCATCTCCATTGTGGAACTTGATTCCTTTTCTTAAGTAAAAGGTTATTCTCCTGTTGTCTGCCGACGTCACCCACCTCTCAGCCACGCCTCCCTCGGCCGACAGCTTGCCGTCATCAGTATACCCGATGAGGGGGTCAAAAACCTGGTTTATGATGGCCATCTCCATCATCTTGCTCGCTCTCGGGTCTATCGTCCAATTCCCCGGGTCATTTACGCCTATACGCAGTTCCCCGGTTGGCTTGGATGCCGGAGTGGGGTCAGCGAGAGCACTCAGCGCCAAGCCAAGTACTAGCACCAATGAAATTAAAGCAAACAACGTTTTTCGATCCATTGCTATGCCTCCTTTCTTATACAAATACCGGTAGGCTGTATTTACCCTGCAAAATAAGTTAATCCCAAACCATCGATTGCCTCCACCACCTTAAACTATTTCTCCTTGAAGACCATCACCCCCTTTCTACTACTTTTGCCAAATCCCGAAACTATATGTAGTTCGCCCTGATCACTGCCCCCATTGCGGCCATACCCGAATCCTGCTCAATGGCTACTATCGGGTTAAGGGAGCAGACGGCGCTTTCGTCGATATGCCGAGGTTCATTTGCAAACAGTGTCGTAAACGCGTCTATTTGTAACTCCAGGATCCCAGATTGAGAAATCTCTTCCCTTTCCATTTAGGGAATGTGATCCGGAAACTCAGTGAGATCCATATTGGTTCTTATGAAGCTGCAGATAACACCGTCAGGCCGATGGGATGGGGCGCGTCAATTATTTTAAAACCAGGTTTTCTTGTTTGGTCTCTAGCCTGATGGTTTGTCTTC
>Ga0209636_10007744_pt1 | contig 10948 bp, 17 predicted proteins | sample DeeMarSWOR152_54_FD_187464 | JGI IMG/M metagenome (GOLD analysis project Ga0209636, IMG submission 187464) | Marine sediment microbial communities from White Oak River estuary, North Carolina - WOR-1-52-54 (SPAdes) (version 2) | ecosystem: Environmental > Aquatic > Marine > Intertidal zone >... | reverse complement strand
TGACCAACTATTTGGTGAAATATTCCGTGCAATAAAAGAGAAACAACAAATGCCGTTCCTATCAGTATCTCAATGCCCAAATTGCGGAGCTCTACTTGGTGCAGATACAAAAGAATGTGCAATCTGTGGTTGGAAACATTTCAACCCACGTAAATAGGTGATACATAATGCCAATAAAGAAAAGGATGAAAGGATTCAAAATCAAACCCGAAACTGATATGAAAGGTTTTGGAATGCGTAAAACATTGAATTGGCAACAGGTCCTAGAAAAAGGTAACAAGTGGTTCGTTGTAACATACCAATTTGAGGCGGGCAAGTTTCCATGCTCCAATTGTAAGACCTCTGATTATGTGTGGCTTTCTCCACAAAGAACTGGTATATATAGAATATGCTTAGGATGTCAAACAACAAGTGGACCAGTTTCTCTTGAGAACGGTGTTCCACTTGGAGACAGAGAGGTAACTCCTGAAGAAGCATATCAAGTCTTTGCAAAACGTAAACTACACAAAATAGTAGGTATGGTTCCCAAATCCCTGATGGATGCTATCCAATTACGTAGAAGTCGAGTCAGTAAACCTACAAAGAAGAAAGGCGTAGAGACATTCTAGGAGTAATTCTAGAAATTCTCTTTTCTCTCTTTTTTTATTAGAGGGTGATATTATATTATGAAGAAAAGAAAATCGTCTGAAGAAATAATGTTAGAAAAGAGGAAGAAAACACTAAAGGTAGAGATTGAAGAATGGAGAAGTTATTGGAGAGAAGCAGGTCCAATTCGTTTTGCTCAAGAATATCTTTTTTGCTATCCTCAAGTTCCATCTTATCCCAATTGGCAAGAATTTCAAGTTGATGCATATTGTGAAGGATGTAGGAAAGTCCATAAAAAATTCCATCCAAATGGGATTCCAATACATGTAATATTATCTGACGACCAAATTAATGTTCTAAACGACGCATGGAAAAAAGGAATTCGAAGTATTCTTATATCAGCAGGTAGAGGAGCTGGTAAAACTTTTGTGTTAGCTATTTGGGATACTTGGAGAATGTGTACAGAAGATTTTTACGATATAACAGCTATGGGTGGTTCCCAAAAGCAGTCTAAACTATTACAAAAATATATTGATTTCTGGAGAATAAAACATCAGGAAGTTAGATATATTATCAATAAATCTCGCAAAGCAATAGGAGACCGTTGTTGTGAAACAAGATTGGGAAGTACCACATCATTTGTTCCCTGTTCAGAAGCGGCAGTAAGAGGACCACACGTCAATGAAGTTCAAGCTGATGAAGCCTGTACAGCAGAATCTCAGGGAATAGAAGGACAAAAAGCTATTGAAGCTATAGATTGGGAAATAACTGGAAGGAGAGATACTTATACTTGGATAACTTCAACCAGCCACTACTTACTTGGAAAATTTTACAAGATATACAGAAACCCTGATAAATTTGGATTCAAAAGATATATCTGGGAAATCGCCAAGCATATATCTGGTAAACCAGCTTATTTAATGTACCAAGATAAAAAACCAGAAAATTGGAAACCAGCCGTATGGTGGATAACACAAGCTGATGTTGAAAAAATTAGAAAAAGGAAAAGTGATGAAGATTGGTTATGTGAAGCGTTAGGACGTGCTTCTTTAGCTTCTGGAGCACTTTTTAGAGTAAAAGATTTGGATTTTATTATCTGTCCTTTATGTGATGAAGATGATTGTCAACCTTATAAATGGGGACATTGTAAACTTATAGAAAAATATGGTCTCGGCACTCAAGACGATCCAATAAAATTCATAAAAGATAGAAAATCAGGATTCGACTATGGAGACCCAGCTCCATGTGCCTTTATTATTGGAGGGATACACAAAAATTTCATCTTCATTTTATATGCTGGAGAAAAGAAAGGATTAACTACACCCGATTTAATAGGATGGCTTGAAAGAGAATTACAGAGAAAAGAAGTTTACACAGTGAATATCCCAGACAGTGTAGCAGGACAGCATGTTCGAGAAATATTGGAAGCAAAAGAATATGCGGTGATTTTACTTATAGAACAATATAAAGAAGAGAGAGTTCAGAACATAAAAAATATTGTCGAAAAACACGCTATAATTATACCGCCAGCATTTTGGCATTTATGTGAATCTTTGAAAGGGATGCATAGAGATAGTAGAGGAAGAATAGTCAAATTTAATGACCATTCATTTGATGCTTTATGCTATCTTTGTATTGAATGGGGAGAAATGGAAGGTTCAATAAATGACCTCTTTGAAATGATTGAGGAAGAATTCAATGTAAAGATACCACAACCAGATGAGGAAGAATGGGAAAAAGGAGAAAAGGAAGAAATCTTCTTCAAAAGAGGAATCAAATTCTGGAAGACTAATTAACCTTTTATCTTCTCTATTATCAATTCCTTATCCTTTTCAGTTAAATAGTTCCAAAATCTCTTAGCAAAACGTTCTGTAGCTTTTGATTTCTTCTCATAATCTTCGGATTCCATATAACATTGAAGAATATGCTCTAAAGCTCTGGTTAAAGCTCCCCTTCTAGGGTCTTCCATTTCGTAATCTAAAAACAATGGCGAAATATCAAAAAGAACTTTATATAAACGACGAGGGAGATAAGCAACAAGCCTAGTTTTCGACTTCAATTAATTCAGGAATCCCTTTGATTATCCTTACTATATCTTCAGCAATCGCCCTACTTATAGCTTTCCTTTTTATGGATTCCCTAACGAGCTTTCGCTTTGCTTCCTCAAATTCATAATCTCTTCGGATTTGAGCCAAGACTCTACAGCCAAACATATCACATTCCTGCACCGTTACATCCTCAGTAAAGAATGCAGACTCTTGAAATTCCAAAATTTTCGTCATTTTAGCTGTTGGAAATCCTGCTTCTGAACTATCACTTGACTGCCAAAATTGTATGTGAGTACATCTTGGACGAATCATTTTAATGAATCTTTTGGCTTTTTCAACTACCAACTTCGCCATATCAGCTACGCCTCCAACGCTACATAAAAAGTTTCTTGCACCCGCCTTCAATGTTTCCAGAATTCCACTATCAGTTATCTTGAGGACTGCCATGATTTTTCTGCCTACAATTCGAGCAGATTCTACGAAACCGATTTTTATAGTTTGATAGGCTTTACGATGTTTTCCTTCTGGAGTTAATCCGTAAAGGATTTGTTTTCCCACTAGAGAAGCCCGCATCAATTCAGCATCTTGAAAAGCGTAAACCCGTCCATTTGCAGAAATTTTATCCAATTCAACAGCCATAACTTCTACTCTAGCAAATGGATTTTTCTTTCCTTCCTCGAAAATCTGGAAATTTTTAGGCAATGAAATAAACAAAAATGTATCCATTTTAATTCCTCTTTAAACTTTTCTTCCATGTATCAAGACGCTTCCGCCAATAAGCTTTAACCTTCTCGCTGATTTTTGGAGATTTCAAAACTTTTTCCGCTAAACCAATCCAATTAGGAATAGAATGTGTAGGAAGGTCAGAAGATTTTAGAGTTGATTCGATAAACCATTTCATAATTTCTTCTTTCTTTTCTTTAGAAGCCATAAATCCACTACTTATGGCAGTTCCAATCATTGGACCTTTATAACCACTAGCCATCCGAGCCCATTGACGTTTTGTTCCAGTCTCTTTAGTCCACGCCGTTCTTTTGCCGACTTTATATGTTTTATGAACCGTTATTATACTTTTCATTCCTTTTCCTACCTTCGTTACTTTCCAAGTAGCTTTTTTGCCTTTAAATTTTCCAACCTTGGGAATTGGAACGTAAAAATGTTTAAAGAAAATCGTCTTGGTTATTTGTTTAGGTAATTTCCATGCACCCTCACCAAACCCAGCTTTATACCATTCAAGAATTTTTTCTACGGCTTCTTGAGTTTTTACTTTCTTTGGTCTAGGTTTAGTTTCGTCTGCTCCCATCTTATTCACGGAAGCAAAAAATACTTGCCAAGCTTTGGCACACATACATAATCTAGACCCATCCGTAAAAGGACGACATTTAACTGGTCCAGCCTTCTTTTTACCACAATAAGTAGTCTTCATACCTTTAGCCATTGACTTCCAGCTAGTATGGATAGGCATAAATATCACCTAACCTGCTACTTTTTTCGTTTGGGCATTTTTCCAAGGCGTATAGCCAACAAAGCCCTTCTCTTCAATTGTGTAGTAACCTTTATGGTTTTTCCACCATAAGATATGGTAGTTCCAGTTTCAGCATTCACAATTCTTTGAAGAAGGGATTTTGGAATAGTCTCGCCTTCTTTGATACCCAATTGAGCTCGTAAAGCACCTTTCCGCTTAATAGCTCCAGCAATCCATAACTTTTTTGCTTCTTGAAAATACCATTCAACAATCTTTTCTTTTCCAGTCAATTCCTTTCCCTTCATCTTGGCTTCCATGAAGGTTTTCGCCACAGCTTCGCCGATAAGTTTCTTATCAACGAGGATTGCAACTATAGTGCGAATCACTTTCTTTATCTTTTGGCGGTCTTCGTAAGCACTTTCAAGTCGTCTTTGAATGTAATCAATATCACTTTGAGTCACAACAGGAGCTTCACTCTTTTCATCTGATACAGACATCATAATCCCTACAATAATATAGTATATTCTGGTTTATAAGCATTTTTCCTTTATCGAAAGCTTTATTAAGAACAACACCAATAATTGTACTCAAGTGAGCTGAAAAATGCAAAATGGAAACTGTGAGATTCCTCCACCAGTAAATTTCAATTTATCAAAAACTGTCCCTACTGGTTCCTCCTTTCCTTGCAGATTTTATCAGCTCAAAAATAGAGGTGAATAAAAGAAATGTCATACGCAAAAAAAGAAGATGCGGAAGAGAAGACAGAAATACCAACTCCACCAGAAGACCCGAAAGGAGATTTGAGAGACATCCTAAAACAAGTCATAAATGCTATCCAAGGAAAGGAAGCTCAAGTAGCCCATCATCTAGATAGAATTGCAACAGCTCTGGAAACACTATCTAAACAACCAACAACTAATGTAACTGTAGTACCTGCACGTTCATCAGCACCACCAGCAACTCCAATATCAACTCCACCACCAACACCACTTGATAAACCAACTCCAGCACCATCATATCTAGACCAAATTAGAGAAGCATTCTCTACAGATTTGAAAGACCTACTAAAATTCGAGCAAAAAGATGACAAGACCATAATCATCAAAACAAGAAGATTCCTCGGATCAGACAACTTTGCCAAAATAGCCAGTGTTGTCAGGGCATTAGGCGGAGAATACATTTCAGCAGGTAAAGATTCGCATTTCAAAGTCCAAAAGGAGTAACAAGCTTTAAATACAGCTTTCCATACTATAAAGTTAGTGGTTGATATGATAGAGAACAAACATATTGCCCTAAATGGAGATATCCTAACTTTAAAGTATGATTATCCAATTCGTATTGGATTTCTACCTGACATACATGCTGGTGAAACAAGGTCAGTTTGTACTCCAACATTTACATGGTATGATGCGGGTCAACTTCCTCAAACATGGAAAGCCAATGAAGTTCAGTTAATGCTTTATAGACTATGGAAACGAAATATTGAATTATTTAAAATCTATGGAGTCCAACACATCTTTGTTATAGGGGATGCATTTGGAGGCAAAAATTGGGCTGAAGGTGGAGCTTACATGTTCATTAATAGACCCCAACAAATCCAATTAGCCGCTGATTTGCTTGAAGAAGTTTGGGAAGGATTAGACAAGAAAGTTGATTTCTTTATATGGTCTGGAACAGGCTATCACGAAGCCAAACTAGGTGATGCAAACATGCATAACGAGTTAGTCAAAGAATTGAATAGACGAACTATTCCAGCAGTCTATATGGGAAGCGGTGTTTCTTATGTCGAATTACAAAGTGGCAAACGTATGCGAAGATTATTTATTTCACATGAAGCTCCAATGGCATTAGTTCATCCAGCAACTTTGATGTCTAGAGATATTAATTGGGCTTTACAAGCTGAAGCTAGTGGAACCACACTTCCAGTTGATGCTATAATTCGAGCACATCTTCATCATTGGATTCATGTGGACCATTCAGGAAAACATGCTCTTCAACTTCCATGCTGGCTTGGTCATGTCCCGTACAAAAATACGATACGCTACTTCTTTAAATTACAGCCTACAATCGGTGGTGCAATGATGCTAGTAGATGAATATGGACGACTAGATTTCTGGGGTGGAAGTTATCCATTCTCATTCAATAAAACTGAATATCTAGAATTCCATAAACTATGTGTTACAATGACCAAAATCAAAGGCGTTGGAATTGAAACAGAGATAGAACCTGAATCTATAAATCGTCCTTCTTGTCCCAGATGCAGTAGCCTCGACATAATATCAAGAGGTATTCAATGGCATTGTAAGAAGTGTGGACGATACTGGAAAAAGTAAAATCCAATTATCAAAGCTGGCTTGAAAGACAACACGAACTTGGTAGAAAAGCTATAGAACTTATTGAGAAATATAAGTTTAGAGCTGTTTTAATAGCAGATGATGGGAACGTTCCCTTCATACGGCTTTTCATTGGAGATAAGAACCTAGATTTTTATATAAAAGAAATAAAATCGGGATTTATACGAAATATTTGGCTATGTAAACGGAAAGATTTCGATCCTAAAAATCATTATTTAATTTTCTCAAGTAAAGAAGAAAAATGGTCTATTATAAGCGGTCATCAAGCTGATTTGAATGGAAATTATCAGGATAGTTCTTATCATAAAGGCGTTAAGATTCTTGTTATTCCAACAGATATTCTTCGTTCAGCTACAGCATTCTTCAAAACAATCAAAAAAAGATATGAAGAACAATTACAGAGGCGAATAGTAGATTTTGCCTAACCAAAACCTATTTAAGGAAGCTAAACAAAGACTAAGATAGATGAAAATGCCTTATATTAAAAAAGGATTGCGTCCAGTTTTCGATTCAGCCGTTATTTTAGCACAGAAAGGAGAAATTGGTAGAACCAGCGAATGGATTCTTTCTGCTATAAAAAATATGGAACCAAAAGTCATGGATGGATGCTTGAATTATGTTTTCACACAAATGTTAAGGAAAGTTGAGGACTTGGTGACTGTTAGAATCATAATGGATTTAGTCATAAATTCTTTGTTTTGGAGTCAACCGAAATACATCAAATTCGAGAGAGTTGAAGGTCTTCTTGGACGGATGATTAAGGAATATCACCGTAGAGGATGGAAACGACAGAAAAAAGTCATTCAAGCTATTGGAAGTATTATGGGTATGAATGATTGTAAAACTAACTCTTATGAAGATGAATGCATAGAAAAGAATGGTGATATTTAATGAAGAAAAGGAGAAAGCCTTGGAAGTTTGAGGCTACGTTCCATATAAAGGTGAATAATAAATGAAAATAATCTATCGAAAAACCTTGCATGATGGGAGACAAGTAATGGTCTATGATGATGGAACTGAAAGAAAAAATATAATTGCCGTCATCAAAACAGATGGCAAACCAAAGATAATAACATTGAAGAATACTTGGGATTGGGAAAATGAGTTGGTTAAAGTATTGGACGTATCAAAAGAGGAGTTGGGATTTAAGTGACAAAAACAATTTTTCCAGAATTTCCTGAAGAGCCTTCCCCATTGGCGGTTGTTACAGGTAAAGTTTCTTATAATAGTCCTTGGGATTGGAAGAAGAAAATGTTTATAGCTCTTGAAAATCTTATTTCAGAATATAAAGCAGAATGGAAGAAACATCTTGCTGAAGAAAGAGGTAGTTGTTATTGTATGGCTTCTGATGTTTCCTGTCTCCCAGAGAGAATAAAAGAATTAGAAAAAATCTTAGAGGTATTAAAATGACAAAGAAGAAGAAAAGTTGGAAAGATGAATCTGGTTTAAGAAAAGAGATGGAAATTGTTAAGTTAATGAAGGAAAGTGCAAAGCATGAGCATGATAAATGTAATTGTGAAGGTTGCTATTGGTGGACTATAACGAAGACTTTAATAAAAAATGGACGATATTTCTATGTCGTTGAATCATGGAAAGATATACCTGTTGATGAATATCAGAGAATAATGCAAAGAATGCTCCAATATAAGATAGATAAGAAAATTACACTCAAAAAGCTCGTAAAATATCTGAAAAAACAGGGAGTCCCAAAAGACAAAGCTAAAGCGATAGCTGAACAAATGTTAGCTCCAGTACATACTGTTATGGTTGGAAAATCTCCTTCACCACTTGGATTATTGAGGGATATGTAATGGCTAGAAACAAAAGAAGAACGAAGAAAAATATGAGACCATATATCATTAATCCCAGACGACGGAATCCAGAAAAACCAAAACCAATACACGAAATGACTGAAGAACAATTACAAAGTAGAATTTATGAACTGGAATATAGAAGAGCAACCTTACCAAAATATCCAAATGTACGTATAGTATTAGCCGAAGAACGGATTACACAAGAAATAAATATCCTCAGAAAGAAGCTAGAAACTAAACTAGAATAGTAGTGAAAAGTATGGGTTCCAAAGGCTCTAGTGTTTATATTCCGCTCGGACATAATAAAAGAAAATGCAAATGTTCTCAATGTAGATTGTGGAGAAAAGAAGATGACTCCAAAAGAAATGAAATGGCTAAAAAACTATGGGAAGCCGAAGTAGCATTTTATGGGGAACTCTTCAAATTGACAAATGAGAGTCCAAGAGATGCAACTCTAATGTTAATCGAAAGTATGCAATCTAAATTAAATACAATCAAATTTTCCTTGATAGATAGATTTGAAATTGATGGGATAAAGGAATCAGAATTGGGATGGTCGGAAGTTGACCCTCTTACATGTCTAAATATGTACATTGATAGTATAATTCGGAAACTTCTTTGGTTGAGGAAAATTGCACCATATCGCCGAACAGAAATCAATAAATTGAGAAAAGAGTATAGGAAGAAAAAGAAAGATGGACTTTAGGGAAGTAATATGAAGTGGTATTTTAAATTATTGATTGGACTTGTAATCCTTTCAACGATAGCTGGATTAGCCTATCGAGAAACTTTGATTTGGCGACATCCGAGATATGTTCGTCATTATCAAAATATTATGAAGACAATCTCATCTGAAGATTACATCGGAAAATTGAATAATTATACATCAAAATTGACAGAATATCCAAACTTATCAAAGTATGAACAATTATTGAAATATCTCGGTCAAACTTTGACTTATACTAAAGACCCATATATAGAAAGGCATGAAGACCCGATAGAAATATTGAATCACATGCAATCAGAAAGGTGTGAAGTTGTATCCGTTATATCTAAAGAAGTAGAATGGATAAGAACTGGTAATAATGGAACATTTGGAAGATGTGGAGAATTTGTAATTGCTTATGCGGCTCTATGTATCGCAGAAGGATACGATGTAAGAATAATTCTCGATACCAATGACCACATGTGGGTTGAAATTTTGACGATTCCACCATCCAACACTCCTCAAATGGGAAGATGGAATACTATACCCCTTCAATGGATACATATTGAAGTTACAGATGGAGCGACATGGTGTAGAAATAATCCAGATAAAAATCCAATAGATTGTCCAATGATAAACGACCCATATAGATATTATACCTACAACAATGAGACAAAAAACTATGAGAAGAAAATAGATGAAGAAATGATAGAAATGAAGGAAATATGGGCGATTCAACCTGATTTTGCAGAAAGAGTGGAGGAGAATTATCAATGGGAATAATAGACAAGATGCTTAAAAAACAACTTAAATTTCAGTTAGAATTTGGATTTAACAATATACCATTAAAAGATATAGCAAGTGCTATTCTCGCCGAAGGAGGAGAATTATGGCAAGGAAGTGAAGGAAAATGGTGGTCGAAAAAGAGAGGAGATCGAAAAAATCAGATAGAAGAATTGGTTGATTTGTGGCATTTTATGCTTACTTACATGATTACAATAGATGTAACCGAAAAAGAATTCGTGGATGCATATTATAAAAAATTAGAAGAAAATTGTAGAAGGCAAAAACAAAAGGGTGGATATAAAGGATGAATATATTTGGTAAAGGGAAAGAGAACATCAGAGGCGTGGAATGGGATTGGGAAAATTTTGAATCTACGAAAGACTATCCAGTTAGTGATAATCTATTGGATTGGGTCGTTGGACAAGAAAAAGCCCTCGAAGAATGCTACCTCTGTTTAGATGAGTGGGTTCATAAATTAAAGTGGATGGAAGCCGAAGGATGGTACAAAGCATGGGAAGACCACGATGCTGAGAAACCTCATGCCAAGAAATTCATCCCTGCTGGACCATATTTACTTTTATTGGGCGATGCTGGAACAGGAAAATCTTTGATTGGAAGAGCCCTCGCAAGCCATTTAACAGAACTATATAAAAAAACCAAAATTAAACTCAGAGATGTTCTCTGCTGGCAAAATAAAATAGTTCCAAGCGAACCGAAAGTTTCTACTCATAAAGCTGGTGAAGCCAAGAAAATTGTCCGAAAGGAGAAACTGAAACATAGTAAAAAGAATAAAATATTCGGTTCGATAATGAGTTTTCTAAAATATTTCATGCTTGGAGTTGGTATTTTATTTATTTCTATTGGAGCTTATTGGCTATGGGGAAGTTATTCTATGTGGCATCAATTTCATGGATATGTTGGTGGCATGTTTGGAGATATGTATATATCCTTGACAGATTGGATGATGCAAGAATTCATCAGGATTGGTTCGGTAACATTCCTTCCTGCTGGGATGATGATGATTTTTTTGTTCTTAATTCTAGTATTAGGAAGAATGGGAATGATGGGGGGTGGAAAAGGCATTTCGGGTTCAGAAGCATCAGAAGCCCCAAAATTGATTGTTGATAACTCAGAAAAGGTTGCTCCATTCATAGATGCCACAGGACATAAAACTGCACAACTCTTCGGTT
>Ga0209636_10007743_pt1 | contig 10950 bp, 8 predicted proteins | sample DeeMarSWOR152_54_FD_187464 | JGI IMG/M metagenome (GOLD analysis project Ga0209636, IMG submission 187464) | Marine sediment microbial communities from White Oak River estuary, North Carolina - WOR-1-52-54 (SPAdes) (version 2) | ecosystem: Environmental > Aquatic > Marine > Intertidal zone >... | reverse complement strand
CTCCAACAAACTGAACCAAGTGCCCCAGTACCCTTCGGATGCGGAAGAACCAGTGATCCAAACTACCGGGACGGAAAGCGATGCTATCGCCTGGTTCGTTTTTGAGAAGATCAAAGGGGATGCTGGGGACGTGGTTTTCGAGAAGAAATTCATCGAGGACAACGTAAAGCCTCGTTTGGAAAGGATTCCTGGAGTGGCCGCGGTGAACGTTTACGGAGGTCGGGAAGAGGAGATGAAGGTGATCGTGGATCCTCGTGCCCTTGCCTCCAGAAATATTACCATCCCGGAAATGATCCAGGCCCTGGACAGGGAAAACCGAAACATCAGCGCTGGGGATCTGGATGAGGGAAAGCGCCGTTACATCGTCCGGACGGTGGGACAGTACCGGACGCCGGAAGATATCGAAAACGTCATCATCCGTCAGGTAAATGAGGCACCCGTTTATGTCAGAGATGTTTCACACGTAGAGTTCGGTTACAAGAAATCCGAAGCGACCATCCGGCAAAAGGGAAAACCGGCCATCGTCATGAACGCAATCCGGGAGGTAGGAGCCAACGTCCTGACGGTGATGGAGGAGATCAAAAAGGAGGTCAAGGCGTTAAACCGCTCCCTTTTGGTCAACCGGAACCTCCAGCTTGAACAGGTCTATGATGAGACTGAATACATTTACAGTGCCATTAGTCTGGTAAGACAGAACCTTTTCGTCGGCGGAAGCCTAGCAATCCTGGTATTACTCCTTTTTCTGCGAAGCGGAAGCAGCACCCTGATTGTTGCCACGGCTATCCCCATCAGCATCATCGGAACCTTTGTAATGATGGCTCTGCTGGGAAGAAGCATCAATGTTATCAGTTTAGCAGGGATGGCCTTTGCAGTGGGGATGGTGGTCGATAACTCCATCGTGGTTCTGGAGAACATCTACCGCCATATCCAGATGGGTGAAACCCGCCTTGTTGCCGCCTATAAGGCCACTGTCGAGGTATGGGGCGCTGTACTGGCCAGCACCCTCACCACCATCGCCGTTTTCCTCCCCGTCATCTTCGTCCAGGAGGAGGCAGGGCAGCTTTTCCGCGATATTGCGGTGGCGGTGAGCTGCTCTGTAACCCTCAGCTTGATCGTCTCCATTACCGTGATCCCCACCCTGGCAGCGAGGATTCTCAGAATTCCTAAAGCCCTCCTCATTAAAGGAGGAAGGAGGGAGAAAGTCCCCCTTTTTTCATTCTTGAATCTGTTTGGACTCGTTTCGATCACACGGGCATTTTCTCACGGCATCGCCGCCTTCTTCCCCTGGATTTACCGGAGCATCTCGCTCAGGCTGGCCTTGGTGGTTGTGATGACCGGCGTTTCGTTCTCCATGGCCTGGTTCCTCATTCCCAAGACCGAGTACCTTCCCCAGGGGAATCAGAACTTCCTCTTCGGGTTCCTCCTCACGCCACCGGGATATAATGTTGAGGAGTTCACCCGGATCGCCCAGGGAATCGAAACAGACCTATCCCCTTATTGGGAAGCAGAAATAGGCGATGAAAATTCAGCCCGTCTCCAGGGTCCCCCCATACGCAACTTCTTCTTCGTTTCCTTCTTCCAACAGGCCTTCATGGGCCTCATCAGTAAGACCCCCGAACGGGTGCGGGAGTTAATTCCCGTGATCTATCGATCTCTTGCCAAAATTCCCGGATTGATCGCCGTAGTGACCCAGGCTAGTCTCTTTGAGCGGGTGGGGGAAGGGAGATCCATCGACATCCAGATATTGGGAATCTGCGATGTAAGCCGTCTCGTGAAGCTGGGTCAGGTAATATTCGGCCAAATCATGGGGGTATTGCCCGGTTCCCAAGCGAGGCCCATACCCAGTCTTGACCTGGGAAGCCCCGAAATCCAGGTGATTCCCAACCGGGTGAGGATGGCAAGCTTAGGGTTACAAACGAGCGAACTGGGAATCGCCGTGGATGCCCTCATGGACGGAACCAAAGCGAGCGACTATTGGCGTGGGGCAACGGAGATTGACCTGACACTGATGGGAAAGGACGAATACGCGCGACGCTCTCAAGATTTGAAGGACCTTTTGATCCATACCCCCCGAGGGGAAGCGGTCACGTTGGGATCTTTGGCGGACATCCAACTAGTGACCGGCCCCCCCCAGATCAACCATATCGAGAGGAAACGGTCCATTGTCATCAGGGTTAATCCACCGGAGGAGATGCCTCTGGAGATGGCCCTGGAAAAGATTGAGGGCCAGATCATTCAACCCATTCGCGATAGAGGGGAGTTGGGGGAGGATTGCGATATCCGGTTAGCGGGCACGGCGGATAAACTCTCCTTGACTCGGAAGGCTCTCCAATGGAACTTCCTGCTGGCCTTGGTCATCACCTTCCTCTTGATGGCCTCTCTCTTCGAGAGCTTTCTCTACCCTTTGGTCATCATGTTCAGCGTTCCCCTGGCCGCTGCAGGGGGGTTTTGGGGGTTGTTCCTGGTGAACCGCATCATCGCCTTTCAACCCTTGGATGTGCTGACTATGTTGGGCTTCATCATTCTCATCGGTATCGTGGTCAACAACGCCATCCTGATCGTTCATCAGTCCCTGAACCATATGAAGGAAGGAATGGACCCCCGAGACGCCATCCATCAATCCATCCAAAAAAGGGTGAGGCCCATCTTCATGTCCACCACTACCAGCATCTTCGGGATGATGCCCCTGGTCCTGTTCCCGGGAGCCGGGTCGGAACTCTACCGGGGTCTTGGGAGCGTGGTGATTGGAGGTCTAGCTGTCTCCACCGTCTTTACCCTGCTTCTCGTTCCCACCCTGTTCAGCCTGGTGCTCGATGCAAAGAGAGCCGTCGCTCGGCTCTGGGGTTGAATGGGATTATCGGCTTGCCCTATGTAGATCTCTGAAAAACTCGCTCTTCGCCGCTCAAAATATTTGCGTATAGGAGAGAATACAAGCAAATTCCAAATACTAATCTCTAAACTCTAAACAAATTCAAATGACCGAAGCCAAAAACTCAAAACAGTATGACTTGGAAGGTAAGCTTTTGGCCATTTGGATTTAGATATTGTTTAGGATTTAGTGTTTCGGCCCGCGACGAGCTCGGCCGAGTCGATTTAGGATTTAATGCTCAATTGAGTCATACCGAACTATACAAGGCGCTATAGAGAGAATATGCAGGGCCCTAACCGCATCACCACAACACTATATGATTTCGCGCTCAGAACTCGTTTTCCCAATTTTTCAGAGATCTGCTATTGTAGCCTTGGCTCCTCAGCCTTAACCTCAACCTTTGAGCTTTACCACTCCCTCCCTTAGTATCCTTGGGGGCGAAACAGTTACATCAATTACCGTGGATTCCCCCTCCCCCTCGGTTTTACCCCCATATATGATTAAATCGATTTTTCCACGAAAAACCCTATAAACTTCCAGGGGATCGGAGAGGCTGGGCATTCCCGAAACATTGGCACTGGTAGAGGTAATAGGCCTCTTGAGGGCCTCTACTAACTTCTGCGCGATCCGATGAGGAGAAATCCGAACCCCTACTTTTCCGCTATTTCCCGTCAGAATTGGGGGGCATTTCTTCGAAGACTCGAAGATAATGGTCAGAGCTCCGGGCCAGTAACCCTGAATCAAACTCATGGCCAACGGGGGAACGTAAGAGGTGACTTCCTCTAACATTCCCACATTCCCTACCAAAAGGGATATGGGCTTACCCATTTCCCTCCCCTTGATGTTGAATAATCTTTCGAGGGCTTCCTCGTTGTAGGCATCAGCACCCAAACCGTAAACGGTCTCCGTCGGATAGCCGATCAACCCTCCATTTCTCAGGACATGAGCCGCTTCTTCAATGAGGGCCCCTTCGGGGTCAAAGGGGTTGACCTTGATCATCCGCGTATTCAAATCGATCCTTTCCGAATCCCCTTTGCCTTCTCCTCCACCTCTTGTGCCAATCGCTTTTTGTATCCCTCGAGGGCCTCTCTCAAATGGGGAGATTTCAGGGCCAGTATCTGAACGGCCAATATGGCGGCATTTTTTGCCCCCACCTTGCCGATGGCCATGGTAGCCACGGGGATTCCTCCTGGCATTTGCACGGTGGCAAGGAGGGAATCCATGCCCTTGAGGGGTGAAGAATCGATGGGAATCCCGATTACGGGAAGGATCGTCTCCGATGCAATTATCCCTGCCAGGTGGGCAGCCGCCCCGGCCCCGACGATGATGACCTCAAGACCCCTCTCCTCAACGGATTTGGCATACCGTATGGTGCGATCGGGCGACCGGTGCGCAGAGGAAAGGGTGATTTCGTAGGGAACGTGGAATTGATTGAGAACCTTTTCCGCCTCTTTCATCACCGGAAGATCCGAATCACTTCCCATGACGATCCCGACCACAGGGGTTCCTCCTTTTTTCTCCGCCATATCCACATCCCCCAATTATTTAGTTTCTCCTCATTCCCAGGACCTTGGGTCTCCTTTATGATTTTCCGTCACTTTATAGCCTATTCAAGGCGATCCAGAGCCCTCTTTCCAATATCGCTTCGATAGTATACCCCGTCCCACTCGATTTTTTCCACAGCGGAGTACGCCAGATCAATGGCGCCCCTGGCGTCCTCTCCCAGGGCCGTAATCCCTAAAACCCTTCCGCCGTTAGTTACAATATCCTCTCCTGCTCTTGCTGTTCCCGCATGGAATACGAAGACGTCTTGCATCTCCGTAACCCGATCCAAACCTCGGATGGCCTTGTTTTTTTCATAACTTCCAGGATACCCCTTCGAAGCCATCACCACACATACCGCCCACCTTGGATCCCAACCGATGAGCCCATTTTGGAGGTTTCCATCGATACACGCCTCCAGAAGGGGGACGATATCCCCCTTCATTCTCATCATAATGGGCTGGTTTTCCGGATCCCCGAATCGGGCATTGAATTCCAATGCCTTTGGCTGGCCGTTTGCAATCATCAACCCGCCGTATAATACGCCTCTGTAGGGCCTTCCTTCGGAGGCCATTCCCTTGATGGTTGGGGTCATGATTTCATCCATGATCTTGTTGTGCACCCCTTCCGTAACCACCGGTGCTGGGGAATAGGCCCCCATTCCCCCCGTATTCGGTCCCTTATCCCCGTCGTAGATGGGTTTGTGATCCTGGGATGAGGCCAACGGAACGACTGTCTCCCCATCGGTCAATACAATGAAAGAGGCCTCCTCTCCAACAAGAAATTCCTCAATCACAACCCGCTTGCCCGCATCTCCGAAGGCCTTCTCCACCAGTATCGTATCCAAGGCCTTTAATGCATCCTCCTCTGTCATGCTGGGGATGACCCCTTTACCCGCTGCTAACCCGTCCGCCTTCACCACGACCGGCACCCCGATGGATTCGACATATGCAGCCGCTTGATCTCGGTTGTCGAAGGTCCGATATTGGGCCGTTGGTACCCCGTACTTAGCCAGCAAATCCTTACAGAAGACCTTGCTCCCCTCAATCTCCGCCGCCGACTTACGGGGGCCAAAAATCCTCAAACCCCTTTCCTCGAAGAGGTCGACTATTCCCATGGTAAGGGGAAGTTCGGGTCCCACTATGGTCAAATCTATCCCGTTTCTCTCGGCGAACGTGGCCAAATCGTCCAAATCCGTGGCCGATATGTCGATACACCCGGCCATCTGGGCTATTCCCGCATTGCCGGGTGCACAAAAGAGCTTCGTAACCCTGGGACTTTGACCGATTTTCCATACCAAGGAGTGTTCCCTGCCCCCGCCGCCTACCACTAATACCTTCATCATGACCCCCGCTTTTCTTTTCGTTGGTAATCCGATTCAACCCTCTCCTTCCACGGTGTTCAAATAATTCGATATGGCGGAGTCATATTTGGCCGTCATGTGAAAGACCTTCTTGGCGAGCCGAAACCGCGTCCGGGCTGATATCTGCCCATCGTTCTCCCTCAACTCCCTGATTAAGGCGTCGTAATCTCCCGGGTCAACCACAACTGCTACATCCCTATAGTTCTTCGCGGCCGATCTGATCATAGCGGGACCGCCGATATCGATGTTTTCGATGGCATCCTCCAAGGTGCAATCCGACTTGGCCACGGTATCTTCAAAGGGATAGAGGTTCACCACCACCATATCGATGGGGTTAATCCCGTGTTTCCCCATAGTTCCGACGTGATCGGGGTTTTCCCGCTGGCCTAAAATCCCTCCGTGGATTTTGGGATGTAAGGTCTTTACCCGGCCATCCAACATCTCCGGAAATCCCGTATAGTCGGATACGTCCATAATCTCGATCCCGTTTTGGCGGAGGCCCTTCGCCGTCCCCCCTGTCGAGAGGATCTCAACGTTCAAATCGGCAAGTACCCTGGCCAACTCCACGACTCCCGATTTGTCCGAGACGCTCACCAACGCCCTTCTAATCCTTCCCATATCCACCTCCTTGGTACAGCGATTTTTACGCTAATCCGTTATCGATCACCCTCTTATGGATAGATACCCCTGTCTTTTGTCGCCTGGACGACTCGATCGACTCCTAGGCAATAGGCTGCCATTTTCATGCTGATCTTTTCCCTTTTTGAGGTTTCGAGAACCTTCCTGAAGCTATCGGAAAGGATCCGGTGAAGCTCGCTACTGATGCGCTTTTCGGGCCAGAAATACTCCTGAATATTCTGGACCCACTAGAAATAGGAGACGATAACCCCTCCGGCGTTGGCAAGAATATCCGGGATTACGAAAACGCCCCTTTCATCGAGGATCTCATCTGCCCCGGGAGTCGTAGGCCCATTGGCCCCCTCAGCTATGATTTTGGCCTGAATCTTATCGGCATTTCCCTCCCAGATCTGATTCTCTAAAGCCGCCGGAATGAGGATATCGCAGGGAATTTCGAGCACATCGGTACTCGAGATGGTGTCGGCTTCACAAAATCCAACTACTGAGCCCGATTCGCCCTTGTGTTTGATGAGATCGGCGATATTGATTCCCCTCCCGTTGAAAATTCCTCCTTTCGAATCGCCTACCGCGACGACTTTGCAACCCATCTCATCCAGCAGTCCAGCGGCTACGGCTCCTACCTTTCCGAAGCCCTGAACTGATACGGTACTTCCCTTCACGTCCATATCCAGGTGTTCGGCGGCCGCAGAGATACAGTTGACACATCCCCTTCCCGTCGCCCCACTTCTCCCTAGCGAACCTCCAATGCTCAAAGGCTTTCCCGTCACGACCCCCGGGACCGAAAACCCCTTTTGCATGCTGTAGGTATCCATGATCCAGCCCATCACCTTGGAATCGGTATACATATCAGGAGCGGGAATATCCGCCTCCGGACCGATGAACATAATGATCTCAGAGGTATAAGCGCCTCGTCATCCTCTCGATCTCCCCTTCGGACATCGCCTTGGGGTCGCATTTGACTCCTCCCTTGGCACCACCAAAAGGGATGTTTACCACGGCACACTTCCATGTCATGAGCATGGCCAGGGCACGAACCTCCTCGAGGCAAACCGCCGGATGGAATCGAATCCCTCCCTTGGCCGGTCCCCTGGCGATATCGTGTTGAACACGAAATCCGGTAAAGACCTTGAATTGCCCGTCATCCATCCTTACAGGGAAATTGACGGTGATCTCCCTTTTGACGACCGCTAATTTCTGCCGAATACCCGGATCAATGTCCAGGTAGTCGGCCACCTTATGAAATCGTTCAAGGGTGAATGGATATAAGTCCGCGCTACAGAGCAGTTGATCATTGCTCACCGATGTTCCCTCCCTTCCTATGTCGAGGAATTTCGGCGACTACGGGCATGCGCCTTTTATATTCCGAGGATCGAATCCTCTCCATTACCCTTTCGATAAGATCTTCCGTGAATCCTTCTCGAATCAGCTCCCCTGTGCTCAACCCCTTATCGATCATCAAGTTCAGCAACCGGTCAATCTCATTATAGGAAAATCCCAACTCCTTCTCGTCGGTCTGGTCGTGCCAAAGATCCGCCGAAGGCGCCTTTTCAATGATCTCCTCTGGAACCCCCACCTCACGGGCAAGGTCCCGAATCTGGGTTTTATATAGTTCTCCCAATGGGTTTATGGCGCAGGCCATATCCCCGTAAATGGTTCCATAGCCCAGGAGGATTTCCGTCTTATTGCTGGAGCCCACTACCAACGCGTCGAATCGGGCCGACTGGTCGTAGAGGATACTCATCCTCTCCCGGGCCATCTTATTCCCTCTCCTGATTAGATCCGCATCGGGAGAGGATTCGAAATAGGCATCGATCATGGGCGTAATCTCGATGGAAATAAAATGGATCTTTAGCTGACTGGCTACCTGTCGAGCATGGTGGATTCCTTCGATACTGCTATCCTTATAGGGCATATTCATCCCATGAACATTCCCATTTCCCAATGCTTCTGCGGTTAAGTAAGCAGAGAGCGAGGAATCAACGCCCCCGGACAATCCCAAGACGGCCTTCTCAAAACCCGCCCCATGAACCTCATCGCGGATGAATTTCACCAAATCTCCGTGGACCTTCTTGTAATTCAACCGTAAGGATATCATCATTCAATAAGGGAGCAAGTGCAGGAAAGGAAAATTCACAGTACAAATAACATAAACCCATATTCGGGTCAATTGTCAATTTAATCGGATTGTGTTGCCCTTCATGCAAATTATTTTCGGAAGCCTTTCATATAGCTCGGGTAGTCTTGGGAAAATTCAGTTGACTTTGGACCGGAAATAGGATAATTAATTCAATGGCTTAATGAGGAGGATTTCATTTGCCAACTGAGGCCAAAACCAAAACATTGTATGCCAAACAGATAGAAGCCCTGAAGGAGATCAGTACCGCCATCTCCTCGGATCGCTACATAGAGGACGTTCTCAAGCTCATCGTTGCCGTGACCGCCAATGTAATGGATTCCAAGGTCTGTTCCCTCTGGTTGATCGACGACAAGGAGGACTGCTTGAAGGTGAGGGCGACCCAGACCATGAACAAGGAATACTTGAAGGAGAGGAGTTTAAAACTCGGCGAAGGGGTTGTGGGTCATGTGGCCCAATTGGATAAGCCAGGGATCATTTTGGACGTTCTCAAAGAACCTCGGTACAAAGAGAAGGAATTGGCCAAAAAGATGGGTCTTCGCTCGATGCTCAGCGTCCCCATGCGCGTGAAGGATAAAGTCATCGGCGTTATCAATTGTTACACGTCCTACACCCATAAATTCACGAACACCGAATTGGATCTGCTGACTACCGTTGCCAATCAGGCGGCCATCTGTATTGAGAATACCGAGTTGATGGTGAGATCCAAAGTGATCCAAGAGGAATTGGAAACAAGGAAACTGGTTGAACGGGCAAAGGGGATACTGATGAGGGAGTATGGCCTTTTGGAGGATGAGGCCTTTAATCGAATGAGAAAAAAGAGCATGGACTCGCGTCGGTCGATGAAGGATATCGCCGAGGCAATCATCTTGGCGTATGAGATGAAAAAATAACACAAAAAATAAAAAAAGGCTTGACAAAAATGTAGGAATTTGATATTTAAGGCCGAAATTTAGCAAGCTGCGATACAACGGCGTATCGAAAAGACAAAGGCGTCCATGAGACGGAAACGTCCGATGTGTTTCATGGACGTCTTTTTTTATCTTTACGAAGAGAAAGGAGTCTAACGATGTCTTCTCCGAAACCCAATGCTAGTCCAGCCGCGAATACCCGAAATCGGATAACGTCCTCGCCGAAAACCCGATTGGCAAGTGGGGGTGGGGTGACGCTCCCCACATCAAACATAGTATCCGAGGAAAAAAATACGGAGCTATCCAAACTGGAAGCCATACTGGAGGACAAGGAATCACGCTCCGACCAATTGATCGAGGTCCTGCAAGACATGCAAACCCAATTTCACTACCTTCCCGAAGATGAGCTGCGTATTGTGGCAGAAAGGCTAGGCGTGCCACAAATAGAAGTCTTTCGAGTGGCCAAGTTTTATAAGGCCTTCAGTCTCACCCCGCGCGGCCGCCACTTGCTGACGATCTGCATGGGAACGGCCTGCCACGTGCGTGGAGCGTCGAGGCTTCTGGATACAGTCGCGGGACAGCTGAATGTCTCCCCGGGCGAGACGACCGCAGATAGAGCCTTTACGCTGGAAAGAGTAAACTGTCTCGGCTGCTGTGCTCTTGGCCCGGTGGCAGTGTTGGACGGCGTCTACCGCGACCACATAACTCCGGGCACGCTGCACAAGTTGATCAACGCCGTTCGTAAAAGGGATAAGAAGGGAATGTAAAGACTATTATGCGTAGAATAGAGGGCCGGGAGAAGCTTGATTCCCTGAGCCGAATATTGCGTAAAAAACGCAAAGAACAGCCAGTCACAGTGGTAGTATCTTCAGGCACATGTGGTAAGGCACGGGGATCTGTGGACGTGGTGAACGCTTTCCGCCGTGAACTTGACAGAAAAGGACTATCGAGAAAGGTGGCCTTACGTGTTACGGGGTGTCACGGCTTTTGCGAGCAGGAGCCTTTGGCAATTGTGGAGCCGGAAAACATTTTCTATTGCCGTATCAGATCCGATGATGTCCCCAAAATCGTTTCCGACACCCTAATCAAGGGTAAGATCCTGGATGAGTTGCTCTATACAGACCCAATATCAGGGGAAAACGTTATCCGCGAAGATGACATACCTTTCTACCGTAAGCAAGATCGTGTACTCCTTGGTCAGAGCAAGCTGGTTGATCCTTGCAAGATCGAAGATTACATTGCCATCGGCGGCTACACGGCGCTGGCCAAAGTCCTCAATTCGATGGAACCGGAAGAGGTCATTGCTGAAGTCAAGGCCTCGGGCCTACGGGGCCGGGGGGGTGGAGGGTTCCCAACCGCTCGCAAGTGGGAAACATGTCGCAAGGTTCCTGGAACGCCCAAATTCGTCATCTGCAACGCCGATGAGGGGGACCCCGGCGCATTCATGAACCGCAGTGTATTGGAAGGCAATCCCCATTCCGTGCTCGAGGGG
>Ga0209636_10007742_pt1 | contig 10950 bp, 6 predicted proteins | sample DeeMarSWOR152_54_FD_187464 | JGI IMG/M metagenome (GOLD analysis project Ga0209636, IMG submission 187464) | Marine sediment microbial communities from White Oak River estuary, North Carolina - WOR-1-52-54 (SPAdes) (version 2) | ecosystem: Environmental > Aquatic > Marine > Intertidal zone >... | reverse complement strand
GTCAATAATTTGGCAATGAATGTCAATTCAAGTGCTGACTATTCTAAAGTTTTTTAAGACGAACACTCTGATATTCCATGGCAAAACATAATCGCTCAGCGTAATGTCTTAGCCCATGAATACGGGGAAATCAAGCAAGAACTTATTTGGAAAGTTGCGACTGTGCGGATTCCGGAGCTGATTGCTGCACTTGAGCCCTTGGTACCGCCTCCGCCTCCGTGAGTCAGTCTCTAAAATTAAGTTTGATCCTCTAATTCCCCCACCTCATTCATCCAACGAAAAAGACCTAGTTTCTGACGAGCATGGACTTAGAAAAGCGTCCATCTGCTCTTCCGATTAGTCTTGCGAAGTGAAGAGTTAAGCGCAAAAGGGCAATTTCCGCGGAAAAATCATCGCTGGTTCTCAGGGATAAAGTGGAGCCAGCAGGGGGATTTGAATCGCCGACCTACTGATTACGAATCAGTTTCCAGGGGATCACGTAAGTTATTGTTTCTGCAGAAACAATACATTGTTTCTGTTCAGGTCTCTTCATGTCTGTTCAGGTCTCTTTAGATCTCTTATGGACACTATTTGGACACCAGATTTAATAATTATTTTTGTAATTTTTCCTATCATTCCTCCCCTTTCAGCCCAGCCAGCTTCTTTTTCGCATCCTCAACCTCAGCTATCCCCGGGTCAGCGTCCTTCCAGAGGTCGAGGAATTTCTCGTAATGTTCAATGGTTTTGCCTTGCCAGCCTTTTTCTTCATATTTAACCTTATGTCGCCTTCACCAAGTTTCCTGAAGATTTTGTAATGGAATACGGTTTTTCCGATCATTTTGAATTCAGGTCGCCTTCCTTCAATTTTGCCCTTTTCCGTTTATGAATTTAACCTTACTTCGCGTGTTCTTGAAGCCATTTTAACAACTCAGAGTTAGCTTCCTCTGTCCAGGCACCATGGCCTCCCTCGAGCCAAATAATTCTTTTAGGTACCTTTGCCAAATTATAGAGAGGAAGAATCGATGTATCTTTTACGAAATCCGCGTCGCGGGTGCCGTTGATCATAAGAAGGGGACGGGGGCTTATGCGGCCTATATAGTTGGCAGGACACGCAGGCGGTAAATGCTCACGCTCCATTGCATCGAAGTGCCCTCCGTGAAGCAGCACAATAGCTGCTAGTCTCTGCTCAGCTCCGCCAGCAACTGCTGCAACGACCGCACCTCGGCTAAATCCGATGAGACTGATGTGTTCTGGATCAGCACCTCTCTGATTGATAAGAAAATCAACGGATCTACTGATATCCTTAACATTTTGGATCATCCAAGAAAGATAAGCTGAATGTTTATTATATAATTTCTCATGTTTCTCTTTTTCGTTGAACGTTGTCAATAGATCGGTGCTTCGCTCTCCAAAGTAGTTCAAATCAATTGCCAGTGTTTTCAACCCCGCTCGCGTCAATAATTCTGCATGAACCTCATATCGTGGATGATCTTTTCCTAAAGCTGATCCTCCATGAAGAATAATCGTGGCTGGTTCCTTTTTCGAAGATGTCTCGACAATGCTGTAGAGATTCGCAAAGACACGTTCATTAGAAGTGCTAAGAAATGATAAATGTTCCTTTCTAATTCCTTCATGTTCCTTTACATCTAGGATTTGAGTTTCGAAAGGCAAATCTTTGTCGTATTTAAAGAAATCCATGAAGGCCTTGAAGGTTTTATCGTCGACTGGCTTTTCTAGCCACTCACAAGTGGGCTTTTCTTGGTAAACTGTACTGAAAAGCAATGCCAACGACACTAATACGACTAAAAAACCAGAGGAAATATTGCGCCTCATCGGCTAATCCTCCATCATCTTGATTTGTTTAAGAGCCTCATTCTTCTTGTGATATATTCTTTACACACCGGAAGCCAATATCTTCACTCGCAAAATCAGGATCAAAAGACTCGGAATGAGAAGGTTCAAACATATAGTCTGGATCCTTCCATGATCCACCCACAACCCTTCGGAATTTAGGATCAGCATCTGAATCCAAAAGCCACTCCCGAACATTTCCCGCCATGTCGAAGCATCCATAAGGGCTGACTCCTAAGGGATAAGAGCCCGTAGGTTGGGTTCCTTTGAATCCAAAATTTGCGCGTAAATGAGTGGTTCTGACATCATCTCCCCAAGGTCTCGCACTCTCTGTTCCACCAAGCGAGGCCCGCCACCACTGATCCCAGGTGGGGAGCTTTTTCCCGGCCCAAAGGGCATAGGCTTGGGCCTCATACCAAGAAATGCCCACGACTGGATGATTTTCTTTTCCCTCAGAATATCTTCCCCCTGACCAATAACGTGGGCCTGCAATGCCAGTTTTATCAACAAATTTCTTGATGGCTGACTCCCAGGATGTCAGTTCTCCATCTTTCATGATATTTTCAGGCCAATATTTCTTTTCTCCATAACCGCGGGCCGCGATAAATTCAAAAAAATCTGCATTCGTGACCTCATGCTTATCGATGAGGAACGCAGGAATTGATTGACCACTCGGAGATAGTCCTTCATCAATTTTTGCCATCCCCAAAAATCCTTCTTTTTCCTCCAGGAGGGTTCGTCTTATCTCCAGGGATTCGCCAGGGGTGACCTGAACAAAAAACTCAAGGGGACTCATTCTGTCCAGGGTCAGTTTTACCAAGTATTCACCCACAACAAGCGAATGATCTAAGATGGGCGATGAACCGATGACAAACTCCTCTCCTCTTGATAAAGCCGGTTCATAAAGAATCCGGGCCAGAGTCACAACTGCCCCTGTAGGTGTCGTCTGAACCGACAGGTTTCCTCCCATTTGCATGACCAGATCATTATCTTTCAGAGTTTTTAAGGCTACTCCTGAGTCGTTTAATATATTGAACACTTCATCAAATTGACCCGCTTCTACAGCAGGTCGTAAACGCTCAACAAGGGCATCGATTCGTCGAGCCTTTGAACTCTGCCAGAGAAATAATGCAACCACAACAATCGAAATGGCAAAAATCGCAAGCCCCCCAAACAAATACTTTTTTCTTTTTTTTCGACGTTCAATTTCTTGATCCGACAAGTACAATGGGCTTGTTTCGAGCTTCCTTTTAAATGCCTCTAAGATACCTATTACGTCATCGATCTTTTGATATCTTTTCTCGCCATTTTTTTGCAACGATTTCTGGACAACCTCTTCTACTTCCGCAGGAATATCATCCCTCAACTTGTGCATCGGTTCAGGCTCTTGGTTTAAAATGGAATATACCACAGCCTGTTCATAATCTCCCTTGAACGGCAGTTGGCCGGTGACCATTTGATACAGCATCACCCCAAGGGACCAGATATCTGTCCTGTGATCAACCTCTTCTCCACGCGTTTGTTCAGGAGACATGTAGGCTATGGTTCCCATTGTGGTGGCTGTTTTTGTTATTCTCGTTTGACCAGTAAGCTTGGCCAAACCAAAATCGAGGATCTTCACAACTCTATCACTAGTAATCATGACATTGGCAGGCTTGATATCCCTATGAATAATCTCCTTCTTATGGGCTTTTGATAGACCTTTAGCGACTTGAAGAGTTATATCAATTGCCTCCTCTATCATTAAAGGACCTTTCTCGATTTTCGCCTTCAGTGTCTCGCCATCATAGCAGGCCATTACTATGAACATCTGTCCATCTTCTGTCTCATCTACTTCATGAATCGTGCAGATGTTATTATGCTCGAGTGCTGAGGCAGCTTGGGCTTCCTGGACAAACCGCAATTTTGCCTCATCATCACGCGTTAATTCTTGGGGCAAAAACTTGAGAGCAACGGTGCGCTTGAGTTTCGTGTCTTCTGCTTTGTACACGATACCCATTCCTCCACTGCCGAGAGACCCCATGAGCTTGTACTTACCGACAATATTTTTGGATGGCTTAGGTGTCTCAAAGGATTCAGTGGTAGAAATATCTTTAGAAGGCTTCAAGGATGTGGCACATTTACCGCAATAAACTGTGTCCTCAGGATTATCATGGTGACACTTCGGACATATGATAGTCACAGCTATCGCTTTCCCTTGCGGGCAAAAGAATATCAAATTCGGGGGAATAGAGTCAAATCGTATATGTTAGAAATTTATTGTTCATACAAGCGGGGGGATTATTCCCCTTTGCGAAACCAATGGGGGGCGATGGTTATTTTGAGCGCAAGACTAGCCTTCAGATTCCCGGTCAGGAATTCGAGCGGCGATTTGGCGAGCTGGATTAGGCCAAAATATGGGCCAAAAACTCGCTTAATTTAGCTGAATGGTGCTTAAAGGATTCGGGCTCTCTTCCCTAGAAAAGAGAGCCAGCAGGGGGATTTGAACCCCCGACCTACTGATTACGAATCAAATGACCGCTTCCCTTTTCACCTCTGTTATATGGGGTAGTCAGTAAAAATCCATTAGCCATTTGTAGCCGTAATTGGGCATTTTTAGTCAAAATCTGTTACACATTTGTTACACGGGGAGAGGCTTATTCACACTAAAACTGACAGACATAGTTTACACATGTAACAGACTTCTTTGAGCTAGATGCTTTACTTAGAAAGGAGATGTTTCATGTCAAGAAAGGAAATTCAAAGAAACCAAAGATGGCGCTTAGGTATCATTCGTCACGCTGAGGAGGTAACTCATAATATTGCAAAGAAGTATCGGCGCTTTGGGATAAGCAGAACAGCATTTTACCGATTGTATGAGCGATACAAAAAGTATGGGGAGGAAGACCTTAAGGACCGTTTTCGTAGACCATTTCATGGTCCTTGTGGAACCAGGCCTGAAATTGTCGCCAAATAATCCATCTAAGGCAAACTTACCACTTTGGTCCTAGGGAAATTCAAATGTACTTAAAACTCTATCATGATCTTCATCTAAGTAACTCAAACGTTTTCAGGATTCTGAAAAGGCTAAACATGAACCGTTTGCCTAATAATCAGCGTTATAAAAGGCATAAAGAGCGCTAGAAACGATATTGCCTTATTTTAGAAAGGAGGAACCATTATCCCTCTCATTATCTTTTAAGACAAGCTTAGGTGTCCTATCTGCACGATGTAAACCCCAAAAGGAGTCAACAGACGAAGAGGATTTCCACTGCTGGTCAAACGCTTCAAAATACACAAAGTTGACTTGAGTCTGCTCCAGCAATGAATAGTAATCTGCCTGTTCAGTTTCGCTGCAGCAAGGGTCACCTTCACTAGGTAGCCCCACTTCTTTGAAAACTATTTCCTTGTTGGTTAAAGTCGCCAAAGAGTCGAACATTGTTACAGTCCAAGCTACTGCCTCTTCGGGAGTACTAATCTTTGCCCAATACGGATGAACTGTAGGGAAGATGAAATCGCTGTTTTGGAGGAGCCATTTCTTATGCTTTGAATCAAAGTAATTTTGAATCTTCTCTGATGTTGTTACTGGCTTTCCTGTAAGAGTCCTCAGGAGCTGCATCCTTGCTGCGAGCACATTCTTAGAGTATCGCTTGTCAAGTCCTTCATTACCCAAGCAATATCCATCAACATATTTTGACTGTGAAACAGCGTTGCTCCATTCTTCAGAAGAGAATGGATCCCAGATACCCATGATAATTTTTTTATCGAATCCTTCATTTCTCGCCATCTCTGGGATATCTTCTAATATCCCCCCCGCACCGTAAGTGACAAGCCCACGAAATCCTTCTGATCGCAGAATGGAAAGATCGATTCGTATACTTTGTGCGTTTGGATATATCTTTCTCTCAGGATTATAGCCAGTTGGACTATATGCCACACACACATTCCCCCCTTTAACATCCATTTGGATTGTTGTATCTTGGCTCTCATGGATCGTGTCCGAACTCTGTTGCATTAGAATGTATACTGTCCCCTCTCCAAAAACAGTGTCTTGCATAGGGATACTTGTATAGAGATGGTAACCCAATTGAGAAGCTTTAATTATCGCCTTATCCTCCTCATGAGCCTGTTGTTCTTGAGTTTGGAATCGGCTGGATAGCATTCCGACTAATGCATCTGGCCTCCATCCTGATTCCAACCGATTAAGCCAGTGACCTGCCCAAGGACCCGTTTCATCTATGTACACCGGATGAATGGAATCTCCTTCGAGTTGCTGTTTGAGGTACCACAGATTATCGTATGATGTATAACCGATTATTGCATTTTTTGGGAGCCTTGGAAGAACTTCCTCAGATAAGATAGCAAGCACTGAGTCCATATTCAAATAACTTTGCTCATCTTTTCGAACTATAGGATTAGCATATATATAGAGCATGAACATTAGAATAAAGCAAAGGATTGGAAAGGAGACTCGGAAGCGGGCTGTGGTTAGGCTCAGTCTCGTAAATATCTGTGTCAGACTATATGCGAGGACTGGCAATGCAAAGAGGCAGGCCACGGATAATTTCCGGTCCATTGCGCGTATGTGGCCTTGGGACAGATAATAAAATAAGACTGAAAATGCTATGAGGGAATAAAATATGATGTTTCTTCTTCTATCCCGCTGATCTATACTGCAACCATCTTTGTGCCTTTTTCGCCTTGGATAGAAGAGGATCGAAAGAACAATCACAGAAACAATTAATATGGTAGGCATTCTACGGGATACCTCCTTCAAAACCCCGAAGATTCCCAAATTGTCCTGTGGAATACTCACTGCGTGTAAAACATTATTCACTATGCTTTCTAAAAAATATGAATAATTTAGCATGTAGTAAGCAACAAGCAAGAACAGAAAAGGGATTACGAATTGCCGGATAGCACGCATAAGCTCCTGATGGTTTAAAGCTCGAGCTATTGCATAGCCGATGATAAAAGGAAAACAAATTATAACGCTATAGCTAGAAGCCATAGACAGTAAAAAAGCGAACATGCTGTAAAAGTAATAATTTTTCTCATGTTTTTCATTTTCTAGAACAAGAAATAGTGTTCCTATTGAAAGTAAAAACACGGCGAGTGCATCTAAGGTAGCAGTGCGGCTAATCCAGATTGAACTCGGAGCAGTACTGAACAGGATTGCCGAAAAAATCCCCGACATATTTGCGGATCTTTTGTTATTGCCTGAGGACCATTGCATCCATAGATGCTTTCCAAGAAAGTAGACCACTCCTACAGTGGCTGTTCCCAAAAACGCAGTAACAACGCGTGGTGCCACTGGACCACCTATACAATTAGCGATGTATGCAATTATAGGCCAAAGATAGACTGAACCGACGATTATTGAGTAATACGTTGGCTCACCATTGAGGACACGTTCGCCGACTACTTGATAGAACGATTCATCCATATGAGGAGCATTGTAATCAATCCGGAGGAGGCGTATTAATAGAGTTGCTAGAAGTAAAGCCCCTAGCAGACCAAAACTTATGAGTGTTTCATGATTATATAGAGAAAATCTAGCATAAATTCTTTTTGCTACTAATGAATGCATGATTTTTTTTAGACTCGTCCATTTGAATCGGATGTATCGAATTGCTGCGACAAGATGTGAATCAAATAGGAATGGAGCAATGATGGTCCCAACTCCCCATTGAACGCACAAGCCCAATCTAAGTCCTTCTTTCCAAGAATGAGGTTTGCCAAGGTATATACTCACCAAAATCAAATAGCATAGGGCCATAAGTTGAGTTTTTCCTGTTACTCGCAATATACTCTGGATTACTTGACTGGGGCTTTCCCCCTTCCACTCATCACATGAAGTAGCTGTGAAACTATGTTCTTCTCCCAAAAGCCTGCTAACTGACATTGCAAATAAATGGAAAGGTATACCTATATAGAAAAGGAGTACTGGAATAAATTGAACAAAGGATAGGAGCGCAAAGGTACTGCGAATCCTGAAAGGATCCTGTTTAGAACACCAAGCTCTCCAGTGGGCTGCCCAGAAAGGACTATTGGAAGCTAGAAGGACTCCTACGGACATGACCAACATAGCAACTACATATTCTGATGAGATAAAGTGAAGAGTCAGGACGGTCAGGAATACCAGCGGCACAAAAGCTAAGTAAGGGATGAATACAAGAAATGCACTCAGCTTTTCTTGTACGGAGAATGAGGCACTTTTCATCATAGAACGAATGTCTTCTGTCCAGAGACCATGCCGTGGCCACTTAAATACAGGGTTCACAAACATCTGAAAAGTACCTGCAGTGTACTTTTTAATCATCTGGAGGAAAGGTAAGAAACGGGTCGGAACTGTCTCAGTGAATATAATCCTCGGAAAGTTCACATAAAGACCATGGTAACGTAGACCATTTTGAGGACAATATTTCTGCTGAATGCGTAGAGTGGCTACGTAATCTTCGGCAATCCTGTTCTCAGGCCAGTAATCAATTTGCCTAAGTGCTTCTTTTCGGAGGATGACATTGTGACCAGAGAAAAACAGTATTCCCGAATGGGCTGTGAAGGGAAGCCAGTAATTAAAATAGAGTGATGCCCCAGGCGACACTATTTTGGTAACAAGATTTTCTTGATCATTTTCCATGACAGTTGGATGGACTGTGTAAGCAAGTGATGGATCTGCGATGAACTCTGGGATGGTCTGCGTTAATACTTCTTCTGGTGTCCCGGAGTCCTTATCGAGGAGCAGAATGAAATCACCTATACAGGGAGGTTTGCTCACGAAAAATTTACTCCAGTGCGCTTCTTCCCGAACGGTCTCCCATGCAGAATCTGAAGTGGATCCTGGATTTAGATTCAGATAATTTTCAATTGCTTTGTCGAGTCGTAATGTTTCATTAAGATTACTGGCCTTGGGGAACTCTCCCCGCCTCTCATAATATCCAGGTTTGTGCTTTGGGCGTGCTACAAAAGTGACATCGTTTTTTTCATAAAAAATGATGCGCAGAATCCCTTCTCGTTCATAAGGAGTAAGTCTGCCAACGGCTCTTTCTACCCTAAAAAGCAGCCCTTCTTCTGTTAATACAGGATGGGCTTTTCGATTTATCTCCAGTTCAGCACGTACAATATTAACAAATTCTTCCAGCTTATTATCCAAAAGAACACGAAGTCCGTCATCACTCACGATGAACCTAGCCAAAAAAGCATCTGGCCGCTTGCAGTGTCTATTATAATAATGTACTGCCGCTACCGCTCTCTCCAAGGTAGGTTTGATGATCTCCCAGGATTCGGTATGTACAGGAAGATGAATTGAAACCTCAGGCCATGTATCGATGTTTGATGTGCAAAGGGGAACTGAAACATAGCAATGATTTCTTCCCGGGAGATGGATTTTATCGAGCAGTATTACAAAAGCGAAGATCAAAGGTCTCCAAATGAATGTGTAAGATAGCAGAGAAATAACTATCCACAAGCATATTTCAATAATAACTGAAGGAGAAAAGGGATATATTCTTTGAGATATAAGACTTGATTCTCCTAAAATCAATAAGGCTGGATAGGTAATGAAAGCTAGGCATATGGCTATTCCGTTATATGTCCTGATAATGTTCTTCATGGATGCAAATTTAAGGCTCATTTTGCAGTGTTACAAATAGCCTCTTTGTGGTTTTCAGCGAGGCGAATTTAAGTTTCTCTATGAAATTCCCTTGCCTTAGTAATTCCCATTTCAAGGACTCAATGCCTGGAGGACTCCATCATCTCGCCCTAATCTTCCTTTGTGCCAAACTGGATGTCGTCGAGATAAATAGTCCCTGACATCTTTTCCCATTCAAAAACAATCTGGAGCTCTGCCAGATGTGTCAGATCCACCCCAAAGTCTGCAAACTCATGGAAGGGAATGGTGATGGTTTGCCACTTAGTGGTCACCTGGGTGTATTTTTCTATATCCACACCCCATCTGAAATTTCCGTCATCCAGATAGATATTGGGTTTTTCTCCTCCTTCTGCTCCCCTGATGCGGAAAGATAATGTACCACATTGAGAACAGTTTATCCCGCCCAAATCAGTGGTCCAGCCCGCATAAGAGAAGAGCTCGCTGGCGTAGGCCTTGATATCGCCAATATTACCACCATAAGATAAACGATATATACCATTATTAGGAGAAACTTTAGAATACACTCCGTTTATGGCACCGGATCCGCTGACAAATGTTTTATGCATCCTTCCAACTAGGTTTCTCTTATCGATCCTCTCGAAGTTATCCACAATGAAGGACTTCATCTCGTTACAGAATTCAATGTTATCTACAAAGACTATCCCCCTATCATGAAGCTTATTTTCAAAGGATATACTAAGATTTTCAATTCTCCCCCAATCTATAATATCTGAAAAGGCCTTTAGCGGAATTTTAACTGCCTGCCAAGTCATCGTGGACTTCATTGGTAGATAATGACCTGCCAGCACCTTACTTTCGTGGCCTGATGAATCTTTTACACCAATCAAGAGGTTCTGACAGTCCGTACCCTTCAGTGAGAGCGTCAATGTGTGATACCCTCGCAGGTCGAGGTTCTGCAAAGCGGTCACGTAGCCCGCATAGCTCCCGGCCTGCGATACGTCATAAGAGATTGCCAGCGCATGGCCCGTCATTTTGGGAGCCTTTTTGCTAAAGTCTGTCTGCACCTGACCTCCGGTTGAACTCACAAAGACTCTTGTGGCGCCACCCAGGGCATTGGTTTCTTTTTTCTGATTGAAGTGGTCAACCAGGATGGTATTGCTCTCCATTCTAAGGCCCGGCGAGACTTCTCGACTAATTGCGAAATTATCAATGTAATATGTCGCCCCCTTTCGATTCTTACCGAATTGCAGCTTCATATAACCGCCCATATCCCAATCAGCCATGATCATTTCTTCAACAACAGTGTTACCGGTTTTGTTTCTCAACATGTTGTACAGATTAAATTGCACTGTATGCCACTGCTCATCCGCTACGACCCCTTTGATATCCCCGATATTGGCGATGTTTACACGCTTATTCCGCAGCTTCTTGGCATCATCCGTAAATCCAATCTCATACCATCGCTCCGAGACCTTCACCAGGAAGTTGGTCTTTACCTCCGGCGAAATTCGATAGTCGAATTGGATCTG
>Ga0209636_10007740_pt1 | contig 10950 bp, 10 predicted proteins | sample DeeMarSWOR152_54_FD_187464 | JGI IMG/M metagenome (GOLD analysis project Ga0209636, IMG submission 187464) | Marine sediment microbial communities from White Oak River estuary, North Carolina - WOR-1-52-54 (SPAdes) (version 2) | ecosystem: Environmental > Aquatic > Marine > Intertidal zone >... | reverse complement strand
CCCTTTCCTCGTAAGGTTCTGTGTCCTCGGTCAAAATGGCGATGATTCTCACCTCATGCCCGGCATCAGTAAGCGTCTTGGCTTCCTTGAGCACCCGGTGGTCATATTTACAATTATTGGTAACGAACATACAGACTTTCATGGCAGTGTACAGTCCTGATTTGAAGATAAGTTATTATTCGCGGGATTTATAGTAATCTCATAAATGACACACTTCGGCCCGGGTGAATCAGCACAAAAACGCAAATAGCGGTGCCTTCCTGCGTCTCCTCTCCAAACATATTCAGATGGGAGAGACCCGGCGATTTGGTCAATTTGCTCCCACCTATCCAAGTTATCCGAAACCCAGAGGCTGAGGTTAGCTAGACCAGAGCTGAGAGTAGTGATGGATTTAATACCTACCTTGCCCCTCAGGTCTATGATAACGTTTGTTTCTTCATTGGGGCAACTCTCCCAACAGCTCTCTACATTGCCGTCCGTGATGTTTAGCGGACATTGCTCTCTATACAGAGAATCGCGGAAGCTAGTTAGGGCTATAGGTTTCACCTCGCTGTCAGCTGTCTGCACTGTAACTCCATAGAGAGCCGCACCTTTGTACCCGTTCCCTTCCAAGACTTCCATTTTGATGTATTGCGCTTTTAGGTGAGGAATTTTAACCAGGTGAACACGCTCTTTGTTGTCCCTTAGTTCAAGACATGTCCCCCAGCTTTCTCCGTCCATGGAGAAATAGAGGTTGTAGTCTTTGGGCGTGGTCTCGTCAGTGTAGCCGAAAAAGCCGAACTTAGTTATCTCCTTGACCTCGCCAAGGTCAAGCTCAACCCAGGTTGGCAATTCATTATGAGACCAGTAGCTGCCTTTAAGATACAGGTTCTGCGGACCACGGTTTTCTGGGTCGGTGGAGCCCTTCGTGGTAACGGTGAATGGCACGTAATACTCATAGCAATAGAACTTCAGGGCATATTCAAGAAACAGTGGTTCCTGCGTTATTTCATAGAGCCAGATTAGCTGCTCTACGTGAACTAAGTTGTATCCGTAGCGCATCGCCGGTCGTTTGTAATGAAGGTCATAGAGTGAGATAAACTTGGCGTCATACTGCGGTAGGGACTGTCTCAAAGCCCTTACCCCCTTATCCCAAGCCTGCTTGACATCCTCGCGGCCAGAGCATTGCCAATAATCATAAAGCCCGGGCAAGGCGGCAATAAAACCATTGAGAATCTTTGACGATGGCGCCCCCTGGTCAGCCACCTCCTCAAAAAAAATAACGTCAGCGCCAACAGAAGTTACTACTCCTCCATCTTGAGTATCAACCAGGAAAGCCTTGAAGGCCTGGTCTGCGGTATCAAGATATACACGTTTGCCAGTCAAGGCGTAGGCACGAACAAGCACGCCTATCGCCATGCCATTAGCCATTGCCGAGCGCCAAGGGCTAGTGGCACCATAGGCTGGCTGGTCCATATAGTACTCCCAGACCACGAAACCACCTTTTTCAACGGTGTTATCCCCAAGCCAGTCCGCTTGTATGAGAAACTTGACCAGCTTTCCTTCGTCTCTTGTCTCAAGCCATTCCCTGTAAAGCAAGTAGGAATAAGTGGCGATCATAACTGGATTATACTGCAGCCCCTTTTCATCATATCTCCCGCCATAATCGCTCTGTAATACTCCTTTGTCATCAAGCACATAGAATGGTTGTTTCACTATCTCATCAGATGTGAACTTCCTGAAAAATGGGTAGTCACCAGGTAGCTCTGTTTCTGGCTGCTTAGAACATGACATGACACCAACTCCCAGGCAGGTCAGCGGGATAAGGATTGCTGATAAGATGACAGCTTTTTTAGGACACCTCTTTTTTATACGCATACCCAGCTCTATTGTAGCCTCTTGCCAGAATAGCTACAATCCTTTTAGCCGTTTTGCCGTCCCAAAGCTCCGGGCATATTCCCACTTTATTATCGCCATTGAGTATTTTGAAGGCTTCTTGGGTTAATTGCTGGCCATCGTCGCCCACCAGTGTATTTGTTCCCTGCTCATAGGTGATGAGCCACACTGGAGTATGCAGCACGGTAAGACATGGAATACCCAGTGCCGTGGTCTCCACCTGGATGCCTCCGGAATCAGTGATGACAAACCTGGAGTTCATTTCCAGGTTGAGAAAGTCGAGGTAACCCTGCGGTTCAACCAGCTTAATGCCTTCGCCCTCAAAAAATATGTTAAGCCCAAAGGCGGCGATATTCTTCTGAGTTCGGGGATGGGCGGGGAAGACGACTGGAATCTTTTGAGCTATTTGCCTCAGGGCACTGATGATTCGTGTAAAGCTCTTTTTGTCATCTACATTGCTGGGGCGGTGCAGGGTTAGTAAAGCATAGTTTTTCCTCGTTAGATTCAGGCGAGACATAATATTACTTCTCTCAGCAACTTGTTTACTGAAAAGCAGACTATCCACCATGATATTGCCAACTAGGAATATCCTGTCGGCAGATATGCCCTCTCTTTTGAGATTATCGTCATCTAATTTTGAGGTGGTAAAGAGATAATCAGAAACGTGGTCGGTCAGAAGTCTGTTTACCTCTTCGGGCATCTTCAGGTCATAGCTTCTCAGTCCAGCCTCAACATGGGCAACTGGAATGTGAAGTTTGACGGCAGCCAGAGCCGCAGCGAAGGTAGAGTTGACATCGCCTACCACTATTACAAGCTCAGGCTTTTCCTGAAGAAGCGTCTTTTCAAAGCCAACCATTACTTTGCTGGTTTGCTCGGCATGAGTGCCCGAACCGACACCGAGATAAATATCTGGTTTGGGTAATTCCAAGTCTTGAAAGAAAATCTGTGACATCTCGTAGTCGTAATGCTGCCCGGTGTGGACGAGAATAGACTTGAAGAGCCTGCCCTGTTTCTCGTTGAACTTCTTAATCGCCCGAAGCAGCGAGGCAATCTTTATAAAATTCGGTCTAGTGCCACAAACCAAAATTACTTTCATTACGGAGCCTTCACACCTAGTTAGCCGAAGGTTTCAGTCTAGAGCTAGAGAAAATTTCTTAACAACTCTCGTCTCAGTAACCAACCTCAACAATAGTAGTGCTTTCAGCTCTCATGCTCCCTCTTTAAGCTTCGTATAGACTCGTTTCCATTGGTGGTGAGGCATGGCGTAAAACCCACTCACTACCTCGCCCTCAGCAACATCGGAAGCAACGACGGCGTTCAGTAAGACCTTGGCTCTATCTCCAATGGTTACCCCATTTGAGATAGTTACGCCCGCTCCTATCCAGACATCCTGCCCGGTTTTCACGCTTCCGGAAATACATGTCTGAGCCGCAATAAGGGTTCTTGCTCCAATCTTGGCATTGTGCCCAATGTGTACCTGATCGTCAAGCTTTACATCATTGGAGAGGACAGTGACATCACCCTCAAATGTAGCGCGGTCAATGGTGCAATTGGCACCAATCTCTACTCTGTTTCCTATGATTACTGTTCCTGCATGGAGCCATTTTCGCACCAACCCTTGCTCCATATCCTGTTCAAAGCGGAAACCATCGACTGATATTTGTGTCCCGGAGTGGATAAGACAATCGTCACCTATCTGGCAACCAGCATAGATGCACACTCCAGGATAAATATATGTACCACTACCTACAATAACATTATCAAGCAGGCATGAATTGTGCAGTATCTTTGCCCTGCTGCCAATGACTACATTCTTGCCTACATATACGTTTTCCCCTATGTAGACCTCACTACCAATCTTGGCACTCTTATCTATTTTTGCTGTCACCGAGATTCCTTCCTGCGCAAAAATAAATCGCTCTTTGTAGAAAAAATCTTGGATATCCATCATCGAATTCAATACGTCTCTGACCACAATATAAACATTTTGGGGATTTTTTTCACAGAGTTCTACCAAATCTTCGGGAACAAGTATTACTGCATGTTGTAGGTCATTAAGCATCTTTCCATACTTCCTGTTCTTGATGAAAGAGACCTTAGTTTCCACATATCTATCTACAGCGCAGGTGCCTGTTATCCGCATCTTTTCATCATAACTACCAACCACCCTACCTTTCACTATACCGGCTAGCTCAGCGATGTTTATGCTCCTAATCATACTTGCCTCTACCTTAGTATCCACCTTACAACCTCGAAGGCTTCTGCATAATCACAATTAACCTGGACTCCCCTCGTCCGAGCCAGGCCGTAGAGAAACTCCTTATCGGCATAATTTTTATGCCTCTGTGACTGATAGCAGTTTATCGCTGCCACTTTCTTATCTAGATGTCTTTCTTGTAAATGCACAAATAGCGAGGGGGTAAAGCTAAACATATTCCAAGGCATTTCATAGGACAGAATATTTACGTGCTTGAAGGCTCTAATTCCCTCTTCGGCAATGGTATGATGGTCCTGATGCACATCATGTAATGATGGTAATAGCACCAATTCTGGCTTTAGCTTCTCACGCAGGTTAATTAATAACTCTAAAATTTCTTGTCTCGCCTGAGGAAATGTCCTCACTTCAAACCTGTAAATATGAAGTTTCTCACGTACTATCCCGAGCACTCTGGTCGCCTCCCCTGCTTCCTTCTTGCCAATATCTTTATCCAAACCTTCAGGCACAGAATTCTCAGCAATGCTAAAAGCAACATAAAATACCTCTTTCCCCTCCTCTGTCCACCTAGCCACTGTCCCTCCTGCACCCAGCTCTACATCATCTATATGCGGTGCAAGAGCCAGGATTCGCCTGAAATCGTAGCCCACGTTCTCCCCCTATAATGACTCTTACCGATATCCGATCCCCTCGTAGATGAAACCAAGTTCTCTGACTTTAGTAGGTTCAACAAGCTGCCGGCCATCCACTATAATTTTGCTTCTCATTTTACTCCCGATTTCTCGCCAATCATAATCTTTAAATACTGTATGGTCGGTCACAATTACTGCACAGTCCATATCATCAAAGCTATTGTAATACTTAGCACCAAAGCTTTCTATTTCTTCTTTTGAGAATAAGGGGTCATATAAAAATACATTTGCCTGGAGTCTCTCCAACCTTTTAATTATGGGAATAGCTGGGGAATTTCTGGCTTCTTTGACGCCGTTCCTAAAGGCTAATCCCAGAATGATGATGTTGGAATCCTCCACACTTCTCTCTATCTTTGCTAAGGACTCCATTATTAAGTCAACCATGTGATAAGGCATGGAGTCGTTGATCTTTCTTGCTGTCCTCATGAGGCTGGTATCTGAGTTGATAGTCTCAATTACAAAATGGGGATAAACAGGGATGCAATGCCCACCAACTCCAGCACCAGGCTGGAGAAGATTAAAATGATGGCGCTGATGTTCTTCGTCAAAAGGCTCATTCACTATTGGAAATACTTCCGTAGGGGAAACGCCAATTTCACGACAAACCAATGCCAGCTCATTAGCTAGCGCAATATTGACATCACGGTAAATGCCTTCAAAAAGCTTCACAGCCTCGGCGGCTGTGGTGTCGGACAACGCAATTACGCCCTTCTCGTTGATGACCGAATAGATTGCCTTAGCAACTTCAGTACTTTCTTTGTCTATACCGCTGACAACTTTTGCATACGAGCCAGTGATATCTCTTATTGCCCTGCCGGAACTCGTCCGCTCCGGGCAAAAGGCTAAGCCAAACTCTCCCTCGGCTAATCCTGATTGCTTGAGGATCGGTAATACCACATCTTTTGTAGTGCAAGGAGGGAGAGTAGTCTCAAGAATGACGAAATCACCTTTGGAAAGACCACGGGAGATACTTGAACAAGTAGTGGTTACAGCGGTTAAGTCGGAACTTTTATCTCTGTTTAATAAGCAGGGGACGAGCACAACCATCACGTCCGATTCCTTGGCCGCCATAACTCCGTCTGTAGTGGCTGAAAGCCTCTGTCTTTTCACATTTATGGCGAGCATTTCGGCAAGGCCAGGCTCACCTATGATCGGACATTTTCCCCGAGTTATTTCATCGACTGCCCTTTCATTTATGTCTACCCCGATTACTCGAGCCCCCTTTGCCGCAAAAACCACAGCCAAAGGTAATCCAATCTTGCCTAACCCATAAACAGCAACGGTTAGTTTCCCGTTGATGAAAGCATACATAATTTCACTCTCATCTAGCCCATAGACTTTCATGATATCTGATACACCTTTCCAGTTCTGGAGGACTCTTCTGCTAAAACTGCCACCTCAAGGGCGTGTTTTCCGTCCTGTCCAAGTACTGATGGCTCTTTATCATGCTGTACACAGTCAACAAAATGCTCAAGTTCAAGCTTTAAGGGCTCTACTTTCTCGACCTTTGCATCCTTTGTCCATTCCTTATCATATATTCTGAGGGTTACCTCAATATAGTTAACCTCGGCGATACCTTCCGAGCCTACAACTGTTAAATTTCTCACCTTGTGGGGAGTAAGCCAATTTGTCTCTATCACTCCGCTAACACCATTATCGAAATTTAGCATGATTATGGCATAGTCCTCGCGGCTGTGCGTAGCCCTGCCAGCCGATGCATAGACCTCCTTAACCTTTTGTCCAATTAGATAAGACATAACATCTATGTCATGTGTCCCGAGATCCAAGATTATACCCACGTCTCTTATCCTAGGATTATGAGGACCTACTCTTTTAGCTGAGATGGAGATGATGTGACCTAACTGACCGCTACAAATTAGCTCTCTTAGCTTGGTAATAGCGGGGTTAAAGCGTTCAACATGTCCCACCATCAGCTTGATTCCTTGTCGCTGGGCTGCCTTTATGATTTCATCGGCATTCTCTACTGTGTCAGCGATAGGCTTCTCGACCAGAACATTCATGCCCATGGCAATTGCATCATGGGCTACTTCCTTGTGGAGAATCGTTGGTACGACTATGCTGACAACATCCAGCCTTTCGTTCAAAAGCTCCTTGTAGTTAGTATAGGCCTTGCACTTATGACTTTGGGCAACCGAAATAGCTAGCTTTTCGTCTATATCGGCAACGCCAGCAAGCTCCACATCGGCAAGCTCAGAGTATATTCTGGCATGATTTCTGCCCATCGTCCCAATGCCAACAACACCTACTCTCAACGCCTTTCTCAATAGGAATCCTCACCTTCCAAGATTCAGTGCATGATCTCGTCTCTCGGGGCGTCCTTGACCGCCCTTGCCGGAACACCCATCACTACTTTATATGGCGGTACATCTTTGGTTACCACACTACCCGCGGAAACTACGCAGCCTTCACCAAAGCGAATACCCGGTAACACAATAGCATTTGCCCCTATTCTCACATACTTTTCAGTAGTAAAACCAATAAGGTTTTTCCCATGCCCATCCCTTTTATGTGACATAGCTTGGTCATTGGTGCTAACAAAACAAGGAGCAATGAAGGTATAGTCACCTATGTCGCAGAATTTGGTCACATAGCATTGCGTTTGGATGCCAACGTGATTACCAATCCTAGTATCGCCCTCGATTGAAGTTAGTGAGCCGACATAAGTATCATGGCCTATAATAGTGTTCTCTCGGATCACTGTATTGTGGCCCACCATTGAATTAGCCCCAATCCTTGTGCCCCAATAGATCACGCTACCGCTGCGAATCCTCACACTTTCCCCAATCTCTGTGAACGCGGGTTCCACTGGTGTATCTTGACCTAGCTTAACATCCATGTACCCGACTATCGCATTGTGCCCTATTACTGCCCCTTTCCTAATTATAACCTTATTTCCTAGCGATATGTTATTGCCCAAGAGCACATTGTCCTCAATGGTGACGTCACTCCCAATCTCAATATTCTTACCCAACTTCGCAGTCCCCGCAATTTTGTGAGTCATTTAAAGGCTCCTTCGCAGTTCATAAGTGATTCAACCATATACTCTAGATCCCCCCTCGCGAGAGACGGATGTACCGGCAAGGAGAGAACCTCTCTCGCCGCTTTCTCTGAGTTGGCCAGATGGTCATTGTATCCTAGTCTCTGATAGAAGGGCTGTTTGTGTATTGGTAAAGGATAATATATTTGGGTTGTGATACCCTTCTCCATCAGCCTGTCCTTTAAATCGTCTCTCGACGTTCTGAAACCATTCGTCACCCTCACCGTATACTGCTGGAAAACGTGTCTCATATTTGATGGCACATAAGGAAGTATCAGTCCCCCGACTCTACTGAGCCCCTCTGTTAAGAATTTTGCGTTTTCCATTCTTTTTTGATTGAAATGTACCAACTTTCTCAATTGGGTGAGCCCAATGGCGGCAGCAAGGTCGGTCATTCGGTAGTTATAACCGAGAACCTCATGAAAGTACCTTTCCTTTTGGCCATGATTCCTTATCATTCTGGCTTTTTCCGCAAATTCCCCATTATCTGTGGTTATGATGCCGCCTTCACCGGTGGTCATATTCTTGGTTGGGTAGAAAGAGAAACAGCCAGTGCCAAACGAGCCCACCTTCTTACCATTGTATTCTGCACCATGGGCCTGGCAACAATCCTCAATGATGATGAGCCCATAGTCATCGGCTATCTTCATTATCTTCTCCATGTTACAGGGCTGGCCATAGAGGTGAACTGGCATTATTGCCCTCGTCCGTGGTGTGATTTTCTCCGCAATGTTATCAGGTGCAATATTGAATGTTACCTCATCTATATCAGCGAAGATGGGCTTCCCTCTTGTGAACAGAATTGAGTTCGCCGTGGATATAAATGTAAAAGGAGACGTAATAACCTCGTCTCCCTCCCCAATACCATGCGCCAGTAAAGCTATGTGCAAGGCAGCGGTTCCTGAACTAACCGCAACAGCGTACCTTGTCCCACTAAACTCCGCAAACGCTTCCTCAAATTCTGCTACTTTCTTGCCCTGAGCCAGCACTCCAGACCTTAGCACCGCTGTCACTGCTACCATTTCATCTTCTTCGATAATCGGTTTCGCAATGGCAATCACCCGACGATACTCCGCATTGCCTTTTATAAAGTCTTCCTGCGATTGCGCCATTTCTCAGCACCCTCTGGTCAGCGGTCTTTCTGGAACAAGCTCATCACTTGATATTATTGTATTTAATTATAAATTTCATATGCGAAAATTGTCAATACCCTGTTATCGTCCAGTACATTAGTGACGCCTATATTCCTTTAATTGTTAATATTTTTTGCTGTTCTAGGAACTTAAACTGGATCAGGTAATCCAAAGCCTGATGTGGTCGTATTGTGTTGTAAGTTTTTTCCCATTCTATCATTTCCTGGCTCAGCTCGGCAATCTAAAAGGTACTATCCGTCACCTGATAAAACTCCTCGGTATGAGTCAGGTGGGATCTTTCCACGCTACCATTGAGCTTAGGCGAGCGTGTTGGTAGCAAAAAAGCTTAAGCCCTATCTCTGGTGTTCCTCCTCGAAAATAGCCTCAAACTCAGAACCGCTATCCGCCTGTATTGCTGTTAAGGGGAAAGGCATACTCTGCTCTAGCACGTCCAGAAAATGAGACGCATTTCTGGCTGTGGAATACTATTTTCCGGCAGCATCTAATACCAGCCTCTCCGCTGACATGTTTATAACGGCTTTTACGCTTTCTATGAATTTTCTATTATCGCTCGTAATTAGCTTCCAGCTCGAAAGAGTTCACCAGAATCGCCTGGGGATCCTTCAGCCAGTCCTCGCCAAAGAAGTTTAAGCCATGCTTGTTTACAAAGGTAGGGACCGGGAAGACACCATCTTTTAGCCGACGGTGAAGTTTAGCCGGGTGTATGCCCAATCGTTTGGCTGCTTGGGGAACGGTCATGTACTGATATCGTTCAGCTATTTTTGGCCTCGCCATCTTACCTTGATGTTACGACTTTGTTAAGTACCTGTCAATGACCTGACCCCCTAAAACGATACCAGTTATAATCTCGTAAAAGGGGGGATAAATGGCCAGACTTGAGTAAGCTGAAATAGAAGGTGATTGCGAACTCTACTTCATGGTGCCCAACTGCATCAGGAGAACGATAACTAATAAAGTGGTAAGATAGTTAGTGGAACAAGGCTAACCTGTTAACGCAGGTTATTTGCTTTTACTCGATAACGCATTACATTCACTAGATGGTTTATGAATTGCTGGCTTGGTGGGGTCAAAATAAGGCGTTATCGGCGCATTAGCCCCACCAGGCCCCAATTTTCACGGGTTAAGGTGTGAAAAATGAAGCGTAAAGAGGCAATAATCCGATATTTAGCCTTGGTAGGCAGAGGTGACCAGCACCAAATCGCAAACTCCATAGTCGCCAGTCTAACCACAGTGTCAAGCAGACTTTCCGAATTAAAACATTCCGGCTTAGTAACAAACATAAGATGGACTGATGATAGCAGGGTCTGGATTCTGACCCAAGAGGGATACAAGAGGTACGACTACTACATACAATGAGACAAAAAGCGAATGTCTGATAAGTAACACAATGGTTATTTGTGCTGAGGTATATTGTCTCAACAATTAAAACCTCAAGATAATGGAGCAATATGAGTGAAAGCTTCATAATTTTAACTATAAAATAAATGTCGTAATTTATGCCAGGGTCTCAGATATGCCTTTGTCGGTCTGCCAAAGTTGGGCGGTTTCTGTATTGTCTCTGAAATTGTATGGATGGTTTGCTACACTAAGAAGTGTAGCAAAAGAAAAGTGTATTGATGAATAAAGCTAATTGTGGCTTCCAAAGTAAAGGTTCCTTATGAGAAGAGAATGAATCTTAGAGATATTTCGAACCTGCTTACAGACTGGGGGACATTCCAAAACCGGTGTCAGTTGACCTAATGAACCTCTTTATTGGTTGTGAATTCAGTATAAATAAGGAAAGGTCACTTGGATACGGTGGCTAATAGTGGAGGCTCAATTAGATGGAGATAAGCAGAGGGCTAGACATATTTATATTTATGGCAACCTCACGACTTTGTTCTATAATGATCAAGATGTTATCGTTATGAAGCTATCTCAAGAGTGCTAGAAGGGATATAGAAAATTTTTGTGCGT
>Ga0209636_10007739_pt1 | contig 10951 bp, 16 predicted proteins | sample DeeMarSWOR152_54_FD_187464 | JGI IMG/M metagenome (GOLD analysis project Ga0209636, IMG submission 187464) | Marine sediment microbial communities from White Oak River estuary, North Carolina - WOR-1-52-54 (SPAdes) (version 2) | ecosystem: Environmental > Aquatic > Marine > Intertidal zone >... | reverse complement strand
GTGTGGGGAGGGGCAGTTAGAAGCTCCCCCTTACCCGATTAGCAGCTATTGGATATCTGGAGTTCCTCTGGCTGCATGCCAAACCCTTGCAATCTCGATGATGCGCTGCGTGCTGTCCACCCTGTAGACGATCCTACATGGCTTACGGATCACTTCTCGGATAGCGGGATCATTGAACTCAGGTACGATTCTCCCGGATTCTGGGAAATCAGCTAATCTCTCCACAGCTTGGAATAGGCTCCTGACGAATCGTTCAGCTGCCGAAGCGCTGTCCTCTGCTATAAAGGCCGCAATGTCCTTAAGATCAAGTTTTGCCGTCGGAGACCAGATCAGCTTGAAAGCCATTCTTTGAACTCCTCTCGGATACGCTTATGGTCAATACCCTTACCTTCATCGAGCTCACGAAGCCCTTTACGTACACCTGCAATGAAGTTAATCCTCTCCTGGATATCTTCCCACGTAGCGTCTTCTGGAAGTTCTTGAATGCTCCTTATGGCAATTTCCTTAGTGGTCATGTTCATACCTCATCTATCCTTGTGTTATTTAGACCTTATGGTTTACCTCCTGCTAACGAGTCTGTAGAAAAAGTCCAATCTTGGCTATTTTCCGATTCGTAACTATATGATTTTATTGACAGCAAATTTATGAAAAATGACTTTTCCTACAGACTCAACGTTTAAGCTCAGCGGCGGCCCCACAGGGCCCTCTGCTGCAGCGAATTGTTAGGCAAACCGCTGGATAATTTGACATATTGATGACCATGCGCGGGAGCAAAATTATTGCCTACACTCACCAATGAATTAGATACCATCTGGAATCTTCGACCGCATCATTTTCCTTCGATTCAACTTGCGCCCATCCACCACGAAGGTGCCATCACCAATTGCGTGAATGGTTCGCTTCTGTTTTCGTGAACTATCGAAGTACGCAGCGACGCCTTCGAGGACAACGATATTGTGCTTTTTGACGATATCGATAACTTTACATTCGATATTTGCCAGGCATTCCTTGATCAGGGGCGACCTGACATGCTTTCCCTTCACAGGAGTTAGTCCAAATTTCTCAAATTTGTCTGTGTCGGCGCCGGAACATGTTCCTACGCCAACGATCTGATCAATTAGATCCACAGTGGGAATTGCAATTACGCATTCCCTAGATTTCCGAAGCGCGGCATAGGAATAGTTCCAAGGCCCCGTGGTTATGGCAAATATCGGCGTAAAGTCCAGCACCATGGTCCACGAGATGGTCATTATGTTGTTCTTCTCTCCATCATTTGTCGTAATGAAGACAACTGGGCCTGATTCCATCAGCGTGAATGCTTTGCTGATCTGCATCCTTTTCATCACCGCACGCGCCCCATACTGTTTGCCTAACGCCCCGCCTGAGCGGCGGCTATTTTATAGGTCGGGCAACCTTAGCCTTTTACGAAAAACCGCGATTTTCCTGCCGTCTGCTCCAGGCGAATGTTAGGTGATGGCACCTGTTTAGTACAATCTAAGAAAAATGCCCTTCAGATCTCTCAATAAAACAAAAAAATTCAAACTTGAATGCAACAACAAAGGAACAATAATCCTCCGTGTCTTAATATAAAGATAGCATCCGAATAAACCAAGTACTGTGAAGTTGATTGTTAAGGCTGGTGTATCTTGATCAAAATGGATCAACGCCTGTAACAACGAAATGAGAATCGCACCAACCAAAAGCCCGACCTTCCTGCTTGTCGGAATATAGAGCATACCACGATAGTACACCTCCTCAATAACTGGCCAACAAATCAATGGAATCGAAAAATAGCTAAGCAAAAAAGGAATGTGAATAAATTTAATACTGTTCTTATGAAGTAAAACTCCCAGAGCAACGATTTGTATCGCAGCAACAGCAATGAAATAATATATGTCGTTCTTTTTTAGGCCGATAACTTTCATCGATCCATTCTGTTTCGAAACCACTCGCCTCAACGTGGTAAATAGAATAACTCCTGCTACAATAGTCAAAGGAAAGAGCAGTAGCTGATGATGAAACTTGTTAGGCATAAACCAATAAGCGATCACACCAACTAATGATAAGACTGCAAGTGACCAATATACCGGTAAGATTCTATTAACTGTCCAGTCATGTCTTTCAAAAATAGTAATCTGTTTGTTACCACTCTTGAATAGAAGAAATACACTAATCAGTGCCATAATAACCAGTTTTATAGATAGCGAAACGAGCATGATTAGTTTATTCCTTATTCACATAACGATCGAGATCAGCGGCGCGGGTCACCGCGTCCCCTGCATTGAGTGGTTAGCCAGCGATTACTGGATTATGAGCTCATTGAATTTTGGCCAAACAACCGCATCGGCAAAGCCTGATTCATATGTGTCCGTAAAACTATTAATCGTTTTGGACTCATCAGCTTGAACCCAAGCAACCGTGATTGTCATCGTTTCGGGTTGGCAGGCGATTCGAACCTCTTCAGCACTGTAGAAAACGGTCTTGCCGGTTCTCGGCATTATTCGTTCATAACGACGAATATTGACCTCACTGGGCAACATCTTCCATTCGTGATCCCGCGCGACTTTATCCATTTGAATCCAAAAGGACTTTTCGTCGATAATGTTAGTTTTGTAGGTGAAGATCACAGAGTCAACATCCTGATTGGCATAAATGCCCTGAAGATGCGTTTCTTCGACAATGAACTCCGCATATCGTTTACTTTCGCGCAGCTCCGAAGGAGTTGGTACATAGTCCATATGAAGAAGATCACAAGCGCCGACGGTCAGAACGATAGCAATGTTGCTGAACAATACGATGAATTCGAGAGGTTTTCTTGAATAACCATTTTTCATCACGCTAGCTAACCCGGAACTGAGGGGCTGCCTTGTAGCGGCAGCGGAAAGGCAGTCCCTCTCCAGTGACAGGTTAAATGCATCACAAGCCCACCATGCCGTCATAAATTCACATAAATGCAAATTATTATGTCTTACTGTCCTTTTTTGATCGCCATAATGAATGCTGACAAACAAACATAGAGAATAGCGCAGCAGAACATCAAGGAGATAGCAAGATCGATATAATCAAAGGCACTCCCACTAAAATATTGGTTCGTGCTAAGACTTTGAAAAAGCAGACCTGCCAGCCAGCGCAAAAGAAAATAAGCCACATATAGGCCAAAGATTATGCTCCCCCACTTTACAATTCTATGGACAGCCTTTTGCTGGCCTTCAGTAAGATTTTCAATGTAGTGTCTCAGTATCGTCATTTGTCCATCGATCGCTTATTAGCATTTAACGCTTGAGCTGAGTGGCTGGGGAAGGCAGCAGCCTCACCCAGTCCATCTCAAGCGAGTGGTTAGCGCATCTTATTCAATCTTATGTATAGACCTTTAGTCCTTTCCTCGTGTAAAGCATGGGCCGACACCTGCATCAATTTTCTTGCCTTTTTTGATATAGTTGATATAGCCTTCAATTAGTCTGATTTTTTTTGAAGCTGACTGTTTTGATTCCTGATTACCGGTTTTTTCTTTCTTTCGTAATTCTCTAAGCTTTGTTTTCATGTGTAGCAACGCCGGCCCGCCAATCTCTGTTATCCGCTGCCCCAGAATTTCGTTATTTGAGACGCCTAAATCATAGCTAATCAGATCGACAAGCTGCCTAATACTCTCAGCTGTGTTCATTTGAACAAGTCGACACATCCCAAGAAATATTGCCTCATCATATCTCTCGTAAATGTCTTTCTGCTCGCAGGTGTAACAAAGCTTTGCCCGATCTGAAGAACGCAAAATTATGCTTTTTATCCTAATGGGATCAGCGATTCCCTCAATTAACTCTTGAATCTCTTGTTTGGCGGTTCTAAAAGAGATTCTTTTATCTTTAGCAATGTCATCTAGATCCGCAAAAACATTTACTGATGCAGAAACACTGGAGGCAAACAAAATACCAACAAGGAGCAGCATGATCGCTTTTGGCTTGATGCACATTAGATCTCTCATCGAAGCTCAAAGGAAATTTCCGGCGCTAACGATAAGCTCAGCGGCACTGAGCGAGGCGCAAGGCGCCGAGTCGAATGGGGCCGACTGCAGCGAGTGGTTAGGTTCACTGTGGCACTCTTATTGTTGTTTGACCTTCTCCCAGTATGCTTTGTATTTCTCGATTTGTGCCTCAAGCTCTATTTCCTTTCCATTCAAATGCCTCCAAAAGGAGTCAAGGATGATCCCAGACATGTCGTCCGGATGATATATGCCAACCTCATTAAAATATCGAGAGAGGCGAGAACCTTTCCAGAGCGCCCAATTATTTCTAATCCATCTACCCAGACCAAAGTGATATTTAATCATGTCAGATTCAGAGCCGTGCTTAATCTCTTCGACCAGGGCAGGGTGAAGCATCTTTTGTAGTTCAGAAAATGAGTCGTTTAAGTCTTTCGGTATGTATACTCCAAAAGGTGCATTCGGGTCGGGTGTTGGATTCACCTTGTATTTATCTTCCTCTGAAGCCAGAGAGAGTAGGGGTATCACGACCACCAAGGACAAAAGAATAAGTAATTTTCTTAGCATTTCTCTATGAACTTCCTTGTGAACCTAACGGGGTGATCACCGGCGGCTGTATGCCGTCCGGTGGATTGGGTGGTTATGCTCCCTTGTAATTTTTTGGTCTCCGTTTTACCGCCAGAAGCAACATCATATCATTTACAACCTTGTCGTTGTCGACTGTAAGAAGCAACCATTTTCCATCATGATATGTTGTTGCCTTGTCGTATTCCTTTTGAGTTTTTCTAGATAGGCTATTCCTAATTGCTTCAATTTTTGCCCGTTCTTCTGTTCCGAAAACAATGAGCAAAGCAAAACGGTTCTTCTCTGGGATAAATGTACAAAATGATTTACCCTTTTTATACCTAAGGGACCAGCCATGTTTCTTGCCGCCGAAGAGCCACTCAGGCTTGAAAACGTGTGGGTAATTTTGTTCTATCAGTTGAGCTACATGTTTCCAGTATTTATAGGCTTTCCTGCCAACCCAATCCGCAATCGCGGAATCACTAGGCGGATTTCCGGGTTCTGTCATACGACTAGTGGATTCGTTCATCTCCCCCTCATGCATAACGTGCCCTTCACCGGCGGGAATGGAGCGCAGCGGAATTCCCGTCCGAGTGCAAGGGGCTTGTTAGCTATGCTTAGCGAAAAATGTCAACCTAACTCGACAACCAAGCTTCTGCTTCTGCTTTTTGGTGTATATTAAAAGCCTTAATTTCTAGACCTGGGTATAAAGCCCCCTCAAGTTCACTTACTTTCTTTAACCAAGTCTTGTCAGTCAAGACCGCAGCGCGATCGAATTTTTTCATAAGTCCAAACATCGAAGGAAGGCGAGAAAATTCAATGCCAATTGCAGCTAGTGACGGAAGATGGAAGTCAACAATTTTATACAGCATCTTGCCATTTTCAATATTCTTCGACTTACTGACAAGTTCATCTAACGCAATTTTCATTTCCTCAGCGTCCAACTTCCCACTCAGCTCAATATCTAAACGATTCACGCCTTTTTGCATTATTTTAAACATAAAACCTCCTATTCATGTGTAATTTGTAACGTACTACATCAGCGGCTGGCTAGGAGGCGGCGCGAAGCGACGCCGCTAGACAGTCCGCTGCATGTAAAAGTTAGCCCCATGACGATGATCTATTGAGGTTTAGTGCACGCAATTTGTCTGGATCCACTGAACGATTGCCCTCGCTAGTGCTATGCGATAAGCGGAAAAGGCGTGATCTCCGTTCTCGTATACCACGGTCCGCAATCGGCTGGCGCCAGCACTTTGAAGGGCCTTGACGAGCGGGTCATGGTGCTCAGCAGTCTTCGCGACGCTATCCTTCGCTCCCGAGACGAGCAAAACCGATCGGTCACGTAGTGCGGAAGCTCGTAGCGCTACATCAAGGGCTCCGGGATCATTCGTAAGCTGATCGGCGAGAGCTTGTGCGCCAGCAGCACGTATAGGGCCGGAACCTGGGTCCGTCGTCTCGACGAAGTAGTCTATTAAATTAGACTTCATCTTCTCGTCTTGGCGCATTAGCTCACCGGCCCGGCCTAAGTTATAGCCCGCCAGAGAAGCTACGCACGCTATCTTCGAATCACTAGCGGCGCTCATCAGTGCGACCCAACCACCGAAGCTATGACCCACCAGGATGACTTGGTCGGGATCGACGTAATAGCGTTTCTTCGCTTCCGCTGAGCGAAGGAAACGCACTACTGCGCTTGCATCTTCGACCGCGTTGGCCCAACTGAAAGTACCTCCACTCCCCCAAGAGCCACGGTAATTGAACTAAACGGCGTTGAACCCGGCACGACGTACCGCCTGCGCCAAATCAAGATTACGCTCGTTTCCCGGGTAGCCGTGTAGGAAGACGACTGTTGGACGGGACTGATTGCCCTGAGCTTGATAAATGATTGCGTTAAGCTTCGCGCCCCCGCTTTCGACGGTAATCTCGTGCATCGAGGGCGGATTTTGTCTGTCAAGCGTGGGATCGGAGGAGATAGGGTCTAGCGCCATCGCGGGAACGATGGTGGCGAGCGTGAATACAGAGAAGGCAATGACCACTGTGTTTCGTGAGTTCACGACATTTCCTCCTTTGGCGGATAAGGGGCTAACGTTCTGGGTAACCCGCCGGCCTGAAACCGCCCGTTGGCAATCCACTTTTCGTAATTGAATCAGAGGCGCCTGCCCCGTGAGTGGCGTTTAGCCGACGGGGTGATCCGGTCGGCTTGAGCGATTGGTTAGCCTTAATTCATTTACTATTAATTTTTTTTATGACAATTTCAATCCATTCTACAATATCATGACCAGTAAGCCCAACTATTCCCCAATTTGTAGAAGCGATCAAAACTGTACTATGAAAAAATGTTGCCGTAACACTACCGTACCAAAAACCAGTAGCCCAAATTGCAACTACACCTGAAATTCCAAAAATAAGATAAATTATTCGACGTATTATAGACATTTTATTTCCTTCCACCAAATTATATTAACAAATTAAGGCTAACGGTTGAACTCAGCAGCCCGATTGAGCGAAGCGAAATAGGGTCTGGTGAAGTAAGTTGTTATGCCTCTTTTAGTTTTCCCAACATAAATCCTCTTTCATATTTCCAACAAAAAACTTCTTGCGATATTCTTTTTCTTTCCCTGAGATATTAATCTTAATAATTGCAAGATATTCTCCCTTTGATAAATCGTAGTTTTGGCCATTAAAATGGTCAACGCATTTTACAAATCCATCCTTAGCAAAAACTACCTCAAAAGAATATTCTGGAGAATTTGATGGGGGAATAGATAAGGTATAATCTGATGCTTGTATGTTAGTCGCTATTATTTTTTGCGTTTCAGTATTCTGAACAGAGAATTTGATATGAACACCCACAGCAATTCTACGGCTGATGCCAAACAAACGAGAACATTTCCCCACTGGGGTATTACCAATCTGGCAAATGAGATAGTTTTCTTGTCTGGGTTTATTATAGTATGCGTCATAGATTACAAAAATCTTAGGTTTACCCAAAAGGAAATGTAAATATGCCAAGATTGTTAGTCCTAATGCTACAAGACCACCAAAAAGCCCAATCCATTGCCACAGAGGATGAGGTGCAATAAACAACCAATCCAACATAACCCAATCCTCCCTCTAATCAACGTCATCCCCTTTTTGTTTATTTTAGAGGCATAACGCCCGGCGTCAGCGGCAAGCGGTAGCGAGTCCGACTGAACGCCGATGTTGGGCACCCTAAATCTTTTCTTCTTGAGCATTAATCCAAGCTTCTTCTATTTGCCTCATTAATGCATCTCTATTAGCATTATCTTCGATGACGCTAATCATGAAAGCTTTATTACCAGCGTCTTTTATAGAGCAACCAACATGCCAACACTTAGCGTCATCAATTACTATAAAGCGGTCATGAAATTCTCTGGTTTTTCGCAGTTCAATAGAATAATTACTATATTGCGACAAGAACTTTCGAGCTTCAAGAACGAAATCGTTGGGAGCTTTGAATGTTAATAATCTGACTTTAATAGATAGAGATGAGATAGCTTTTAATACTGTAAAGATTGAGCTATCAAGGTACGGATCAATGACATAAATAGATGTTGATGCTTCCTGAAAAATTTTTCTTATTTCAATATAGGCATCATGTTGTGTATCCTTGGGGAAAAATAGTTCCTTTACATCTGCACCCACTGGAACCAGACTATTGTCCTCAATATTCCAGCCTATTCTTTTGAGGTCATTGTTCACTCTATCTGTCCAGCCCATCTTGGATAACTCCGCAGCTATAGTATGTGATACTCTTAACTGATCATCTGGCCGCAAAGAATTATATGCTGAAATAATCCTGGGTCTAAAGGCATCTTTCCTGTATTTATGTGAATAGTTTTCTCTTTCCGTTAAAGACCAGTCCACTATCATGCCTGTTCTATCTATAATATCTGGTATATAATAGCTATCAAGCTCCATAAGATGACTCAAAAGGATTCGCCAGGGGTCAAGAATTGATTTTGATGTATTCATTTCCTTATATCCATGTCGAGATCATTTATTTGCCCAACATCCGCGCTTCAGGGGCTGCAAAAGCACACGGGAAGCGGAAAGAGGTTATTATTAAACACCATAAGACGCTTGAAGATAATAGCCGCGCGCTTTTGCAGTCCCTCTGCAAGCGCATCGTTATAAGCAAATTAGTATTTACTATTTTACAGAATATCCTGCTCTTTAAAGCAACTCAAAATTAACTTGGGACCGAGTATTCCCACTGTATCCGTATATTTATACCTGTTCTCGCTATATTTAAGAGAGCCGGGTGGATAATCTTCGAGTTTTACTTTTGGACCTGTAAAGCTGTCATACCATTGGAATTTGCTTAAAAGTTTTACTACATCAGGGCTGTCAAATGAAACTGCATCGAATGAATGTGCAAAAATGTTTCTTATTTGTGCGATTATCCTTAAATCATTATATATTTTTTTATCAAGCATCCCAAGGCAATAAACCATATCCATTCTGGCTGAGAAAGTGCCAAGAAATCCAGATGATGGGTTAAGGATATTTTCCGTTACCTTACTTTCTTTCAATCTAGTTTTTAAGATTGTCCTTAGTATCTCATCTAAATAATTAACACTCAGAAGGACACAGGCTAAGTCATCTGCATCATTTACAATAGAAAAAAATTCCTGAACCTGTCTATCGAGTTCTTCTATAGTTTTTGCTTTTCTTTTCATAGCTTATAACGGCCGAGCGCAGCGGCGGGGCTGAGCGGTGGTTGATGTCAGACCTTCCGCACTCAGTACTGAAAAACCAACGAAGCTGTTTGCCCTGTCCCACTGCAGCGAGTGGTTAGGCAACTGCACCTTATGGGTACTCATATCCAAACGAGAATTCTATGAGCTTGCCATGGTAGAAGATGCATTCGTAATAGTACAGAGATGCCTCGACAGGAAGAAACGGATAGCTGAGAATCAGCATTTCCCCGAGCCTTCTTTTCTGATAGTTATTGCCGAGGATAGAAATGACATCATCCATTGGCATCCCGAGCGTTATGCCTTGTCCCGTGGTGAACGTGGCGTGGCCTTCTAGCGTCTCAAACACTTCATGACGGCTTCCCTTTGCAGTATAGACCCTGAACTCGCTGAATTCATTTGTGTAGCCCCCAGCATGAAAGATGACCTCTAGGACCTGTGTCTTCTTGTCATTGAAGAATCCGTATCGGAAATCAGGAATACACAAGCCACGAAAATACTCAAAAATCTTTTCAAGACGCTCTGCGCCCAAAACCACCACACAGCTTTTGGCGTCATCCAAGACAATCCCGTTTACGGATGTGTCAAAATAAGATGGTTTGGAACTAGGGTCTTGATTTGCGTATGATCCCCCGAGGTATAGGAAAACGAGGATTAAGAATATAATGACTCGTATCCCCTTGACCATTATTATCCTCATGTGCCTAACGACCGGCATAAGGCGCGGCGGCTTTTTGCCGTCGCCCTTAATGCCGTTGTTATGTGATGCACTTTTACTTCTTGTCCTTAAGGTATTCGTCAAGTTTCACAATGAGAAATTTAACAATCATGTCAGCAAAATGGAATACATCCAAAACCCTCTGTTGATCTACCCAAGGTTTCACCTGGGCTTGAATCATAGGATTATCCTTTGCAGGAATATCAGCTTCCTCAATCTCGCCTGTAGATAGATTGATTTTCTTCACCTTTCCAGCAATGACGTCTTGGGTGATTTTCCTTATGTTGTAATGGCTATACGGGTTACGAATATCCTCTCTGAACGAATGAAGCTGTTTAGCCATCTTTGAAGGCAATAGGCCATTTTTCTTTGCCCTGTTGATTGCTGTGCCGAATTCGATGGTCTCGAATTCATCCCATTTTTGGGGATCGTATTTCTGATAACCTCCTGCTTCTTTAACGTACGTCACATGTTTAAGTGTGAATTCAATAAGATTACCAGAGAGAGTAATTGCGGCGCCATTGAGCCCAAAGAAAATGCATTCACGGATTTCTTGGTAAAGGGATTTTATAGCAGGCGGCAATCTGTCGGGCAAAATCGGTAGATGCTGAGCTATATCGAGGGCTGAATTGAGACGATCTTGGAACAGTTCTGGAATGGTTTTTGAGGGTACAACCCGAATTGGTAGACCTTGGTCTTTGAGCTTCTCTATATCGTCTGGATTGGCAATAATAGTATCCGATCCCTCCGCAAGCTCATCAAGTTTCTTTCTGATATTATCGTCCATTATGGTGCTCAATGCTTGGATTTGAATTTAAACCTCTTACATAACGATAAAGCTCACCGGGAGCCAGGTTTATTGGCGATCCGGTGGAGCCGTTTGTGTACGCCCGGCATGGGCGTGAACTTATGGGGTGTAAGTCCCCTGTACATGAACCCTGTTAGTGTAATTACATACACTGACATAAGTACGAGCCG
>Ga0209636_10007738_pt1 | contig 10951 bp, 7 predicted proteins | sample DeeMarSWOR152_54_FD_187464 | JGI IMG/M metagenome (GOLD analysis project Ga0209636, IMG submission 187464) | Marine sediment microbial communities from White Oak River estuary, North Carolina - WOR-1-52-54 (SPAdes) (version 2) | ecosystem: Environmental > Aquatic > Marine > Intertidal zone >... | reverse complement strand
CAGATAAGCGTAGCTCCTGACAGTGGACCTAGGGTGAAGTGGTTGACCCGCATCCTAATCAAGGGAGGATTGCTGGTTACGATGAACCCTCAGCGTCGTGTCATCGAGGATGGCGCTGTGGCTGTGGATGGTGAACGAATAGTTGACCTCGGCCCGACAAGGGATGTTGAGGCCAAGCACAGCGCCGACTTAGTGGTTGAAGCCAAGGGCAAAATCGTCCTTCCCGGGCTCGTGTGTGCGCACACCCACCTGTACGGCGTGCTACTCCGAGGAGCTCCGCTGAAGATCAAGCCGCCGCGCGACTTCATACAGGCCCTTCACAGAGTGTGGTGGCCATGCGACGAAGCCCTGACCGAAAAAGATGCTTACGCCAGCGCTCTGGCGGCGGGCGCGGACATGGTCACCACCGGAACCACGTGCTTCGCAGACACCTTCTCAGGGCCCAACTACATCCATGGAAGCCTTTCAGCCATAGCTCGGGCGATCGAGGAGATCGGGATGCGTGGGATTCTTGCCTTCGAAGCGACTGAAAGGAATAGCAGGGAGGAGGGTGCGCGAGGCCTAGACGAGAACCAGCGTTTCATAAAGGAGGTCAAGGAGAAGGGGTCGAAGCTAATCCGGGCAATGTATAGCCTCCACGCCAGCTTCACCTTGTCAGACGATATCATAGTTGAGGCTCGGAAGCTGGCGACGAGAGACAGAGCCTGCATGACAATCCACACCTCCGAGGGACTTGTGGATCTCTACCACAACTTGGAGAGGTACGGCAAGCGCACTGTGGAGAGGTTGAAAGACCTCGGCGTACTGGGCCGCGAGGTTGTGCTGGCCCACTGTGTCCACCTCGACGAAGAGGAACTGAACATAGTGGCCGAAAGGGGATGCGGGGTGGCTCACAACCCGATGAGCAACATGCTCAACGCTGTGGGCGTTGCCCCGGTACCGGATATGTTGAAGCGGGGGATAACCGTGGGGATTGGCAACGACGGTTACATCTTCGACGGCTTCGAGAACATGCGCAGCGCGTTTCTTGTGCACAAGCTTCAGCGCAGGGACCCAAGGGTGATGACACCTCTAGAGATTCTTGAGATGGCGACTATCAATGGAGCGAAGCTCTACGGGCTCGATGAAGAGACAGGTTCAATCGAGAAAGGCAAGCAAGCTGATATCATCGTTGTCTCGTCCGACTCTATCCCGACGCCACTGACCCCCGAGACCGTGGCCGGTCACGTAGTGAACTCTGTGAGAGGTACTGACGTGGAAACGGTTGTGGTAGCTGGCAGAGTCGTCATGGAGAACGGCGTTATGAAGACGGTTGACAGACAGACAGCAAACGCAGTTGCGAGAGAGGCGGCGCACAGCCTTTGGGACAGAATCAAAGGAAGTTAGCGACACCTATGATCGACAATCCATCAAATCTTTCCGTGACCGTCTTCACAGCGTCTTCAGATTGATTCAGTTTTTTATACTGTGTACCCATCAGCATGGAGCTCAGGAGCGGTTCAGTGATGGCTGATCTTCTCATAATCAACGGCCTGGTTGTCACGCTGGACAACCAGCGAAGAATAATCGAGAAGGGAGCGGTGGCCGTGGAGGGGAACAGGATTGTGGCGATAGGGAAATCGGACAAAATCACACGAGAGTATCAGGCAGACAAGGTGATAGACGCTGACGGAATGGCTGTATTGCCTGGACTCGTGGATTGCCACGTCCACCTTGCCCAGGCTCTGATAAGGGGGTGCGCTGACGACGTGCCGCTTATCCCATGGCTCCAGGACTACGTCTGGGTGCTCCAAGGCAACTTCAATCCGGACGATGGAAGGGCGAGCGCGGAGCTAGCGATGGCGGAGTTCATCAGGAGCGGCACAACAACATTCGTGGAGTGCATGATACACCACCGGTACGGTTTCAACGGAATAGCGGAAGCTGTGGACCGAGCCGGCATGCGGGCGGTTCTCAGCAAGATCGTCATGGATATGCCTGGTTACGGGCTTGAGGAGGGGATCATGTACAAGGGCATGATCGAGGACAAGGACGAAACCATACGCGAAACCGTCGACATGCTCCAGAAATGGCATGGACACGATGGACGCATCCAGGTTTGGTTCGGCCCAAGAACGCCCGGCGCCTGTACACCCGATTTGTACAGAGAGATCGTCGAGTTGGCGAGACAGCATCGGACAGGGATAACCATGCATCTGGCAGAGGTGAAGGACGACGTACACTACACCAAGAGAGAGTTCGGCAAGCTTCCAGCGGAGTTTGCAGAAGACCTTGGCTTGGTTGGCAGAAATGTCTTGCTTGCACACACGGTTTGGCTGACACAGCCTGAGATTGAGATACTTGGTCGGAGCAACACCAACACCGTCCATTGTCCCTCCTCCAACATGAAACTGGGATCCGGGATCGCCAAGATACCTGAGATGATCGAGGCGGGCGTGAACGTCTCGCTTGGCTGTGACGGTGGACCCAGCAACAACGCCTACGACATGCTGAGGGAGATGAAGATCGCTGCGCTGCTCCAAAAGGTGAGGACGCACGATCCAACCAGGCTGGAGGCAGAGACGGTGCTTGAGATGGCCACGGTAAATGGAGCCAAAGCGGTTGGACTGGAGCACGAAATTGGTAGCTTGGAAGAGGGCAAGAAAGCAGACATCATACTTCTCTCTCTTAGGAAGCCTCACCTCACACCCATCTTCAGTCTAGCCTCAAACCTTGTGTACGCGGCGAACGGCGGCGACGTGGAGACAACAATCGTGGACGGCCGAATACTGATGGAGAATAGGCGATTGCTCACCCTGAACGAAGACGGGATTCTAGAAGAAGCTAGGCGCCGAGGGAGAAGTCTCGTGGAGCGGGCAGGGGTCGACGTCAGGTCATCTTGGAAAACCACCTAGCGGCCTGTGAGAGACATAGAGCACGCCACCATTCAAAACTGTCAGTCGATGAGTTGCTGTATCGATCGGCGCTCACAAGCTTAAACCTAAGCCATCATGCAAAAAATGTGGTGACTTTTGAGGTGGGTTGGGTTTGCATATAGCCCAGGTCGGAACCGGTCGGGTGGGACGTCCCACAGCCTACACAATAATGTGCGCAGAACTCGCAGATACCATAACATTATGTGACACAAAGCCAGGCCTTGCCGCAGCCTTCGCCGAAGAGCTACAGCATGTGACAGCAAGTCTAAGACTCGACGTTGAGATAAGTTCTTGTGAGAGAGACGACGATGTCGCTGGAGCAGACATCATTTTGGTCTCGGCAGGAGAACCTAGGGTTGCCGGGGTTGAGATGAGCAGAAGGGACCTAGCGATCCAAAACGCAAAGATAGTGAAATACATCTCAGAAGTCACGTCTCCAAGAAATCCAGGCGCAAAGTACATCGTGATTACCAACCCAGTTGACGCGATGGCTATGGTTTGCAAGAAATACTCCAGGGCTCAATTCGTAATAAGCACCGGGACGAACCTCGAGTCGCTGAGACTCCGATCCAAGGTGGCGAGGATGCTGGAGGTCCCCATCTCCAAGGTACAAGGATGGGCTGCAGGTGAACACGGAAGCGCCGCGGTCATCCTCTGGTCCACCGTCAAGGCTTACGGTCTTCCGGCTGAAGAGTACGCAAAATCAAGTGGTAAGAAGCTGGACAGGACTGACGTGGATTCCTACATCAAATCGATATCGAAGTATGTGATAGACAACATAGGAGGCACTGAGTTCGGCCCAGCCGCCTCATTTAGAGACATAGTCAGATCCATCGTGAAGAATACAGACGAGATTCTACCCATCGCTGCTCCCATGAGATTTGAAGGAATCCCTGAACCAACGTTCGTAGGAGTCCCAGTCAGGCTGGGATGGTCGATCGGCCCTTTCCTCTTTGGGATTCTCTCCGACGAGGAGAAGAAGAAAATCACAGAAGCCGCAAGTGCAATCTATCAGACATATCAGACGGCAGTCGAAGCAACAGAGTGAAAGAATCCTTTGGACAGGGGGTGATTGACCAATTGCATCTTCGTTGATCGAAGCCTTTCTCCACCTCTATCTTGGCCCGCTACCCACCCTGAAAGACATCTACTGGATCGCCTCTGCCTTCATGGATCATAGATATGGCGAAGGAGCATTTGCGTCCTCGATCGATCGACCAGTTTGATCGGTTTGCAGCAAACACGCACTAAAACGAAGAATTCACCAACAAAATACGAAGTCAATGAATATGAAAACTCTTTTATCCAGAGCTAGGAGCCCGTCTCGGAACCGCGATGACGAAGCTCGATGGCTTCAAGGATAGGATCAATGCGGTTGAGCTCCTGCGCATAGTTAAGGCAACTCATACCTACGCGCAGATGTCAAAATATCTTGCTCTACCCATACCAGTCGTGAGCCGATATGTAAACGGACGTGTTCTTCCGAGTCTCAAAAGATCAAAGGAAATAATAAGACTATTCAACGAAAAGTTTCTGTTGGATGCAGTTCGATCGAGGGTGAGAGTTGACGAATCCGGGATATTTCAACTGTCCGCCTTGATTCGCGATGCTGTGCTTCAGAGAGTCATAGCGAAGGTCATGTCCTTGGAATTTAAGTTATTGCAAATAGACAAGGTGCTCACAGTGGAAACAAACGGCGTCCCAATGGCGGTTCATGTGGCTACGGAATTGGGGGTGGACGTGATCGTAGCCAAGAAGGAGAAAGAGATAGGAATTGACGAATTCCTTGAGGAGAAGTGCATAGTCTCCCCCAGCGTCAGCAAATACTTCTACGTGCCCAAAGATTCGATCAGGACAGATGAAAGAGTGCTGATCGTCGACGACATAGTTAGGACGGGCGTCACAATAACCGGCCTCACAGGGCTAACCGAGCAGGCCAGGGCGAAGACCGTTGGGGTGTTCGCCATCGTCTTAGTCGAGGAGGCCAGAAAAAAGCTGAAGAAACATTTGGGAGCCACCTGTCAGATTCTCTCGATGGTCGAGGTCGCGGCGTAGCAGACCTCCAGATAATGATCGTGTCAATAGAACATGAATGTGTTACAGTCATCGTTATATACTCACATAGATGAACAGGACAATGTACAAGGACGTGGAAAACTTGTCGTCAGCAAAAGGTTACGGAACCTCTGTCTTGATCGCCGCGTTGATCATCGGTTTGGTGATCGGAGCCATCGCGGGGTACCTCGTCAAACCGACCGAGGTGGGAGTGGGACCCACGGTTACTCAGACTGCTACCCAGACGGTCAGGGAAACCATCACACAGACCGTTGGACTGGAGAAGAAGATTAAGGCTGCCTGGATCTACGTCGGCCCCATCGGTGACTACGGCTGGTCCCATGCACACAACGTCGGCCGGCTTCAAGTTGCCGCTGAGTTCCCCTGGCTTGACGCAGAAAACTATGCAGAGGCTGTGCCCGAGGCAGACGTGGAGCGCTACATAGACAGATTCATCGTTGACGAAAACTGTGACGTGGTGTTCACGACGAGCTTTGGGTTCATGGACGGCACATTGGCTGCCGCAACGAAGTATCCAGACAAGATCCTCTTCCATTGCTCCGGATATGAGAGGGCGCCTAACATGGGGACGTATTTCGCCGAGTTCCATCAGCTCTACTACCTGAACGGCCTCATGGCAGGGGCACTCACGGAGACAGGCAAGGTCGGCTATGTGGCAGCATTCCTGATACCCGAGGTGACCAGACACATCAATGCCTTTGCGCTCGGTGTCAGGGAGGTCAACCCAGAGGCGACGGTTGACGTGCGCGTGATCTCCGCCTGGTACGACCCGACCAAGGCGAGGCTTGCAGCCGAAGACCTAGTGGCCGCCGGATGTGATGCCATCGCCTTCACAGAGGACTCTCCGACTGTGGTAGAGGTTGGTCAGAGTTATACCGAGAAATACGTAGCCGGCACATTCGCACACCCTGTCTACACGTTCAGCCACTACAGCCCCATGCAGAGATTCGGTGAGGACGCATGTGTAAGTGGCCAGTTGGTTGACTGGGGAATACTGTACGAGGACATACTAACGAAGATCTACACAGGGGTCTACACCAAGACAAATCTTGAGAATGTTGACTATTGGTGGATGCTCCACGAGAAGGCGGCGCAGCTCGGAGGAGAGTTCGGCGTCCCCATCAACCCCGAGTTCATCCCCGCGCTCCAAGCCAAGATGGTGAAGGACAAGATGACCGGCGAGACCATCAGCGCATACGACTTGGTCATGCGTCGACTGCAGCAGATGAGCGAGGAAACCGTGCTCTTCGACCCGTTCACCGGGCCCGTCTACGACACAGAGGGCACGCTCAGAATACCGGCGGGGGTCAGGGGGTCGCACGACGATCTCTGGACGATGGACTGGTTCGTCGCGGGTGTCAGTGCACCCGCGTAACCCCTCCTTTTTTCGAGAACACAGAATTGATTGATTGTCATGGGGTCCGGTAAGCCTTAAGAACGGATTGGCGGAGTAATGCCTGCACTCCACATATCGGTGTGTAGTTGTGAGGTTCCCCAGGCTTCGCAGATCCTCGAGACAGAACGCAAGAACCACGCCGGCTGAAACCATGGAAGGAGACGAAAAAATAGTCGAGATGAAGGGAATTGTCAAGCGATTCCCCGGCATAGTTGCCAACGATCACGTGGATCTCGACATCAAGGGCGGAGAGATCCATGCGCTGCTGGGTGAGAACGGCGCCGGAAAGACCACGCTGATGAACATCCTGTACGGCATTTACCGGCCTGAAGAGGGAGAGATCTATGTCAGAGGAAGAAGGGTCACGATAAGCTCCCCAAAAGACGCCATACAGCTAGGAATGGGTATGGTTCACCAGCATTTCATGCTCGTACATCCACACACCGTCGCAGAGAACATTGCATTGGGGCTCCCCTCTTCAAGGTTCTTCTTTCCCCTCCGCGATGTCGAGAAGAAAGTATCTGAGTTCTCGAAGAGATACGGTCTACAGGTAGACCCCAAAGCGAGAATATGGCAACTCTCGGTTGGCGAGCAGCAGCGCGTTGAGATAATCAAGGCGCTCTACAGGGGTGCCCGGGTCCTCATCCTCGATGAGCCCACCTCTGTGTTGACCCCCAGCGAGATTGACGAACTGTTCAAGATCCTTCGGCGTATCGCAGACGAGAAGAGGGCGATCATATTCATCACGCATAAACTGGACGAGGTGATCGCTGTGAGCAACCGCGTAACTGTACTCAGGCGGGGCAAGGTGGTGAAGACTGTTGGAACCTCTAGCACCAACAAGTTGGAGCTGGCGAGAATGATGGTGGGCCGCGAGGTGATCTTCCGCTTGGAGAGAAAACCCATCGACAAGGGTCAAGTCGTGCTGGAGGTCAGGAACCTATGCGCTGTGAGCGATAAAGGGTTGCCAGCCCTAAGGAATGTCTCACTTACTGTGAGCGAAGGCGAGATCTTGGGCATAGCGGGGGTGGCTGGCAATGGGCAGAAGGAGCTCATAGAGGTCATTGCTGGTCTGCGCAATGCCGCGGAGGGAGAGTTGCTCATCCTCGGAAAGGATGCGACCAACCTCTCGACCAGAGAAATCGAAAGGATGGGAGTATCTCATGTCCCAGAGGAACGAATTCGGATGGGCCTCGTCCCAAACATGACGGTCGCAGAGAACCTGATCTTGAAACGCTACAACAGGCTACCTTTCTCCCGCAGACTATTCCTTAACACAACCTCAATATCTATTAACGCTGACGAACTGATATCGGAATACGACATCGTCACGCCGAGCAACGAGACTCCGGCCAAGCTCCTGTCAGGCGGCAACATCCAGAGGCTCATACTAGCCCGGGAGACCTCTGAGCAGCCCAAATTGATCCTGGCAGCCCACCCGACCTACGGGCTCGACGTCGGGGCGACCGAGCACATAAGAAAGCTGCTGCTGAAGCAGAGAGAAAGGGGTGCAGCTATTCTCTTGGTGTCGGAGGACCTGGAAGAGATCATGACACTCAGCGATCGCATAGCGGTCATGTTTGAAGGCGAGATCATGGGAACCATGGACGCGGCGACCGCGAGGCTGGATGACATCGGGCTGATGATGACTGGAGCCAAGAGAAGCACCATCCCCCCGGAGAGCAGCCAAACACATAGGAGGTGAACACCTACGAAGATGCCGATTCTCCCAATAACGATAGAAAAGAGGCCGGAACCCAGGAGATGGCTAACCCTAGCGGTCCTCGCCTCCTCCTTGGTACTGGCACTGTTCACCGTTGCCTTCGTCTTCTGGGGCTACGGCGCCAACCCACTAGACGTGTACAGCGCGATATTCATTGGGTCCTTCGGAAGTGTCTTCGGATGGTCTTGGACTATAGTCAAAGCCATTCCTCTCTTACTGTGCGGAGTGGGGCTGGCTGTCGCTTTCAAGGCACTCTTCTGGAACATAGGCGCCGAGGGCCAGCTTCTCATGGGGGCCGTCGGAGCAAGCGGGATCGCTTTGTACGTGCTTCCAGACGCACCTCCCATCGCACTTGTCCCCACCATGTTCGCAGCAGGGTTCCTCTGCGGCGCCGCCTGGGGGCTCATCCCTGCGATCCTGAAGGCGAAGCTGAAGGCCAACGAGGTTATCACAACACTGATGATGAACTACATAGCGAGTTACTTCGTCAATTACCTAGTCATCTGGCCGGGCCCATGGAACGGGCCTGGTGAATACAGCTTCCCCTACAGCTCAATCTTCACACCCTCGGCTTGGCTCCCCAATATCCCCGGCACATCCATCCACTATCCAACCCTGATCCTCGGCCTGGCGTTAGCCGTCTTCATGTACGTGCTCGTCAGAAGGACGAAGCTAGGCTACGAGATACGAGTTATCGGTGAGAATCCGGAGGCGGCCAGATACGCCGGCATGAGTTACTTCAAGACCGTCATGTTGGTTATGCTGATCAGTGGAGGGATCGCCGGGCTGGCCGGCGTTGGGGAAGTGGCAGGCATCCACCATCGGCTCAGGATCGCCATGGGCGTCTCCCCCGGCTACGGATACACCGCCATCATCGTGGCCTGGCTTGGAAGACTGAACCCCCTGGGCGTGATACTTTCCTCACTGTTGTTTGGAGGCCTGCTGGTCGGAGGTGACAAGATCCAGGTGACCTTCGGCCTCCCCGTCGCTACCATCAGCATCTTCAACGGGATAATCCTGTTCTTCATGCTCGGCGGCGAGCTCCTCATGCACTACAAGGTCGTCTGGAGAAGACCACGGAGAGGAGGAGAGAGGCGTGAGTAGCCCTGAAACTGTAGTCGCTTCCCTGCTGGGCAACGCAGTGGCGGCGGGAACACCGCTCCTCTTCGGCACCCTGGGAGAAATCTATGCAGAACGCTCAGGAGTCCTAAACCTCGGAATCGAGGGAATGATGGCTGTAGGCGCGGTGACGGCTTTTGGAGTGACGCTGGCCACCGAGAACGTTTGGGTGGGAGTGCTGGCGGCCGCTACAATAGGAGGACTTGTAGCTCTAGTACACGCCTTCCTGAGCATAACGCTGCGCGCCAACCAGGTGGTTTCAGGGCTTGCTCTGACCATGTTTGGGTTAGGCCTGAGCGGGCTGCTAGGAAAACAGTACATCGGCAAGCCCCTGCCGTCCTCCCTGGTCGTTAAGCCAATCTTCATACCTCTTCTGAGGGACATCCCAATCCTCGGCCGCTTCTTGTTCCAGCAGGATCTCTTGGTCTATCTTTCAATTGCGCTTGTCTTGGTGCTTTGGTTCGTTCTCTTCAAGACAAGGATAGGAATCAGCGTCAGATCTGTTGGTGAGGACCCAGCAACCTGCGATTCCCTCGGAGTGGACGTCTACCTCACACGGTACCTATGTGTGCTGCTGGGTGGCGCTCTAGCAGGATTGGCTGGAGCCCATCTCTCCGTGGCGTTCGCCCCGGCGTGGACTGAAGGCATGACTGCTGGCCGAGGCTGGATAGTCGTAGGTCTCACGATCTTCGCCATGTGGAGACCCAGCCGAGCCCTCCTGGGCGCCTACCTTTTTGGAGGCGTTGAGGCTCTCCAGTACACACTGCAGCCGCTGGGCTTCTCACCCCAGCTCCTTGGCATGCTTCCCTACATTTTCGCCGTAGTCGTCCTGCTCATTGGAACCCGAGAGACGATAAGAAAGAGGCTCGGCGCACCCGCCACCCTCGGAGTCCCCTATGCCAGGGGGGAGAAATAGTATAATAGCCGGGTTCTGCGTCATCGGCTGCAGGAGCTACACACGTGCAGACCTCAGAATTCAAGGGCAGGGATTTCATCACCACACAAGAGTGGGATCGAGATCAGCTTGAGACACTTCTCGACATGGCTCTAGATCTTAAGAGAAAACGGGCGGAGGGAGAGCTCCATGAGCTGCTGAAGAACAAGACCTTGTTCATGCTCTTCTACAACCTCTCGCTTCGAACACGGAACAGCTTCGAGGCCGGGATGACACAGCTAGGCGGCCACGCACATCATCTGTCTCCCAAAGAGATCTATCGGCCCGCGTTGGTTGGAGAAGAGATCCCTTATGCCACGGAGAGGATCTCAGACGTGGCAAGGGTTCTGAACAGGTATGGGGACGCCATCTCCATCAGGATCTATGGAGAACAGGTGGACTGGATCTATGGAAAGGGCAACGAGATAGTAAGGGAATTCGCGAGGTGGGCGGAGATCCCGGTCATAAACATGGAGTGCGACATGTACCATCCATGCCAGGAGATGGCTGACATAATGACCGCTAAGGAGAAGCTGGGAGAGCTTCAGGGAAAGAAGTTCGTCATCAGCTGGGCCTACTCGGGAGGCATAAAACCTCTCGCCGTTCCCCAGAGCTGCGTGCTCGGATTCACGCGGTTCGGCATGGACGTGGTGCTTGCACACCCTAAGGGCCTCGACCTCGACCCAGCCATCATAGATACCGCCAAGAGGAACGCCGAGGAGAACGGCAGCTCCTTCGAGATCAGCTACGACATGGATGAAGCCTTCGAGGGAGCACACATAGTGTAT
>Ga0209636_10007737_pt1 | contig 10951 bp, 17 predicted proteins | sample DeeMarSWOR152_54_FD_187464 | JGI IMG/M metagenome (GOLD analysis project Ga0209636, IMG submission 187464) | Marine sediment microbial communities from White Oak River estuary, North Carolina - WOR-1-52-54 (SPAdes) (version 2) | ecosystem: Environmental > Aquatic > Marine > Intertidal zone >... | reverse complement strand
TTCGTATCTACAATGAGGATCATTTTAGGAGGGCCATGTGTCTCTCCGCTATTGAGCGCTTGATCTTCTTGGATATCTCTATTGCATCTTTATCGGTCAATTTACTCTCGCTTGTTAATTTATCCATAAGTTCCAGTTTTTCTACATATTCTGTCATCGCATGTCTTGCAACCTCGCTCCATCTGATCTCGGGGTGTTTCTTTATCTTTTTATGCAGTTTGTCCGGGATGGATAGGGTTATGTTTGCCATATGTGTAATATGTGATTTCACATATAAAAATAACTTCCGCACGCAGACATAAACCCCGGAAAAATTGACTTAGGAGGTCGATAATATTTATGTCTGAAACCAATAGTATTTATGGGTATGGGAAAATGTCACAGATGATACATATTACAAAAAAAGAATACGAGGAGATGAAGGCAACAATAGAGACCCTACAGGATCAGGAGGTTCTGGAACAGATTGCGAGGAGTGAAAAGGAGATTCTTGAAGGAAAAACTCACAAATGGAAGGATGTAAGAGACAAACTTTAATATTCCCTCTCGGCTTCTTTCTTGCTTTTGACAGCTACTAAATGCAATATGTTATTTTCTTTATCCTCCCTGAACCACAATCTCCAACTGCCAACCCTCTGCTGCAGGAATGGGTGTAATTTTCTCCTGAGTCTCTTTTCTATCACCTTTTGAGGTTCAATGTTGAGTTCAGATATTTTATGGTCTATGTCGTCCAGCTTCTTCTTGATTCTTTCCCTGTCCTTTCTGCTTAAATTTGATAACCTTCTTAGAATGTGTTCCGGGACTTCAAGTTCCATTTGCTGTTATAACTTCCACATACGTCCATAAAACGCAGCATAGATGTTTAAACATGGATAGGATGGTGACGGGAATATTTTAATTATGAATTTAGTAGGAATACGGAAAATACAGGACTAGAGAAGATCCTTAAATTCCTCCATCGTAAGTCCGGAGGCCTTTATTATTCTGATTAGGGTCCTTCTTTTTAGTGCCTTGTGATCAGGAACAGTCAGCTTTATGGTGCCATGCTCGATGGGTTTGCTGAGGCGGATGTGAGAGCCACGACGTCGGACAACAATAAAACCCGCATTGGTTAGGGCCTTTACAACCTTCTTTCCAGAAAGAATGGGCAGAGCCTTCATACAGCTACCTCGTAAACCTTGGCTGATCTAGGCACCCCCTCATCAACGGGTTCGAGGTATAATTCAATGGCTTCCTTTATATTTTTTAGGGCCTCGTCGATACTGTCTCCTTCTGAGATACAACCTGGTAGATTTGGTACATAAACAGTGTAACCTCCTTCCTCGGCGGGCTCCAAAACAACCTTAAATTTCAGACCAAGACGTTCCATATTAATAGATATCGAATTTAGATTTATATCTTATAGATATAACTTCCCCGGGAGAATATAAAACGCGGTGGAATCTCATGAATTTCCGAGGATACCGATTTGCTAGAGAATGATGCCGAGGAGCATTATAAATAGGATGAGGAATAGAAAGGATACCACAAAAAATAAGATAAAGCGCGATGGTTTGGCAACCAGCCAGAGCATTCGTGATTTCCCTGCATTTAGCTTTGTCCATTTTACAAGTTTTTTGTGCGTTCGAGGTATGTAGACCAGTAAAAGGGGTATTGACAATATCACCATGGCGATCTTCAGGTCGTACCCAAGATGGATCCAATCCCACATGTCGGAGTAGAGTATCAGTAATATGGCAGAAAGGACATACATGAGCAGGTAGTCGATTCTGTCCAGGTCAGGGGGTGATATTTTTTTGTCCATGTTCTTATTTTGGTAATTTGGATTTATATTCTTTTCTACAGGGGGATATGAAACACAACCTAAACCAATTTCCTGAGGTCTTCGAGTTTGGAGATGAATTTCATGGCTTCTGGACCGATGCCTGAGAGCATTATGTCGAGGTAGACGGAATCGAGGCCTTTTTTCTTGGAGAGTTTTATGAACTCACTGAGGTGGTATGCTACTTGGGCTTGCGGTGGGATTCACCTGAATTTTACTATACCGGACTATGGTAAAAATTTTGTGTATTTTGTGATTATTTTCTTTATTTTTATTATTTTGATCGAGCATTTGTGAGACGTTCATGATGAGGCATTTGTCTGGTTTATGTCTAGTTTTTGTCGGATCAAAGTATATTCCGTCCCCCTCCCAGTTATACCTACCTTCTGGAAAATACCCTCTTCACAAATAGTCAGATCTCTAAGAGCAGTTCTATCCGTTATTCCAACATTTCTCTGTATTCCTTATTCGTAATCTTTCCCCTCTCCTCGACATATAACACATTCAATTCAGCTACTCTGACCTCTGCTTCCTTCTCCAATTTTTCAAATTTCTTCCTCGTCGAGAACAAGGCAACGATAACCGTTCCATCCACGTCTTTAACGATCGGCAGTTGACAGCGTAATCGTTACCCTAATCGTTACCCTAATCGTTACCTTTAACCATGTATTTTACACCTCTTCCCTTCCCTGCCACTGTAACTAATCCTTTCTCAGTCATGTCTTTCAACTCCTGATATGCTGTTTTGTTGGATACAGAATTAATCTCCATATATTCCTTTCGTGTTATAAAACCTTTTTTCTGTGCGAAGTATAATGCCTTTTTCTGTCTCTCATTCAGTTTATCTGAGATATCTGCAACCTCAATATATGTTGTTTCTTTAATCTGTGATTCGAAGATGATTTTTGTTTCTAATGGATGCAGGTCATAGTATGGCTCTTTATTCCCCCATTCCTTACATAATCTCTTCATTAACTTGATGCCTGAACCATATCTCTCAATAAAGCCGATATCGTACATAAGGGAGCATAGTAGCGGATTTACGGGTTTATGTATCGGGTGTTCAGGTGTCACCCCTTCTGGAAATGTGCCTGGATTTATAATTTCCACATGATTATCGAATAGAAATGTTCTAACGTCCGCTGGCTCAAAATAATTCCTGTGGATTAATGCATTGATTATCGCTTCTCTCAGTGCATCTATTGGATACTCGAATTTATCTTCTCTCTGGAAGCTTATGGGAACCCTGAAACTCAGTAACCGGATATTTCTCCTTATAAACTCCTCTGCTGTATTAACCATCTCCCAGAGTGTTTCTCTGCAATCTATTCTATCGATCACTGGATGTGTTACATCTGTTCCCTTGAATTTAACAATCCTTAGCCCTGAATTGATAAAGAATCTCTGCGGATTTCTGCCAAAGAATAAGATCCCTGCATTTGTAGGTTTTATATTGCCTTTGAATGATTTTGCAGCACCAATGTTTATGAGTAATTCCTCAAAGGTCATATCTCTTGATTTTGCCACATTTCGTTTTCTTTTTCGTTCATCCAGAAACCATCTCACCTTTTCTTCATCAATATCATCTAAGGTTGCTCCCTCACATACCTGAGAATCCCACAGAAATTCATTTCCCTCAGAGATAATTCCTCTCAATTCATTCGCATCGATTTTCTGATTTGTCTTCCCAACCCTCTTAAATGCTACTGGAATTCCATCTATCTTGACAAACACTGGCTTTAGTGGAGATTCCTTTACCTCTATAACCAAGACAGATTTTTCTTCAATCCTTTTTATTTCAATGGAAGGATAAATCACCGGATCAGTATTCTGCTTGATTTCATTGCCCAAATTCTCGATCTCCTTTCCTCTAATTTTCAATCCAACTATCTCTTTGATAGAACCGTCCTTATTCTCTTCTATCCCAACAAGAATCTTCCCGCCCTTCGAGTTTGCAAATGCCGAAATTGTTTCAAGGATTTCCCTTCTCTCTGCCAAGGATTTCTTGAATTCTCTCTTCTGGGATTCTTTCATTTTTATGATTTATGCTGTATTTATCAGATATCCCCCCAACCCGATCTTTTGCATAATTTCATTAAGTTCGCTATTTATCTCCTTCCTCCTGTTTTCGATACAAATTAACTCAATTAAGTGAGATCAACTTAATTGTGGTGACACTGTAACCACAATCCATAATCTGCTTTCTCTTTATGCTGTAAATCTCCTCTCACTATCCTCTCTCCGATCTGCCAGTAGGTCTGAACCCGTATGTTGTCGACCGCTTTATAAGCACGATACTTTGCCTTTTCAAGCAGGGATCTGATGTCGTTTAGGGTTTTCCGTATAACCCTCTAACCCCTCCTTCTCTCTCAGTTTCCTTTTCCTGAGTTTGAGTTGCGTCATGTATTATACTTGATTTTCTGTTTTTAAATACTCTATGGTTTTATAGAGAAACTTAAATAATTAGTTTCAGAAATTCGATTACTTGCGTTTTAGACAGAGTTACATAAAATTTCTGGCTATGGGTCTGGGGATACAAGATACGGAAATTGCCTGCACAGAAATCATTCGTGATGGTATTCCAGGACTTTCAGGCACGGAACTCAGATAAAATTTTCATCCTTTAGTATCCTTTCAGCTTCATTGACAAATTCCTGAGATATTTTAAAGGCTTGCTTGATGCCTTCTTCTGTTATCTTTATCTCCTCTCTTATCTCAACGTAGTCAACTCTTCTTCTATATGCATAGCATCTTTGTATTTCCTCTGGAACATATTTGGTTACTACCCCCCTTCTTTTGAAGTCTCTGATCTTCCTCCATGTGGATGCCTTATCCCTGGGTACATTGCCTTCCAATGCCAGTACAAGAGCTCTTGCAGCATTCTCTGCAGCATAGTAGATTTCATGAGCCGCTGTTTTTATAAAGCCGAGTTCTATATTCTTCTCGGCAGATCTTAATTTCTCTTTCGATTCTTTCAGATACATGACAACCCTTTCCTTAAGCACTTTCAAACACCTCAATTACCTCCCTGAGAAATTTCTCGGCTTTCTCCAGATACCTTAAGAGGAGTTCTTTTTTGATTTCTTTGCCCTCTTTCATATGTTGTTCATATTTTCTGTTAATATCTTCTATTAATCTACCATATCCTTTGTTGAATCTCTTTATCTGTTTACCTAACTCGTGCCTTGATCCCGGGATCTCATCCTTCGTTAGAAGTAATGCTCTTCCAGAGTCTCTAACTACCATTCTTAAAGGTATTATTGCGGAGGCATTATCCTTGGAGATCAATTCCTCGGCATTTTTTAGATTTTTTCTGGCGAAGTCTAAGGTATTTTGGATGTGTTCTTTGGAGGGCGTAGGAAGCTCCTTTTTGAGATATTCTATGTAAAATTCATTATCGTGAAGGATCAGACCATTTTTCAGGGTATTTATTATCAGATCGTTACCTTGCTTATAGGCTGAATCGAAATCCTCTCTACTGTATACATGCTCTTCAATCAGTTTATCGTAAAAGATAGATATCTCTGAAAACAAATCCCTTGCAGTATCTCTGGTCTTTAATACATCCTCAGCTACAATAAGAATGTCGATGTCACTCTCGGGACGGATTTTTCCCTTAGCCAAAGAGCCAAAGAGGACTATCGAAATTAGATTATTGCCCAATTCCCTCTTTAGTTTTCTAACGAATTCCTCTAATGCGGCTCTGAATCCCGAAGGCAGATTTAGCCTTCTATCCACGCAATACAGATCAAATATCTTCCTCGCTAAAGGGCTATCCAGATTTAATCTATAGAAGTCCTGTCTCCCAGATTTCCTATGTTTTACGATATTCTGTTCCCTTAGAGTTTTTAGAATTCTGGTTGTATGAGCCGGGCTGATCTTGGCCTCTCTCGCCAACTCTCTAAGGTAAAATTCCCTGTATGGAACGGCACAGAAAACCCACAGCGCATTCAAAGTGGCTCTGGAAAATATCTCTTTTATCATTTTAAAATTCTTTCAAAATTTTATTTTCTGAATTTTCTTGTAGTTATATATTGATTTAGTAATATAAATGTAACATTTGTTTCATTTATAAAACAATTGTTTCTTTTTTATCTCATTCAATTTCGGTTCTCAAGCTATGCCAGAATGGAAGGGGAACATGTCGCAAGTTTTGTCGCAGGTTCACATATTCAAAACATACACTAATCTATTTGTTGCCCCTTTTTTTCTCCCTGCAAACTTGCTGGGGGGTACTGGATGCTCTGCAGTGTAGGGGTTCTTTATCTCCATAGTAAATCAAGGAAATAATGAAAATAATATTTGTTTTTTTATTTTCTTTATTTTTATTATTTTGATCGAGCATTTGTGAGACGTTCATGCTGAGGCATTTGTCGGGTTTATGTCGGGTTTTTGTCGAATCAAAGCATATTCCGTCCCCCTCCCAGTTATACTCACCTTCTGGAAAATACCCTCTTCACAAATAGTCAGATCTCTAAGAGCAATTCTATCTGTTATTCCAACATTTCTCTGTATTCCTTATTCGTAATCTTTCCCCTCTCCTTGACATATAATACTGCCTTTTTCTGCCTTTCATTGAGTCCCGTTATTTGCGTAATCTCGAGGATGTATCCTAATCCGCGTTTCTCAAACTCGGGTTCTAGTACCCCATGTTTAAGCACCATTCAAACACCTTTCAATCATTTCTCGACACTTCTCGACATTTTTTGTCGAGAGAGGATATAATATACGTTATAGCCAATGCCCCTCCTTTCAATCAGCCCTAACCCAATAAGCTCCTTCAATTCAAGAGAGAGTTTATCTGTCTCTCAAGTTCCCTGGTGCTCCAGTTGTTATTGACAGATTCAGCCAGATAAAATTGCCTTGCTTGTTCTTTTTCAATGCGTAGCAGTAGCCGGTAATGCGTCCATGTCAATTCAGCACGCACTGCGTGCCATTTTGGAAAAGTGATATAAAAACCCCGCATATTTCTTAAATTCCTTTCAGTAAATCCTTTACCGTAATCCAGTGTTAGTTTCCGTGCAAGACCCTTTATAAGTGATTTCCCATACCCTGCTCGTTTCGCGCCTTCCTGTTCTTCTTCAACAATAATTTTACCAATCTGCCAGTATGCGCCAACCATTGCAGAATTAACTGCCATGTAAGCAGTTCCCCGGGCTTTTTCCAGTATTATTTTTATGTCATTATAAACCATGTCAACGGTCCCGTCCGGGATATCCTTAGCGGTCATAACCCAAATCCTCCAGATATTTATTCATCTTTTCTTCCACAGCCATCCCTTTATCTTCAATCTCGTGAAGTTCAGTTACCGTTGCTTTTAAGTCGATTTCTTCCTTGTCTTCTGTAGATGTTTTTCCTTCTTTAATTTATTCTGTCGTTGTATTCCTCCACGATCCCGTATAATCTGTTCATACTCCTTATTGAAGCCTCTTTTTTTGGGAGCGGTTTCCTTTTCCTGAGTTTGAGTTGCGTCATGTATTATACTTTATTTTCTGTTTTTAAATACTCTATGATTTTATAGAGAAACTTAGATAATTAGTTTCAGAAATTCGATTACTTGCGTTTTAGACAGAGTTACATAAAATTTCTGGCTATGGATCTGGTGGGGATACAGGAGATACGGAATTGTCAGCACAGAACTCTTCGTGATAACTTCCGTACGCATCCATAAAACACAACCCTAAACCAGTTTTCTCAGCTCCTCCAGACTTGAGATGAATTTAATTTCTGCATAAAAGCATAAAACCTGCGGGAATCTCTGCTAAAGGTTTAAATACCCCTCGGGGGTAATTATTTGACGGGATGGACAAGACCATCAGGTATGCAATGTATGCCGGAATAGTTGTATTAATACTATCCGTGCCGGTGATCATCTATAACCTCGCCTACGACACACCTGGGGTACAGGCAATACTGCTCTACACCATATACTATGCAGCAGGCATTATCTTTATGATGGGATTCAAAACGATAGGGGAAAAAACACAAAACAAACCGCTGAAAACAACATCATACGGGATAATAGCGTACTTGATAGTAGGTATCCTCCTTATGCCAATGCAAGAAGACATAAAAAACCTAACAAACGAAACAACCAGGGCAATAATAGGCAACAGCATGCTGATAATCTATGGAGTGATCATCATAGCTTTCGCAATATCCCTGTTAAACTGGAAAAACAATTTGGTAAAATAGCCACAGCAACAGCCATCACAACCATGATCGCAGGACTTCACTACCTCACACTATACACTATAGCAATACTCATGTTTCCCATCGAAAACACAACCAATCCAATACTCACGACAACAGCCATCTTTACAGTAATCCTATACATAACAATGCTGATAACAGTAATATCATCAGAGATTCTTGGAGTGATATTACTCTACAAAGCATCCAAAAAACTCTGAATTATGGCACACAGATATAAAACGCGGTGGAATCTCACGAATTTCCGAGGATACCGAGCTGCCAGAGAATGATGCCGAGGAGCATTACTAACAGGATGAGGAACAGGTAGAATATCACATTAAATAAGATAAAGCGCGATTGTTTGGCAACCAGCCAGAGCATTCGTGATTTCCCTGCATTTAGCTTTTTCCATTTTACAAGTTTTTTGTGCGTTCGAGGTATGTAGATCAGTAAAAAGGGTATTGACAATATCACCATGGCGATCTTCAGGTCGTACCCAAGATGGATCCAATCCCTCATGTCGGAGAAGAGTATCAGTAATATGGTAGAGAGGACATACATGAGCAGGTAGTCGATTCTGTCCAGGTCAGGGGTGATATTTTTTTGTCCATCTTCTTATTTTGGTAATTGGGTTTATATTCTTTTCTACAGGGGGATATAAAACCCACCCTCAGACCAATTTCCTGATGTCTTTGGGTTTTGGGATAAATTTAACCTCCACACACACCCTTAAAACCCGGAAAAATTGACTTAGAAGGTCAATAATATTTATGTCTGAAACCAATAGTATTTATAGGTATGGGAAAATGTCACAGATGATACATATTACAAAAAAAGAATACGAGGAGATGAAGGCCACAATAGAGACCCTGCAGGATCAGGAGGTTCTGGAACAGATTGCAAGAAGTGAAAAGGAGATTCTTGAAGGAAAAACTCACAAATGGAAGGATGTAAGAGACAAGCTTTAATATTCCCTCTCAGCTTCTTTCTTGCTTTTGATAGCCACCAGATGTAACAGGTTATTCACTCTATCCTCCCTGAACCACAATCTCCAACTGCCAACCCTCTGCTGCAGGAATGGATGCAATCTTCTCCTGAGTCTCTTTTCTATCACCTTTTGGGGTTCAATATTGAGTTCAGATATTTTATGGTCTATGTCGTCCAGCTTCTTCTTTATCCTCTGCCTGTCTTTTCTACTTAAATTGGATAACCGCCTTAGAATGTGTTCAGGGACCTCAAGTTCCATTTAAAGTCTCCTCCATCAGTAATTACTTCCCGTAAAAAAATTGATTCATCATAACTTCTACACAAAACTATAAAACGCAGCGTAAATGTTTAAACATGATTTGGATTTCTGCGGAGGGTTTAAATAGTTGGAGGGGGTAATAATGTGACATGGACAAGACGTTGAGGTATGCGGCGTATGCGGGGATTGTTTCCATGTCCCTTTGGTTAATTAAATTCACGGAAATATTTGAGGGCAAAGGGTTTTTTATTAGCATTCTGCTCAGAACAGGCATACTATTGTCTATAGTAATCTTTTACTGGGGGCTTAAGAGCTTAGGAGAGAAAACCCAGAATAGAATAATGAAAAACACAGCATATGTTGCTATAATCTGGATGACAATAAGTTTTCTGCTCTGGCTTATCAGTGAAGAGACATCCTTGATAGATTCATATCTATCTCATAATATCTTTGTTGTTCTCAGTATAATTGAGGGATTCATAGCAGTAGCATTCGGGGTAGCATTTCTGGAACTGAGAAAACGCTACGGTTCAATTGCAACAGCAACAGCAATTACTGGCATCTCATCTGGAGTATTTATGGCGACATCCATACTAACACTGGATCCTATAAAAGAGATAGTAACTGAGGGGAGTGTAATAGAGAGCATTAGGATCATTATAGGCTTGATAGTAATAGCAGGATTTCTACTGAGCGCTATAGGGTTGTTATTATCTCGTATATTAATCGTACTTGGGGTAGTAATCCTCTACAAGGCATCCAAGGAGTTCTGAATTATAGCTCACAGATATAAAACGCAGGCGATTATGCGGAAAGGTACTGGCTACCCGCTGTCCCAGAATAGATCCCTCCGCTTCAGGGCAGCAGCCGTCTTCTCAGGATAATGGATCCAGCCGATCTTTCCCTCCGCGTCAACAGAGATTTTATTCGAATACAGAAGATAATCGATAATCAAAGAAAAAGTTTGATACATCATCCTCCTGGGGAGACTACGCCAAAGCCGCTTCTTACCATACTCGCCATCATGCGCCCGAATGAAATTCTCCACGAGGAGAATACTGTCCAGGCGCGGAAAATGAAGCACTCCGTGCTTATCTCTAAGATTCAGAACATCCATGACTGCTATTATATTGGATTCTAAGCTTAAAAATAGTTATATAAGTGTATATAACCCATTTGGTTTATAATACTCTAAAACAGAATAGTATTCCATGAAGAAACCATCAAGGATTATGTTCATCGACGAACCCACCAAAAAAGCCTACGAGACATTGAAAACAGGCACAAGAGAAGAGCGAAGGCTATACAAGACCCTGATGCGCGCATTCAGACGTCTCACAGAAAACGCATTCTGCGGGATACAGATACCCAAGAGGCAAATCCCCGAGGAATACACCAAAAAATACGATGTCGAAAATCTATGGAAACTCAACCTTTCCGGCGCATGGAGGCTGCTCTACTCCATCCAAGGAGACAGCGTAATCGTCATCTCCATAATACTCGAATGGCTAAGCCACAAGGAATACGAAAAAAGACTCGGATACAGGAAAGGATGAATTATTCACGAATTTCCGAGGATACCGAGCTGCCAGAGAATGATGCCGAGGAGCATTACTAACAGGATGAGGAACAGGTAGAATATCACATTAAATAAGATAAAGCGCGATTGTTTGGCAACCAGCCAGAGC
>Ga0209636_10007736_pt1 | contig 10954 bp, 7 predicted proteins | sample DeeMarSWOR152_54_FD_187464 | JGI IMG/M metagenome (GOLD analysis project Ga0209636, IMG submission 187464) | Marine sediment microbial communities from White Oak River estuary, North Carolina - WOR-1-52-54 (SPAdes) (version 2) | ecosystem: Environmental > Aquatic > Marine > Intertidal zone >... | reverse complement strand
GAGGCGTAGTGGAAATGTCTTGAGCTTTCAGCAGTTCGTCTGTAATCTTAGGAATAAGGTAAGGTTTTGCCAATGCAATCTTGCTTGAATTGCCCACAACATTCGCCACCGTAACCATGTAGTCGTTACCTAAAAAGCTGTAATACTTATCAAAAACAGCGTCAAACTTCTTGTCTGTGTCAACTCGGGTTAGATTCGCAACAATAGCCAAGGCATTCCAAGTTAGGATCCGATATTTGCTGTCTAGCAACTCAATGAACGAATCAAAGTATGGATACAGTTTCTCCGGATATTCTTCACTTAAATCCATTAGCACTTTTGCACAGCCGTATCTAACAGCAGCTTTTGGATGGTTAACACCCTTAAGCAGCAAAGGAATCAGGCTAAAATCTCGCCTAACCCTATTGAGAAGTTCTTCTTTAGTCATTGATTTATCCAAAATAGCCTCAGTTAACTGCGAAAACTCATCTTTTTTACCCATTTCCAGTTCTCCTACTTGCAGAAGTTCTCGAAGTGAGTAAAAAAGGTAAAATTTTGTATATAATATTTTTTCATTCTATTGTGGAACTGGGGATGGGAATTGAACCCACGACTGATGGTGATGTCTCCCGCAACTCCCCTCTTTTTCGAACCAAATCATCCCCAAAACATTTAACTTCAAGGCATATGCTGTTTTAAATGGTATTTTCATGGGTCAGAATTTTTTGAGTACAGAAGAAGCCAAAAAAACGGATATAACGGAGTTATTGAATAGACTTTCGGCGAGTGAGAACGGTCTTTCTTCTTCGGAAGTGAAAGATCGCCTTCAGAAATATGGTTTTAATGAGCTCCCCGAGAAGGAAGTTAATCCAATCGTCAAGTTTGCAGGGTACTTCTGGGGACCGATTCCTTGGATGATCGAGGTAGCGGTAATTATGTCAGCGGTCATCGGCCGCTGGGAAGATTTTGGGATTATTTTCGCACTGCTACTACTAAATGCCGTAGTGGGATTCTGGCAAGAACACAAAGCGGACAATGCCATCGAATTATTGAAGCAGAAGCTGGCACTGATGGCAAAGGTTTTACGTGACGGAAAATGGCTTCAAGTGCCTGCCCGAGAACTTGTGCCGGGAGATGTTGTGCGTGTGCGCTTAGGCGATATTATCCCGTCCGACGTTAAGCTCTTGGAAGGCGAATATCTGTTAGTGGATCAATCAGCCCTGACAGGTGAGTCTCTGCCTGTTGAAAAGCACATCTCGGATGTTGCGTATGCTGGTTCCATTATTCGGCAAGGAGAAATGGATGGGTTGGTGGTCACTACTGGAATGAATACATATTTTGGCAAGACCACTAAGCTAGTGGAGGAAGCTGAAACCCAAAGCCACTTCCAGAAGGCCATAATCAAAATCGGTGATTACTTAATTATCCTTGCCGTAACATTGGTTATAATAGTCTTTCTTACGGCACTTTTCCGTCACGAAAGCATAGTGGAGACTCTACAGTTTGCACTTGTTCTAACAGTCGCAGCTATACCTGCAGCATTACCTGCAGTCCTTTCGGTAACAATGGCAATAGGGGCAACAGTCTTAGCCAAAAAGGGAGCTATAGTTAGCAAGCTGGTCTCCATTGAGGAAATGGCGGGCATGGACGTTTTATGTTCGGACAAGACCGGCACCATAACCAAAAATGAACTCACCATTGGGGAAATAAGACCCTTTGAAGGATTCACTTCTAAAGATGTGCTACTGTTTGGTATTCTGGCCTCTAGGAAGGAAGACAGGGATCCCATTGATGATGCCGTTATCGCTAAGGCTGAGGCTCTTTCCGAGGTTGCTGGAGCAATTGGTAGTTACAAGGTTTCGGAGTTTAAACCGTTTGATCCCGTCTCAAAGCGGACTGAAGCCACTATAGAAGACGCTGATGGCAAGAACTTCAAAGTAACGAAGGGTGCGCCCCAAGTAATTCTTTCGCTCGTTTCCAATAAAGAATCAATCAGAACTGATGTCAATAAGACTGTGAATGCTTTTGCCTCAAGAGGTTATCGTGCACTCAGCGTTGCTGAAACTGATGGAAAGGGGAGATGGCAATTCGCTGGTCTTATCGCTCTTTATGATCCACCCCGTGAAGATTCGGCAGAAACAATAAAGACGGCACAAGCTATGGGTGTGCAGGTAAAGATGGTTACTGGCGACCATGTTGCCATTGCCAAAGAGATCGCAGAGCAAGTAAACTTGGGCACCAATATTTTGCCTTCCTCAGCCTTTTTGGATAAGAGTGACCGAGAGGCTCAACATGTTGTTGACAGTGCTGATGGTTTTGCTCAGGTTTTTCCTGAACACAAATATCATATTGTGGAACTGCTTCAGAGCGAAGGCCATATTGTTGGGATGACTGGGGATGGGGTTAATGATGCTCCAGCTTTGAAGAGGGCTGATGCTGGAATTGCCGTTGCTGGTGCTACAGATGCAGCGAAATCTGCAGCTGAGATTGTTTTCACAAAAGCCGGATTATCCACGATCATTGATGCAATAAAAGAAAGCCGCATTATATTCCAGCGTATGAACAACTATGCAATCTACCGCATTGCTGAGACTATTCGCGTGTTGCTTTTCATCACTTCGTCAATTGTAGTATTCCAGTTTTATCCTGTTACTGCTCTCATGATAGTTCTTTTAGCACTTCTGAATGACATGCCAATCATGACTATCGCTTATGATACTGTGAAGTATTCTGATGAACCAGAGAAATGGAATATGTGGACTTTATTAGGTATCGCGACCATGCTTGGAATTATTGGGGTGTTCTCATCCTTTGGGATTCTCTACATAGGACGAGAGATATTAAATCTAAACTTGGCAATTCTCCAGTCTTTTGTATATCTGAAGCTGTCTGTAGCAGGTCATTTAACAGTGTTTGTGGCAAGAACTAAGCATTCGTTTTGGTCTGTAAAACCTGCTAAACCTTTGTTTGTAGCAGTTTTAGTTACCCAGCTAATTGCTACGTTAATCACTGTTTACGGCTTTTTGTTGCCTGCGATGGGTTGGGGTTTAGCCCTTCTTGTTTGGGGTTATGCGTTAGCTCTCTTTGTGATAACAGATTTCATTAAAGTTCGCTTATACAGGCTACTGGATCATAGCGGCATTAGATTTCATAGGTAAAGAACCGGGAGCGCATTTTGGTTAAAAACTTAAATTATCGGTTTATCTTGGGGACTGTTGTTGAAGAATAAAAAACGATTATTGATTCCTTTCTGCGCGCGTATATAACACAAGACTTTTACGCCTCATTTTATTCGTATAAAAGGTGGAAAAATACATGTGTATTGAGGATGTTGCATAAATGGAAACTGGTCTTGTCTCGAACTTGCTAACGTTCATGGAAAGTGAGAAGATCAAGATGAAACTGCAGAAAACCTCCGACTCGGATTTTTGGCTAGAAAGTCAAGATAGTTTCATGACAATTAAATTCGTTATGGATAATAATAAACATGAGATATTTTACGATGTTTTCTCACCAAAATACGATGTACATTTGAGAGAAGAAACCCTTAGAGATGCCGAAAGGTTAGACTTCATTGCGGAAGAAGATAGAAAATGGGAGTACGAAAAGTCAATTGAAGACTTCTGGTTGATTTTAGATTGTGTTAAGCTTTGGGCTCAAAAAAATGGGTTCCGCACCAAAGAAACAAATTTAATATAAGTGATTTTATTTCGGAATGCCAAAAACCTGTATACACGGTAGAGAACGAGTGCACTTCCTTCGGTAGCTAGCTAAATTTATTCTTTTGCGGCTTTCAGTTCATCTAGATCTAATATTGCAAGGATAAAAAATGCATGAGACCAAGCTAACGGTACAGCAGAAATGGAAGAACCATTGGACTTGTTGACTTGTTCGGAAAGGAGGTCGTGCTCGGTGGCATGATCGATTGCCCACTTGATAAGTTTTTCCGTTCTGTTTATGTCTTTGAGTTTTTCATAGTATAAAGCTAACCAAAGTGTTGATAAAACCCAAGGGTTGCCTCCATAGTATGTGTCTCCTGAATATCTGCCTATTCCACCAATTTCATAATTGAATGTTTGTTCTATTGCAAGAGCAGTTTTCCTCATCATCTTATCCTGCGCTGGCAGAACTTCAAAGGGATAGGTTAGCCCTATCAAGCTTACATCTAACGTTTCATCTCTAGGACTAAACGTTTTTATGAATTGGTTTTTTGGTGAATCCCATGCTAACTCAAGTAAGGAGATTTTAATTTTCTCAGCTGAAACATTCCATTTTTCAGATAGGTTATTCTCATCCAGAATTTTGGCTATCTTAGAAGATGTTTTTAGGGCATTATACACGGCTGCATTTGAATATAGATGACTTCCAAATTTTTCTTCCCATAAACCCACAGACTCGATAAGACTTGTTTTTGGATCCATCTTAGTGCACATGAAATCTGCTGCTTTTTTGATCGTTGTCCATAATGATTTTAGAAACCCGCGGTCTTTGGTCAGATCAAAATGTTCGCCTATACCCCAAATAACGGTTGCAATTTCATCAATTTGTGAACTCCAGCATGGTCCTCGTATCTTCGCTTCAATGAAATAGCGTTGATACAATCCTCCCTCTGGTTCTTGAGCCCTTTTACACCACTTGTAGAATTTTTCTGATTCTTGATGGAAACCGCACCTGTCAAAAGCGTATGCAACGTATGTAGCATCTCTAGGCCAACAAAAGCGGTATTCAGGTTCCATGCATGGTGCAGCAATTATGCCCCCATGATTTTTATCCGACAGAAGTTTGAGTACAAGTAAGGATCTTTTTACCATTCTATTTACTGTTTCATCCCCAAAATCATGTTTAAAACCGTTGACCCATGTTTTCCAATAATCCTCAGTTCTCTTCAAAAGCACATCAAATTTGGTTCGCCGGTTTTTAGCTAAGAGCGTTAAAACCTCTTCTTCATCTGATTTCATAATAATTAAAACAGTAAGGTCCTTCTCTTGACGGCTTTGTAATGTGCCAATATCCCAGCTTAAACAAGAATTTACGGCCCTAGTACCATCATATAGTACGAGAGAACCACCTGAAAGCTCAGAGTCGTAAACGTCATTGAAAGCGTCTGATCCTTCTCCGTGAACCCCACATTGATGACCACAAGATTGTCTGGTGCCACCATATAGAAAATAAAAGTTCCGTTTATAGTGAATTATAGCATCTTGTTTCTGTAAATAATACGCTGCATCATCGATATCTGTTTCTGAAAGTGCAAGGTCGTTATAGTAAAAAAAGCGTAAGAAAACGTCATTTACACTCGCATTTCGGAATAAAAAACGTCTAACAAGGACATCAGCATCCGGCAAAACAAAATCCATGGTGGTTACAATTAACCCGGCTTCAAAATTTTTGAAAGTGGTTAACATTATGTTCGTATTTTCAACATATCCCTGCTTACTTTGCCAAGGGAAATCTGTGAGCCACCCAAATTTGCTGGCATTTTTATTAGAGTAGAATAGCCCAGGCAAGGAACCTAGGATATGTTGAGGATAATCGATTGATGGCCAAAAGAGATATCTTAGTTCTCCATTTTTGCCGATGGTGGCTAGCATTTGACTATTACCTATTACTCCCTGTTCCGGCGTCTTTGTCACTAAAATTCCTCCGTTGCTTCGTCCAGGATTCCCTTCAAGCGTTTTTCGATTCGCTCGATACCAGATATTGCCAATGCTTTATTCCAGTTGCTTGGCTTATCGGATTTATAATAATTTACGATTCCGATTGCTAACATGAATAATCCCCAGTAGATATCAATGCTCGAGTCAACACCTAAGACGGGATTTAAAGCGTAATAAATTCCAGTGCCTGCCAGTAAGGTGCCGTAAATTGAAAACATCAGGCCTAGAAAGAATTTTAGGTCAACGAAAGTAGTTTTTGACTGTTTTTTTGGCATGTTTTCCCTCTCAGAAGAATATAATATTCACGATAATTAAACAAGCAACTATTATCAGCGCCCAAGTAATCGGGCGACTGTACCAGGGAAGTTTTTTCTGAATTTCCCCTTTTTCAATTAGGCCATAAACAACACCTTTGAGCTCCTCTTCTGGTTTCGGCTTCGTTACCATACTGACTGCTAAAGTAACTAGAAAACATGTTGTCCATGTCCACCAAGCTCTCCATATGTTAGCTGCCATTATAGTCCCAAAGTAGGAAACAGGTACAAGGGCAAATAATACGATTCCTGTGATTATTCCTGTTATTAAGCCGAAAAAACCTCCCCATGGAGTTGTTCTTTTCCAGAACATTCCAAGGAGAATCGTTGCAAAAAGTGGCGCGTTAATTAGAGAAAACAGTGCTTGCATGTAATCCATTATACTTGGGAACGACATGGCAATAAAAGCGGTGCCTACACTAATTATGCAGGCAACTATAACGCTTACGCGCCCCATCCAAACTAGATGCTTGTCTGAAGCTTTCTGGTTAACATAAGTTTTGTAAATGTCATCCGTCCACACGGTTGAAAAGGCAGTTATGTTTCCGGACATTCCTGACATAAACCCAGCCATCAACGCAGTAAGTCCTATACCTATCAAACCCGGAGGAAAATAGCGTTTAATCAACAAAGGTAATGCCAAATTATAAGATTGTCCTCCCTCTCCTAATCCAGGTATCAGGGTAATCGCTAATAGTCCAGGTATGATTGCAATTAAAGGTAATACTAGTTTTATGGCTCCTCCAATTAATGGCGCTTTTTGCGCTGCCTCAACATCTTTTGCTGATAGAGTTCTTTGGATTACCAAAAAGTCGGTGCACCAATAGCCAAATGACAAAACAAAACCAAGCCCAAGAACGAGACCTAACCAATCGACTCCCATCGGGTTTTGTGACGCGGTGGCAGTATTAGCCCATATGTGACTAAATGCTTCCGGAATTCGACTCGTCAAACCGCTCCATCCCCCAACTTCAGATAGGCCAAGAATAGGCAATAACAAAAGTCCAAACCATATTAGGAAAAATTGTAGGATTTCGTTATAAATTGATGATGTTAACCCGCCGAGGCTTACATATACTCCGATAATTAATGCAGAAAGTATAATGCTTTGATAAATTGACCAGCCTATCAGAATATTGAAGATTAATGCGAGAGCGTACATGCTTATGCCCGAAAGCAGCAAGGTCATCCCCGCGAATATAACTGCATTTAATCCTCTCGTAGCTTCATTGTAACGCAACTTAAGATAAGCTGGGACAGAATGAACTTTAGTCCCATAGTAAAGTGGCATCATAAAAAGTGCCAAGAATAGGATGGCTGGAACGGCTCCAAGCCAATAGAATTGGACTTGGATGAAACCGTATTCGTATGCTCCTGCGCACATTCCCAGAAGTTCGAGCGCACCCATATTTGCAGATATAAACGCTAACCCGGCTATCCAGCTGGGATTTGAGCGTCCGGCAAGAAAGAAATCTTTGCTTGTTTGCACTCTCTTTCTTAAAAGAAAACCTATGAAAATAACAAAAACGAAGTATATTGCAATTATTAAATAATCAACTATTGTAAGTTGGAATACCCCCACTTAAAAATCCCCCGCTGTAAGTCATTCTAAAACAAATTATTTCTTGATTCCTGTTAAATGCCTTTCTGTAGTCATTTCTGAAAATGAGAAAAGTTGCTTGATGCATTCACTAAGGGGCAGTCGACATAGTCAAAGGACTTTGAATTCCATTTTTTTCCCTTCTCGGTCAAATATCGCTATGTCCTTTTCAGACTGATAGGGATAGGCAGTTATGAGCATTATCCTGCCATAAAACTTGTTCAAATCTATAACTGAAGGATGTAGAGCGCCTGACGGATGCGAATGAGCAATTCCCATGATGGAAAAATCGATTGGGAGCATATGAACGGGAAAAGTGGAAAAAGTATTTCCGTGGGTTGCCAACGGCGGTATCTGCGTATCGTTGACTATGATTTTGTGTTTTTCAACTTTTCCCCTCAAAAGAAGTATTGATTCTCTAGGATAAAGCATCCGCGCATAACTCAAGATGCTGTCTATAACTGATCGTTCAATAATGATGGCTGTATCCAAGTTGGAACCAACTTGTTACTTTCAAAGGTAGGCGTCTGTGGCATATCTTCGCATCATTCTGTGACTGTTAAAGTAGTATGCAACTTTCCCTATTGAATTCTTCATCATATTTATCCAATCATCGCGTCCTTTGTAGAATCTGGGAAGGATAAGATATCCTAGTTTGCCGTAAAGGTCATCTAGTTCTCTGTCTCTTCTAGTCTGTTCTTGCGCTAGTTCGCTAGGATGTGGACCTATTGCCCAGCCTGTAACGCCTTCAACGCAGCCTTCTATCCACCAACCATCTAAGACGCTGAAATTTATCACGCCGTTGTGGGCTGCCTTCATTCCGCTTGTGCCAGATGCTTCAAATGGAGGTAAAGGCGTGTTTAGCCAAACATCAACTCCAGAAGTTAATTTGGCTGCCATTTCCATGTTATAATTTTCGAGATAAACAATTGGAACCTCGTCTTTTAGCTGGTTCTTGTAGTTACAGATCTCTTTTATTAATTCCTTACCTGCTTCATCTCTGGGATGCGCTTTTCCAGCGAATATTAACTGAATTTTTTCCCTCTCAGAGGCCTTTTTTAGTCGCTTTAAATCTGAAAAAATTAGTGTGGCGCGCTTATACGTGGTAGCTCTTCTAGCAAAACCCAAAGTTAAGGTATTGATATCCATTTTACCGTTTGCTTTTTCGTTTACAAAGTTGAGCAAATCTTTCTTAGCTTTCATATGGGCTTCCCAAATCTCCTCGTTTGGAATTGTGTCAACTCTCACAAGTAGTTCCGGCTCGTTCACCCATCCCGGAATATATGCATGAAACAGGTCTCTAAAATGCTGGCAGGTCCACGTGTAAGAGTGAACTCCATTAGTTATTTCTCGGATATGGTGTCCAGGAAAAAGCTTCCTCGAATACTTCATGTGAGCTTCTGTTACTCCATTTGTGTATTTACTTAGATTTAGAGCCAAGAGTGTCATATTCAGTCTGTCATATCCACCATATCTTTTCAGAGTGTCTACTGGATATTCTACTCCCAATAATTCGCTAACAATACCATAAGAAAATTTGTCGAATGCAGCCTCAACAGGCGTGTGTGTAGTGAAAACACATAGATTTTTTACTTTATCCGCATTCATCCCGTTCTTTTTTAAAAGCTCTATGGTGAGCAGGCTGGAGTGTCCTTCATTCATGTGAAATTTTCCAATATTGAATTTTAAAGCTTTTAGAATCTTGACACCGCCGATTCCTAGAACTATCTCCTGCTTCAATCGATATTCATCGTCGCCTCCATACAGGAACGAAGTGATCTCTCTGTCTTCCGGTGTATTTCCATCAACATCTGTATCAAGAAATAACACCGGAACTATTCCTCCGGTCAAGCTTTGCTGGTCAAAAAGCCAAGCCTTAACTCTGACATCTCTGCCTCCAATTTGAACCTTCACATCGTCTGGCAACAGTTCCATGAAGTCGAAAGGGTTCCATTCCTCGGGATATTCTAGCTGTTTTCCTTCCTCTGTTATCTTCTGCTTCAAGTATCCCTTCCTGTTAACAAGCGTGACTGCAACTAACGGAATTTTTAGATCCGCACTTGACCTTATTGTATCACCTGCTAAAACTCCTAGACCTCCACTGTAAGTTGGAATTTCGCTTTTTATCCCAATCTCCATAGAAAAATATGCAATTCTGGGACCTTCCAAGAAATTATGCATGCAATATTCGCTGTCAAAGTAATATTTTCTTCCCCATACATCAACATTGAATTCGCTTTTTTCAGGTTCTACAGGCATTCCACAAACAGGATCAATTACCGTCATAAGATTGAACTCCAAAACTACCCGCAATAGTAAATACTCTTACTCAATATTTAACCTTGTAATCTTCATAGGCTACGGTCATGGAGAAAGCGACCAATATTATCCAAGTTGTTTGTCTTTAGACATGCTGAGACTACTGATAACAGACGGGAAATCTTCTCAGGCTGGCGCGACCCAAAACTCACTTCGAAAGGATTGGAACAAGCACAGGAGATTGCAGAGCAACTCAGGCAAGAAAAGATTAACTATGCTTTTACTTCACATCTCAGGAGAGCCAGAAAGACACTTGAAATCGTTCTTGAAACACATCCGGATGTTCCTGTTTTTATTGACGACCAACTCGTTGAACATTGTTATGGTCTGCTTCAAGGTAGAAGCAAAAGAAAAGTTGCAGAAGAAAGACCAGAATTGTTTGCCCAAGTTCACCGAGGTTACGATTTTCCGCCACCCGAAGGAGAAAGTCTAAAGATGGTTGAAAAACGGACATTGCCCTTTCTGGAGCAACTTGGAACATGGCTTCAACAAAACAGAGGTAATGTAGCTATATCGTGTCATGGCAACTCTCTTCGCCTTGAGGGCGCTCGTTGCTCAGCAGCTCCCTTACGCTGAATGCACTTATGAGCAGAATCGCGATAAGGCATACAAGAAAAACTGTTTTTTTCTTTTCCAGATTCAACGCCTCTCCTAACTAATACAAACTGAACTTTTCTATCTAAACTTTAAAGTTTTTTTTCAATCTCACGCAAATTCGATGTAAGGCTAACCGCCGAACAGGTAGAGAAACCTATTTTGTGTTTATGTTGTGGAGCTGGGGATGGGAATTGAACCCATATAGAGCAGCTCTGCAGGCTGCCGCCTGAACCATTCAGCCACCCCAGCAGCCTAAACTTCACTTATCAATGCTATAACTTTATCGATGCCAAAATTGGTACATATTACTAAGCGTTTCCCATGTCCGCTCGCTTATGCTTTCAGGTATTTTTCAGGGTTCTCTTCGAAGGCTATCTTGCATCCGGGAGCGCAGAAGTAGTAGGTTTTTCCCTTGTAAACCGTCTTATGCTTCGCCGTTTTCTCATCCACTTTCATCTTGCAAACTGGATCAACTGCCAATCACTTTT
>Ga0209636_10007735_pt1 | contig 10956 bp, 10 predicted proteins | sample DeeMarSWOR152_54_FD_187464 | JGI IMG/M metagenome (GOLD analysis project Ga0209636, IMG submission 187464) | Marine sediment microbial communities from White Oak River estuary, North Carolina - WOR-1-52-54 (SPAdes) (version 2) | ecosystem: Environmental > Aquatic > Marine > Intertidal zone >... | reverse complement strand
TGAGATACGGGATTCGCATTACGTGAGAGACTCGCCGAACAAACTAGAAAGAGTCCGTGAGAGGATCCTTCATGGATACGTGTGGTCAAAACAGGGGGTGTTATCTATCATATTGTAATTATTAATACTTCTTAAATGTTCATTTTTTCCTTGACAGGGGGAATATAGCATGTCCCTCATTTTCCTAAATTGTCTAATTCACACTTTCCTATTCCCCTCTTCCTCTGATCATCACGGCTCCGCTCTTAACCTCTCCACCTCGCTAATCAAGGTCCTAAGATTGGAGACCTTTTCACGATTTTTTTTCTCGTCTATCAATAACCTTTTAATCACATGTCTATAATGAGTTATTGCTGCATTATCGGAAACTCTTGGATATACAATATACTTTTCTATCTTCCATGTATTATTAACCTTAACTAGATTAAAATCAACAATTTCCGAAAGGTTCCTTTTTTCTATCAGCATAATATCACCGCAAGACATAGCCAAGACATCATATTTGACACTAACTGTAGCAGTATTGTCGTTCACTAACTCTTTTAAAATGCTATAACCCGAAATGATCAGAAAACAATCCCATCCAGGTTCATCTTGATTTTCTTGCCATGCCATAAGACGACGAATTTCGTCATAATTATTACTGCTGGAGAGTCTAGCTCCCTGGAGATCCAATTGGCAATATTTATCCACTACCTCGTTAATTGAAGATCCAAACCCATAACTACAAAATAAGAGTATTGAGGCAAATATGCCTAGTAAATGAACGAGGTATTTATTGATTGCAGCCTTTGCCAATATCCTATCGTTATCAACAGGTTGCACTCGCCCTACTTGCCACCTAATGGCCAACCCATCTGTAATAGGTTGTAAAAGATGGGACGTTCGTGCAGAAATTGCATAATTTCTCAAATATAGTCTTCTCTATCAAACCCGTTCCCTTCTGAGATGGCCCTGGTAACACATGAAGTCGTCACTCCAAGATATCGGGCAACTTCTGCCCCCGAGTACCCCAACTCCTTTACTGCTAACCAGGAAAACATGCGCCGGGCTTCCACAATTTCGTGCCTCCGACTCCCGGATCGAATTTCCCCAACGGAGACTTTATGCACGCTACACACCCTTTTGGCCAATAAAGAAAGATGTGTCCTTTTAGCCCCAAACCTCAAATTCTCCCTCCCTACATTATCCATCTCAGTTAAAACAGTTTCAACAAAATCTCCGTCCCCTAATATTCTCTGATCCGATAATTGTCTCTCTCTACGTCTCCTCAAACCCATCACTTCAGCCCAACCTCCTAAACTCCTTATAAGGCCACCACCTACCAGTTCAGACCTACTGCCCAACGCAATTCCTTGTTCTAAGAAGTTCAAGTAGTTTTTCTTCCTGCCCCGACCTTTTCCAAAAAAGGACAATATATATCCAGTATCCTGCCAGGGCCGTTTAACATATCCCATCAACCCGGAATGGCCTGACCAGGGTGATCTGTTGAGCTCCTCTATATCCTTGACCAGGCCTACTCTTATCAAATTCAGATGAATATAACGCACCAATTCCAACAGATAAGCATCTTCTTGGCAGACGATAGATTTGTACCTATTCTGGAAAAGATGCCCGTGCCGCTTGTGACGCATATTGAAATTCACCACGTACCCGGTTAATAACTTCCTCATGTTGGATGACAAAGGACGCTTATTTGTTTTACAGAGCAGATGGAAATGATTCGAAAGCAGTGCCCAAGCGTAAATATCCATTGCATCATCTTCTACCAGCTTAGCCAACCGAGAAATAAAATCGTTTCGATCTAAGTCGCCTAAAAATATCTCTTTCCCTTCTATCCCCCGGCCCATCACATGATGCAAAACACCAGGGGCATCTAATCTTGCTAAGCGTGGCATTCCTTAAAATTCTCCGAATATCTGTCTTTTTGTCTTAAACTCTCATAGTAAGCTACAGAATGTCAAGCAATTTCTGCACGAACGTCCCCTATACTCCTTTTCCCATTCTCCTTTTACAATTTAAAAAAAACGAATAAACCTACCAACATCCAGATAATACCAAAAAAAATAACAAAACTTTGACGCAGGGTAAGTTGTTTATTATTTTTTATAAATGGAGAGTGTTTGTAAGTTATTCGTATAGTTTCAGAAACTTTATGGGGTGCTATGATGTGGAAAAGACCGATTATGATTAGAATTACGCCCACAAAAATCCCCTCTCGCATTATTTCGCCCTCCATTACTTCTTCTGTATCTAATAGTCTGTCTCCCCTATATACCATGTGTATGTCGAAACATAAACAACAGAAACACCTGGAGTACCTGCATGAGGGCCAGATGAATACATCCAATTTTCCCCAGACCATGCAAACTGTCCTCCTCCTCCAGAAAAGACAGGAGTTATACCTTCAACATTTAGAGCTCTTCCCCATCCTGCCCAATCCCAAGGATTTGCAGATCCATATGCTAAACCTAATTCTGGTTGTCCACTACAGCCCATTACCCATCCACCGCCAGAGGCAAAATAACGGTATTCATAAGCTTTTTGCCTTATATCATCGTACAAAGTAAATGTACCGAATTCCCCATGTCCCCCAATTCCTCCCCCAATTCCTCCCATCACTACTCTATATAGTCTTTTTGCATTATGGCGGGCTTCATTAAATAAATACCCAAATGCTGCGGTCCAAGCACCCTGACCAAACCCTTGTCCAAAACTACCACCATATATCTCTGCAGCGATGCCTCCGGTTATGCCTCCAATGACTGATCGCCCAACGAGTTGGCCAGTAGAGTTCGCGATCTTACTGTCAAAGGTTGGTATGTATGGTCCAGCAAAGTCCGCCTCAGATGACTGAGCAGCGCTTCCATATCCTCCTCAAACGCCTTGACCAAGGAGGGAAACCTCTCCCTATGGCGGTCAATAAAGGCACATGCTAGGACCTTGCCCTGATCAAAACCCCCCGCCCTCCCTAATCCCAACAAGAATCCCAACAAGCTCTGCTTTTATCTCCCGCCACACCTCCAACAGCGGGGAGGATTCCGCCGCAACCCGGCTATCTGGAGCTTTTGAGACGCCTGCCAATGGAACCCGGGGCCTAGCTGTATTTTTTTCTTGACAAAGGTGAATTATTATGATTTTATTACCGCCAAAGTTCAGCATTGACGGAGGTAAGTTTCAGAAGTGATGGGCAGGAGAAACATTTTTCGGAACTGGTTTTACTTTTATTATTTTTGGACAGCAGTCTGCCCATTGCTTAGGGAGGTAGAGGCATAGAATAGATTAAATATATCACCTAAGCCATGGGTAGACCGAAAGATGCTATCCATGGCTTTTTTATTTTTTCACCTGGCCATGGTAGCAAATCTCACCATGGCCCTTTTTTTTGGAGGCGGATGAAAAATGGTTATCGTGATGAAAAAAAATGCCACAGAGTCTCAAATAGGCCATGTCATCAAGTGGGTTGAGTCCATCGGTTACGGGGCACACCCCAGCCACGGCGTTGAACGAACCATCATTGGAGTCGTGGGAAACGACCGAGGCAAGGCACAGTTAAGGAATGCCGGGTACCTTCCGGGAGTGGAAAAGATCGTGCCTATCCTGAAGCCTTTTAAACTGGCTAGCCGAGAGGCTAAGGAGGAAGACACGATCGTCCGGGTGGGCGATCTGGAAATCGGCGGACCGGAATTTATCGTCATGGCGGGTCCCTGCTCTATTGAGAGCGAGGAGCAACTGATGGAAAGCGCCTATATTGCCAAGAAGGGAGGGGCCCATATCCTCAGGGGCGGTGCCTTCAAGCCGAGAACATCGCCTTATAGCTTTCAAGGGTTAGAAGAGGAAGGGTTAAAAATCCTGGAAAAGGTGCGGGAAAAAACGGGCATGCCCGTTGTTACCGAGGTCCTGAATACAACGGATGTGGACGTAGTTGAAGAGCACGCCGATATCCTCCAAATCGGCGCACGCAATGTTCAGAACTTTCCCCTTCTGAAAAAGGTAGGACATGCGCGGAAACCGGTCCTTTTAAAACGCGGAATGATGACGACAATAGAAGAACTGCTCATGTCGGCGGAATATATCCTCTCTTGCGGCAACGATAAGGTCATTCTCTGCGAGAGGGGGATCCGCACGTTTGAGACGGCAACGCGGAATACCCTTGATATCAGTGCTGTGCCGGTTCTCAAGGAATTAACCCATTTGCCGATCACTGTTGATCCCAGCCACGCCGCTGGCCATTGGAAATACGTGATCCCTCTCGCCAGAGGCGCCGTGGCGGTTGGGGCAGACGGGCTCCTCATTGAGGTCCACCCTGAACCGGAAAAGGCCCTTTCCGACGGCATACAATCGCTCAAACCGGAAAACTTTTACCAACTCATGGAGGAAGTGAGGGCCCTCCGGAAGACCCTGAGGTCAGAGATACGGGTGCTCCAATGAACAGGATTAAGGTAAACCTCGATAGGAAAACCTCAGCCTCTTATGAAATCTATATGGGCGAAAACATAGTGGATCGCATGGGATTGATCATCACCAAGAACAACTGGGCCTCACGCTACATTATCATAACGGACTCCAACGTTTTGCCCCTCCATGGAGAGAGGGTTCGGGCGACCCTCAGGGAAATGGACCTGAGGGTCAATATGATCGACTTCCCAGCGGGGGAGGGCTCAAAGAACATCCAAACCGGCCTCTACATGGTCAGCAGGATGATCGACCTCGGCGCCGATAGAACATCCGCCCTGATCGCATTGGGTGGTGGCGTTGTGGGAGATATCACGGGTTTCATAGCTTCGATTTACATGAGGGGGATTCCGTATATTCAGGTTCCAACGACCCTTCTGGCTCAGGTGGACAGCAGCATCGGGGGAAAGACGGGAATAGACCTCTCCGAAGGAAAGAATATCCTGGGGACCTTCTACCAGCCGAAAGGGGTCTTCATGGATCTGGCTTTCCTGAAAACCCTGACGTCTCGGGAATTCGGGACCGGCCTGGCGGAAATCGTCAAGTACGGCATCATCGATGACCCAGAGCTGCTCAACTTTCTTGAAGGTGAAGCAGAGGCCATCAGGAACCGGGATATGGGCCTCCTCGAAGAGATCGTTGCACGGTCGTGCCGGATCAAGAAAGGAATCATTGAGATCGATGAAATGGAAAAGGGGGTTCGCCGCATTCTCAATTTTGGCCATACAATCGGGCACGCCATCGAAGCAGAATCTGGTTACTCTATCCCGCACGGAAACGCCATATCGATGGGCATGGCGGCATCGGCCATCCTATCGGAGAGATTAAAATACCTGCCCTCTGGAGACCGGGAGAGGATCATATCCCTCATCAGGGCGATGGGACTCCCCGAGCGTATCCCCAAAAACCTAAGCCCAGAGGGAATATTTTCCCGCATTAAGAGGGACAAGAAAAAAGAAGGAGACACCATCCACTTCGTCCTGCTCAAGAAAATAGGGATTCCCTTTGTCAGCGGCGGCGTACCCGAAGTGCTGGTCAGGGAAGTACTCGAGGGATTAAGGGAATGAAGAAAGCGTCTCTAAAAACCCTCCGGAGGGAATTGAGAGAAAAGGACCGGGAGATCGTCAAGCTTCTCAATGAACGGGCAAAGGTGTCTATCGTGATTGGCGAGCTAAAAGAGTCGGGAGGATGGGAGGTCTATGACCCCGCACAGGAGAGCAAGGTTCATGATCACCTAAGGGAGATGAACGAGGGCCCCCTCTCCAGCAGCGCCTTGAAGAATATCTTCTGCGAGATTATTTCTTCCTCCCGCGCCCTCCAGGCACCGACAACCGTCGCCTATCTGGGACCGGAGGCGTCATTTACTTACCTGGCTGCCCAATCTCATTTCGGCAAAAGCGCACAATACTCCCCACAAGGAAAGATCCCTGAGGTCTTTGGCGAGGCGGAAAGGGAAAGGGTCTCTTGGGGAGTGGTGCCAGGGGAAAATTCCGTGGAAGGGTTCGTCAAGGAAACCCTGGCCGGTTTGATCATCACCCCCTTGAATATTAGGGCGGAGATCTTTCTCAGGATCTCTCATTGTTTGATCTCGGCATGCGAAAGGATGGAAGAGGTAAAGCGAATCTATTCGCATCCCCAGGCCCTCGCCCAGTGCCAGGGTTGGTTGCGGAAAAATCTACCACATTGTCCCGTCTTTGGACTGGACAGCACAGCAGTTGCCGCCAAAAGGGCTTTGGAGGATAAGGAGGGCGCTGCCATCGGGAGCCGTCTCGCCGCATCCACGTATGGGCTTAAGATCGTTGCACGGGGCATCGAAGATAGCCCCTCTAACACGACACGATTTTTCGTCATCGGCAAGGGTAAAAGTGTGCCGACGGGAAGAGATAAGACCTCAATGCTCTTTGGAGTCTCCCATGTACCAGGTGCCCTTTATCACGCATTGGAGCCGTTTGCCAGAGAGCATCTCAATCTAACGCGGATCGAATCTTACCCCATCAAGGACAGGATGTGGGAATATCTATTCTTCGTCGATTTTGCAGGCCATATCGAGGAAGAGAGGACAAAAACGTGCTTAACAGACATGCGGAAAGTTACTACCTTCATTAAGGTTCTAGGCTCATATCCCAGGGGGGATGAGGGTTGATGATCTGCATTCCCATTGTTGCCAAAGACCAAAATGCTGCCTTGATGCAGATGGAAAGAGGTTTTCCTTTGGCCGATATCCTGGAGTTGAGAATCGATCAAATCAAGAACCTCAATCTGGAAGGATTGCTGAGGCGGAAACGGGGGAAGGTTCTGGTCACCAACAGACGGAAGGATGAAGGGGGAGGATTTTCCGGCACTGAGCGCGAAAGGGTAGAGCTCCTGAAGGAAGCGGTGGCGCTCGGAGTTGATTATGTGGACATCGAGGTTTGGACAGAAGGCGCACTGATCAAAGAACTTTCAACAAAGATAGGGAATCACCATGGCCGCGCGAGATGGATCGTCTCTTATCATGATTTCAGTGGCACCCCTTCTGAGCGGTCGTTAAGAAGGAGATTAGATGAGTGCAACAGGACCGGGGCCGACATCGTTAAGATCGTCACTTACGCCAATACCGTGGAGGACAATTTGAGGGTTCTCGGGCTCATTCCCTATGCACGGAGAAGGGGTCTGGAAATCATTGCCTTTTGCATGGGGGAAATGGGACGAATCAGCAGGATCATGGCACCCCTTTTGGGCTCTTGTTTTAGCTATGTTTCTTTGGAGAAAGGAGTGGAATCGGCACCGGGGCAACTGGCCGTAGAAGAGATAAGGAAGGTCTTCAGGATATTGAACATAGGCGGGACAGAAAAAGCCTAACAATCGAAGAAGGAAAGATATCATTATGGCGGGCAGTTCTTCAGAAATCTTTGCCCTGTTTGGCAACCCGGTCAGACACAGCCTCTCTCCCCTCATGCATAACGCCACGTTTAAAAGGATGAATATCGATGCCCATTATGTCCCCTTTTGCGTAAAAAACCTGGAGGACGCGGTGCGTGGGATCAGGGGATTGGATATCCGGGGGGTGAGCATCACCATTCCCTTTAAGACTGCGGTGATGCCCTATCTGGATGAGGTAGATGAGAGCTCCCTCAGGATAGGGGCCGTCAATACGATTTTGAATGATGATAAGGGCTGCCTAAAAGGATATAACACCGACTGGATCGGGCTTATCCGCGACCTGAAAGAATCCCTGGATATGAGAGGAAAGACCTTCGCCATCCTCGGGGCTGGTGGGGCGGCAAGGGCTTCCGTATTCGGCATCCTGAAAGAAGGGGGTATCCCCGTCATCCTGAACCGGACCGTCGAAAAAGGCGAGAAGATGGCCCGGGATTTCGGCTGCCCGTTCTATCCCCTTTCGGAGATCGGGAACCGCAAGGCAGATTGCTTGATCAATACCACGCCCGTCGGGATGAACCCGGATAGGGAAAGATCACCGCTGGCGAAAGAGAGCCTCGTACATTTCAGATGGGTCATGGACATCATCTATAACCCGCTTAAGACAAGACTCCTGAGGGATGCCGAGGAGGCGGGATGCATGGTGCTGTCAGGTGCGGGCATGTTTGTCCACCAGGGGGCTGAACAGATAAAAATATGGAAGGGTGTGGAGCCCCCCAGGGCATTTATGAAGCAGATTGTTCTGGAGAGACTGAAGGAGCGTGATGGAAATTAGGCCGGTCAAACATCTGGATGCAACGGTGAAAATCCCCGGCTCCAAGAGTTACACCCAGAGGGCCCTGATCATCGGTGCCCTGGCAGAAGGGAAATCTTTCCTTCGAAACGGTCTGCTATCCGAGGATACGGAATATCTGATGGAGGCGCTTAGATCCCTTGGATCGGAGATCTTAATCGAGGATGGAGACATGGTCATCGGTGGAACCGGCGGCACTGTCAGAAATCCACGGAGGGAAATCTACCTGGGAAATAACGGGACCGCTATGAGATTTCTCACCAGCCTCGTATCCCTGGGAAAAGGCATGTTTACCCTTAGCGGCGACCCTCGACTCTGTGAAAGGCCGATGAACCCCCTTCTGGATGCCTTGAAAATACTGGGAGTAGATGTCCGAAGTAAGAACAAACAGGGATATCCTCCCGTGGTTGTTCATGCCAACGGCCTTAGGGGCGGCAGGGTCACCCTTGAGGATATCGAAAGCAGCCAGTACGTCTCTTCCCTTCTGATCTGCGCCCCCTATGCCGAAAGAGATACCGTCATAGCGCTTCAAGGCCAGGTCCCCTCTCTCCCCTATATCGATATGACCATAGAAGTGATGAAGGCATTCGGGGTGGAGGTGATCAGGGAAATCCCGAATTGCTATTCCGTGAAGAACGGTCAGCGGTATGAGGGAAAGAGACACCGGATTGAAGGGGACATCTCCAGCGCCTCCTATTTCTTCCTGGCCGCGGCCCTGTGTAAGGGAAGGGTTCGGGTTCAGAATCTCACCCCCCGGACCCTTCAGGGAGATATCAAGTTCCTCCAGATCATGGAGAGGCTCGGGTGTACCGTCATAAGGGGGGATCATTGGGTCGAGGTGGTGGGGGGCGAGTTGACCCCTGGTGAATACGTATTTGATCTGGGTGATATGCCCGATATGGTCCCAACCCTTTCGGTATTAGCAGCCTCTCGGTCCGGCCGGACCGTCATCACCAACGTATCCCATCTCAGGACAAAGGAAAGCAATCGATTGGAGGCGCTGGTTACCGAACTCAAGAAGACGGGCGTGAGGGCAGAGGAGAGGGAGGACGGGCTCACAATCGATGGGAATAGGCCCCATGGCGCTGAGATAGAGACTTACAACGATCACCGGATCGCCATGAGCTTCGCCATCCTTGGGCTGAGGACGCCGGGCGTAAAGATTAAAGACAAGAACTGCGTCAAGAAATCCTTCCCGGGCTTTTGGGAGGAACTGAAAAAGCTGTACAGGCGATGAACATTATCTTGATTGGATACCGTTGTACGGGAAAGACATCGGTGGGGAAAAAGATATCGGAAAGGTTGCGCATGCCTTTCTATGACACAGATGAGCTTGTAAAAAACCATACCGGCAAAACGATCAGGGAAATCGTCGAGGAAGAGGGTTGGGAGTCCTTCCGCAAAGAGGAAAAGTCGGTCGTCAGGGGACTTTCCTCCTTGGTTGACACGATCATTGCGGCGGGAGGCGGTGCGGTGGTGGATGCCGAAAACAAGGACGCCCTGAAACGAAACGGGCTTTTCCTCTGGCTCACCGCCGATGTACGTACGATCGTCGAGAGGATGAAGAACGATAGGGTGGCTGGTGAACAGAGGCCCCCCCTTTCCAGCGATGGTTTGGAAAGGGAGACCTCGGAGATACTCAAAAAGAGGACACCGATTTACCGGCAGTTAGCCGATTTCACCATCGATACTTCGGGAAAGGAGATCGACGCGATCGCGGACGAAGCCTGTAATCTTCTTGCCCGTCGAATTCAACGTTTTGGCTAAAACGGGCTTCGGATAACCGAGACAACTTGTCCAGGCTCTGGCGAGCGAAAGAAGGGAATACATATGTCAGGCAACTCAATAGGCGTCCTGTTCCGAGCCACCACCTGGGGGGAATCACACGGCAAGGCCCTCGGGGTGGTGGTGGACGGATGCCCCCCCAACATCCCTCTGACGGAATCGGACATTCAAAAAGAGCTCGAGAGGAGAAAACCGGGCCAGATTCCATCGGCCTCACCGAGGGGGGAGGAAGACCTGGTAGAGATCCTTTCCGGCGCCTTTGAAGGGAGGACCACGGGAACCCCCATCTCCCTGATCATCAAGAACAGGGATGTCGACAGCTTGGCCTATGAGGGAATCAGGGATATCTTCAGGCCAGGGCACGGCGATTTCACCTATTACAAGAAATATGGCATCCGGGACCACCGCGGGGGCGGTCGCGCCTCGGCTCGGGAGACCGTTGCACGTGTGGCCGCTGGAGCCATTGCAAAAAAGGTGCTCTCCCGCGAGGGGATTGAGATCATCGCCTACACCAAGGAGCTCGGTGGTATTGCCGCAGAACGGATCTCTTTGGCGCATATTCATCAGAACATCCTCCGGTGTCCCGATCCAATAGCAGCCCAAACAATGAGGGAGAAGCTCGAGGAGGCCAAGAAGAACGGGGATTCCCTTGGAGGGATCGTGGAAATCCTCGTCAGGGGGTGCCCGTCGGGCCTTGGGGAACCTGTTTTCGATAAAATCGATGCTGATCTCGCCAAGGGCCTCATGAGTATCGGGACAGTGAAAGGCGTCGAGATCGGCGCGGGATTTCAGGCCGCACGAATGACCGGCCTCGAGTGCAATGATCCCATCAGGCCGGAGGGATTTTCAACAAATCATGCGGGTGGGATCCTGGCGGGCATCACCAATGGCGATGCGATCGTCATAAGGGTTGCCTGCAAACCCATTCCATCCATCAAAAAATCTCAAGATACCATCGATGTTCATGGAAAGCCGGCGAAGATATCGATCAAAGGGAGACATGA
>Ga0209636_10007734_pt1 | contig 10958 bp, 6 predicted proteins | sample DeeMarSWOR152_54_FD_187464 | JGI IMG/M metagenome (GOLD analysis project Ga0209636, IMG submission 187464) | Marine sediment microbial communities from White Oak River estuary, North Carolina - WOR-1-52-54 (SPAdes) (version 2) | ecosystem: Environmental > Aquatic > Marine > Intertidal zone >... | reverse complement strand
ATCAACACGGAGATAAAAACGGATGAGCCAGTTGACAACTTGATCTCAGGCATTCTCCCTCTAGCGCACAATTACTCCGGTTCTATACTCCTACTACTTGATAATAATAAGAAACTCCCAGCCATGGCCCTTTTGCGGGTTCTTGCTGAGTTGACTTTTCGTTTGACCTGGTGTTTGTTCACGCCCAACGAGCCAAAGGAGACTGTCAGTATTAGAATAGAGCGTTGGTTGAAGGAATCTTACAGGCAGCGAAGAAAACTCTTGAAGAAAATATTGCCGGCCGCTGCTGACGAAGAGAAGAAGAACATTACCAAGGAAATTGACGCCCTCGAGAAAGAGATAAGTAACATTCCGCACGCCTTCGCGGGTGACTTATATAGCTCTCTTGGTGCTCTGAGAGCTGCAGCGCCGGGCACATCAGATGAAACTCTAAGCTACAAAGACCAGCTTTATCCTTTATTTTACAGCCCTTTTAATCAGGCTGTGCATCCGGATCTGATCGTGTTGTCGAATCTTATTCAACAAGACGGGAACGTGCGAGTTTTTTCAAGCGATCTGAACAAAGTTGATTGCGAAGTACTGAAAATTTACTGTATGAGCTGTGTCTTCAATGTTATTTCATACATTCGAGCTCATTATGATTGGGATTACACAGCCGTCAAAGAGGAATATCTTGAGACGAAAAGGAACTTTAAATCAGAATAGCAAATAACTTGGATTCTCTGTGAACTCTGTGCCCTCTGCGGCTAAAGAAAATAAAATGCAATATCTCTGTGAACTCTGTGCCCTCTGTGGCTAAGAAAGATGATTGAATGAAGGCTGCTGTTGACATACTTGATGAGAAGATTTTCGATGCGATACGCGAGGCTACCGGAGAGTCCGTTAGTATACGGCCACTCGCAAGACCGGCCAGCGACCCTAAGTTTGGTGATTATCAGGTCAATATCGTTATGGCGCTCGCCAGGCAGCTCAAAACGAATCCACGTGACCTCGCGGCAAAAATCGTGGAGAAACTAAATGTCAGTGATGTCTGCGAAAAACCTGAAATCGCAGGTCCTGGTTTTATTAACCTGCGATTAAAGCCGGATTTTATCGCCGGGGCCCTGTGCGATATCAATAGACAAGAACATCTGGGTATTGAGAAGGTCAAAGAACCGCAGACAATCGTCGTCGATTTTTCGAGTCCGAACATTGCCAAGCAGATGCACGTCGGCCATCTGCGGAGTACCATAATCGGCGATTGCATCTGCCGCATGCTCGAAGCCCTTGGCCACAAGGTCATCCGCCAAAACCACATCGGAGACTGGGGCCTGCAAATGGGTATGGTTGTCCATAAGATTGAAACCGAGCTGGAATCCAAGGAGGGGGGTTACACGCCTGGAGAAATATTCCCCGATCTTGACATGGGAAGTCCGGCGGCTTTAGACAAACTAGAGGAATGGTACAGAGAAAGTTCTGCAATGGCAGAGACTGACTCTGATTGGGCAGAGGCAGCCTCTGAGGCAACTGCCAGATTGCAGCAGGGAAGCAGTGTTGAAACAGCGTACTGGAAAGACGCAAGGAATAGGACACTGTTGGAGTGCTACCGGCTCTATGAACAATTAAGAGTAACACTGAGGGAAGAACATACGCGAGGAGAAAGCTTCTATACAGATATGGTCTCTGATGTTGTTACTCAGTTGAAGAGTAACGGATTTGCTAAGGAGTCTGATGGTGCAGTTTGTGTTTTTCCGGAGGGGTTCAAGAATAAAGAGGGGGAGCGTTTGCCGTTTATTATTCAAAAGTCGGATGGTGCGTATCTCTATGCGACGACGGATTTGGCGGCTTTGCGGTACCGGGTCAACGAGTTGAAAGCGAATGCTATAATCTACGTCACCGATTCGCGCCAGAAGCTGCATTTCGAGATGTTGTTTGCGGTTGCGAGGATGGGCGGCTGGGATGTAAAGCAGAAGACAGAAGACGGAAGACAGAAGACAGAATTTGTGCATGTGATGTTCGGCAGCATTTTAGGCGACGATGGCACGCCTTTAAAGACCCGCTCCGGCGAGAATGTGAAATTGAAAGAGTTGCTCGATGAGGCGGTGAAACGCGCGATGTCGGTCGTCGAACAAAAGAACCCGGATTTGTCTGCGGAGAAGAAAGCTGAAATTGCCAAGGCCGTTGGTATTGGAGCGGTCAAATACGCAGACTACTCCAACAACCGGACCAGTGATTATATATTCAGTTTCGAGAAGATGCTGGCGATGGATGGCAATACGGCTCCCTACATGCAGTACGCCTACGCGCGAATAAAATCGATCGAGCGAAAGGCGCAGAGCAAGGACGTGGATATTGAGACCGAGCTTGCCGGCGTGAAGAACCTGTGCCTGACTGAGCCCGCTGAATTGGACCTGGCGAAATACCTGATTCGTTACGGCGAGGCGATCCAAGCCGCCGTTGCCGATTACAGGCCGAATTACCTGACCGCCTATCTCTATGAGCTGGCTCAGAAGTTCAGTGCATTTTATACGAACTGTCCGGTCTTGAACGCCGCCCCGGACAAAAGACCTACAAGGCTTTTGCTCTGTGATTTGACCGCGAGGACGATCAAGCACGGCCTGAGCGAGCTTTTAGGCATCGAAGTCGTCGAGCAGATGTAAGAGGTGACAATAATGAAGATCGTCCGGGAAGATTTTCACATCAGCACGAAGAGCCGGAATCAGATGGTCGACATCACGAGCCAGGTTCGCTCGTTTGTCACTCAATCGTGCGTCACTGACGGCGAGGCGACCGTCTATTGTCCCCATACCACCGCGGCGATTACCATAAACGAAAACGCCGACCCATCCGTTCGGCACGATATACTTCTGACTCTGGAACAATTGCTCCCCCGTCATCGTTCGGGCTATCGTCATTCGGAGGGCAATTCCGACGCCCATTGCAAAAGCTCTTTGCTGGGTTGTAGCGAGTGCATCCTGATCAAGGACGGCGCGCTGGAGCTCGGCACGTGGCAGGGGATTTTTCTCTGTGAGTTTGACGGCCCGCGAAGCAGAAAAATAGTCGTTCAGATCCGCGGAGAATGAGCAGTTGAGTGCCGCTCCAGACTCTATTGGCGGGAACCTGCCGGGCCACGAGTATGCGCAAAAATAAGGCGAGGTGGTGGGACCGGCTGGGGGGGAGACCGGTGGACCACGCTGCCTCGCCGAGGTCTATAAGCTGCCAAAAAGCAGCTTAGCTTCATCGCCTTATCTTAAAGAGCGCCCCCAACACTACTACTTTGGCAAACTCTGTCAAGCAAAAAACAAAAAAGCCAAGAAAGATTCTCACGGGGCCTATGTCCACCCCACATCTCCTCAGTCTTTGTATTATACAAGTTATGGCCGCAGAATGCAAGTCAAAAATAATCGCTTTTTCTGTTTTTTTGTGTGAATATTATGTTATCCGGACGGAAATCATAAAACCGGACGGCTGGCATATTTACGCCTATTGGCCTCGAAAACGACCGATAAGCCCTTATCCGGCCCGGCGGGGGCCAAGAGGGCTGACTGTGGTGGCCTCCAAAATGGAGGTTTGGCCCATTCGATGACCAAATGGGTGGTTTGATTCGCTCGCAAGAGGCGTGAAGTTTTTCGTCCATGAGCGCCTGACCGATGGATAGAAAAACGTCGAAAATTTCGCCGTGATTGTTTTTGTGCTGGCGAAAATTCGCGCAGACTGCTATGTTGAATGTATCCTTCGTTTGTGGTGGATCGAATATTTGAAGTTAGTTGCTGATTGTTGTTTTATGGCAAAAATTCCTGAGAGGATAAAACGCCTAAAGGACACCATCAACTCTGCCTGTGCCGGGGTCGGCAGGGACCCCACAGAGGTCAAGCTGGTTGTGGTGACCAAATCGGCCACGATCGAGGCCGTAAAAGAGGTGATTCATCTGGGCCTCACCGATCTGGGGGAAAATCGGGTTCAGCAACTGAGAAAAATCTCCGCTCAGGTAGCTGAATTCTTGCGAGGACCTGATGGCGATCCGTCCCTGCCGAAGAAGGTCCGTTGGCACATGATCGGCCACCTGCAGCGCAATAAGGTACGACAGGTCCTGCCTATAGCTTCTCTGATACATTCGGTGGATACACTTCGCCTGGCTGAGGAGATAAACGCGGCAGCAGCAAAGCTGAACTTGTGCCCGAAAGTGCTTCTGCAGGTCAACACGTCCAACGAACCGCAGAAATACGGTGTTCCGGTCGGTGCGGCGACGCATCTGGCCGAGCAGATAGAGACCCTGGCGAACCTGAAACTGGCGGGCCTGATGACCATGGCGCCGTTGACGCATAATAAGGACATTGTCCGGGCCTGTTTTGTTCGGGCAAGAGAGTTGTTTATCGAGATGCGCGGCGAAAAAATTGTCGGCCCGCAGTTTACCGAGCTGAGTATGGGCATGAGTTCAGACTACGAAGTCGCCGTCCAAGAGGGGGCCACTATCCTTCGCATCGGCTCGGCCATCTTTGCCGGCTGATCTCGCCCTGTCCCGGAGCTGCTACATTCGGCCTGTTCGACGGATCGTCTTGGGCTGTTTCGTGGTATCAAGTCACAGCGATTAGGTTCCTCTTGGAGGGTGGATCGCTGGTATCTGCAATTCTGCCCTCGAAGCGTCCGCCCACTTGGACATCGTCCGCTCATCCAGGCACCTCTACATGTCCGGAAAAGTCCCCTTTCGCCACTGTCGAAGCTGACAGCAGCCCGGTTCTGCAGGAGCGGAAAAAGGTGAGAAAAATACAAAGTGACTCCCCTAACAAGCCGAAATTAGACTATGCTCGTGTTCGGAGCAGATACGTGTTCAAAGTCCCATAACGCAGCTAAAGAAGGTAGGCGAAATGGAAAGAGCAGAATCATTAAGTACTGTTGAGGCACCCACGAATTTCACGGATGTTCTGTACATGACGAACGAGGGCGACATGCCGCCTGAAATAAGGCGGCTTATGAAGTTGAGGAAGCTTTCCTCCTTGGTCCTCTCGATAGATAAGTATCCTCAGATTCGCGATCGACTCGACCTGATCGGAACCGCCATTATTGATACGAAAGACCTGAACACGTCACAGCAACAGAAGTTAGGCCGGATAATCGAATCGCTCGAGATGCAACATATTGGCGTAATTTTACTGACCAGCCGGGTGGACTTGCCAATCAAAAGTTTCTCTTTGACACCGGCCAAGACCAGCTTCTCGATGGCCGGCACGATGGAATCCGTCTCCATCGATGATTTGTGGGTCCGAATCAGCGTTAATCTGGCATACCGCAAGAAAAGCTCCGGTATTGCTTCAAGACCGGTCGTCCCCGCAAACCATACGCGAGGACTCTATAGAAATAAACTGGCCGAGCAGCTTTGTATGGCCGGAGCATTGGTGGACAGCCTGACGGGAGAGCTGCGTTTAGCCGGTCTCGTTCAGCAGGATTTTCTGCCCACTCAACTGCCTCAGACCGACCGGTTCCGCTGGGCCGCAGCTTTCTTGCCGGCCGAGTGGGTCTCAGGTGACATTTACGATGTCGTTCGCATCGATGAGCAGCACATAGGTTGCTACGTAGCGGATGTCGTCGGCCACGGGATGCCTGCAGCCCTTTTGACCATTTTTCTAAAACAGGCCCTGGTGATGCGAGAGACCATTGAGAACAATTACCGGATCTTCTCGCCGGCCGAAGTGATCAAGAATCTCAATGTGCGTCTGGCTGTGCAGAAACTCTCCGGCTATCAGTTTGCCACCTGCTGTTATTGTCTGCTGAATACAAAGACGCTCCAGCTCACGTATGCGCGTGCGGGACATCCCTATCCCATTCTGATCCGGCCCGGACGCAAGCCCGAACAACTGGAAATACGAGGCTCGCTGCTGGGAATTTTTGAACAGGCTGAGTTTGTCCAGCAGACCGTACAGCTTCAGGCCGGCGATAAGCTGCTGCTGTATTCCGACGGGGCCGAGCCTTTCATGGGCAAGTTCGATGACCAGACCGGCTTCACTTTTAACGAGGAATTCTCCAAGATCAAGGACCTATCCGTTGTTGAAATGATAGACGGATTCAATATGATTATGCAGAACAAGAGGATCGAGTCCGCTGAAGTTGACGATATTACGATGGTCGCCCTTGAAATACTTCGTTAGAGGCAAGACCAAGGACTCAAGTTTTTGTTCTCAAGTCTCTTAAGTAACGACTTGGATCCCGTACAGTTGACAGAAGGTCCGTAGTTGCTTGGCGTAGTTGCCGTAGAATATGACCTGATGCATCCCTTTGACATCGCATACGTCATCCACTTCATTGATCGTCATCTCTACGTTGGTGCGACAGCCACCTGTGGCGGGGATACTCGGGCAGCCCACGACTGTTCCGCTATAAATGTACATCTGGGGTGTCTGTCCGGATAGGTATTGAGCCATGGTCACCTCCTGTCCCGCGCGCCAGAGGACCCGGGGGACACAGCCCCAGCCCGCTTCGGCATGGCTCATCAAGATATATGGCTCGGAAGGGGTGTTTGTACCGTTCAGCTTTGAGGCGCAGGTGCAGTGTGCGCCGAAATAGTGATTTTTCTCCGTCTCCATCGAGGCGTTCTGCTGGAATCCGGGCCTGTCGAACAGTTGCTGTGCCAACATCAACGTCAGCGTTGCATTCAGGTCGGCCTGACAGCCGGCGGCGATGCCTTCGTCCCTGAGACTCATGAAACCCATGCAGGGCGGACAATGCTTGCGCGGCTTTCTAAGTCCCGTCAGACAATCCATCATCATCGCGTCAGCCTCCTCTGTCTCAATAATCCGTTTGAGGGCAAAATAGGCCCTTGCGGCGTCGAGGATATCGGCTTTGGTCGGCTGGATGACCTCTTTTGCGTTTTTGAGATAGGCATCCGCGAGTTCTTTTACGGCCCCCGTCCCTTCGGTGCGCTTGAATTCCTCGTAAAAGTTCGCGTGCAGGACGGTTCGCACCTGCGTCCCAAGATGGGGCACGGTTCTCTCGGCAGTCTTTGAGCCGCCTATGTTGACGATGCGGCTGTCCTTCATCCAGCGCGCCGTCTTGATCATTCGCATGCCCTCTTCGACGGCATCAAGATTATCCAGCGAATTGATCAGGTAAGCACCGGACTTTCCGTGGAGCTGATTGATGTGGCCAACAAGCAGTATCCCTAACGTGGCAAGCACGACTGTGGGGATTCCTGTTTCTTCCACAATACGCGTAATGTGTACCCAATGCCCTTTCTTAAAGAGTATAAGGAGCAGGCCGTCGGGCTTTGACTGTTTAAGTTCGTTGATAAACCGCGTTACGCTCTCGACATCATCCAGAGGCATTTGGTCCATGGCGATGCGCATCCCCAGGTTTTGCTCGATTCTTCGGATCCTGTTGACATATTGTCTTTGACGCCCTTCGGCATCAAAACTCGATCCCGGCCAGCTATAATAACCGACTTCTGTTAGAGACTCGGTCGGAGGATAGACAAATGCACCGCGGACCACAGCGGGTTCCTTCTGTCGGGCGGTGCGCTGCGCAGAGGCCGTCGCGCTGAGCGCCTGCTGAGCGCTCAGTGAAATGCCCGCTGCGGTGCTGCCCATCGTCTGCAGGAAGTTCCGCCGGGACATCTGGGGCACCTTGGGTGATTGTGACTGTCTCATGCCGTCTCCTTTCCGATTAGACCGGTTCAATTTGCTGTTGTGCCATATTTAAATCGCGCAGCGCAAAGTCTTGCCCATTGTTGTTAATCGTAATCTTTGAATTCTTTCATCCAGTCGGGCCAACTGGGCGGATCGGCGCTCACCTCGAAGCCCTTGTGCCATTTCAGCCGCCAAAGCTCCTTGAGTCCGACCTTGCGCGTCGAAGAATCCAGGAACAGACCGTTGATCCCGCCTTGATGCCGGTCGATACAGAAACCCTGCATATTCACACCCAGCGGAGTCGGCTGGAAGAAGCCCTCAAACGTCGGCGGCTCATCGAGCGGCTCCGGAGCCCCGCCGAGCCAAATGCAATCCAGAAACAGCGGCACCTGATAGCCTCCCCGGACGTCGGCTTTACGCCAATTGTTCAATAAGTCCCGACCATACGGGTCTTCATCCGCAGGGCGGTCGTTTGAGACGTGCCCGTTCATCCCGTAACTGCCGTAAAGACCCTCCAGACCGTACTGGGCATAGCTGGCATCAAATTTGCCCCACGCCCGATGCGTGCTGCCGTACGGATAGAGCCCGCCAACCGGCTCGGCCAGCTTCGACGCCGTCGGACAAAGGCGTAGCTCAGGGTCTTTGTAATAAGGGTCCAGAAAATGCGTCCACATCCCCATACTGCTGCTGGCGAAGTAGCCATCGTTGTCCATGGTGAACATCGTAAAGACTTTTCCCCATTGGCTGAGCTTGGACCGGCAGGCTACCGCCCTGGCCTGCTGGCGAACGCGTGCCATCGCCGGCATCAGTATCGCCATCAGCAGCGCGATGATAGCAATGACCACCAGAAGCTCCACTAACGTAAATGCCGTTAAGAATCCTCTGTTTGGCCGGTTGGAAATATCTGCTTCTAACGGCCTAAACGTGCCCCGATGCGTCGAGACTCTATGACTTTGCCTACTAACCATATCCTGCGACTTCCCTATGCGAAAACCTGCAAAACAATAAGCAATCATACGATGATTGGGCCGCAAAGCAAGGAAAAACAGGGTATAGCGTCGTCTCTTGAGCAATATATCGTAATGATTACGAACAAGCAAACGGACCAGAACGTAACAACTGAGGGAACTCATCCTCCTCCTTCAAAAATAAGGGGTAGAGGCTAAGGCGGCTACCCCTTATTTTTCTCCAAAAAGCCTTCTCAGACAAGCAATCAAGGCGAGGGAAACAGAATACTGCCCCCTACTGCATTTATTAAGCTATAGGTTGTTGAAATTACAGGCGGTGTTACTCTCAAGTTTGTTTGGGCGCTGAAAGCGGCCCTTTGTGCTTCTCGCTCTGGCAATTGATCTACTGATCCTGTAACCTGATAGCCGCATTGGGTGGGCCGGTTTGTGTTTTGCTCCATATCAGATGCGCTTCAGGATATACGAGATTCATTCAGTGGGCAAATAGATTGTTACGGTGGTTCCGCTGCCGGGGTCACTTGCGATGTTCAGCGAGCCTCTATTTGACTGTATAAACCGGGCCGCGTAGGCCAGGCCCATTCCCCGGTTTCGCCCGGCCGGCCTTGCCGAGAAAAACGGCTGGGTCGCCTTTTTCAGCGTTCCGGCGTCCATTCCGCAGCCGGAGTCCTTGATCTGTAATTTCACCAGCTCACCGGACTCCTCGGCATCGGCGGTAATCTTTACCGTCCCGAGTTTGCCGCTGTAGGATTCGACGGCGTTGTGAATGATATTGGCCATGGCCGATACAATCTGGGCCGAGTCCACGAAAACTCTCTCGACGTCCTCGGCGAGTTCAATTTGAACCTCGATATGTTCTATATTTGCCTTGCGTCCGGTCAACTGCACCGCTTCATCAAGCATCTGTTTAACCTCTGTCTTGGCGGGCCTGGGCCGCGGCGGCTCGGCAAAGCTCATCAAATCCTCGATCATCCCGGATGCCTCACGGGCATTTTCATAAATCTGCTTTAGGATTTCTTTCTTTTCCTGGTCGCTCTCGGCCTCAGCGAGCAACTGCGCTCTGCCGGATATCACCGCCAGGGGATTGTGTAATTCGTGGGCCGCGCCGGCTGCCATCTCTGCGAGGGCATCCAATAAGTCCTCTGCCGGACGGGTTGGAGGCGGGGGCTGGCTCGGTCTTGAAATCAGCCGGACAAAACGCTCGGCAAAATGCTGCTGCCCCTGCCGCGCCATAGCCATGCCCAACACGGCCCCGGCAATCGAAGCAGATGTCCTGAACTTCTCCTCAAACAGTTTGGCGTCATCCGGATAATGAAGCTCAAAGGCAATGGCTCCGATCGCTCTGCCGTTGAGAAGTAGTGGCAGCAGCTTAGTTCGATTGGCATCAAAGTCTGCGTCCAATTGCTCAAACAGCCAGCCGATATGGTCGTGAGCATTCACAATCGCAAAATCGTTTGCTATCGCTTCGGGTATGATGGGTATTCCGGTGGGCGCATCTAAAGAAACCCTCGCGCTTTGTAAGAGGCTCTCGACAACGACAGCTTCAAGCGTTTGCAATTCATCCGGCGGCGCCAGATACAAACAGACCCGACCGGTTTGATAGAACTTCTGCCAGCGAGTGGCGAAGTTTTCTGCTATCTCGACGGCCCGGACAGCCGAACCCACACTAAGCAGAAAATCTGCTGCAAAATCGAGATGGCTCGAGGCACTTTGCAGCCGCCGATTTTCGATGGACAATTCTGCATGCAGTCGCGCGAATTGAGCCGCAGCAGTACGAACAGCCTCACCGTAGCGTGCCGCGGCCCCCGGCAAATCAAGGCCCAAGACTTTGGATTGCTGTCCGACCGCCGCCGACAGATTTTGACGGATCTGCCGAAGCTGCTCGCTGCTTATCCCAAGACATTGGGCTATGGGCGCTTGAGGTTCGGGCAAATCGAAACTGCCGGACTGCCCGATCCCCACCTGGCGCGATATCGAATCCGCCAGTTGCACAACCGCGGCGACTCTTGCCTGAGGCATGTCCCGAGAAATCGTGACCGTCTCACTGTGGTGAAGCCAGATAGCCAGGGTAATTCGATTGGGGAACTGCCACTTTTCGGCCAGACGTTTGCCGATGATCGTATGGTCGGTGCCGAGATGTTTTTGCTCGATAGCGCACGAGCACTGGCTTGCTGATTCGGCCTCTTCGACCATAAGGGCGAAACTTTTCGGCATCGTCTCTTCAAGTGCAAGTTTTCCGAAATCGTGCAGTAGTCCGGCACAGTAAGCCAGCTGCGAATTCATCTGCGGTGAGACCATCTCGGCGATTGCTTTGGCACCACAGGCGACAGCCAGGCTGTGAAGTAAAAGCCCTTTTCTCACGGGGATACGGTGTGTGCTGGCGGCGCCGTCGGCCTCA
>Ga0209636_10007732_pt1 | contig 10959 bp, 14 predicted proteins | sample DeeMarSWOR152_54_FD_187464 | JGI IMG/M metagenome (GOLD analysis project Ga0209636, IMG submission 187464) | Marine sediment microbial communities from White Oak River estuary, North Carolina - WOR-1-52-54 (SPAdes) (version 2) | ecosystem: Environmental > Aquatic > Marine > Intertidal zone >... | reverse complement strand
CTGGCCGACACACGAGGCCGCAAGGTTCTATGGCATCAACTATTATGATCTGGAACGCCTAGTAATCGAAGGCATGACGGTGCCTGCGTCTATTCTCAAGGAGAATACCTCGAACCTGGCTGAGCACTTGGAGGGAAAAGATGAGCTTCGCATCATTGATACAAAAGGCACAGATTTCACTTGTAGGATAAAAGGCCGCCGCATCAACGAGGACGACGGCATCGTCGATGACCATGACATCGAAATGAACGACCTCGGCAACAACCTACCCGCAGGAGAGGTGTTCATTGCACCGCACGAGTCATTTGGAGAGGGAACCCTATATTGCCCCATCACTAAAGACCGGTTCACCAACAAAATCGTCAAAGACATCACCCTCCACTTCAAGGGCGGGAAGCTGCTTCTCGACGAAAGCACTGCTGGAGTCAATCGTGACCAGATGATTGACACCTTCAAAAGATGCCTGGACATCGATAAGAACGAGAAAGAAGTGAGAACAACAAACATCGCAGAGCTGGGTGTAGGCTGCAACCCCGCAATCGACAAGGCAATCGGCTACATCCTCACAGACGAGAAACTAGGCGGCTCGGTTCACGTGGCCTTCGGCTCCAACATCAGCTACGGGGGTACCTCAAAGTCGAGCATGCACTGGGACTTCGTGACCCATCCAAGCGCAACGATCGAAATCGCTGACACGAAGGAAGTCATCATGAAAGACGGGGAGATACTCTGAAATTTGAGATTTTTCAGTGATTCAAGCATGTTATGGTTAGTTCTTGCAGTTCTTTCAGCCTTTTTTGCCGCTCTTGTCCCAATTCTTGCAAAAATCGGGCTGGCAGAGGTAGATTCTAGCGTGGCGACAGCCGCTCGAGCAATTGTCATGATGATTCTCATAGTTGTCTTCGTTGTTTCTATTGGCAAGGGGAGTCAACTGGCTCAGCTTACCAGTAGGAATATGGGTTTCATAATTCTCTCAGGTGTCGCTGGAGCCCTATCGTGGTTGTGCTATTTTGCCGCTTTGAAATTGGCTGATGTTTCTCAGGTAGCACCTGTGGATCGAGCAAGCCTGCTAATAGCTATAATCCTTGCAGTCCTTGTTCTTGGTGAGAAGATGACACTCGCAAGAGCTATGGCAGGAGTTCTCATCTTTGCTGGAATCCTATTGCTTGTGGTATACCCCAAGTAGCTCAGGATCTCCGAAAACTTAAAAATGAACATGCGCTTCATGTTGATTGGATGCCGAGGTAGCTCAGACTGGGAGAGCACCCGACTCAAGGGGACTTGAGGGTGAAGCTGAAGACCGGGTTGTCGCCGGTTCAAGTCCGGCCCTCGGCACTTCCATGTTATTTGGCACAAACCCGCGACACCTCACTTCCGCCTCCGGAAGAACTTCAGATCCTCCTGCTCGCAGATGTACTCAAAGCCATCTTCTATCAGCTCTTGGATATGCTTCGGCGTTTTCGCCACCCTGCAGACATACTCATCCTCCTCAAGGTTCACCAGCTGCGTGTACAGCAGCGTGTTTTTGATGCTCTTGTGCCCGAGCAGTTGCTGGACATGCAGGATGTCTTTGGTTTTGTGGTATTCCATGGTTGCCTTCCAATGTCTCAGCGTATGGAAGGTGATCCTCTGGATTCTGGGATTGCCCAGTTTGTGGGCGGTTCTCTTTCGGAATCGCTGGAAGCAGCGTCTGAGGCTTTTGAGGTGTTTGTAATGGCTGAAGACGTTTGGGCCTTCTTTCGGCAGGCCTTCTAGCATGGCCAGTAGCTTTTTGGAGAGTTTGAAGATTCTGGGGTTGCTTCCTTTTTCTGCTGTGATGTTGACGGTTTTGCGTTCCAGGTCGATGTCGATCCAGTCGAGATCGAAGATTTCTCCAGCTCGGGCTCCGGTTTCTTTGCCGAACTCCAGGAAGATAGCGACATATTTGTTGCTGCCTGCGATCAGGTCGTCAATTTCCCGTTCGAGGGGGATGAAGGGTAGCTTGCGGACGTCCTTGTATTGTGGTGGGTTCCACGTTCCGCCGAAGGCTTCTAGGAAGGTTGAGTATGCCACGACCGCTAGGGCTTTGGTGGCTGATTTCCAAGCATCCTTCGTTGCAATCGTCTCTTTGATGGATTCTGGATCATGCAGGTTGGCTCCACTTTTGACGAGGGTTTTCAGCAGTCTGCTCCTTCGCGTGATTGTGGATTCGGCGTAGCCTTGTTTTTTCATCCACCAGGCGTACTCAAAGATCTTCGCTTTGGTGTCGGTGGTTTTCGTTGTGGCTCCCGCAGCCTGCTTCTCAGTTGAATGCATCCACGAATCTTCCGCCAAGGGTACGCATTCTGAACAAGTGGAACGTCCGTTGATAGGGTTATAACCGCATGTATAAGGCTGCAAATATGAAGCAATCTTGCTAGAACGGCTTCCACAATCTTCTGCCTGTAAAGCGGGTCCACTTAGCAGACTACTGGATTGCCTAGCATCTCCATCTACATCCGCAAAGCCAGCTATGAAAAGATCAGACGCCACGCAGAAGCTACAGGAAAACACACGGGCGCCATCATAAAAGAGCTCATCCAGCAAATGAAAGAGCGGGCGAATGCATGCAGGCAGGCTCAGGGCGACTGCGATGGCTTTTCACGTTCACAGAAAAAGAGGGTGGAGGGGGGGCTATCCTTGAATGAGGTTTATGATTCGTTGGGCTTCTGCTGCAAGATAGTCCGCCTGTTCGTGTGTCAGTTTCTTGTTTCGTTGGGCTTCGACTTCCTGTATGAACGCGTGGAGTTTACTGACAGCATCGTTTCTTTGATCAGCGTTCAAGGCGTCGAGGGCGCCTAGCGTAGCCTCGAGCTTTGCATCCAAGCTGTTGTCTATGCCTTGCTGCAGGTTCATGTCTTCTACGGCTGCAATCAGGGTCCTTATTGCCTCCTGAGGCGTCGCGGGCTGCAGGATGACGAAGAGCGAAAAGTGATCAACCGTGATGGTTATCGTGTTCTCTATCGTGTCAACGCTTTCTATTGTTATCTGAGACCAGGTGACGCCGTCATCTGAGGAGTACACGACCAACTGCTCGAGCTGATTCTCATCAACGGCGGTTTCATTATAGACCAACGTGATTGTAACGGCGGTTTCGAATGTTGTCCCTGGAGGTCCAAACTTACAGACGCCGAAACTGACGATTCTATCAGTTTGGTTGATCAGGAACCCGCCATATTCGCTCGTCGGATATTCCTCAATCGTAATCGTTGTGTTTTCAGTCAATGCTCCCGGAGGGATTTCGGCTGACGCAGTCCCAGCCACATCGGTGACTGTTCCGCCGGCAGTTCCCACCTCTTCTGACGTAGAGGTTGGCAGCTTCTTGAAGTAGTTAGGGTTAGCCCGCAACAACACATGGTCCTTTGGAACGTATTCAACGAAGTAGAAAGGCCCTGTGCCTATCAGTTGGGTGAGGTCTGGATCCATTGGGTGCGGTTCATTCCATGGTTCAAAATCCAAGGGGTCCGTAACGTTTTCCCAAATGTGTTTGGGAAACAATGTGGCCGCCGCTGCTACGTCATATAGCGGCCAATAGCTTGAAGTGTTGAGATATACTTGTGCAACATAGGGGTCTGCTGGCGGAACGACGACTTCCACAAGATTCTGCACGAATGATTGCCGCCACGGAGCATACGGGCTCGCCAGTTCATGTTCTTGACTGTATTCTAGGCTGAACTTTACGTCTTCCGCTGTAAACTGAGTGTTGTCTTGCCAATACACGTCGTCTCGCAGCCGGAACGTCATATTCATGCCAGGAACGCTTCCTGGAGCCATCCATGGTTCAACAGTCCAGTTTGTAGCGATCCAAGGCATCAACTCTCCAGTCTCAGGATTCACAGCCAATAGACCATCAAAGATACGACCAAGTACTGCCCATGAGTAATCATCGTCTGGTCTGACCGGGCTGAGAAAGCTTGGTTCATGGGCCAGACCCCACTTGAGAGATCCACCCAAGGGTATCCCTTGATAGTGCATGTTGAGGAATGTCCATTGGTTCTCAGCACCATAGCCATACATGTTTACGATGCCGTCAAGGTTGGGGCCGAAGGCGTATAGTTCTGTCCACGCACAGTAAATGGGAATCCGAGGAAGCAATTCAGAGAGCATAATTTGAGCGTCAGAGACTGCGTCTCTTATTGCTGTGAGGTTTGTGCTTGAATGTATCACTTCAAGCTCGGCATCAAGTGCTGAGTCATGAATGCCATCATGGTTGTTTCCGCCCGAAATGTCTTGGCTTGCGTGATAGAAGTCGTACAGGAAGCTGGGATCGTAAGCAGGAGCATAGCAGCACCAATACATGTCAAAGTCATGGTCATCTTGAACCTTGTCCATGTATGTCGAGAAGTCCATAGGTTCTTGAACAACGCTTGTAAGCCCAGCTGCGTGCATCTTTTCAACCGTCATGTTCACACATTCATAACTTGTAGGTGCTCGTCCATAGGTGGGAGAGAAGATTCTGATTGTCGGCAGATGCGTTCCGTTGGGCGCCAACCAATTATCCTCAGGACCAGCCGAAATCGTCGAGGAGGGAAATCCCTGGGTTGGAATGTTGTCGACAAACGTGTATCCTGCAGCCGATAGTATACTTACTGCTTCGTCAATGCTGTAGGGATGCTCATCTACGTTTGGGTTGAGCCAAGGATCATAACAACGGGGCAAGAGATTGTCCCAGCGTTCTGTGATGTTTCCCCAAGGATACATGAACAATGCTTCAATAATTTCCTCTTTCGGTATCAGATGAGCTGTGGCATGTCTGAAGGCATTGCCAGTGGCATCCTGCATGAAAGGCCACTTTCGCATGTTGAAGCCTATATAGCAGCCGTGCCATCTCGGGGCTCTTGTAACTGTGAATCCCTCTTGATCTAGTTCGCTTACGTCGTTTACTGAGAAGTAGCCGAGGCCTTCATGTATTCCGCCCAAGGCATCTACTTCGCCTGCCCGCAGAGCACGTGTGCCCTGCGTCTCAAGAGCACGTGTGTATATACTCAACCTCAAAGCATCAACCTTTACAGTGGGCCCGGAAGATTCGTCGGTGGTCCAATATTGTAGTGCAACTTTTAGGTCAGTGATTTTCTGCGGAGTGTCAGCGTAGGCTGTGATGTCATCGATGTATGTGGGAAACACCCATGACCATGTGGTAGATGCCTCTATTGATCCCGCCCAGACCCAGCCAAAGTCTGAGCCAGAGATGTAGATATCACAGTCAATTTCAGGGCCATCAGACCACGCATGGGCGTCTATTGTCACTCCTTTGATCTCTTCGCTAGGCTCCAGAGGCGCTACGTCTTCAAAACTAAAGGCCCCTACAAGGCTGAGGTAAGTATTTGACTCAACGTAGTTGTTAGGGTAGTCTGTCGCGTTGAGATACGGACTATCGCCAACCAAGGTCCAGGCTACCCATCTCCCGTCGAAGCTATCTATGTACAGCTCTTGAGCTGGATCTGGAGGGCGTTCACGCTTGATGATCTCGAAGTAGAGCTCGTCGAGGCGTGGGCCATATTCCTGCCACTTCCACGTGTACACTTCATTAGGTGGATCGTAGATTGTGCTTGCCAAAGTGTGATTGACCATTAAAGCGATCACTGAAAGGACCAACATGAATATAGTTGTCTTTCTCATTTTCCATTCTCCTTTTTCCTATTTTGAGTGCTTATTTATCATGCTCTGGGCTTTTAATGCTTGTGAAAGATATTTCTATAGAGCATCTATCTATGCGCTCCTTGTTCGCCCCTTTGCGTGAATGTGCGCCACTTCGTTCAGATGCATGCATCCCCGTCTACCTCCGCGAAACCAACTACGAAAAGATCAGACGCCGCGCCGAAGCCACAGGCAAATCCATAGGCGCCATCATCAACGAACTCATCCAGCAAATGAACTGATGCAAACACGCGTGCCCGCTTTTTCGGACACACACATACACCGACAAGACTTATAACATCATGTTTTGCCATGCCTTAATGAGGACAAATGCAAAGAGCCGTAAGGTACGCTGTATTATTGCTAGTCATTTTTGCTACCTCTCTTGCCATTTTTTGGGTTTACCTTGCAAGGTCACCTAGAATAGTGAGTGAACAAGCGCTAGAGGACTATGCAAGAACATATTTGCAGGAATATATGGACCTCGTTGAGTTCTATGGCAATGGCTTTGGCAATTTGACCCAATTCAGATTCTCTGAGCATTATGACGTATTGGCGGTAGTTTCCAGCGCTCATGGGGCTGCCGTGTTCTTTGACTCCTCGTCGAAATGGAGTTTCGAAACTAAGACTATTCCAGAAAGAATCGAGTTCTATGTATGGAAGAACATGCGGGAGTACGAGAACGATAGCTTTTGGCATATTCAACATCCACAAGAAAATGGGCTTCCCAATTACACTATCTCAGCAAATCTGCAAGTAGGAGATGGAACGACCCCTACTTATTTCTATGTTGGGGAAAAGACCGTCGCGACACTCACAAATGACTACACCATTACCGTGAAGCCGCTAGGTCGCATGCGAATTGATGGGGCTCTAAAATACGAGAACCGAATGATCCTCAGAGGTTCCAACAACGAGAGGGACTGGTTGCCAAAAGCTGCTGTCATTGACGCGACAAACGAATTTCTCAGAATAGCTAAAGATCTAGCGGTAGCTGAAGCGGGATTAAGGAAAATCGCAGGGTTTGACATTCTGCGAGAGAAAGCTGAACAAATCGAGAGAAACAAAGCGACGGGAGTCTACGAAGGAAATGAAGCGCTTCAGCAAATTCATGAACAAGAATTCTGGGAACTGGCAGATGAATACGATATCCATCCAGAAGTAGCCGCAGGAATAATCGAATTAGCCAAAGAGAGATATACCCAACAACCATGGTATGCGCCATATGCGGATGTTTTCTTCAAAGTCATTGTTGGTGGCATCCTTACGACTCTAATAGCTTCTCCCTTCGTTTTCATTTTGAACAGATGGCTTGAAAGGAAGTTTCCACCTCGGAAGAACGAAAGGCTGCTACGCGTGCAAACCGTAAAGAAGAAAAAGAAGCAACATGCCAGAAAGAAGAAGGAAAACAAAGACCCTCATAAGTGAAAGCTCGTTTTCCCCAAAATCCTTCGCCATTCTCTTCGCTAGAATTGTCGCAATTTCCGTGAGTCGCCACGAATTCTTCATGCATGCATTCATTTTATGCATTGGTTCACCAGATCCACAAAGACTTAATCTTAAATATTCCGTGACTTTCTCTTGAGAAAGAATGGCAAACAAAATCAAGCTGGAGCACTACGTTCCTCAATTTTACCTTAGAAATTTCTCAATCAAAAATGATAGAAGACGCGTCTACTGCTTTGATAAAACTACCACAAAGACGTTTATTTCTAACATCAAAAACATAGCTTGTGAGACTTATTTCTATGATTTCCCCACCAAAGACGATAAGTCGGTTGAGAAAAACCTATCCAAGATTGAACCTGCTCTCGCGGCAGCCTATGACAAGCTGATCTCTGGTGCAGATCTAAACAAGTTAAACTGGGAAGAAAGAGTGTCTATGGCTGTTTTCATCGCTATTCAAGAAATCAGAACAAGAGAAATGAGAGAATCATTAAGGGACATGATCAAGCAGCTTGAAGAAAGGCTGAGAGGAAATAAGCTGTCGCCCAGTCTTGAAAAGCAATTGCAGAGAGTTACGAAAGAGGAATATCCCAAAGAACTTCAGATAGCCATGTTAAAGAAGGTTAGAGATTTTTCAGACATAATCCTTGGAATGAAATGGATTTTGATTGAAAACAATACGAAAACGCTGAATTGGACGTCTGATCATCCGATAAGTCGGTGGAACCCAATTGATCTGTCACCATATGGAAATCTGGGTTACCTTTGTCGAGGAATACAAATCTTCTTTCCTTTGACTTCTAGGCTCAGTCTAAGCGTTTGTGATCTCGGAGAATACTCTCAATTTCCAGACAAAATGAGAGCTTCCTCCGATAATGTGGTGTTTCAAAATTCTCAGCAGGTTATGTGGGCGACGAGACATATTCTTTCAGAGAACAATGACTTTTCTTTGGCTGAGATGATCCTGAAAGAACATCCTGAACTGAAGAATCCTGACAGAAAGAGAATGACAGTCCAATAAGAAGAAGGCATGCAAGCAAAAGGTTTGCGACGTACATGGGAGGAGGCAGCATGCAAAGAACTCTTTTAAGTCGATTTGTGCAAAACCCCTAACGATTTTGACTGTGGGGTATTATGTTGACGGACTTTCTTAAGGAACTCCCCAAAGTTTTTCGAAAGAGATATCTCCGAACTCATGATCGCTACCTAAAAGATCTGGCGGATATAATTTCATCAATGTATCACATGTCAAATTGGGAGAACGGATCCGACAATATGATTCTGAAGCTCTTAGCTCAAGAAGCAACTCTTGATGAAAAAAGGAAAGATCCAGGACATGAAACTTCGGAATTTAGAAGCTTGCGAAATTGTTGGTATCATGAATGCGCTCTACACCATCCCTTTACAGATCTTGATGACAGACTTAGATTTGCATCCTGGAAAATCATCCAGTGCTACTATTCGGTTTTCTCATCCATTGCATCTCTTGTTTGCTGTTACTATCCACCACAAAAGTCCCCTATGAAAACTCTCAATATCTATGGGAGAGAATTTCTCTGCAATAAAAGCAGAAGAGATTTCTTCCTCCCTCCTGTGAACCTATACCTGAACCAACAGGGCATAATTCCGTCAGAGCTTTTGGAAAAGATTACTTGGGAATACGCACATGAACACAAAATCCCCACCGTCGAAAAATGTCTGAGGTCAGTTCACAAGAAGAAAAGGATTACTACTATTCCACATTATCTCAAATCCTTGCGAGAATGGGTTACGTACGAAGATGCTTATCTTATGTTTAGGCTATATGGTGAGACGATTAAAGCAAATCTGGATTTTTCCCTCAAAAGAATCGCGTTTATTCATTGCATGCAAACTGAGTTCTATTTAGTCAATCTATTTGGTTGGGGCTCTGTCAAACGTCAATATGACACATTTACAGCCGAGTTAGAGCAGAATTTGGAAACGGAATCACCGCCTCTCCTAGCTCGCTTCAATGCATATCAATCTTCAGAACTTCTGGATTGACGTCAACTCTTTCTACTAACGCATGCCTGGCAGCCTAAGTCATGCACGTCAACACAACTTATATACATTACTTGTGTTCCAATTCTTCTCTTGTCGTATTCCACGCTTCAGCTACGAAATCTGTCAAAACCCACTTGTGACCCGCCTTCTCAGCCACTTCATAGCTGAGCTCTTTCTGTAGCCTTCGGTTCATGACTTTGATACGCCGCGTTACCCTGAAGCGATCCACACCATAAGTCCTCAGCTGATACGCTATCTTGCTGGGCAAAGCTCCTCCTAGTCCCGCTTCACGAAGCACCTGTAGAATGGCATGATCCAGCTGGGTCTCAGCAATCACACTTAGAAGGTAATCCTCAGGAAAGATGAAATAGTGTTGAAGACCCTTCAGAATGAGCCGTTGACGCTTCTCCATCCGGTCAACTCTATGCAAAATCCGCCTCTGAAGCATCTCAATCCACCTATACCTACCATGCTTCTCAGCTGAAGAACGCCCTTTCTCACTCAACTGTGAAGAACCTCCGCTGCAAGCCTTAACAAAACGCTCAGACTGTGCACGCCAGCATGTTGCAGAACACCCATCTTGAGGGCAGCTAACGTAGACCATTTCACGAAGAAATGTGCTAGTCTACCAAAGGCATCCAAATCTTGCCTATTGGGAGAAAATAAGCGCGGAGCAAGCCTCTCTAGAACAATGTTGAAAACGGGAACTGTGCACACCGCCATGGCTACACCACAAACCTATCTTCCTTCGCTAACTCAAGCCTTCGAGACGGGGAAGATACAAGCCGATTCAAGACATCGAGCAGCTGCGTGCCTAGGCGTTCGTTGCGTTCAGCCCAATCCATGTACTCTGCAATAACCTCAACACCCGTCGGATGCGTCCGATCACCAACCTTAATGACCACCCCGTTACTTCGCTGAAACAGATCAATAACAAGATAGGGCAACCGCTCCTGCGCATCAAAGACAAAATGCGCCCCCTTAAACCGCACACTCTCCAACACCCGCTCCAACGCCTTCATATCCGTGACTAGACCGGTGAAGCTGAAGCCATTACAGACCAGCTGATAAGCCCGTCCAAGATTCGCAGGCTTCCGCACGTACAAATTCACCCGATCCGTCTCAAACCACTGCAACCTCCCAAGCCGATCCTTCCACAACAACCACCGATTCCGCGCCCTCGTCACACGCCAACCAGCACCCACAGCAGCCTCCCTATCCAGCCCACCAGGCACATGACACCAGCCACGCCACCCATGTACACTTGAACACTTTGAACCTCGTTCATTTCGATAGTTATACTTCCACTGAAAACGCAGATTCGCAACGTACTGCCCATGCTCTCGGTAGTCCAAATCTAGCAGTTTGCACAATGGCTTGGCCGTGAGCAAAGGATTTTCATCAAGTTTTTCAAATACGCGTTGTCTAACATTGCGAGTATAACTATTCTCATAGTGAGAATTTTCGCGCCGAGATCTGTGGGTGCGAGCCAATAGAAGAATCCTCTAGAAGATTACTCTAGTTTTTCCAGGTCTCGGGTGCGCATGTAATGCAGAATGCATTCCATCAGCGACAGCATATCAAAGAATCGGGAGCTGCCACCCTTGATCGTGATCTCCACCTGCAGCTCGGGAATCCTGAAAACCAGCTTCATCCCGATTCCTCACAAAAAAAGAGGGGGGTTTGCGGGAGATATCACCATAAGCCGCCGGTTCAAGTCCGGCCCTCGGCACCACAGTTGAGCCCTAGACAGGTCACTTCCTCTTCCGGAAGAATTTGAGGTCCTCGTGCTCGCAGACGTATTGAAAGCCGCTTTCGATCAGTTTCTTGACT
>Ga0209636_10007731_pt1 | contig 10959 bp, 9 predicted proteins | sample DeeMarSWOR152_54_FD_187464 | JGI IMG/M metagenome (GOLD analysis project Ga0209636, IMG submission 187464) | Marine sediment microbial communities from White Oak River estuary, North Carolina - WOR-1-52-54 (SPAdes) (version 2) | ecosystem: Environmental > Aquatic > Marine > Intertidal zone >... | reverse complement strand
AGTACAGAAAATGAGAGAAAAAAGAATCAGAGGTATCATTAAACGAAAGGAGGAGCACGGATCGGTCTTAGTACTCGGCGTTCTCTTCCTGGCTTTCATGCTCCTTCTGGCTGTACCCTTTTTGTTCATGCTTTCTAATGATAACAGGTCCACTGAAAAATCCTACAAATCCATGGCAGCCCTTTCCTTAGCCGAAGCCGGAGTCGAAAGAGCCATCTGGGAGCTGAACAATGGAGATATTTATAGCTGGAGTGGGGATAGCGCCTTGCGGACAATGAATATTTCTTCTTTTCAAACTCCTGATGGGAATCTGATAGGGAGTATCGACATACAGATCGAAGATCCTGGAAGTGACAATCCTGTAGTGGAGTCTACAGGAAGAGTGCCCCATGTTGGGTTGATGACAGTAGACAGGACAGCCAGAGTCGTCCTCGAATTAGGTGAGGGTTATACTTCCCTTTTTGATTTTGGCGTTTTCGGGGATGATGGGTTGGAACTCGCCTCGCGGGCTCAGATCGACAGTTATGATTCGCGAATTGGGGATTATGATCCTCAACATCCGGGGACAAATGGTCATACTGGCACTAATGCCACTAATCTTGGGTGCATTTACTTAGCTGCTAACGCAAGAGTCTACGGCAATGCCATCACCGGACCGGAGAGCATCCCCGAGGATATAATCATCACCAAACCTGTTTCAACCATTACTGGAGAAAAGCTTGCCTTGGACAGTCCCAAAGAAATGCCTTCTATTCCTTCTCCAGAAGGTCTGACCTACATGGGCGAGTATTTTCTTGACGGCGGCGAAGATACTATAAGCGAAAGCGGGGAATACACCCACTTCAGGATTTCCAATAACGCTAAAGTGACCATCACCGCTGATGTTACCCTTTATATCAGCGGAGAGTTTTCCATGCAAAGCAATAGCCAGTTGGAGATTGCCGATGGTGCAAAGGTTACGATTTATCTCGGTGGAAGTTTTGTTCAGGAAAGCAATACCCAGATAAACAACCTGTCCCTGGATGCCACCAAACTCCAGGTCTTTGGTCTGGACAGTTTCAACGGAGACATGGAGTGGAATTCGAATTCCGACTTCTGGGGAGCCGTTTATGCGCCCAGAGCGAACGTCATATACAACAGCGAGGCTGATTTTTATGGCTCCATTGTTGGCCAATATCTGGACTTCAACTCTCAAGCCACGATTCATTATGATGAGGCTTTAGGAGATCTGAAGGTCTCTACGGGCAGTGAAGGCGCTCCGTTTGTGGTCAAGTCTTGGCAGGAAGTCATTTCCTCATCATAAGAGTTTAGAATACTTAAACCAGAAGGGCCGAGCTTTCGAGCTCGGCCTTTTTTTACTTAGCCTGCTTGTAAGAATATTCAGCGATCAAAAAAAAGGAATCTCAATCCCAGAAAAAAAGAGAAGATTCCTCTTGATGATTTGTGTTATCTGTGATCATTTTTAATATATTGTAAGAATATTGAACATCCTTCCCAATATATATAAATGGCTTATATATAAAGAATTAGAATGATAATAAAATAATAATGTTTAATTACTGAACATTATAATTGAAAAGCTGAAGCAGGCACTTTAAACTAAATTATTGATTATAAGTAATTTATATTAAAAAAAGAGTTTGGCATGATATTTGCTATTAATTGTATGTCGTGTAAAGTCTATGCTGGAAGGCTGTACATGGTTGTATTATGGAAATAATTATTAACAAATACTCTTATGTAATGTTAGGACTGGCAGTCCACAGACATTGCACTATTAGACAAAAGAATATTCTCCTTCCGGCCATGAATTTGGTTAGCTCACTTGGGGGGCTTGAAGGGGTGAGAAGATTAGACGAAAAATCACCGCAAAAATCATCTCAAAGGGTCATTTACTTTTAATGGTTTTTAGTGAAGATATATATATATAAAATTAATTTAAGGGCTAATGATTATGAATAACAAATACACTTCCTGAGGAAAAAACGATGGTAACCAATAATTTGAATTTGTCGGCGTATGAAAGAGGCATGAGTATAGTCGAGGTGCTGATCGTTGTTGCCCTCATAGCTGTCCTGGCTTTGGCATTTTTTCCCAATATCCGGAGCACTATGGAGACCAGAGACTTTGAGAATGCAGCCAGAGACATTCAGACAACTATTCAGCGGGCAAGGATGGAGGCTGTAAAGACAAAATTAAATCATAGAGTGAGGTTTGTGGAAGAGACAAGCGGATGGGAATTTCTGATTGAAAAAGAGGACTCTCCCGGGAATTGGAGTTTACTACCGGGATTCGTGAAAAAAATAATTCCCTCGAGATTCAATGTGACTGTGAGTTTACCCGATCAAATTATTGTTTTTTCTCCGCTTGGCTTTATCCAAAACTTCAGCTCTTCGCAAAACAGTGTCACCATCCAGAGCCCCAAATTAGATAGTGCCCAACAGCCAGACCAGAGGACTATCACTATTTTTGCCGGGGGCTCTACTCGATACATAAGTTCTGAGAGCGGATAAAAATGAAAGAAAGAAAAAAAACCAAGGGTTTTACAATGGTAGAGGTTGTTCTGGCCATTGCCGTCGTGGGGATCGCTCTTTTGGGATTGGCTCAACTTTTTACTTATAGTGTGCTGATCAATTCCCGTTCCGAAAAGATGACCAATGCCACCTTCCTGGCTCAACAGAGGATCGAATTCCTCAGGAATATCTCGACCACTGAATTGAGCAGTGTGGTAAGCCCCACCGATGAACAGCTTGATCTCAACAGCGATGGAATCATTGATTTCAGAAGGGTGACTCACGTTCAGTCAACAGGCTATTCTTGGAACGTTAGGATTCTGGTTTTTTCAGGAGAGCAGTTAACAGTGCCTATCAATTCGCTTCTTGAGGATCCCCTCAAATATAAAGTTAGAGCGGACATCAGCACGATAATCAGCTGGTGATCAATTATTAGAACAGGAAATAACCAAATGAGAAAAGATAATTTAAATTCAGGAGATCTAACTTTGAAAAATAGATCAGGTCTCACCTTGTTAGAGCTTTTAATCGGCAGTACGATTATCCTGCTTATCGTGATGGCTACCTTATCTCTTTATATGAGAAGCAATAGAGTATCTGTTGACCAGCTTCAGTTTTCTGAGCTTCAGCATGATGTGCGGGCGGCTATGTTTTTTGTCTCCAGAGACCTTAAATCTGTGGGAGCGGGGATTGCAGAAGAGTTTGCTGGTTACTTTCTCCAGGGAATAAACAATGATCCTAACCAAAGCTCGGCTTCAGTCCAGACAGACAGGTTGACCATCCTGGGGAACTCAGACCCTTTAAGACTGGTTATTGAGAGTTTTGATCCCTCAAGTCCAGGGACGATTGCTCTTGCTCCTAATGAGTTTAGTCTTTATCCTTATAACGAAAATAGCTATCCTGCTGATGCCAAGGGTTATTTAAACAGGCTCATCCTCATCCTCCCCAATCCCGGTTCTGGAAATACTCAAAATGGAGAGCTGGGTCAAATCACAGGCGTGGATTTGGTTAGTGGGGCGATCACTTACAACACCGTCAATGTGCCTTTGCCCAACGGAATGGCAACAGGGGGAGCTGCTGCTGACTATGATGGCGGCACAGTCCATTTTATCGAGCTCAAAACCTACTGGCTCGATGTCGATGGAAATTATCCGGGTTTGACTGCCGGCACAGACGGCTATCTAGGAGAGCCAGGAATTTTTTATGTTTCTCGCTGGAACTCGCTCATCAATAGTTTCGAGCATCAGCCTCTGGTTCAAAACATTGAAGACCTCCAGTTCCAGTACAACGGGGATCTCGATGATGACCAGCAGCTCGATGATTATAACAGTAACGGGATGATCGATATGAATGATTACCTGAACTGGGATGATAATTACGGTCCTAAGGTTAAGGATTGGACAAATGATCCTACGATTGTGGATGGAATTCGCTGCGTGAAGATCTGGATTCTGGGGAGAACAGCTAATCCTTATGTCAGCTTGTCAGGTACTACTCCAGATGAGGTGAGGTATGTCTACGGAAAACCTTCTATTGCGGATTCCCCTGCAGCCGCTCAACCGGATAAACACCGAAGATTTTTGCTTGAATCCACTGCCAATGTGAGAAACATGTCTTTGGATATCTATAATGCCGGACCAAGCTGAAGAGGATAAAATGAATAGAAAAAATATATTTTCTGGTTTCAACAATCGACGTCCTGCTCCTGAGCATCAGAAGGGAGTCGGCCTGATTGTTATCTTCTTGGTGCTTGCTTTTTTACAGATTATCGGGTTTGCGCTCCTCATGGTGACCGGTACCGGAACTAAGGTTGCCGGAAACATGCGCACCCAGCAGCAGGCCTATAATGCTGCCGAGGCTGGATTCAACATAGCCTGGGTCGAGGTTGAAGATGCTTTTGCCGAGGGTGAATGGATCCACTTCGATGGACATTATCTCACTGAACCCACAGGAATCGATGATCCTCAATCGGACAACTATTTCAGGAAATTGACTGACTTAGAGCTCCTGAATTTGATTGATTCTGACGGAGACGGGACGCCTGAGGTGAATAATGTAATCTACTGCCGTCAGCCCTTTATTCCAACCGGAGGCGGCAGCTATAATACGCTTCACACCTATACTGCGTTTTTAATCGATGATGAGGCAGGAGGGGGAACTACTGACCCGAGCGATGCTCTTTTAGTCTGCATCGGCTGTGTCGGGTCAGGAAACAACCTTACGACCACCCGATTAGAAATCGAGTTGGTCATTCGGTCTCAAGGATCAACCTAATCAGAATAATCTTTGAGAGGTGCTAAAATGAAGAATAAAAAGAAAACAGGGATTATTCTCCTTCCTTTGATGATCATAATCTCTCTTTTCGTTTTGAGATTCTGGGCTCAGGAGGAGTGTCCCGAGTACACTTTAAATCTTCTCGAAAATTTTGACACGATTGAGTACAAAGATGTTGGCCGCTCTAACGTCAAAGATTGGCCTTCAGGTCCTATTACCTTAGCCTTGCTGGGTTCTGATTTTGATGTTACCTCGCCGTCCGGAATCGGAGCCAAGATTTATGTCTGTGATGCCGGCGACTTTGATAACGATGGAGACGCGGATATGGTCGGTCTCGATATTTCTGTTGATGGAAATCATGAGCTAGTCCTTATAAGAAATTATTTTGAAGACGCCGATAAAGATGGAATCGATGATGATGGCATAATTTACCAAAGAGACGGCACTGAACTCTATGACTGGGACTTTAATGTCGGACCAGCAGCGATAAGCGTTGCCGATTACAATGACGATGGGAAATTAGATTTCTTCTTTTATGAAGACGCCAATGACGATTGGGCCTATGATGATTTTGTAGCAGCGATGTATATCAACAACGGCATCCCAACAGACCCAGATTTCACACGTTATTTTGAATCTCCAACCTTGGATTTTAGCAATAAGTTCATGAGTGCTGGAATCTACTGTGTTTGGTCTGGTGACCATCTGGAGTCAGCGGACATAGATGATGATGGTGATGTGGATATTCTGATTATCAGCGGGGAGAAGATATTTCTGATGAGAAATCCCGGTAAAAAAGATTATGCTAACGTCGATAACTGGGAAATCTCCGAACTCAACTACAACCAGAATACAGGGTTTGTGGAGGGTGCTTACCCTCCCTCACCTCCAGAGGATCCTGATTACTGCGGAGGATCGGCAGTGGATTCCGGAGATTTTGATGGAGATGGAGATTTAGATATCATTGCTGGCACCGTCAATCGTATCACTCACCTCGTTTATTACAAGAATGATGGCACCGGATATTTTACCCGCTGTGAAATTCCCATTCCCGATGAGACAGCAGGAGTTGTTGTCCTCCATGCCGAAGATTTTAACAATGACGGCCGCTTGGATATCTTCGGCGGCAACGATAGATGGCAGGCAGGTAATCCAGCCAGGCTGTGGTTTATGGAAAATCGGGGATTATCTACAGATTGTTGGGGTGTAGATTTTCAGTTCAAATGCATGAACGATTGCGGCCCGGTCCTGCCCGATCCTGAAGACGTCGACATGTCGGCAGCCATGGATTACGATAACGATGGAGATTGGGATATCGTTGTGGCTGATGCGAACCATGCGGGAGATTATTTTCTGATGAGAAATGATTTGGCTACGGTTTATACAACTTATGGAGAAGCCGTTTCCCTGAATATTGCCTCGACCCTTGATCCAGACCTCCATGCTGTCACCAAGATTAAGATTAATGGCATTAAGCAGACCATTAGGGGAGATCACTCGGGTCTGAGAGTTGAAATCTGGGTATCGAATAATGGAATAGATTGGGAGTATTACATCGGTTGGGAAGATACTGAAATCCACAATTATCCTGGTGGCGGAAAAGAAGCTCCTCTTCCCCATTCCTTCACCCACTTTGGCTCCAAGCTTTTCTGGAAAGCCATCCTGAGCGCTGAGGAAGACCCGATGGAAGACTACACCAACGCCTCCTTTGATACCCCTGAGATTGGGGAGATCAATTGGGAATATACTTATGTTGAGCAGAGAGAATACTCCCGCACTTCTGTGGCCACAACGATAAAGGCTTCAGGCGAAGAGCAGATTAAGATGGTCATCGGAGGGACCTTTGTCTTTCCCGGCTGGAAAGGATACCTGAGGGCTTATGACGTCTCGGCCATGACTCTCGAGGATACATCTGAATCTGTTCTCAGGACCGTGAGTCGCCCTGATGTAACTCAGCCTGGTCAGAGAGAGATTGTTCCTGAAGGGGTAGAGATATACTGGGATGCTGGTGAGTTGCTGGTTTCCCGTGCCGCGAGCAGCAGGACAATATACACTGCGACCCCCGTGGATTCTGTTTTAACCAGACTCGATTTCACGGTCTTGAATATTGGTGTCTTGGGTCCGATTTTGGAGGATTTCAATAACGACAATGAAGGATTGATAGGTTTTGTCAGGGGTGAGGGCCGACCTTGGAAACTGGGAGATATAAACCATTCCAATCCAGTTGTGGTCGGACCTCCGGATGGACTTCCTGACCTCAAGGGCTCAGGATACGATACTTTTATGACCAGCTGGGAAGACAGGAAGAAAGTTCTGTATGTGGGGGCCAATGATGGAATGGTTCACTGCTTTGATGTTTTAACCGGAGAAGAACTCTGGGCCTTTGTTCCTTACAACCTCCTTCCCAGGTTGAGAGAGATGTGGGCTGTCGATGAGGCCACTGGAGATAGGTATTTTCTCAGACAACCCTACGTTGATGGAAGCCCGGTGGTCGAAGATGTTTATATAGACGCTGATGGAGATACGAGTAAAGAATGGACAACCATTCTCGTCTGTGGACAAGGCCGAGGTCAAGGGAGCACAGAGGCAGGAGGAACAACCGGTAATTTTTATTTTGCCCTGGATGTTACCGACCCAGAGGATCCGAAGCCTTTATGGGAATTTACTCATGACAGGATGGGAGAAACCTGGTCTGTGCCTGTGATCGGAAAAGTCAGCAAAGGTGGAGATGATACTTGGGCTGCCTTTACGGGATCAGGCTATGACAATGTGGAAGGCCAAGGAGACCAGGGCAATGTTTTTTATGCCTTAGATTTAGAAACCGGTCAGTCTTTCTGGAATTTTGAAGCTGGACAAGTCAACACCCATCCCTTATATTTTACGGATATTACCAACGCCTTTCCTGGGTCTCCTTCCTTAATTGACACTAATTCAGACGGATTTGCCGACCGGGTTTACATCGGGGACTTGGAAGGAAGGATGTGGAAAGTCGATGTCAGCTTGACTTTTGTCGATCCAGACTCGTGGAGTGAAGAAACCATCTACACCGACTCTATGAATTATCCGATTTTGACCAAACCAGCTCTCTGGGTAAATCCCATCGCCACCGATCCTGTCCCTTATCTTTATTTTGGAACTGGAGGGGACGATTACGCCCGTCCTGATACCTACTATGCGTTTATTGCTCTTAAAGATGGAGCTGCACCTGAAGTCGACTGGTATCTCGGTGATCAAGAGACCCTTGGCTTGGCAGTGGAAAAGGACATGGGAGATTTGGATGAAGGAGAGAAAGTGTGGGCTGATCCCAAGGTGGCTGATTACGTAGTGTATTTCAGCACTTTGGAAGGTAGTATCGAGAGCGTCAATCCTTGTGAGAATATTACTGGTGAGGGAAAGCTTTATGCCAGATGGATCCAGGCTGTCACCGGGACTCCGGTGGGTGGAACTGCCCTGAAAGGGGCTTCCGGGCCAGCAGAAAGCTTGAACCTGGCTATAAAGACCAGAGCAGCTGTTACTCTTGGCGAAAGAGATAGAACTACCCCCAGCGGTGTGAGAAAGAGAGAAGTCTATATCCAGGAATATGACTCCACACTCCAGAGATTGGAGCAGGGTGTTGTTTCGCTCTTGCAAGTGAAGTCCATTAGGGAAATCTATCAGGTTATCAGATAAAAAACAGAGATTAAAACAGAGGAAAATTCACCAAAAATATTGAAGGAGCTAGTTGATGAGCGTGAAGAAGCTCGCGTTGCTTCCCTGCATCTCTATCCCTGTAAACGCTTTCCCCATAATTCAGCTATTCAGCTCCGTTTTTAGTGCCAATAAGTGGTACATTTTTGATGAAATTAACAATTTTCGTCGTTGTGCTTTGGTCAGGGACGTTGCGAATATCAGTTAACTTTAAATATATGAATTACTTATTGAGATATCAAAAAGAAAATATTTGGCATATATATTGCACCATATTATTACGCCAAAGTCTCGCTTCAACTGTCGAAGCTGTGAGGTCATGAGGGAGTGAAGAAAAGAGGGAAAACTAACTTGAGAAGGAAAGAGGAGCAGGGCTCTATCTTGATGATCGGCCTTTTCTTCTTGACTTTCCTGCTTCTTCTCGCCTTCCCTCTTTTATTACAGCTTTCCAATGAGAATAAGTCTGCTAATAGGTCCTACAAATCTACTGCAGCTATTTCCTTGGCAGAAGCTGGTGTAGATAGAGCGATCTGGGAGCTGAATCACGGAGATATTTCAAGCTGGAGTGGGGGTGGCTCCTTACGGACAATGGACATTTCCTCTTTTCCCACATCTGATGGGAATGTCATGGGGGACATAGAAATACTAGTCGATAGTCTTGAGGAAGACTATCCGGTGGTGGAATCAACCGGCAAGGTACCCTATATGGGCTCTCTCACAGTGGATAGGATAACCAGAGTCGTATTGGAGAGGCACGATGTCTCTATTTCTCTCTTTGATTATGGAGTTTTTGGCGATGAGGGTATGGAGCTGGCTTCTAATACGCTGATAGATAGTTATAATTCTGACAGTGGAATTTACGATCCGAACAATCCTGGCACCAATGGTCATATAGGCACCAATGCCACCCATCTGGGATGCATTTATTTGAACGCTAACGCCACTGTCTATGGCAGTGCCGCGACGGGACCAGAGAGCATCCCTGAGGACATAATCATAGAAAAACCTGTTTCTTTTATCACCGGAGCAAAGCAGGCTTTGGAGAGTCCAGAAGAGTTGCCTTCGATTATTCCTCCTGAAGGCTTGACTTATAGGGGGGATTATATTCTGGATGATGGAAGCAGCGGAACTCTAAGCGACAGCGGAGAGTACACCAATTTCCGCCTCTCCAACAGCTCTTCAGTTACTGTCAACTCTGATGTGACCCTTTACATAACTGGTGAGTTTTCTATGACCAGCAATACCCAATTGGATATTACCGAGGATGCGAGTCTGACCATGTATCTTGGAGGAAGTTTTGTCCAGGATTCAAACACTCAGATTAATAATTTGACCATGGACCCCACGAAATTCATGTTGTTTGGCACCGACAGTTTCACTGGAGACATGGAATGGAATTCCAATACGGACTTCTATGGAGCTGTTTATGTCCCCAGAGCCAATGTGATTTACAACAGCGCAGCCAATTTTTACGGTTCCATTATGGGTAAATATGTTGATATAGCCTCTCAAGCAAATATTCACTATGATGAGGCTTTAGCCAATCTAGAGATCGTTCCGGGGAGCATGGGTTCTTATTATTTAGTCAAATCTTGGCAAGAGAAGATTATCTCAGGAGAATAAACAGAAAACCAAAGATATTCAGGGAGCCAGCTCTCTAAACAGGCTCAAATAAGCTCGAACAATTCTTTCTCCCCAGAGAAGGGAGACAAAAGCAGCCGGACCCAAAAAAGTCCCAAAGGGAAGAGCGTACTGCAGGTCTTTCTTTTTAAAGAGTATGAATAAGATTCCCACTAAAGCTCCAGATAGAGAAGCGAGAATCAAGGTGAAAAGAGTTCGCTGCAAGCCTAGATAAGCACCAATCATCAGCATCATCGTCACATCGCCCATGCCCAGCCCTTCCTTTTTTCTCAAGAAGTAGTAGGCTCCATAGACAAAGAGCAAAAACCCTGCTCCCACTACAGCCCCCACTAGGGCTTGAGTCAGGTTCAAATCTGAGCGGAAGAGAGAATAGATTAAAGCCAGCAAAATTCCGGGAAGAGTAATGGCATCGGGCAGAATCTGGAGGTAAAAATCAATAAAGCTGAGAACAATCAAAGCACTTGCAAAGAGACAGGAGGCAAAGAAATGGAAGCTCAAGGAATAATGGCTGTAGAGAAGAAGAAAACTTAGAGGAGTCAGAAACTCCACTATCGGATAAGAGACAGGTATTTTTTCTCCACAGTAGCGGCATTTTCCGTTTAAGATGATAAAGGAAAGGAGAGGAATGTTATCATAGAACTTTATGCTCTTCTGGCAGGAAGGACAAAAGGAAGAAGGCCGGAAGATGCTTATTCTTTGCGGCAGCCGGTAGATGACAACATTGAGAAAGCTACCCCAGGCAAGACCGAAAAGCACGATGATGATTATCTTTTCCATGGTATGGTCGATGGTTTCACCTCTCCTGTTCGAGAATCATACTGGTATTCTTTTCCATCAAAATCCT
>Ga0209636_10007730_pt1 | contig 10959 bp, 11 predicted proteins | sample DeeMarSWOR152_54_FD_187464 | JGI IMG/M metagenome (GOLD analysis project Ga0209636, IMG submission 187464) | Marine sediment microbial communities from White Oak River estuary, North Carolina - WOR-1-52-54 (SPAdes) (version 2) | ecosystem: Environmental > Aquatic > Marine > Intertidal zone >... | reverse complement strand
AGCCCGGGAGAGATTCGAACTCTCGCCTTCTGTGAGCGTATTCTGACTGGCTAAAGTGTGGGACTTGAACCCGTTTGGGTATGGGGACGGGCAACTTTAAACCGATAAGACAGAAGCTAGAAGCTCGATGCGAATTTAACCTCTCTGGAGGTAAGTCCGTAGAAGCTCAAACCCTTTGCTGTGTAGGGGTAATTGAATGCGGTCTGTCAAAGCGTCTTTCATAGATATACATAGGATATTGAGTGCAATTCTTACACCAGTGCCATCTGTCAGTTTTGCTGCCTCTAACATACTCTACCATTCTTATCACTTCTCTATGTCTTTCAATTTCTAATTAACTCTTTTGGGGCTACAACTTTTCCGCATTCATCGTGATTTGGTTGGTTGGATAAAACTTTACCCCAAACCAAATTGGCTTAAAAGGACTGATAGAAGTGTCTTCTACTCGCCTTTCTCAAACAGCAGGTAATGATTGACGAAAGATGTCGTCAAGCCTACGTCTCCCGTTGCTTGGTAGGTGTGTAGACGCCATCCTTTCTTTTGCCATTCTTCGATTGTCTTGCCAACATCCTTATGATGCTTAACTTCTACACATTCGTCGCGCGCTTTTCTATTTTTGTTTTTTTAGAGAGTTAGTAGGAGAGAGGAAGTTAAAGAGAGAATTACTGGGTTTTAGGGTTAAAATTTAACCCAACCAACCAACCAACATGGACGGTTAATGGACGACGGAGAAAGGACAACCAAGTATGGACTTCCAAAAAATGTATACCCGATTCAGGACATACATACAAGGTACAGGAAGGTACCATCAAAAATTACTGTAGATATGCGTATTCGAAATTGACTATACACTCATAAAAATGCGAGGGGTCAGAAATCAAAGAAAACTTACCCCTCATAATGAACTAAGACTAATAGTACGAGGGAGTAAAAATGCACAAAAAGTTACCCCGCACAATGAGAAGATTTGAAGTTGGTTAAAATTTGACCCAACCAACCAACCAACATTCTCAAGCCACTGGGTCAGTGTCGGCGGGCTTCGTGTAGTGCTCTATATTCATCTTTCAGAATACTCATCATGACGCCGTCGCTGTATTCGTTGTCGTAGTAATATTCATCTCTCTCAACGCCTTCCTTTTTGAAGCCAAGATTTTCCCAAAATCTCAGTGCTCTCTTGTTGAAACCGACCACTCCTATCGAAATTCTGTGAAACCCCAGTTGTCTAAAAGTATAGTCAAGGAGTAGGCGACCCGCCTCGGTTCCGTATCCTTTTCCCCATTCATCTTTCTCCCCGATTATGATGGTCATGTCTGTATTTCGCCAAGGTCTAAACATTCTCAACAACCCAGCCTCCCCTATCACTCGGTCACCCTTCTTGAGAACAATCGCAAACCAAACCCGATCCTTGTCAACCAACAACTCTCTATACCATTTCTCTGTGTCCGCTCGACTCATCGGCGCAACTTCGCCTATCAGTCTTCTAAGTTCAGCGTCACCGGACCATTTCTGAATGTAAGGCAAATCATCTCTGCTAAAAGGTCTTAGAAAAATCCTTTCACCGATAAGGGGTTTCCTTTCCACAGCTTTCACGGTCTTACCTTTAGGCAACTCAATTCGCCAATCCGATGAGTCTATTTCCTTTCAGCTTTAACCTTTCCACAACGTCTTCGTTTGGTTGGTTGGGGTAAAGTTTTATCCCTATTTCTTAAGCTGTTTTTGCTAGTACTCTTGGTTCTTTCCATTCTTCTCTTAGGATACTGTAAAGGAACATGTCTCTCCATTCTCCTCTTACGAAGGAGCTCTTTCGGATTGTCCCCTCTCTTCTGAACCCCACATGTTCCAGAACCTTCTGTGAACCTACATTTCTCACGTCAGTATGGGCTTGAATGCGTCCTATATCCTTTGAAAGGAACAAATAGTCCACCATAATCTCTACAGCCTCGGTGCAGTAACCTTTTCGCCTCTCTGTCGGGATCAAAGTGTAACCTATTTCCCACTGGTTTCCTACTAGATAGTGACTTATGCCGCCTAATTTGCTTCCGTCTTTCTTCTCTATGAAGAACGTCTTTTCTTCAGGAGGGAGATTTTCGAATCTCTTCTCTAATTCTGTTTTAGACGTTTGTTGAAGAGGATTGTATAAGCCATAGAACTCAAGATTGTTAACCCATTCTATAACCAGCGATATGTCCTCTTTCTCAGCAATTCTTAGATTGACATTCTTTCCTTCAAGCAATTCAGATCACCATTTGCCCTATTTTCACGCGTGAGTGGTTTTAAGTCTAGCTCACAATAAGCAATCACAAATAGTGACTAGCGCGCACGGAAGGGCATGGGGTAAAGTTTTATCCAACCAACCAACCAACCAACTTTTCACCTGTTTATCCCTTTCAACCTGTCCACAATTGAGTCCCACCAATCCTGTAACCGTTGGGACTCGAAGAATTATGAGAGGCGAAGAACAAGAATTAGAAACCCTAATCAATGAGGAAGCTTTGCCTTTTTGAATTTCGCGCGTTAGCATTTCAGACCCAATCATTTTTTCTCCAGGGCTTTGGCAATCGTCAAGACGGCACACTCTGTCCCTGTCCACCATTCACACTTATCCTGTTGGCAGTCACGCGGGACGCCTTTACCCACTACTCTCTTGCCAGGTACACCTGTGGCAAATGCAAACGGACACATTTTAGGCAAAAGTTCAACACCTCCAATTCATCTGATTGACCCAAACAAGGATATAAGAAATATAAAACTATCCGTCTCTAGCACTGTTTTGGCGTTTTGGAGGATAAAACTTTACCCTTTTTCTCTCTCTCTAAACGTTCTTACGCCCTCGCTCTTACCCTTACCCTTACCCCCCGCGCGAACCCCCACGCGCGCGATAAATCGAAGTTTCTTTCGCAAGTCATAAAAACTGGAGTAGTCTATAATTGAGTAGCTGAGATAGGTGGGAATTCATGAGCAAGAAGCTTGTTTGCTTATTGATTTGGGTTTTTGTCCTCATAGGATTTCTAGGTTTGGCTTTTAGGGTTAAGAGAGTTGAAGCTGCTGGAACCATTTACATTAGGGCTGATGGCTCAATAGACCCGCCAGACGCATCAATTACAACGGTTGACAATGTCACCTACACCTTCACAGCTAACATTAATGATTCCATTGTTGTGGAGAGGGATAATATTGTGGTTGACGGAGCAGGCTACACCCTTCAAGGCACAGGAAGCGAAATAGGAATATACCTTTTGTTCAGAAGCAACGTAACAATCAAAAATATGGAAATCAAGAATTTTTGGGCTGGCATCCAGCCTTCGTTTTCTTCCAACAACAGGATTTCTGGAAACAACATAACAGCATTAGACTACTGTGGCATCCTTATGGACCTCTATGCTTCTAATAACACCATTTCTGGAAACAGCATAACAGCACTTGGCGGGACCCATGAAAGGAATGGCATCTATCTCGGAGAAAATTCTGGAAACAACATAATTTCTGGAAACTGTATTGATGGGAGTTCTAGCGCGTACGCTGGAATAATGGGCGAGGGTTCTTCAAACAACATTATTTCTGGAAACACATTGAAATGGAGCGCGAATGGCATCTATCTCGATGGTGGTTCCAACAACAGGATCTATAACAACAATTTCATCAACAACGCCGGCGATGGATGTCATTTGGAGGCATTTAACACCAAGTTGGATGCTGGCTGTCCTTTGGGCGGTAACTACTGGGACATATACAACGGAGCTGACCTGTTCAGTGGGCTTTTCCAGAATGAGACTGGTAGTGATGGCATAGGTGATACTGCTTACTTTGTGGACGGGTTTTGGGACAACTATCCTTTGATGGGAATGTTTTCTGAATTCGTTGCCACTTCAGAACATCGTGTTCAGACTATCTGCAATTCCTCAATATCTGATTTTCAATACAATGGCACCGCAATTTGTTTCAATGTTACTGGCGAAACTGATACTACTAGCTTCTGTAGAATTTGCATCCCAAGAGCTTTGATGAACGAAACTTACCAAGTGCTCGTTAATGGCACAGAAGTCCAATGCAATCTGTTGCCATGTTCCAGCAGCACACACAGTTACCTATACTTCACTTACAACCTTTCAACACAAGAAGTAATAATAATTCCAGAGTTTCCATCCTTCCTCATCCTACCAATATTCATGATAGCAACACTACTAGCAGTCATAGTCTACAGAAGAAAACATTCAATGTAACATTAGAAGGGGTAAAATTTTTTATTGTGGGGCAGACAATAGCATCTGAGGTGATTCTATGGCTAAGGTAAGTGAGCTGAATGGAAAGAAAGTGATTACCACAGACGCTTTCGAGGTTGGCAAAATCTCAGGGGCTGAAATGAACAAAAATTGGCAAATAACCCACGTATACATTGAGTTATCTAAAGAAGCGACCAACGAGTTAGGCTTCAAGAAGCCTGTCCTTGGACATATCGCAATCTGCTTACCCGTCAATCTCATTCAAGGGTTTGGGGATGTGATTACGCTTAACAAAGCAAGAGAAGGACTCAAAGGAATCCCAGAATGCAAGGGCAGTTAGTTCCGTCTAATAAGCAACTTCTCACCCCTTTTTGCTACGGGCTATGCGCGCGTAAAACAAGAGAATATATATGATTAAATTGCCGATTGAATCATATGAACTCTAAAAAAGACCTGAACTTCTGGTCTGCTTTGATGACGATTTTCGTAGCGATTTTTCTATTGGTTGCGGTCTATTTAGATTGGCTTAGTGTAAGCTTCTTTGTAGGCCCACTCCGTTTTGGGCATTGGCTTGGTGTCTTTGGAACCCTCTTCATTGCGTTATTCACACCTACATACTACGTCCTCAAACGGCGTTACCCCAGAAGACTTAAGGTAATGCTCAAGGTTCACATTTTCGGAGCCCTTTTTTCCTTCATCCTCATATCCATCCACTTTGCTCAACAGATAAGCAGACCGCCGCAGTTCTATCCAGACCTCGGAACTGGAGTGATATCGTACGTTGCCACGCTTATACTTGTTTCAACAGGGTTTCTCCACAGATTCAAGCTATTAGAAGGAAGAAGAGTGTATCCTCCCCATCGGAATAGATTCCTACACATCAGTATAACTTTCACATTCTACCTCGTCATAGTCTTTCACACGTTACGCAATTTTGGCCTTATATAGAATGCAAGTGCCCATGCCAGCGCGCGCGCTAAAAGGAGACAGAACAAGTGGATACTTCTATGCAGGTATGTCCTTCTTCTTGAAAACCCAGATGGCAGCAGCAATTATCAATAATGACACTACGATGATCAAGGCGAAGTCGCTAACTTTGAACACGGTATCGAATATAGCGGCAGAGTAGTCCCAATAAGTGAACACGCTGATAGCCTTCATCAATTCTAAGTCTTTGGAGAAACTGCCAAAGGTGCGCAAGAACAGTTGGGCAAACACAAAAGCGAAGCTGATCCCCATGCCAGCTCTCACCTTTTGGAAGCCGACGGCAGAAAGTGTGCCTACTGCCGCAATAACCATTAGGACAGGCAAGCCAGCCATAACAGATATCAGTGTTGCATAGGCCGATAGTTCGTTGAGACTGTTTATACTTGACAATCCAGCGATGAGACCGAGAGCTGCTGTAAGAGACATGATCAAGGAGGTGATGGTCATTGCAGCGAATTTCTCTGCAAGATAGCGTCGCCGTGTTATTGGTTTTGAAAGCCATATGTCCATCTGTCTGTTTTCGAAGTCGCCTGCGACAATGGACACCGAGAGATACGCGATGAACATTCCTGCTAGCATCGTCCAGAGGATGAAGAATTCTAGTGTTATGAAACCTTTAACCTCTAGCATACTGATGCTTCTTCCGCCTGCGAAGCTTTTGTACACGGGGTTCTCGAGGAGCTCTTTAAAGGGGTCGCTTTTTTCTGTCGTTGCAATACCGATCAGCGAAGGTTCCGACATTCCTTCGATTATAGCCATCACAGCATAGTATCGTTTTTCAGTGAAGTCCTTCTCGAAGGTAATGCTTGTTTCATTGCCTGCGTACTTGATTCTGGCGGTCAACATGATTGATCGGTTATCTTCTAGTACTATGTAGCTGGTTGAGTTCTCTATGGGATCCCAAGTGAGTGTTATGTTGCTCTGTATTTCATTCGGTAATGTGATGTGGACTCTGCTTGCTCCTTCCAATTCCTCAACTAGTGAGGATCGGTATAGAGGGAATATTGCGGGCATGCCAGCTGAATAGATGATCGTTATGGTGCAGATTATAAAGACGATTTTCCATGCCGTTTTTAGTTCTCTGAGTGCGACTCTACCGATCATATCGAGCCTCCCCCAACTTCTTTAGAGTAGTATTTGAGAAAGAGATGTTCCAAACTGTACGATTTCAGGCTCATGTTTATTATGCGATGGGCTGATAATGCTTGGACTACGCTGTTCAAGTTCTGATGGATTGTCATTGTAACTCTGTTGTCCTCTTGTTGGATATCTTTGACGCCATCGATTTCGAATTCCTTCAGGTCAAATCGATCTGCGAATTCAACTTCCAGCACCTTTCCAGTCTTCTCCTGCAATGCTTGGATTCTCTCAACCACTCTGAGTTGCCCCTTCTTGATGATAGCAACTCTATCACAGACTGTCTCAACTTCGGAAAGGTCATGAGAGGAAAGGAAAATGGTTTTTCCCTGTCTCTTTTCTTCTCTTAGTATGCGTTGAAATTCGAGCTCAATGATTGGGTCCAATCCAGAAGGTTCATCAATAATTATGAGTTCGGGATCAGTCATGATAGCTTGAACAATTCCTACCTTAACTCTATTACCTTTGGAAAGCTCGTTTGTTCTTCGCTCAAGATCCAAATCAAGCCGTTCCGCCAGTTCTATCATCCTTTTCGTCGAATCGCAAGCGCTTAGCGAAAGTAGGTATCCTAGGAACGACCTTACTTTTGCAGGTGGCAGACCAAAATCCCCCGGTAAATAGCCAGTTCTCTTTCGTATCGCGATGGCATCTTCTGAAGAGTCTAGGCCAAGTATGGTTATCCTGCCCTCCGTTTTGGATATAAGATCAAGGCAACAGCGTATGGTAGTGGTCTTGCCTGCACCGTTGGGTCCAAGAAAACCCATGATTTCGCCCCTACGAACGATTAGATTGAGATTCTTGACACCCACGTGACTTCCATACATCTTTGTTAGGTTTACTATCTCCATGACGATGTCAGTCTTTTTCAAACCATCCACCACCTTCAAATTTCACGAAATTTGAAACTACTACCTTAACAATGTGAAGCGTCTTATATAAGTTTTTTCAATTTTCACGAACTTTGAAAATGTTTATATGCGATGAGCCCAAATAGATTGAATGAGGTATGGGCGTCTGAACGCAGAAATGGAACTCGGGGCAATTGAAAAGAGACTCGTCGAGATTATTGTGAATCTGGGATACTTCAAAGGTCGCTCCAGAAGAACCTCCGAGATTTTGGCCTATTTATGCATCCATACCAAAGTTAAGCAAAAGATGCTTCGGAAAGCCACAGGATATTCACTGGGAACAGTTTCAAACACTCTCAAAGAGTTGCGACAACTAGGGCTAATCCGTGAAAGCCGGGATCCTGAAGGACGTGAACGTTTATACGAACTCGTGGTTCCGTTATCTCAGCAATTGGCTTATTATTCTATAGCAATGAACAGGTATTTTCATGAGTGGAATGAATTTCTTGAAAAGCTCGAAAATGAACTCCGTAAGAACCATATCGCTAAGAAGAAGGGAGCTGAGGAGATCCGCCATTTCATCAATAAGATGAGAGTGGTTATTTCGGTTACTGCCGATGCCATGCGGAGACTGCAATTCACCAAACCAGAAACCCAGCAGGAAGTTGCTGACAAATGATAGCAAAAATTGCCAGGGACAATCTCAAAGGATTCGACCCGGAAATCAGGCAAATTGAAAGAGACATAGTGACTTTTTTCAAGGAGAAAGGCGCCGAATTCGGCGGCAAAGACCCAATGTTTATGACGATTCTTGCCTACTTCTACGTTCGCGAGAGACTAACTCAACAGGATCTGCAGGATTTGAGTGGTTTTTCGGCAGGGACTGTATCCAAGGTCCTCCACAAGCTTGTTGAGATCAACGTTATAACAAAGGGAATGATCCCGGGAACCCACAAGCATCTCTACATCATGGATCAGCCATCTGTAGTCTTCTCACAGTTTTATCTGCCAGCCAGGAGAATCCTGTTGAAATATGAAGACGAGCTAAAGCAAATAAGGGTGTACCTGATAGCTCATGCCTCGGAGATGCCAAGAATTAGGGGTTTCAGCGGAATGCTTGCGGCAGTCACTGTGCTACAACGGTCAGTGCATCTTGCCTTTACTCTAATTGCAGAGATGAAAGAAGAAGCGGAAAAACAAGTGAAGAAATGACGTTTCGCCCCATAGTATGGATTCAATTCCCATTCCCGGCTTTTCAGCATATAACAATTATCAGAAGCAGTGATCAACTACTATCTGAAGTGTTGTGAGATCTGCAGTCATGTCATATATATGCCCCAAGTCGGTTTCATCATAGCCCCAAGCATAGTGTGCCCTTATTTGAGTATCATCAAAGGTTAGAGTCTCAAGTCGACGCCAGACGTATTCTCCCTTAACTTGGATGAAAGTTGTCCCTGCTATCAATTCAGCTTCTTTTTCAGTCAAACCGTCACTTATATTGACGCACACGAAGACATCCATGCTCCTCATACCATTGACAACAGCCTCGAACTTAGTCACACCCGGAAGAGCTTCTTCCTGTTCTTTGGCTCGTTTCCCTTCGTCTTTCGCAACCCAAGCATATGCTAAGGAGTAAACGGCGATGGACGCTATTATTACTATTAATAGCAGTTTCTTTCTCAATCTCATCACCAAAGGAAGTAAAGGCTTGAGAGAAATTTAGTTCTATATATTAGAACAAATGTTCCAAAATTAGAACAAGTGAACAACAAGCGAAGGTAAGACGTTCGAAACTTATAAGCCAATGGACTGTAGATTGTTCCTAGGGGCTGTCAATGGAGGATGTTAAGTCAAAGCTGAAGGGTACGACCCTTCGGGTATACTAGCATCTCCTGAGAAGTGGAAAACCCACTAGTATAAGGCGTGTTCAAAGAGAACTAGGTCTTCCAAGTCCAAGTGTGGCATCGTATCATCTTGAGAAGCTCTTGGACATGGAGCTGGTCAGGAAATGGAAAAGCCGTTTCACAATACCAGGCGGGCATGTAGAGCTTGGAGAAACACTAGAAGAAGCCTTAAAGCGAGAACTGCTCTCAGAAAAACGCAATGAGGACGATACCTATTCAGCTCTGGATCGGTGAGTTCGGGCAGCCCCACTGAAACTTTGCAGGCTGTCCTGATCTAGGATCAATTATAATGGTTTCTTGAACACGTCACAAAACCAAGTTTGTTAGAATGCTTGAATATTGGATCGTTACTTGTCTCCCCTGAGAAGTGAAAGACTCTAGACTTGGGGGGTGGGTCTGCTCCCTAAAACTACTGGTATCTCTAAGGTCTTTATTGTTTGGCCTTCTTTTCTTTTAACCTTCAAAATCACGGTTTTATCGGGCAACGTGTGTTCTTCGAGATAACTTGCTAGGTCATCGCTGCTTTTGATGGTAGTGTCATTCATGGCGATTATTATATCATTCTCGCTCACTCCGTAATCTTTGGCAGGACTAGGGTCTAGAAAGCCAACTATTTTCCAGCCGTAGGTTACGTCCACACCCATCTTTTGAGCTTCTTCAAAGTTCATGTTTTTTCCTCTCAAGCCTAGGTATGAGTGACCAGCATAAGTGCCGGTTTCTATCAGGGCTTCTGCCTCTTTGAGTAGTGTGTTCGATGGAATGGCGAAACCCAAACCTTGAGAATCCGCTATTATGGCTGTTGTTATGCCTACCACTTTGCCGCAGTAATTCAATAATGGGCCACCAGAGTTTCCGGGATTTATTGGAGTACTTGTTTGTATAATGTTGGCTATCGCGAAGCCTCCTGTGTACTCTTCTTCGCTTATTGTTCTGCCCATTGCACTTACGACACCTGTAGTCATTGAGCCAACTAAGCCGTATGGGTTTCCTATGGCTATCACTGGATCACCAACCCTTAGCACTGACGAACTAACAACCTGAAGCGGTTTGAATTCAATATCAGGAGCATCGCGAACTGAAAGCACAGCCAAATCTCCGTATGGATCTGTTCCAACTATTGTAGCTGCGTATCCGTTTCCGTTTGAAAAAGTCACGCTTCTGCTTGTTGTGTCATGAACTACATGGTAATTCGTTACCACAACTATTGTCCCAAAAAAGTCGTAAACGAAGCCGGAACCCTGAACGTTTCCTTCGCTTGTTGTTCCGACAATCAAGACTATCGAGTCCTTCACGGTTTCATATAATTCTGCCAGAGCAGTGCTATTTTGGTAGATTGTGATGTTTTGGTAGGTTACGTTTTGGAAACCCCACTGTTTAGACAGTCGGGCTTCGAGATTTGAAACTTCGCTATTTAACCTAGTGATCTCTCGGAAAGCCAAGTAGGAGCTTACCATTCCTCCAACCATCAATCCAGCTAGAAATATCAGTATGATAAAGGCTGAAGAAAACTTGACGTAACGTTCTCCAAACTCGCCCATGCTTTTCATCTTCTAGACGAAATCAGACGCCTTATCAAATAAAAGTTCCGCAAGCTCTCGTGCACAGACTATTCCGCGAATAACTTTGTGGAGGCAAGTAGGGCGATAATAGGCGTTATCGCGATCGCAACGAAGAAAGGATAGTAGGGTGAAGCGTCGTAGAGGACGCCGCCGATGTAGGGTGCTATGAACGAACTGAACATGCTTACTGTTTGGGGGACAGAAACCCAACGAGCTCTGATGGATTCTGGGGCTAGAGGGCTGACAATAGCTCCCATTATGGACCAAATTGCGTAAGAGCCTCCAGCCATAAAAAACGCTATCA
>Ga0209636_10007729_pt1 | contig 10959 bp, 5 predicted proteins | sample DeeMarSWOR152_54_FD_187464 | JGI IMG/M metagenome (GOLD analysis project Ga0209636, IMG submission 187464) | Marine sediment microbial communities from White Oak River estuary, North Carolina - WOR-1-52-54 (SPAdes) (version 2) | ecosystem: Environmental > Aquatic > Marine > Intertidal zone >... | reverse complement strand
GAAGGCTGGTATATACTAGGATACATGGGTCATGATGATCCAGCTTGGCCTTCTAATTCAACGTGGTGGATAAACTACACTGCTGGTTCATATCTCACAATCAACTACAACGCTGAGCCTGATCCAAGACCCTACTATATAGAGTTTGAAGGTGACTATGCGGACTTTCTGGTTCTGGGCGACCCAGTAAACACGTCATGGCATGAAGTCTACCCATGGTACTGTCACAGTTGGAACGTCACAGCATTTGATGATACCGACAGCAGTGATGACATAACTGTTGGCGACACGCTCACACTAAACAGTACGGACGGATTGGTCCGAGACTACCGGGTGGATGCCTTATCCACTGACATAGAAGTCCTCAAAAAACCGTGCGTTCAAGACCGAGTTCCCGGCGACCCATTCTATACCGACCCAGTCATAGTGGAGATCGTAGGACTCCCACATCCTGAACGTCCCATGTCCCCATGGTACGGAAGTAACTACCCAGTGCCCCTACCTAACGCTGTAGAGAATAGTGCCTTCCAAGCAATACCAGAATTCAACAACTTGTTTGCAACGTTGCTGCTTCTACTTTCGGCAACGATGGCTATCGTGACAACAAGAAAACTGCCCAAGGAAAACTAGATATACTGCGCCTTCTCCCCCTTTTTTCCCTCTCTCAGTTCTTAGCGCGCTCGTTTATGGTCTTACTGAGAATGAAATCGCTTTCATCAAAGAAGAAGCAGTTTCTTTAACGAATGCCACATGTATAAGCACATTTTGTTGGCTAATTTTGTCTAAATTGGCTCCCCGTTGCATTCAGACTTCTTAGTTTCGGAGACCGTAGAAGCCTCAAGAGATTCTAAAGGGACACGTCCGCTCTTTTTCCATAGTCCACGCAGTTAACTTTGGCACATTAAACCTTAAGCTGCTCAAAGAATGTTCGCTATTTTCGTGCCATAGAATATTTGATTGACCATCAAAATGTTTGTCTCGTTCATAGAATTGTTTGATTCATCCATCAAACGCAAAGGATATATGTTCAAGTCTAAGTCGAACTATTAGAGAAAAATGGAAATCGATCTTAAACAATTAGACAAATGTCCAGTATTGACAGACTATGAAAAAGATCTGGTTAGACGCGTAGATGCTAATCATGAGACACAGGCAAGAGTCGCCAAATCTTTCGAGAAGACCACGAGCACAATCTGCACCCAACACAAGAAAGCTTTAGGGAAATTCGACAAATGGCTCCAGAGCACAGAAAAGCAGGATAAACCATCAGCGGACGAAGATTTCGACAGAAAAGTGTTTCGGATGTTTCACAGAGGAATTCTGCCGGACATGGATATTGAGAAATTGGGGAATGTGGATCGGGTTCTTGGTTTGTGGGGGAATATTGCGGCTAAAGGAAGATGACTACTACAGGTCTCTAAATAAACCTGAGGGGTATGGTTATGAAATGAATGAGAGTTCCAATTACCCTTCTCAGGGCAATTGGATTTTCTTATGGGAGGACATTACTCGTTTGCTGAGGAGAGAAGACTCATCTGGGATCTGTTGAAAGACAAGGATGTTATTGCTCAAGGTCTTGAAGAAGACGGATACGAATCAGCATATGAAGCAGTCAAGAGACTCAACGAAAGCTTCAATATTGCTATAGATAAAGGTGCAGGAGCGCGCGCAGAGCTGGAGGCCTTAAGGCAGGAAAATCGCCAAAAAGACGAACAAATAGCCGCTCTTGAAAATGAAAATACGAATTTGTCAAGACTCAGAGAAAATACGAGGATCTAACTGATGAGCAAATTCAGCGAAGAAAAGAGACTAAACAAGCACTTGACACGGAGATAAAAAGCTTGGAAAACCAGGGCGAGGGCCTCAACTGGGCTCGCGCCGGCGTGTTGGTTGTAAGAAACCACAAAAAGGAAGGTGGATTTAGGTTTTCAAGCGTCGGCGACGATAGATGATGACTGCCAAGACTGCGACTACGATTATGACCACTACTACTAGCAGTATTATGTAATCTATTGGAAATCTTGGTGGAGCCTGCACATCAATTGTTACTCCTATCTGATACGCTAAGGTTGCAGTGCGGTGAGCCGAATACGTGATGTGATAGCTGTCGGTGACAGAGAGAACCATTCGCCACTCACCTTCTTCGCGGAACTGGTTCGTTATGTTGATCAAGTCTGGACCGTTGCTATGCGGTCTTGATGTTCCTCTTGGATCAAGTAGGTACCACTTGTACTCTATTATGTTCACTCCAGGCTCTCCGTGATAACTCGCTGAAGCGTTGAAGGAGACTGTTTGATTCACGTAGGGTGTCTTAGGATCGTAGGTGAAATTCAGTTTGGGAGTTCTGATAACCTGTAGCGTCTTTCGCTTAATGTCGTTATCTGGATCCACATCACCCCCTATAGTTGCTCGACCAGTTATGTTGTAGGCGCCAACATCGAACGATCTTACGTGCTTCAATTTAACGGTTTGTCCATATGGTATTGTTTGATTCCAACTTGTCAACAAGGAACTCCCATTGTAGAGCGTTACATTGACGGACGTTTCGTTTTCAGTTCCCTCATTCTTAACTGTTATTTGAAATGTTGTTTTCTCGCCATTAAGTACTGGAAATTCAAAAGCGTCACTCCATCCGCACTCGAGGTCTTCAACAGCGACATCGCGCAATTGTGTTGATGTGACAAGGATTGGGTCACGGGAAGTCTTATTGTTATCCTTAGGATCTTCATAAGGAACCAGGGTGGCGTTAGCCAGAACGTAGTAGTATGCATCAACCAGTGGCACGCCAGTCGTGTTCCAAGTTAAATGTTCAGGTGCTGGCTGGCCCTTGATCGACACATTAACTTCACCAATCTTAATCCAGTCAGTGGTTGAAATGTCGGTCCAGTTGACCGCTGTTGCGTTATAGTATGCCCTCACTGTGCAGTTCTCGTATTCGGCGCCCCCATCGTTCTCAAGTAAGATTTTAACGTCCACTGTTCTGTTCGCGAGAACTTTGGCGGCAGGCATGAGAGAAACATCATTTATCTTCACATTTCTCTTTTTCACAACGCTCACGTATTGCGTTTCTGGACTGCTACGTGTCCCATTGGAATCTTCTACTACCAAAGAAACCGCATACGCTTCCGCGCGCCTGACGTATGAATGGCTAATTATCGGATCATTTACGGTAGCGTTGGTCCCGTCATCGAAATCCCAGATATACTTAGAAATGGAAAGGTTTTTATCGGGGCTATAGCTGGCTGAGGCATTGAAGATCACCGATTTGTTTTCCACTCCTATGTTGGGCCAAAACGTGAAGTCCGCCGTAGGAGCGTCAACGGTGCGAAAGACACCATCGAACTTGTGCAAGAACTTCACTTTCCGACTCTCTGCACCTTCTCCTGACAGATTAAGGTTGGTCAGCTTCAACGGGGAAGAGCCTCGGCTTATTACGTTGAAGGTCATTGTGAAGAAAGTGCCGTTTCCGTTGAAAACCGCTGCACCGGGCATTATGCTGTAGGCGAACCAAGCCATGGTTCCAGGCTCAGCGTTGGGAATAGCATCAGTCTCATTTACCTTATTCACCAGTTCAAAGGCTTCTTCGTGCAGTATGCCCGCGTATGGACTAGGTGGAATGGGGCTCGGATAATCCTCCACAGGCACCGTCACGGTGTGACTGACATACTGTAGAACAGTTGGATTCCAAGAAATCTGAACATCAAAGCCCTCGAGATTGCCTAGAGGACAGCTACCTTCTCCACCAGGATCGTCAACCTTATTGTCAGTAAGGTTGAAAGCCACTAGGGCAATAGTGATTGTGTCGCCAACCCCGCCTGTGAACGTTTCATCGTAACTGAAAGCTGTCCCATTACAGAAATAAACCGAAGGCCAGTATGTAGGCAACGCAGTCTGATCAGGTAAACCTTGTGCCATTTGCAGTCTAGGGGTTACTGTGAGACTCGAGCTAGCAAATAGTAGCATCACGAGAAAAATCTTGAATGTTTTTCCGGAACTCAACATTATCACCCTTTCTTCACTACATCTATTTTGCTTCAATTTAAGTCTTTGGAGAGTTCAGGTTTGATTCTGCATATAAACATTTTCAATAACAATATTGCTGCCAACCTAACATCGCTTTGGTTTGTGAGCACGGCCGAGTTGGCGAAACCGGTAGATTCAGCGCACTTGCAAAGGTGTTTCGAGAGAAAAAAAAGGAGTGTTTATTGGTCTTTTTTGCCGTAGTTTGTGAGTAGTTTTACTGCATCGTAGAGGTCTATGTCTCCGTCTCCGTCTATGTCGCAAACGGCATCATAGCTTGGATCACCCTCTTTGGCGCCATAACGTGTCAGTAATTTAACGGCATCATAGAGGTCTACGTCAAAGTCACCATCTAGATCACCTGGAATGGTCACAGCTATCCGGTCGTCTATGTACGTATTGTCTTCTAAGTCTGCTTCAGCTTCAAGTGGGGTGGCGTAAGCGCTTATAGTGTAGTTGCCATGAGCTACGCCTAATGTGTTCCATACAAAGATGATGATAGTAGAGTTTTCACCAGTCAAGGTGACGCTTTGAATTCCGATGAAGATTTCGTCTCCGATGATCGTTGCATTCAAATCTGCGTATGCCGTGATATTGAAGGTGCACGTAAGGTCAGCCTGATTTTCCACAGTTACATTGATTGATACAGAGTATTCATCTCCAATAATAGTTTTGTAGGGATTGATATCTACGACTGCGATGTCAAAACTAGGCTCTATGATAGTAACCGAGCCACCTATGTAGTTGTTGTCCGCTAGATCAGTCTCGCCAGGAACGACAGTCGCATTCGCGCTTAGTGTATAATTGCCTATGACGAAGTCTGTCGTGTTCCACGTGAAGGTTATTATGATCTGGCTGTAGCTGGTTAGAAAGATCTGCATTGTGTCGATGGCAGTTTCGTTTGCATAAGCTGTGACGTTAAAGTTTTCATTGTAGCTGCCTTGATTTTGAGCAGTCACATAAATGTCAATGCATAGTCCTTGGCACGCGATGGTCTTAGAAGCTGAAATATTTGTCACAGCAATGTCATGAACGCCAGGTGAGATTTGAGCTGTGCCGCTAACGACGTCGTGGGTTATTGGTACCTCAAATCGTTTCAGTAGTTTGCTAGAAGATATGTTGAGAATGCATGTGCCTGCAGCCTTGGCTTGAAAAGTCATCTCAAAGACGGTTCCGCTTCCTGTAAATGGCGAAGCTGGATACTGAGATTCGGACCAAATCCAATATGTTCCTGCAGTCTGGTTTACCTCGTCTTCAGTAGTCACGGGGCTTTTTAGAAGGGTGTGTACAGTGTGGCTTACATAGTCCACGAGGGCAGTGTTCCAACTGAAGTTAATCTCTAGTTCGTAAAGTTCCTTGACGTAATTGATCTCGACCTGAATCGTGAAATTTAGAGGAACTGGTGTTTCGGTTAGTTGGGGATATACTTGAACGGCAGGTGTTGGTTCAACTCTGATGATCCATCTGTCTTCTCCAACCTGGCCATTCTCATCATATACGGTTAACTTGAGGGTGTAGACCAAGTAAGCGGTGACAAGTCTTGTGTTCCAAATGGCTAACACATCGTTTGTGATTTCGCTCTCTCCATTGTTGGTTAGGGTTATTCCAAGAGTGTTCCATGTCGTGGGGGCTTTTCCTGTTCCATATTCGATTGTATAGTTATCAAATGTTGCTCCAACTGCTGCTCCTCTCTTTGCTATGCCCTTAAGGTTTGCATCTCCTTTCAGAACGGCGTAAGATAATCTATTTGCAGAAGGGTCGGTGTCCAGATGGGCTGTTGGTGCCATGAGATCATTGACTATTTCCGTTTCAGGATCTCCGAGGAGGTTGAGTACGAAGTAGGTCCATCGAATAGCCGACATCTGACCCGCGAAGCCTTCCTTCGATAGCGCTAAAGCCTTCCCTATATTTCTTGCAGTGTTGTTCAAGACGTCAAAGAATGCTCTGGCAAACTGGTCTCCTGGCCCTAATAATGAGCCTATATAATACCAACCGTATCTAGAGTTTCCTATGAAAGCAAAAGAGCCGTTAGGATTGAAGACGAAATGTTCTATGATCGAGTCGGCGACTTCAAACTTTGCAGCGCTGCATCCTAGGGAATAGCCAAAGAAGTATTCAGTGTTGTTGAAGGTGTCAACCTCGTTTCTAGTCAACTCCATCATAATCGTGGGATTTGTGTGTCCGTCGTGCAGTAATATGTGAGTACCCTCGTGTATCTCATTGATAATGGCTTGTCGGCTGAAAGTGCCATCCCTCTCGTACAGTCTCGTCATGGTGTACTGAGGGAAGTGTTCTGTGGTGAGGTCTACACTGTTTGCCGCTTCAGTCTCCGCGTCGAGATTTTCGGCGATCAGCAACGCTTTCTTCAAGTAGTCATCGTCTGAATTTTGTTCATACCATAAAGTTTTGTTCACAAAGTTCGTTACTTCCTCTGCTGTATTTACTGGGGCTCTTCCAATGTACACTTCCGCGAAGAAATCTGCTTCTTCTCCAGCTGTGCCATTTTCTGGGCTGTTTGTTGGAGCCATGTAAACACCTTCCCCAAACACTGTGTCGTTGTCCTTGTTCCAGCTTCCGTCAAGCGCCCCATAGTACAAGTCGCACGGCATATTTCGATCAGCTGTAAACGGAGACGGTGGGTCTTCCACATCAACAAAGCCGTAGACGCCTCTCGCGGGAATAATCTCAGTGTCTCCCCCGAGAAGAACGTATTCCGTTCCCCAGTTTTGATACGCATCTCTTATGAAGTTTCTTATGCGAGCAGCAGTATCGTTGAACGCGCTTGAGCCACATCCATCACCGAACAATCCGTCGCAGAAGTAGTCTGGATCGTTCAAAATGTCTTGAACAAGAACAGTCGTTGCGTTGAGTCCTTTATCGATTTTCCTATCGATTAGTGGCTGGAATGAAGAGTTTAGGGCATTATTTGTTATGATCACATAGTCGTATGACTCTGAGGAGTTCACGGCTGTCGGTCGAACGGGTGGGTCCGTCTTAGTGTATGTTTCCGCAGTTTCAGGGTTGTCCACAAGAGCCAGAGCGAGCGTTCTATCCTGCGGCAGATTTCTGAATAGTGAAGATGTTTCAGTTCTCTCCTCAAGATCCAGAGTCACGGTCATAGTTTCATAATAGTACAATTCACCGGTTTTTGGGATGTACTGAACTGGATGAAGTGTCAGCAGAACCATTTCATAGCCTCTCCAGCATTGCTCCGACACTTGAGAATACAGTGTGCGAGGAAATGGAGCTGAAGAACCATAGATCGATGGATTCGGCCGATCTACAACAATGGTATCAGAAGAAATGGGTATTGGTGTCTTCCCATATTCTAAATTGAATTTGCCTGCCAGCTTTTTTCTATTACCAGCAGTTATGTGAATGCCTTGCATTTCTTTGCCTTGCGGGATCAATACGTTGACAGTTTCAAAAGGCAGAACCGGTTCCCCAGGGGCACCATCTCTGTCCAGGCCTTGCATCTCAACAGAATCATATTCCAGATTCTCATTCACAATAGGCATTGGGAAAGCAAACTTGACTGTAACTGAATCGGATGTTCTGTGATCAGAGGGCTCCCATGGCTTGATGTTGAGAGCACTGGCGGAAATCGTTGGCACGAACATTGACAAACATATCGAAAACACTAGCACTATTCGGCTAAGTTTATACATATGGCATCAGTAAATATTCTCTTCTCTCTCCTTCTTATCTGTTATGGAACCATCTTCTATTTCTGTTTGCATTTGCTTGCATGGACACGGTGCAGAAGTTGAGGTGCGGCGCACTTAATTCTGAAATGCCTTATTGATTGCAGTATGCATTTCGCAACTCTATAAGAATGAACTAGAGAAAACCTTGACTTCTCTGATTATGTTTCTCAGCTTATCATCTAACTAATTCTCAGTATCTTGTGATTTCTTATCGTTCTTCAACATCGCGTTGTACTCGCTTACCAGTTTTCTCATATCCACTTCTGATAACAACTTCTTTCCGGTATCTATGGATCGGCTCTTGTCAAGCCCGTATTGTGCTTTAAAGCGTCTGTCTTCCTGTATCAATGCATAGATTATCAAAACCGATGGGACGATTGCAAGGGCTAAAGGATGAACATAAAACATTATTCCTAATTGAGCCCACATGTATGCAGCAAAGATTACGGGAACCCAGAACCAGAAGGTGGTTAGACAAGTCTTGACTAACAGTATCGCTTCGACAAGGGAGTCTTTGAAATTCGCTATCCGTCCCAACAGACATCAGCAATCAACCAATCACTTTTGGACTATTTAACCTTTGAGACGTTGTGAGTTATTACCTACGATTTTTGGGTTGAAGCTGAGTTTCCGGACGATAATCATGAATCTGAGGCAAGTTTGCATGTCAAGTCTGAGACGGGAACTAGGCGAAGTTGTACGGAATCTGATTTAAACCTGCATAGCGTATAGAAGTTAATTCCAAAAGTTTTAAATTGGTTGATAGCCAAATATTTACTGCTGAGGAGAAAGGAGCGCTGTACTTGAGGCACAGGCAATTCGCGGCGTTATTTCTAGTTGGTTTTCTTATTCTTTCTTCTTTAATCATTTTTCCGGTCAAGTCCTCCTCTACTTCCTCTACCTCGAATGTATATCCTGTAGGGGACTCGTGGGTTGAAGCTGAATTTCCAAACGGCAATCACGGGTCTGATACAAGCTTGCGCATTAAATCTGACAGTAGGACTAGGCGGAGCTACCTGCAATTCGATCTGAATTCTGTGCCAAGTGGCAAATCAGTAACTTCGATTAAGCTTTGCTTATACTGCACCTATAAGAGTTGGGAGTCAAGCGTCGAAATCTACGTGCACGAGACAGAGGACAACTGGGATGAGGCAAGCATTACATGGAATAATGCACCAGCTGTGGACTCGCTTATCACAAGCATTCTTGTGAGCGGAACTGGGCAATACTATTGGTGGGACATTACATCTTATGGTCAAACACAATATTCCGGAGACAAGATCCTAAGCGTAGTTGTTAAATTTCTCTTGGACGACCCAACTCAAAACAATCCAAATTATGCACGGTACTTTGCGAGTAAAGAATGCGAAGGAACAGCAGAAGACCCCTGCTTAGAAGTGATTTACGAAGAGACACCGCCAACTGCAGCATTCAGTCATTCGCCAAGTCATCCAGTAGCAAATGACACGGTCACTTTCAACGCTACAGCAAGCTATGACCCAGATGGATACATTACAACTTATTCTTGGGATTTCGACGACGGAAACATAACCGCTGTGTCAAGTCCAATAGTAACTCATTCCTACTTGGATTACGGCAACTATACAGTGACGTTAACGGTTACGGACAACGATGGCCTAACGGATGTATATTCCGAGATCGTTGAGGTAGTTGACCCTGCAATCCTGCGAGTTTCTCTTCCTGAAGGTGCTAAAGTAGGCAAAAACTCTGATCCTTGGCTTAACGAAGGTTGGTTGCTAAATCAAACTGGTAATTCTTGGAGTTTCACACTTAAAATAGAGGTTACAAGTTGCTGTGTCAAGTCTTATGATACACACTTAATAGTCGCCCTTAACGACGCAGCATATACCAATTTGCTGAGTTTGACAATAAACAGCACAAGCATACCCAAAACTGCTTTTCAACATGGAAAACCCAAACCATACGGCACGAAATATTGGCCTGACTGTGTGTATCCAACTTGGTTTGACGATACGTATGTGAATGTTGGAGAAGTTAGGCGCGGAGACTGTAAAATCCTAACGGTCTCTGTAACATTTTCTGACTGCACAAATGCGCGAATACATTTTGACGCTTACGGTTCTGTATATCCTTGTGAACCATGCAAATGGTCTGGAGTCGCATGGTCTCCACATTCAGAAGATTCAACTGTCGTTTATCAAGCGGCACCTATGCCGCTTTCCATTTCGATAAATCCAGCATCCAGAATCATAGACTTAGGTCAATATGTAACGTTCACTTCTTCTGTTTCAGGCGGTGCTCCCCCATACGACTATCAGTGGTATGTTGATGGAACTGCCGTGACAGGCGCCCATTCAAGTAGCTGGATTTTCACTCCGACATCAACAGGCTATTATCTAGTTCACCTTAATGTGACAGACAACCTTGGCGAAGAGGCAAAATCTAACATTGCTGAAGTCACAGTTAATCCGGAGCTGTCAGTTTCTATTCAGCCAGCTTCAAGTGTCATCACATTGGGGCAATCAGTAGACTTTACTTCAACGGTTTCCGGAGGTACTCTACCATATAATTATCAATGGTATGTTGACGATGTAGAAGTTTCCGGAGCCGAATCTTCCTCTTGGACTTTCACGCCCACTTCAACAGGTTATTATTTGGTGTCTTTGAAAGTAACTGATGATGCATCTGCAGCTGCATTGTCAAATGAAGCTGATGTGACAGTTGTTCTTCCGACTTATGACTTAACGATTATGGTGACTGCTGGAGGCACCACTAATCCTATTCCCGGGACTCATACCTACGATGAAGGAACAAGCGTTCAAGTCACAGCCGTTCCAGATCCAAACTATCAACTTGCTTACTGGGAGCTTGACGGTGAATACAATGGCACTAATAACCCGACTAACGTCTTGATGGATGAAAACCATACGTTAAAAGCAGTGTTTGCATTAATCACTTACACGTTGACTATTACTACTACAGCCGGAGGAACGACCGATCCAGATCCTGGAACCTACACATATGGTGCGAGTTCTAGTGTTTCTGTTCAAGCTCTCCCCTCAACTAACTACATGTTCGACCACTGGGAGCTTGATGGCTCTTATGCTGGTACAGACAATCCAACAACGGTGCAAATGGATGACGACCATATTTTGCACGCCGTTTTCTGCCTAATCAATTATACACTCACAATCACGACTACTGCAGGTGGCACTACTGACCCCGTACCGGGCGCATATGTTTATGCTTC
>Ga0209636_10007728_pt1 | contig 10959 bp, 5 predicted proteins | sample DeeMarSWOR152_54_FD_187464 | JGI IMG/M metagenome (GOLD analysis project Ga0209636, IMG submission 187464) | Marine sediment microbial communities from White Oak River estuary, North Carolina - WOR-1-52-54 (SPAdes) (version 2) | ecosystem: Environmental > Aquatic > Marine > Intertidal zone >... | reverse complement strand
CGCACCAAATGGTCATAAATGTTGCGGTAATATATTTGAGCCCGCTCGCTTATCAGGGCATATTCGCCGCGGCTGAGCCTGTTCACTATTTCCCGCTGAGGCAATATGACCCGCGTCAACGCCAGTATGCTGCGTTTGAGCTGCATAATCGACATCAGTGTTTCTCTCTTCGGCTCGTGAAGTGCCTCGGCCTCGAGTTGGTCATTCTTCTCATCCATCTCCTCGATAGGAGGCATTATATTGTCCACCAAGGCATCAATCAGGTCGTGAGCCAAGAAATCAACTCCCCTGCGCATAGGACGTCCGTCTTTTCGAATCCGGTCCAACATAGATGAAACTGACCTCATGGGTACATCGTGGCTGGTGACCACATAGTTTTTTCCCAGAAAAAGGGCAAGTTCCGTGGTCTCCACTACTTCAGACTCGATGTGGTAATTGATGCCATGGACGATGATAAACAGGTAGTCCTCAAAATCATCTATCTTGGGTGGATGTATATTCTTGCTAACGCAATCTTCCACTGCCAGGGGATGGAAACAGAATACATTGGATAGTAACTCGGCATCCTCGTTCGTCACATCCTCCATATCAACCCAGAGCAGTCCCTCCCCAGTTGCCAGAAAGTTCTTGATTTGTTCTACGCTTAGCTGGTCCAAGAGTTTCCCATCCGGCGCCAGATAGAAAGCACACTTTATCATCGTCGCCTCCTTAAACTTCACAAAAGTTGCTCAATATTAAATACTACCAAGAGGAAATCTTGGGAAGCTCAGCCATGGCCCACTCAACCTTCTCTTCCAAATAGGGAAACTCTTTCCTCCTGCTAGTAAGGCATCGCGGATGGAGAGGTCAAAATAGCCCTGGGCATTAAGGACAAAGCTACATGCCAAGGTATGCATCTTAAGCAAAGGGTTAAACCATTCCCTATCGGCATAGCTGGGTGGGATCTCCTTTTCAGTCAACATTAGTTTACCATCCATTTTAGCTTGCAAAGAATGTAGTTATTAATATAATAGCATAAGCCATATTCTGCTATAATACAATGTTTGTCTGGCTTTAGAAAGAATCGACTGGTATCTCCTCGGTGAGCCATGGCAGAGATACTGGGTTGGCATAACAATGAAGATGACAGCAAAAATGGGTGAGTAAGGGGGAAATATGTTTCCGAAAGGGAAACTACCAGAACGAATAAACAGACTGGAGGAGCTGGCTAATAATCTGTGGTGGAGCTGGCACACCCAGGCACGTGACCTGTTCCGGGCGCTGGACTACCCACTATGGCGGTTGGGTGGGCACAACCCGGTCAAGCAATTACGCGAGATCAGCACCGATAAGTTAGCAGCCGCCGCCACTGACCCCGCTTTTCTCAACCTATACGACTCTGTGATGTCAGCTTTCGACGCTGAAATATCAGACAAGGATAGCTGGTTTACTACCAAATATCCCAATGCCTTAGATGACCCCGTTGCCTACTTCTCAATGGAATTTGCCATACATAACTCCCTTCCTATATATGCTGGTGGACTGGGAGTTTTAGCTGGCGACACGTGCAAGGAGGCATGTGACCTAGGGCTGCCCCTGGTCGGAGTTGGCTTCACGTACCCCCAGGGATATTTCCACCAGCATATTTCTGCTGAGGGCTGGCAAGAGGAGGTTTATGAGCAATTGGATTTTGATGAGGCACCTATCAACCCAATCAACCCAGTCCCTCGTTCTAATTGGTGTGGCCCGCTGATTCAGATTAAACTGGGTGATAGGCCTCTATATATTGGGGTGTGGCAGGTGCGTTTGGGCCGGGTCAACCTTTATCTGCTATGTTGTAATGTTGAAGGAAACATGCCCCGGGACCAACAGCTATGTGCTCGCCTCTATACCGCTGACCAGGAGCAGCGCATCCAGCAGGAGGTCACGCTGGGAATTGGTGGCGTGCGTGCCTTACGAGCCCTGGGCATAAAGCCCTCCGTGTGGCATGCTAACGAAGGCCACAGTGCTTTTATGATGCTGGAACGTGTTAGGGAAGAGGTAGAAAAAGGCGTGACCTTCACCGAAGCCTTCCAAAAGGTACAGGCGACTACCGTTTTCACCACTCATACGTCAGTCACCGCAGGTCACGATGTCTTTCCTATCCAACTTGTGGAGAAATACTTCCATAGTTATTGGGAATCCCTGGGAATCAGCCGGGAAACATTCCTGGAGCTGGGACGACAGGATGGTGCAAGCGACCAAAGCTTTAATATGACTGCGCTTGCCTTAAGGATGGCTGACCATCGCAATGCCGTCAGCCAGCTTCATGGGAAGATTACCCGAAGGATGTGGCATGGACTCTGGCCCGAAGTTAAAGAGGATGAAACGCCTATCTCTCATATTACTAACGGGATTCACGTGCCCACCTGGGTTGCTCCGGAGATGAGCCGCCTCTATGAGAAGCACCTAGGTCAGGACGTGTCCAAAAGATACGATGACATCAACCTTCGGGAGCTTGTGTTAAATATCCCTGATGAGGAACTCTGGGAAGTGCGTCAAATCCTTAAACGTAAGCTTATCGGCGCCATGACAGAGCGGGCACGGCAATGTTCCACTGAACGTGAGTGCACGGCCCGGCAGGTGCTGGCTATGGGCGCTTTGCTCGACCCGGATGCTCTGACCATCGGCTTTGTGCGGCGTTTTACCGAGTACAAGCGGCCAGCGTTAATTTTCCATGACGTAGAGCGTCTCAAGCGAATTGTCACTGATAGATGGCACCCAGTCCAGATCGTCTTCGCTGGCAAGTCTCACCCCGCTGACTTTCCCTCAAAGCAACTCCTTCACCACGTATACACTCTGGCTACAGACCATGAGTTCCAGGGCCGAATAGCCTTTGTTGAGGACTACGATATGCATATGGCTCGCTATCTGGTCCAGGGGGTAGATGCCTGGTTAAACACGCCACGCCGCCTTCAAGAAGCCTGCGGCACTAGCGGTATGAAAGCTTCGGTAAACGGTGTCCTGCATCTCAGCGTTCGAGATGGCTGGTGGAATGAAGGCTATAATGGCGCTAATGGCTGGGCCATCGGTGATGAGGTCGAGGCATATGACCCAAGGGAGGAAGATAGGGCAGATGCCGAGGCCCTCTACCGCCTTCTGGAAGAGAAAATTGTACCTCTCTACTACCAGCGAGACAGGGGTGGGGTGCCCCATGGCTGGATGCATATGGTCAAGGAGGCAATTGGCTCGATTGTACCTCTCTTTTGCAGCCGGCGGATGTTGAAGGAATATGTCGAGCAAATGTATATACCAGCGGCTCGCAAGTAAAATTGACCTCGAAAAGGAATTCAATTGACAAGCATTTTCACAGGTTTTGATCAAGCTTGTCTTCCTATCTTTCCCAACGCGATAACCGAAAGTTCAACGCCGGGAGTCAGCCATCTTTGCATATGTTCGTTGACAGACGCATACGAATAAGGCACAATTTTTATTTGAAATAGAATGGTGACGGAGCAATAAGGCGAGGCTACAGGACTATGGAAGGACCGACAGGTCAAGTACGGGTGATCATTGAGGGGCTAAAGCCCAAAATCGACGGCGGCCACTTTCCCATCAAGCGAGTTGTCGGCGAGAGGGTAGTCGTGGAAGCCGACATTTTTGCCGACGGCCATGATGTCATATCGGCTTTGCTCCTTTATCGTAAGGAAAACGACCCTGAATGGGCTGAAACTCCTATGGAACCACTAGTCAACGACCACTGGCGCGGCTCGTTTGTGGTCACCGAACTCGGGCGTTATCGTTACACTGTTTTAGCCTGGGTTGACCAGTTCAAGTCATGGCAGCAGGACTTGGCAAAGAATTTCCAGGCAGACCAAGAAGTTTCGATTAAGCTTGTGATAGGGGCGCAGTTGATTACAGCAGCAAGCCAGCGCGCTCCTAAACGCGAGAGACAAAAGATGGGAGAATGGGCAAGTACCTTGCAATCTACACAGATAGCAGAGCAGATGAAGGTCCAGCTAGCCCTAAGCGAGGAGCTATCAGAGTTCATGGATAAGTACCCTGACAGGCGATTTGCCACCACTTATCCCAAGGAGCTTGTAGTGGTGGTTGACAGGGAAAAAGCTCGCGTTAGCACCTGGTACGAGATGTTTCCCCGTTCTTATGCTCCTGGATCGGGGCGCCATGGAACTTTCAAGGACTGCGAGGCTCGCCTTCCTTATATTTCAGCCATGGGCTTCGATGTACTCTATTTCCCCCCCATCCACCCTATTGGCCACACGCACCGTAAAGGGAGAAATAATAACCCCGTAGCCAACCCAGATGACCCCGGGACCCCCTGGGCTATCGGCTCCGAAGAAGGAGGACACAAGTCCATTCACCCCCAACTTGGCACCTTGGAGGATTTCCAGAGCTTTATAGCCAAGTCTCGCGAATATGGTATTGAAATCGCCCTAGATATCGCCTTCCAGTGCAGCCCTGATCACCCCTATATAAAGGAACATCCAGAATGGTTCCGCTGGCGCCCTGATAACACTGTGCAGTATGCGGAAAACCCACCCAAAAAATACGAGGACATCTACCCCTTCGAGTTCGAGACCGAGAATTGGCAAGAGCTCTGGGAAGAGCTCAAGAGTATCGTGCTTTTCTGGATCGAACAGGGCATCCGCATCTTTCGCGTAGACAACCCTCATAACAAGCCCTTCCGTTTCTGGGAGTGGTTGATTACCGATATTAAAATGTCATATCCCGATGTCATTTTCCTCTCCGAAGCATTCACCCGCCCCAAGGTGATGTGCCAATTGGCCAAGTTGGGTTTTACTCAGTCCTATACCTATTTTGCCTGGCGCAACACCAAGTTGGAGTTGACACAATACTTCACCGAGCTGACTCAAACGGAAGTACGGGAATATCTCCGTCCCAACCTCTGGCCAAACACGCCGGACATTTTGACTGAGTATCTTCAGTTTGGCGGATGGTCGGCATTTATGGCCCGATTGATCCTGGCAGCTACCTTAGGAGCCAGCTATGGCATCTATGGCCCAGCTTTTGAGCTCTGTGAGAATCGTCCCAGGGAACCGGGAAGCGAAGAGTATCTCGACTCAGAAAAATACGAGATCAAAAACTGGGATATTGCCAGGCCCGACAGCCTGAAGGACTTCATCGCCCGGGTCAATCGGATTCGGCAGGAGAACCCTGCCCTTCACAGCGACTGGAGCCTTCGTTTCCACGAGGTAGACAACGAGCAGCTAATTTGCTACAGCAAGCGCACCGATGACCTCTCCAGTGTGGTTCTGGTGGTGGTGAACCTGGATCCGCACCATACTCAGTCCGGCTGGGTAGAGTTTCCTCTGGAGGAACTGGGCATCGACCCTCAAAGGCCTTACCAGATGCACGACCTCCTGAGCGATGCCCGCTATCTCTGGCAGGGGTCGCGAAACTATGTTGAACTCAACTCGCAAATCGTCCCCGCTCACGTCTTCCGTATGCGTCGGCGGGTGCGCACGGAGCGAGACTTTGACTACTATATATAGAGAGGAAATTTATATTTAAATGCTATATCATACGTTATTTCAGGGAATCTAATCTGAAGTACAAGTATGTCTAATGAAAGGGCAGGGAAGTAGACGCGACTGCCGGAAAGGAATCTGACTGAACAATGAGTGCTGAATCAATAATTTTGGTAGTGGATAGCAACCGCGGTAACCTGGAACTTTTGTCGCAACAACTCGGCCGGGAGGGTTACCAGACAGTCACTGCTGCCAGCCTGGAGGAACTGGACCAAGCTATTCAGGGTAAGGAGAAAATCGCACTTTCCCTGATAGATATCTCCGGGTTTGACCGGCATATCTGGGAACGCTGCGAAGAGTTGCACAAGGCCAAGACACCTTACATCGTGATCTCGGCCCGGCGCAGCCCGACTATTCAACGGCACAGCATGCAACACGGGGCCAGCGGGCTGTTGGTCAAGCCGCTTGACATTAAGGATTTGCTGGAATATATACACACAATGCTTGGTGACTAGGATATGAAGAAACGAAGTCATACAGGACCATCGTCCTTCAGGGATGATCCTCTTTGGTACAAGGACGCTATAGTCTACGAGCTTCACATTCGTTCCTTCTCAGACAGCCAAGGGGATGGTGTGGGCGACCTTTTAGGTCTTACAGAGAAGCTTGATTACCTTGAAGATTTAGGGGTTACAGCCCTCTGGTTGCTCCCGTTTTATCCTTCACCCTTGAAGGATGATGGTTATGATATCTCCGACTACACCAGCATCCAGCCCATCTATGGAAACATGCACGATTTTAGGACTTTTGTGGATGAAGCGCACGAGCGTAGTCTGCGTGTCATAATAGAGCTAGTCGTTAACCACACTTCTGACCAGCACCTCTGGTTCCAGCGAGCCCGACGGGCAGCAGCGGGAAGCCGCTGGCGTGACTTTTATGTTTGGAGCGACACGCCAGAAAAGTACCAAGACGCTCGCATCATTTTTAAAGACAGTGAATACTCCAACTGGACATGGGACCATGTAGCCAAGGCATATTACTGGCACCGTTTTTATTCACACCAACCTGACCTAAATTATGCTAATCCCGCCGTTAGACGGGCTATCTTCAGAATTATGGATTTCTGGCTGAGGCTCGGAGTGGATGGACTTCGGGTTGACGCTGTGCCTTATCTCTACGAGCGGGAGGACACCAATTGTGAGAACTTACCCGAAACACACGCTTCCTTGAAGGAGCTGCGAAAGCACATTGATGGAAAATTCGTGAATCGCATGCTCTTGGCAGAAGCTAATCAGTGGCCTGAGGATGCAGCTGCCTATTTTGGCGATGGGGATGAGTTCCATATGGCTTTTCACTTTCCCCTTATGCCCCGTATGTTTATGGCTATCCGCATGGAGGACCGCTTTCCCCTCATTGACATTATCCAGCAGACGCCAAAGATTCCGGAGACCTGCCAGTGGGCCATTTTTCTCCGCAACCACGATGAGCTAACTCTTGAGATGGTCACGGATGAAGAGCGGGATTACATGTACCGGACGTATGCCAGCGACCCTGCTGCCCGGCTCAACCTCGGCATCCGCCGGCGCCTGGCACCACTCTTGAATAACGACCGCAAAAAGATTGAACTGATGAACGGCTTGCTCTTTTCTCTGCCAGGGACGCCGGTGATTTACTACGGTGACGAAATCGGCATGGGGGACAACTTCTATCTCGGCGACCGCAATGGGGTGCGTACTCCGATGCAGTGGAGCCCTGACCGAAACGCAGGATTCTCCCACGCCAATCCCCAGAAACTTTACCTCCCCCCAATTATCGACCCCGAGTATCACTATGAGTCCGTCAATGTAGAGAACCAGCAAAATAATCCTGACTCTCTTCTCTGGTGGATGAAGCGCACCATTGCTCTCAGGAAGCGGTTCAAGGCTTTTGGACGAGGGAGCCTTGAGTTCCTGCAACCGAAAAATCGCAGGATCCTAGCTTTCCTTCGCCGCTACCAAGATGAAGTCATCCTGGTCGTGGCTAACCTTTCACATGCCGCCCAGCAAACTCAACTTGACCTTGCCGAATTTCAAGGAAGGGTGCCAGTTGAACTCTTCGGACGGGCGGAGTTCGCTCCCATTACCGATGGTCAATACTACTTCACCCTTGGACCACATGCTTTCTACTGGTTTTCCCTCGAATCGGAACGCGCTGAGACGCTTCGCTTTCGTGCCTTGTCTCCAGAGGCCGTCGGAGCCCTCCCCACTCTGGCTGAGACAGAGGAAAAGCTCTTTAAAAAAGAGAGCCGGTTTGTCCTGGAAGCAGTTCTGCTGGACTACATAAGGGGCCGCCGATGGTTCCGTGGGAAAGCGCGAGACTCCTGGGCACTGCAGATTTTAGATATCATACCTATACATTCTCCAGAGTTTGCTGCCAACCTTGTCTTGATTGAAGTGGAATATACTGAAGGAGACCCGGAGACATATGTACTTCCCCTTACCAGCGCCCCTGCCGAACAGGCAGGCGAGATTATAGCTGAGTATCCTCATGCTGTTATCGCCCGCCTGAAAGCCGGAAAAGGAGATGGTGACAACGAGAGCGTACTCTATGATGCTCTGGTAAACAAGAACTTTTGCAAATTCCTAATAAAAGCCATTGAGCGACGGCGTCACTTCAAAGGAAAGACTGGCGAAATCTTGGCCTCACGAACCCAGGTCTTTCGTAATGTCCACGGAGCGTCTGGAGTCTCCCCGGAACCTGTTCCCGTTAAGGCAGAGCAGACCAATACATCTGTGATCTACGGAGATCGGCTAATCCTCAAACTATTTCGCCGCATCGAGGGGGGGATTAACCCTGAGCTAGAAATCGGTCGTTTTCTCACAGAAAGAACTGATTTCCCCTATATTTCACAGGTAGCTGGTGCCCTTGAGTACCATCGTAAGAAGGGCGAGATAATAACTCTAGCCACCCTTCAGAGCTTTGTACCGAACGAAGGAGATGCCTGGCAATATACCCTAGACTTCCTCAATCGTAATTTTGAATATGTACTGGCACATCCCACAGTACAGGTGCCACCCGTTCCTGAGAAACACCTGCTGTCCTTGCTCAAGGAGCCACCTGCGCTGGCCCAAGAGACCATCGGTCCCTATCTCGTTTCGGCACAACTTTTAGGAAGGCGCACTGCTGAACTCCATGTGGCCCTGGCCTCAGCACCGGATGACCCGGAATTTGCCCCAGAGCCATTCTCTCTTCTTTACCAGAATTCACTCTGCTATGCCATGCGGAGCTTTGCTACGCAGACATTGCAACTGCTGCGGGAGCGGATAAAAGAGCTCCCAGAGGAGCTTAGAGAAAATGCTCAACAGGTTCTCGACTCGGAGGAGAGCATCATCGAACGCTTTCAATTGATTCGCAATCGGAAAATTTCGGCGGCACGGATACGTTGCCACGGGGACTACCATCTAGGGCAGGTGCTCTATACGGGTAAGGATTTCGTTATCATTGATTTTGAGGGCGAACCGGCACGCTCTTTGAGCGAACGGCGAATCAAGCGGTCACCTCTAAGGGATGTTGCTGGTATGATACGTTCGTTCCACTATGCTGCCCACAGCGCTCTACTTCACCAAGCCTCGCTGGCTCTTAAACCAGAGGACCTGCCTGCGCTGGAACATTGGGCGCAATTCTGGTACGTCTGGGTTTCATCATCTTTCCTTATATCCTATTTGAACGGCGTTGAACAAGCCCAATTGCTTCCTGATGACCCAGAACAACTGAGGATCCTTCTGGACGCCTATCTCTTAGAAAAGGCTATCTATGAAATTGGCTATGAGCTGAATAATCGTCCACACTGGTTGAAGGTGACACTTCAGGGTATATTACAACTACTGAAAGCTGAAGAATGAGCATCGGCTGTAGAGATATTCTTCGAGATACTTAAGTAAACGGTATATGAGGTTACGCAAAGCAATTCAGATAGGAGACATTATCCAGAGATGACACAGGGAAAAGACAGACGAAAAGAGGTGTCCCCAAAGGATAAGATAAATGCTCAATCAGTGCATTATGACATAAGCATGCTGAGCAACGACGACCTTTTTCTCTTTAATGAAGGGTCGCACTATCGACTGTATGAAAAGCTTGGAGCTCATTCCATAACGGTGGATGGAGTGGAAGGAACCTATTTTGCCGTGTGGGCACCCAATGCCAAGCAAGTCTCTGTCATGGGTGAGTTTAACGGTTGGGATAAGTCGAGCCATCCACTGTGTCCAAAAGGGCAATCCGGTATCTGGGAAGGATTTATCCCTAGTGTGGCTAAGGGAACAATCTACAAGTATTACCTCGTCTCTCATCGCCGCGGCTATCATGTGGAGAAAGCCGATCCATTTGCCCTCTATACTGAAACGCCTCCCAAAACAGCCTCCATTGCCTGGGACTTAGATTATAGCTGGGGAGACCGGGCATGGATGGAGAAGCGACACGCTCACAATGCCCTTGATGTCCCCATCTCTATTTATGAGGTACATCTGGGCTCCTGGCAGCGGGTGCTTGAGGAGGGGAATCGCTACCTTAGCTACCGGGAACTGGCTCCCAGGCTAGCTGAGTACCTAAAGCAGCTGGGATTTACCCATGTTGAGTTTCTACCGATAATGGAGCACCCGTTCTATGGCTCCTGGGGCTATCAGTTAACAGGATACTTTGCCCCGACGAGCCGCTACGGTACCCCCCAGGATTTCATGTACCTTGTTGACTATTTACACCAGCATGACATAGGTGTAATCCTCGACTGGGTACCTTCTCATTTCCCTAATGATGAACACGGACTGGGATATTTCGATGGAACACATCTCTACGAGCACGGTGACCCGAGACAGGGCATTCATCCCGATTGGAACAGTTTTATTTTCAACTATGGTCGGGACGAAGTGAGAAGCTTTCTCCTTAGTAGCGCATTGTTCTGGCTGGACAAATACCACGTCGATGGTTTGCGTGTAGATGCAGTGGCCTCCATGCTTTATCTGGATTACGGCCGTAAAGAGGGTGAGTGGATACCCAATCAATACGGAGGGCGAGAGAACCTGGAAGCTATTGCCTTCTTACGTCGCTTTAATGAAGCAGTTTATCAAGAAAGCCCTGATGTACAAACCATTGCTGAGGAATCCACTGCCTGGCCCATGGTATCTCGTCCAACTTACCTGGGAGGGCTGGGATTTGGCCTGAAGTGGGACATGGGCTGGATGCATGATACCCTGGAGTACATGACCAAGGATCCCATATATCGGAAACACCATCATAATAACCTGACTTTCCGCTTAGTTTATGCCTTCTTCGAAAACTTTGTCCTGCCTCTTTCTCACGATGAAGTTGTACATGGTAAAGGTTCACTCTTAGGAAAGATGCCGGGAGACGACTGGCAAAAGTTCGCCAACTTGAGACTCCTTCTGGGATATATGTATGCCCAGCCTGGGAAAAAGCTCCTATTTATGGGAGGGGAGCTTGGCCAGTGGCGGGAGTG
>Ga0209636_10007727_pt1 | contig 10960 bp, 7 predicted proteins | sample DeeMarSWOR152_54_FD_187464 | JGI IMG/M metagenome (GOLD analysis project Ga0209636, IMG submission 187464) | Marine sediment microbial communities from White Oak River estuary, North Carolina - WOR-1-52-54 (SPAdes) (version 2) | ecosystem: Environmental > Aquatic > Marine > Intertidal zone >... | reverse complement strand
GATGACGAGGGTCTGGGGGGCGAAGATGAGGCCGACATCGACCCGCAGGTCGTGAAGCGGCTACAAGACCTGGGCTATTTCTAGTTCCCAGGGTGAGTGGAAGACGCTCGGTTTTTGGCTATCTACCTAGTCATGGGCACGGGCAAGCATCAGGGCGGCGAGGCGACGCCGGAGTGGAACTGGCAGGACATTGATGGATTCCATGAGATTGGTCAGAGCCTGAACCTCGGTCACAGAGAGAGCGCGAACCAGGAACAAAGCCAGTCCATATATCACGAGGCTGACCGGCAGAGAGAACAACAGGGGCCAGTCACGCATCACGTACAGAGGCGGGGTGAGAATCAGGATACTTGGCAGTGGTCTAGCGAGGGTCTCCCACCGAATACTCCGCCGCGCAGTAGCGGTCAAGGAGAGGTAGGCGAGGACACAAAGGACGACTTCACTGGCCATGGCTGTGAGTGTCGCGCCCAGTGCTTCAAAGCGGGGGATGAGGAAGAGATTGACTGTGATGTTAAAGATCACCGACAGAGCCAAAGCAACCAGCGTTCTGTGCTGCAAGTCCATGGCTGTTAGTGTCACCGTGAACGTCCGGTTGATCAATCGCAAAAACAGCACAGTCATCAAAAATTGAAAGATCACGACCGACGGTTCGTAGCCGCTACCGTATAGGAGGAATATGATCGGACGGGCCAAGATGAATCCTACGACGGTTATCGGCAAGGCGGCAAGGATCTGAACTTTGAGGGCCAGGTTCAGATACCTGCCGATCTGGCCGCGTTGTGCAACATAGGAGCGTGACATACTGGGCAATATTGAGGTTGTGAGGAGTCGTGTAACGATGTCAAAACGGTAGAAGAGAGCGGTCACGAGACCATAATAGCCGACTGCTACTGTGCCACAGAAGTATCTGAGTATGAGTATGTCAATCCTCATGTATGCCCTGAAGAGAAGAATGACGAACATGAAGACCCAGGACTTTCCTAGAATTTGCCGAAGAACAGCCGGGTCATATTGAAACCTGATGCGCCCGAGGTGACGATTGTAAAGTCTCCAGCCATTCAGTAGCGCGATCAGATACGTGAGAGCATATACAGCAAAGAGCGAGATAAATGGGGCTTGAAGGAACAGGACGCCGAAGCTACCGACGACGAGAACTACTGCCGCCAGAACGCTATTGATTGCCTCCAGATCAAAACGATTGAAAGCCCGAAGCGCCGACCGAATCGACAACGCCAGGTTAAAAAGTAGGACGGCTAGCCCGCCCAGGTAGAGTTCAAGGATGGTCGTCTCGGAGTGGTGGAGGATATCAAGATTGGCGACGATCGCTAGGGTTGCGAGCACCGGAGTTCCCACTAACACACCCAGTGTCAATGCATTGCCAAGCAGGAGGTCGGTCTCCTCTCGGCGCCGAGCGATCTCCGGTACGAGCAGGCGGGTGGTGCCTAAATCCATGATCACCTGGAATGGATCGATGAAGGCAATCACGTATGTCCAGATGCCTGCCTTCTCAACGCCTGCCAGTCGGCCGATGATCGAAAGAATCAGGACTTGCGAGGCTATTTGGCTGAGGAACGACACCGATAGGAATATAGCATTTTTGCCGATGCGAGCCACTACTTGGTGCGCATCGGCAGTTCCTGCTTCCGGAGCAGGTTGAGGGGATGTCCTGGAATTGGCCACTAAGGCGTCGTCATTCTCTTGAGAGACGTGACCGGTAATTGAGGGCATTGTCGGTAGTTTATACTCTCCTGCTAACAGGTGTCAACCATTCCGTAGCGAACTGAGGACTATTATAAGCATATACAAGTTAATGTCAAGGGCCGGCGTCTGGCCCCCAGGGCTATTCAGTTTTCGGCGCACGCGGCTGAGACTTCCGAAATCTGTCACAGTTACCGGCCAAAACACGCAGCCAGCAACCGTGACAGGGCAGCGAAAGGTAGCCAGCGAGCAAGACTTTGGAAGTCTACTTCGAGAACTGAATGATCCGTCTGGCCCTGTGATTTGACCGTGCATAGTTTCTGTGCTATCATAATTTATATTTTCGAGAGCAGCGGGGCCCACTGACAACGCTCGCGAATGCGCTCTTCAGAGCCACGGTGCTTACTGGCCAGACCTAGTCACAATTCAAATCTGGTACCGGTGACAACCGCTGGTTCGATCATCAGGAAGGGTTCCGTGAAATGCGCAAGTATAAGGTACTACATCTTACCAACTTTCTTGACCTGAGCGGTCAGCAAGAGAACACGCTGTACACCGTGTCCAATCTGGACCAGGAGCGGTTTGAGGCCAGCCTGGCCGCCAATCTGTCGGGCGGTGATCAGAACCTTGACAACCTCCTGGCGCGTCGGGCACAGGCTGTTCCCCATCTGACCGTCCACGACCTGTCTCATTTGACTCGTGCGCCCTCTCCAGCCTTTGACCTGTGGTCTTTTATTGATATGATCCGCCTGATGAGGGCCGAGCGATACGATATTGTGCACACTCACGCGACCAAGGCTGGCTTTTGGGGTCGGATAGCGGCCAAACTGACCGGGGTGCCCATCATCGTTCATTCTGTTCATGGCTGGGCTTTCCAATACACCGGGGTACCTCAACTAGTCCGTGACTTCTTTCTACTGCTGGAAAAGATCCCAGCCATGGTGACAGACCGGTTCATCACGGTCAACTGTGCTCTGCTCGAAGACGGCGTTCGCCATAAAGTGGGAAAACGTGACCAGTTCATCGTCGTTCGTTCTGGAATGGAACTGGAGAAGTTCCTACAGGTGCAAATAGACGCGCCAAAGCTGCGCGAAAGTCTCGGGTTGCCGCTCACAGGGCCGATTGTAGGCACGGTCATGATCTTTTATCGGCATAAATCACCGGAGACTATAGTGCGTATAGCGCCAAAGATTATGGAGGCGGTACCGGAAACGCATTTTCTGCTGGTGGGCGATGGCGAGATGATGCCGGGAGTGCGAGCGCTCGTCAGGGAACTGAACCTGGATGATCGGGTTGTTCTCACAGGGTTGCGGCAAGACGTGGATGAACTCATGGCATTGATGGACGTCTTCGTACATCCCGCTTGGTTCGAGATTGCTCCACGAGCCATCGTGCAAGCGCAGGCGACTGGTACTCCGGTCGTTGCTACACATCTTGGCGGCGTACCTGAGCTGATCAAAGACGGCGAGACCGGCTTTCTGGTGCCACCACGTGACCTGGAGGCTTTGGCCGAGGCAGTGATTCGCTTGCTGCAAGATCCCGCACTGAGGGCGAAAATGGGACGGGCAACCAGAGGATCAATTACGTCGGCCTACACTGTGGAAGCCATGGTCAAGTCGATTGAAAAGGTCTATAATGAGCTGATTGAGGCAAAGATGGTTCAATCAGCCTGAGTGTGGATTGGAGGTACGGTGTGAAAAAACAGATGAAGACCCATCGGTGGGTGAGCTTTCTGCTCATCGCTTATGTTCTTGCAAGCCCATACGATCTTGTCTACCTATCCCAGACACTGTCCGCCGAATTGGTTGATGCGGTGCAATTGCTCCTTCTTGTGATCGGCTTCCTACTACTCGTTCAAGAGCGCAAACAGGTGCGCCTGCCGCTCTGGGGAGCTGAGTTTCTCATCGTCACAGGGAGTATGATCGCGATGTTTCAGGCGTCTGGCCCATTAGAGGCCTTTGAAACCTTGCTCAAGGATGTATACATGTACCTGTTCTTCATCATCGTGGTCAATATCATCGAGGATAGAGGTATCTTATCCAAGATGGTCAAGATCTGGCAGGTGCTTGCTCTAGTAGAGGCCCTATTCGTTCTTTTCTCCTCCGTTATCCACATCGGCCAAGCTGTCCCCAGTATCCAGGATCAAAGCACAGAGTTGGGCGTTGAAATGTTGGTGATGTCCGGCGAAAGTCTCCAGGCTCAGCACGCGACAAAGCGTACTGTCTTTGCCGAAACAGGCCCGCTCGCGCCTGGACGTCAACGGGGTACTTTTTCCAGTCCTAACCTGGCTGGCCTCTATTTAGCCCAAGGTGCTGTCCTGACTGTGGGTATTCCCTTTACCAGGAGACGTTGGCTACATTGGTTAATGGTCGGTGTCATGATAGCCGGGCTGGTTGCAACTGGTTCCAACGCCGCGCTAGGAGCTTTCCTTGTCGCTTTTTCCGTCTACTTGCTGTTCAGTAGTTCGAACCACAAACGGCTGATGTGGCTTGGTGTAGGGGCAGTAGGATTAGGGTTCATATTCGGCGTCCTAGTGGTTATTCCGCCGCGCCAACTCTTATATGATCTGGCACAGCTCTCTCCGGTATTGAAGCGAGGCATATCCCGAGCCCCGGGTGGTGTGGAAGGTCGGGCTGGGATGGTGTTTAGTGGCTGGGAGCAATTCCGTGAGAAACCGCTTGGCCTCGGCCCTCATGGCATGCGCATATCGGACGTTGAGAGGAACACTCACAACGAGTATGCTGCCTATTTGTTTGAGAGGGGCTATCTCGGTTTTGCCGGCCTTCTATTTCTGCTGGGGGGAGCAGCGGCACGCGCAATCTATAGCGGTCTACATGGGGATGCAGCGCATCGTCGCCTGATGGCGACGCTGCTGGGAGTGCTCCTGATGACGGTGGTCACAGATCTTGCCCATGAATACATGCGGGAACGTGAGGTCTGGCTGGGGATAGCCATGATCGTGCTCTTTGCCGAGTTTGAGCTGCGCCGGCGCCAGTCGGAGCAGCGTGATGTCCGGGCCACGCGCTGGCCGTGGGCCAGCGCCAAGACGGTCCCGGTGGTTTCAAGAAAGTGGCTCAAACCGGATGACATTTCTTTCCAGGATGCAGCGACAGGCCAATAATCCAGTAAATAGATCAATCTTACATAAAAAGAAGGATGGAACATGACTCCGCAAGCATATTTTCGAGTACTTCTGAGATGGTGGTGGCTATTTGTATTGAGTGTCGGGCTAGGCATTGTAGCTGGCTACGCCACGCAGGTATTCTTGGGGCCGCTGATGATGGGATCACTGGAGATGTATTCGGCGACGGCAAATGTCACTGTGGGCATCGAAATACAAGGATGGGAGCAGTCCGAAACAGACTTGGATCTTGCCGAGAGCCTGGTGCCGACCTACGCTGAGTTGGCCCAGCGCTCACCCATTGTCGACCAGGTGATCGAAATACTAGATTTGCCTATCAGCGCTAATGAGTTGACCATGTACTACCTGGAGGTCGTGCAGCCCGAAAAGACGCAACTGATCGAAATCACGGGCAAGTACCCGGACCCGCAAATAGCGGCCAGCATCGCCAACGAAACGGCACGGCAGTTGCAGCTTTCGTCACCGACGCGGCCGAGAGGCCTGGTGCAGATTGTGTCCTTCGCCAATGTTCCAGACAAGCCAGAGACCGAGCCATATCTACTCATAGGATTGGGTGCCATGGTGGGCTTGCTGCTGGCACTGGGCATGGTACTGCTGATCGAGTTTGCGCTGGACCGGCCGTACACGCCAGAGTGGGCTGAAACGCGGATTGACCTACCGTGTTTGGGTTGTTTCCGTCACAAACACACTCCTGGTCGTCCAGGCCGGTTGGGCATAAACGATAATTTAGCGACCACGCTGTCTGAACCGACGTGGCGGGTCGTGTTGGCCACACTGGATCGCGCCACGAACAGCTCAGCGGCGGCAATGCAGCGGGGCCTTTCGATCGTCGTGACCGGCCCGGAACCGAGAGAGAGTAAGGCGGGAGTGGCAGTGTCACTGGCCGCCGCCGCCGCTGTCGGCGGGAGACGGACGATTCTGGTTGATGCGGACGTTCGGCGATCCAGGTGGAAACGTTTTTCTGATTTGCAACGTTGGTTCAAGCTTGAGCAGCAGGAGGGGGTCACCACATTGGCTCAGAACGGATACACCAGAGAAGGAGCACAGGCATTGCTGGTGCCCTTAATGGATAATGTCATAAGCGAATTGAGCATATTGCCGGCAGGCCCGCATCCGGATCAGGATGAACAGTTGGTGCTAGATGTGTTCTGGCAGACTCTGCTGGCTGACCTTTGTGGCCAGGCAGATCTGGTGGTCGTCAATGGACCGGTGATCAAAGCGGCGCCAGAGATCATGCCCTTGATTGCTAATGCGGACGGTGTGTTGGTAACGATGGATCTGGGCAAAACCAGGGCTCCAAAGGTGAACGAGGCGGAAGACATTCTGGCCAAGGCTGGCGCCAAAACTCTGGGTTTGGTCATTAACACCCAAAACTAATGGCCAGACGGAAGACTAACTACAATGTGGTGGATACAGACAAAGGTAAGCCAACTCGAGCGACGAGCGCCAGCCCGCTGGAGAATGTTCGGTTCTCTTGAACTGTTACTGCTCTGTTTTCTTCTTGTCGCCTGCGCGGACAGGCGGCCTGTGGCAACAGCCACGGTCCCGACAGAGGCAACAGCCACGGTCCCGCCAACGGCACCGGCCGCGGCCCCGGCAGCGGCCGGTTTCTACTACGGTGTGCTCCAACTGGCCTCGACTGTGGACGATATCCGGTCGCCCGAGAGATTGGCGCACGAGATGCAACGTACAAAGGCTCTGGGTGCTAACCTAGTCGCTCAGGTCTTTCCGCCGGAACTGTCCCCAGATGACTGGCGAACCTTCCTGGACGTGGCTCAGCAAGAGGAACTCTTCGTCCTGGGCAAAATCGGGCCAGGAGCCGATAACCCGGATCCCACAGACCTTTCACCCATTCTGAATATCCTGAGGGTGGTGGGCGATCATCCGGCGCTGTATGGTTATATCTACTTGCACGAACCGTGGGAAGAATTCGACAACGCGCAAATGCTAGCAATGTACCGGGAGATTAAGGCAGCCTACCCCCACGTGCGGCTGGGGGTTTTCTGGTCGGGTGAGATTGGGCTGTCTGAGCAGCGTGGCAACTCCAATCAGCGATTTACAGACGGTTTATGCGACGTCTGCATCGTCAACCTCAAGCCTTTCCAGAGCGACCCGACCGAGGAGGAACGCCAAGGCCTGGGGCGAATGCGGGACGCGGCCAGCGTCATTCTGGAGCGGGATTCCGACGCAGAGATTTGGTCCTCGGCTCAAGTCTGGTCACGACCGGGTGGAGGCAGACGGGGTTTCCGAGTCCCCAGCCCGGACGAGATGGAAACCCTATTCTGCACGCTACGACGGGACTATCCACTGCGAGGCTTTCTGTGGGAAACCTGGACCATTGACAAGCCAAACGAGGGCACACTGGCCAGCGCTGAACTGAGGCAGCAAAGGGAGGCCATGCGGCGGATTTACGATTCGTGCGTTCACAACCAATAACCCTAACCTCCTGGCGAGCGACGAAAGCTTTGTTGATCTATGCGTACAAGTGCATAGTTTGTTCCATTCCGATAGGGGAGTGTCTATGTCTTCCAAAGGACCAACCATGCAAAATTCAACCCAGTCCCCGCTATCCCGACCGACCAGTCAGGTTGTGATCATTGGCCTGGACGGAGGGACCTTTGACCTGATCGAGCCCTGGGCTCAGGCTGGCCATCTGCCTAACATCGCCCGGCTGATGGCGGAGGGTGTTTGGGGGCCCTTGCGCTCTACAGAGCCACCTCACAGCGCGCCGGCCTGGACTACGTTCGCTACCGGCCTGATGCCAGGTCGGCACGGTGTCTACTACTTTGTCGCCCCATCGCGTGACAAAAATCGCTTCCGGCCGATCAGTTCAGAGACCATCCGTGGCCGCCGGCTGTGGCAACTCGTCAGCGATCAGGGAGGGCGAGTCGGGGTGATCAACGTGCCGATGAGCTACCCACCTGTACCGGTGAACGGCTACATGATTGGGGATTTCTTTGCACCCGACGAGCGGAGTGCCTTTGACCAACCCGGACTGTATGAGGAAGTGGTGCGCGAGTGCGGTGGCTATTGTGTCGAAGCAGTACAGCAGCCCAACCGGCTCATTTTTTTGGACAACATGTTGGCTTGCATGGACCAGCGGGCCAAAGTCGGTGCCTACCTGCTGGAGCATCACCCGGTAGACCTTTTTGTCCTTGTCTTCACTTTGCTCGACCGGGCACAGCACAACTTTTGGGCCGACATGGACCCGGATCATCCACTGTACCATAAAATGCGTAAACAGATGATCCCGGATGCGATTCTGGAGGTTCACAAACACATTGACGCTGGGATCGGCCGGCTTTTGGAAAAGTTGGATTCGGACGCGACCGTCATCATCATGTCGGACCACGGCTTTCGCAGTGAATACCGCCGCATGGCCGTGAACAAGTGGCTCCAGGATCTGGGGTTACTCAAGACCAGGAGGCAGACGGCGCGGTTGATGGGCCGGATCGGATCCATGATAAAGCGAACGGGTTTGCAAAAACCGGCCCTGCGGGCCTTGCGAGCGATGATCGGCACCCGGCGCTACGAGCCAGTCTATTACCGCTCGGTGATCTGGTCCGAGACCAAGGTCATCTACGGGCCAGGGCAGGGCTTCTACATGAATGTAAAAGGACGCGACCATGAGGGGGTTGTGACCCAGTCGGAATACGAACCGCTCCGGGAGCGCATCATTGAGGCGATGAAGGCGCTCCGCGATCCGGAGACTGGTCTGCCAATAGTGGGCGATGTGCTTCGGCGAGAGGAGATCTATGAGGGGAACGCCTGTGATTGGGCCCCAGACATCGTGCCGACCAAGGCGGAGTACTTTACTGATGGTAAACGGTGGGGCTACGGGCTGACCAAGTTTCTGGGCTCACCTCAGCGCTTTGTTACTCAAAAGGAGCTCTCGGGCACTCACTCTTCCGAGGGGATGTTCATCGCCTGGGGGCCTCACATCCGTGGCGGTCAAGTGGATGGCCTGCACATTGTGGACGTGGCGCCCACAGCAATGTACGCCATGGGGCTGACCGTCCCGGCCGCCATGGATGGCCAGGTGCGAACCGAGCTGTTCGACCCGGCCCACGTCACCCGCTACCCTGTGCGTTACGAAGACTTGGAGGTTGCCAGCGAAGGCAAGACAGGACAAGTCCTGTCGGAAGAGCACGAGGCCATCATTGAGGAGCGTCTGAAAAGTCTGGGATACCTGTAGTCTGTCGTCATCGAAGCTAGTATTGGGGTCATAAATGCTAAAAGATAATGTCACGTCAAACACATCGTCTCCGGCTTGTCAGGTGTTGGTCATCGGTTTGGATGGGGTGACCTTCGATCTGATTGAACCCTGGGCTGAGGCTGGCCATTTGCCCAACCTGGCGCGCCTGATGGCCGAGGGCTCCTGGGGACGGATACGGTCCACGATTCCGCCGAACAGTGCGCCAGCTTGGTCCACCTTTGCCACCGGCATACTGCCGGGCCGGCACGGTATCTACTACTTTGTCGGCCCCTCGCGGGATAACAAGTACTTTCGCCCGGTCAGCGCAGAATCAATCCATGGCCGCACCCTGTGGGAACTGATCGGCGAGCAAGGGCGGCGGGTGGGGATGTTGAATGTGCCAATGACCTACCCGCCTAGGCCAGTGAATGGCTACATGATCGCCGGGATGCTCTCGCCCGATGCCCGCAGCGCCTTCTGGCCGCCGGAACTGTACGAAGAGGTAGTGCACCGGTGCGGCGATTATGTGCTGAGAGTCGCGCCACAGCAAGACCGGCGAGCATTTCTTGAGAAGCTCCTGGCGGGGATGGAGTATCGCTGCAAGGTCGCCGAGTACCTCATGGAGCACCATCCGGTGGACTTTTTCATGGTTGTGTTCCGGATGATTGATACCGTCATGCACCGTTACTGGGCAGACATGGATTCTCATCATCCTTTGCACGCTTCCCTGGGGAACTCGGCCATTCCCGACGCGATTCTGTCTGGCTATCGGTTGCTGGACGAAGCAGTGGGCCGCCTGGTGGCCAAGGCGGGTTCAGACATCACGGTGTTCCTCATGTCGGATCATGGCTTTCGAGCCGAGTACCGGTGTTTTGCCGTCAACAAGTGGCTGCGGGATCGTGGGCTTTTGACCCTGCGCCGTGGCCGTGTGACGCTGCTTAGTATGATCGGAGAATGGACGGAACGGCTGCATTTAGAGATGGCTTTGAAGGCGGTTGCTAAGCGGATGCTAAGACGTCTTGGCGAGGGTGAACGTTACGAGCCCATGCTGTACCAGGCCGTGGACTGGCCTCGAACTCGGGTCGTCTTTGGTCCCACCCTTGGCTTTAATATTAACCTGCGGGGACGCGACTTTTGGGGGGTGGTACCGCCGTCTGAATACGAGGCGCTGCGCGACCGGCTGATCGAGGAACTAAAAGCGGTGCGTGATCCCAAGACAGGGCTGCCGGTAGTGGCCGAGGTCTACCGTCGCGAAGAGATCTACGAGGGCGAGGCTCTGGACCTGGCCCCGGACCTCATACCCGAGATGGCGGAGTACACCACCAATGGTCGGCGCTGGGGATTCGGCCCGGCGAAGTCTCTAGGTGGCCTAGCTGGGTGGCGCGACTTTACTTTACCGTCCCGCCGAATCACGGCAACTCATGCCTCCGAGGGCATCTTCATTGCCCACGGCCCGCACATCCAAAACGGTGAGGTGAATGGTCTCCACATCGCGGATATGGCGCCGACAGCACTGTACGCGATGGGGCTAGCCATCCACAGCGCGATGGACGGTCAGGTGCGGACCGAACTGTTCGACCCACAATATGTCGCAGCCCATCCCGTGCAGTACGAGGACATGGATGTTGCTGCAGCAGGAAAAATCGGTCAGGTCATGTCAGATGAGCACGAGCGCGTGCTCGAGGAGCGACTGAGAGACCTGGGATACTTGTAGCAGAGTCGCAGATGTGGAGAGAGAATGGCAAGTAGATTGTCACCGAGCGGACGGGTCGTGGTCATCGGTTTGGATGGGGTGACCTTCGACCTGATCGAACACAGATGAGGCAGAAAAAATTATGGCTGATCGCATCTCCTACTATAAGGTGAGGTATTCAGGTGGTATCAAGCGTCTGTCTTTGATCCTCATCTCGCTTGGGTGCCTGCTT